>OBXM01000112.1_pt1 | contig 112816 bp, 117 predicted proteins | sample 1538141 | NCBI WGS metagenome assembly OBXM01 (sample SAMEA2580153, study PRJEB22360) | human gut metagenome | biome: human gut; feature: human-associated habitat; material: faeces | place: Denmark | collected 2008/2010 | reverse complement strand
TAACAGAGGCTTATAGCCTCAGAACAAGCCGCCCGTTTTACGGGCGGTCATGACTTTTTATTTGTTTATTTCATCTACATAAATATCGAGAAAAGCATTAAACACTCTGTCCTCAACCGCCTTCTTGATATTTCTTAGATTGCTGTATTGAGATAATTCAGATAGTTCCAAACTAATATCTTGAATATTGACTCTTTTCCCAAAGTTCTTTTCCAATTTTTCAATTAAACTAAGTGCTGTAACTTGTATGTATTGCTGTTTTTCCTCTATAGGCAAATCAACAAAATAATAAACCATATCAAACCTAGACTTTAAAGAATCCGGAATTTTCTTTGAATATTCACTTTGGGTCATATTTGAGGTAAAAACTATAATGTATCCATTAAGATTATGCTCAATGCCATGTCGATCCGTAAATATACCATCTTCCAACAATTCATAAGTATCTCAGAAAGCTTTCAGGTTCACGCATTTAGAATAGCGTTTCAAGAGGCAGTGGATACATTTGCCTCCCACCCATCGAAACATACTCGAAAGCATTGCAAAAACTCACCGTTTAACCGGCTAAATGCGTAGAAACGAACTCCATAATATCAAATGGGCGCAAGCGGATTTCTGCTTGCGCCCACTTGATTACCACACAGCAAAGACGGAGGAAGCCGTCAAGGGCGCGGAGCGTTCATCTCGACCCTTGACAACTTCCTTTGACTTTGCTATTTCTTGACTACGATGGCTTCCACCAATTTTGCCTGCAAGCGGTGCCTCATATACTCCTCGATACCGGTATGCGGCAAACCATCTTTGTCATAGATCGTTCGCGTACAAATCTTGTTGACATAACGGTCGCAATACCGCAAAATACGCTCCAATGCCAGCGGATCACCAGCACGGGCTGCTTCGATCACGTCCATGGGCAAAAGCACTCTGCCGTTAAAAGTTGGCTGTTTCATATCCGTTCTTCAATCCTTTAGATTTCAAGTTTTTTCGCAGTTCGTTCAACGTCTTTGTTCTGTGCCGTTGGACGGCGCTGCGGGACACCCCACAAAATTGCCCACTTCTCTGTCTGGAAGTTCCAGCACACAATGCAGAATTAAAATCTGCTGTTCCCGTTCTGGTAGAGCAGTAAAAGCATCTGCCACCAACTCGCTTTGAATATACAGGACATATCCAAACGCCGAAAATACAAATTTATCGCTGGGGTATTCGTCTACGGTACAAAGTTCATCCATTTCCTGTTGGGACAAGACGCTGAACTGAGTTGCCCGTTTCCGCTGGCGACTTAATTCCCGAAAATAGCTGATGGCCTCATGGCGGAGAACAATTTTGCAGAAAGCGTCAAACTGCTGCCGCGCTCCATATTCATCAAACACACACATCATCTTCTCACCCCCAATCTGCGGGAGAATGAGAAGCCGGGGCCGGTTACGCCGCCCCCTGCGTCTATCTTGCTGCGGCAGCTCCGGCCCGCACCGAAAAACCGCAGAAACCGACAAAATTCGCTTGACAGGTCGTAGACCCACCGGGCGAATGTGAAAGTGTTATGAAGTTTTCTTACATGGTATAGTACATACTCTTGGCCGGAGCTGCCCCCTGTTGGGTACAGGCTTTTTTTGATGTTGTAAACCTTTTCTTATTTTGTCGAAACGCTCTTTGTTTCATGGCGGCTCCCTCCGTGGGCCGCTGATCGTATGGGCATATCAAAGGGCTGCTGAACGACGGCTTTTTTTCTTTTGCCGTCGCCCGGCAGATTCTTTGATATTTATAATCTCTTGTATACCGCCCACCTCCAATGCATGGAACATGAAATAGCAGCCACACATTTAGCAGGTCATAGATTCGGTTGTCTGGTAATGGCGGAACAACTTACAGCGAAAAAACACTTTTTAACGCTTTCCCTAAGAGTTCGATTTTGCCGATCTTCTCCAAATCTTTCCGCATCTTTTCTTCACTGCCATTCTTCCCGGCAACAACCTTAATGATTTTCGTTCCGGGGATAGTGCTTTTTTTCATATACAGCACCTCCTTTCTCCCTCATTATAAAAGCCATGGCTATCAGCGCAAAATAAGTCCGAGTATTCAGACCATTTCCATATAGGTGTGATATAATGTGTATTAGTAGAGAAAGCGGTGAAGATTATGGAAATATATGGTATTACAATTCGTAAGATTAGATTAAACAAGGGCTTTTCGCATAAAGAAATATATACGGGCATTTTGAGTAAGTCTTTTGCCATTGATTTTGAGAAAGGGATGTATGACATCAAGTTTAATCTCATGTTGAGAATTTTGGATAGGCTAATGATTTCTGTGGATGAACTTCTTCTGATACATAGCCAATACAAAACAACACCTTGTCATGAACCTTTGCTGAATGTTAATCTTGAACGAATGAAAAACGATCCATTATATTCTGCTGATATAGAAAAGAAATTGCATGATGAAATGAAGGCAAATAAAACTTCATCCAGCAGATTACAACACGCAGAAATAGTAGCATTAAGATCTGTATATGGTAATCCTGATTATCAAAATTCATCCGAGTATCAAGCAGCCAAAAGATACATTCAAAAGTATCTATTTGATGTGGAAACTTGGTCATTATCTGAATTTCGTATATTTTCTGATATGAGCTTTATATTTGAGAATGGTGATGTGAAAACCTCGCTTTTTATTACTGCATGGGAAACTTTAGAAAAGTATAAAGCACATCCAGATTATCAGGTATACCTATCTCATTTGTTAGTGAACAATCTTTATCAACTGATTTGCAGCAGGCAATATACCATTGCAAAAAGAGCGATTGAGAAACTGCAAGAATTAACGATTGATCCCAATATGCTATCTTGGAAAGTTCCAATGCTCTATTATGACGGTTTGTTAAACTACGTAACAGGCAATCCGCAATCAGGCTTATCAAAGATCAAAAAAGCAAAGCAGATCTATCATCTATGTGGCAATGATTTTATGGTTGAGCAAATGGAAATTGGTCTAAAACATCTGCAAAATCCATAGAAAGAAGCAATGAAATAATCTATGCCAAGTTTTCATTTAGCGGGCAGTTTCCGTTCTTTCCAACGTATTATTAGCGAAGCAAAAAACAAGGGTTTGGGAAGTTCCCAACAAGCAAAAATCTCCGCTCCGTCAGCAGGCCGGAAACGGAGATTTTGTGGAAGTGTGGCCACATTTCCTATGCTTGCTCTGTTGTGACTTCCCCGGAAAGGATGGGAAAGGAATGGAGCAGAAACGAAGCCTAAAAGAGAACGATTATCTCCCAAAACAGGGAAATCCGCTGCAAGAAACCGTCTGTTATAAGCTCGGCGGGACGGTCTATGAAGTACATACTTCCTGCGGCGGGACGGAACTGCTCTATGACAAAATGGTGCGGCTTATTCGCTCGGAAGCCATTGTGGCATCTGCTGACAAAGAGGACTAACCGCAGTATAATAAAGACAACAACCTGTTTGTCGGGCGTTCATTACAGGATGAATGAACCATGACAGCAAACACCAATTATCCCGACAACATTACCGCTTTATACGCCCGTCTGTTCCAAGAGGACGCGCTGGACGGCGAGAGCAACAGTATTGCCAACCAAAAGAAAATCCTTTTGAAGTACGCAACCGACAACGGTTTCTCCAATCCAACGTTTTTCATTGACGATGGCGTGTCCGGGGTAACGTTTGACCGTCCGGGCTGGAATGAGATGATCCGGCTGGCCGAAGCAGGAAAGGTTAGAACAGTCATTGTCAAGGATATGTCCCGCATGGGTCGCGACTATCTGAAAGTCGGCTACTATACCGAGAGCTTTTTTGCCGAGCGTGATATTCGGTACATCGCTATCAATGACGGCGTAGACAGCGACAAAGGGGACAACGATTTTACCCCTTTCCGTAATCTGTTCAACGATTTCTACGCGCGCGATACCAGCAAGAAGATCCGGGCCGTTATGCGTGTCAAAGGAAACGCCGGAGAACACCTCTGCACCAATCCGCCCTACGGGTATCAGAAAGACCCGGCGGATAAAAAGAAATGGATTGTGGACGAGGAAGCCGCCGAAATCGTCAAGCGGATTTTCGACCTGTGCATTGCAGGGAAAGGCCCTATGCAGATTGCCAAACTGCTGACCGCCGAACACGTTTTGACCGTCAAGGCTCACTACGCTCAACGGGACGGGAAACTGCTGCCGGAGAAGCCTTATAGTTGGAGTCCGAAGTCTGTTGCAGGGATATTAGAACGCCAAGAGTACACCGGCTGCACGGTGAACTTCAAGACCTATTCCAAGTCCCACAAGCTGAAAAAGCGGCTGCATAATGCCCCGGAAAATCAGCGGATTTTTCCCAATACCCAACCTGCTATCATCGAGGAACACGTCTTTGCACGGGTACAGGAGCTGCGGGAGAACAAGCGCCGTCCAGCCAAGCAAGCCGAACGGCAAGGGCTGTTTTCTGGCCTGCTGTACTGTGCAGACTGCGGAAGCAAGCTGCATTTCGCCACAGGTAAAAACATGACACCACAACAAGACTGTTATCGGTGTTCCCGGTATAAGAGTAATACGGGTGATTGTACCATGCACTTTATACGGGAAGAAACGCTGAAACTGTTTGTTTTGCAGCGGATTTTTGATGTGACGGCGCTGTTCTTTGATGATGCCATGGCATTCATGGAAGCAGCGAAAAAGCAGCGTTTTCAAGAAGCCGAAAAAGAGGCCAAGAAACACAAGCGTGAAATTGCCCAAGCAGAAAAGCGCATTGCCGAACTTGACCGCATTTTCAAGCGTATCTATGAGGACGACATCAGCGGTACAATCAGCCATGAACGGTTCTTGAAACTCTCTGCCGACTATGAGTCGGAGCAAAAAGAACTGGCAGAACAGGTCAAGGCATGGCGGCAAGCGGTAGAAACCTTTGAACAGGATCAATCCGACTTTGACAGCTTTGCAGCCATTGTACGGAAGTATGTGGGTATCCGGGAATTGACGCCCACCATCGTCAATGAGTTTGTAAAGAAGATTATCGTTCATGCGCCGGATAAGTCCAGCGGACACCGCAGGCAGAAGATTGAACTGGTCTGGAACTTTATCGGAGAAGGCAACCTGCCGAGTGATGATCAGACTGTGGAACGGCAAAGAAAAGGCAGGACGGCATGACCTTTCCGCCATGCCGCCCTGCGACAATTAAATTACTTCCTTATGGGGGCGCGCCATTACGCTGAGCATCTTTTTTTATTATTTAGGAAACTCCATCTTTGGGCAGATTAAACGACTTTTGATAATCATGAAACTTTCTGTCCATAACCCTTTGCACATTTTCCAGCTGTGTTATTTCTTTTGTTATACCTTATCGTGTGAAGCACGTCCACCCGAAGGGTATGACATTGCGTTCGGGAACTATTGCGTCATACAGCTCCTGATGCTTTCCGGGCTTTAAAAATATTTAATCTGTGATAAGGAGAATTTCAAAGACTGTATATGGATAATGGCGTCCAGCACAGCACACTGTTCAATACTGTAATACCGGTACTTATTGTCTTCGTCATAAAACCGGGGTTTTAAAAGACCTATCTGGTCATAGTACCGCAAAGCCTGTGTTGAAATATTATTTAGTTTCGCCATCTGGCCAATGGTCAGCCTCGCATAGTCCATATCAAAAACACTTTCCCGGCAGAGGATTAATCTGCTCTTACGATATCAATGATCTGGTCGAAGGGAACAGCAAATCCTTCATCACCTCTCACCATATGGAGAATATCATCTTCTTCACTGTAACGTGCAAACTCTACAAGCATGAATGTACCTGTCACCGTTTCATCCACAGTTGTCACTTTAACCTTGTCCCCCTGGGAGATAAAAACGTCTTCTTTTACTTCTCCATCCTCTTTTACAATTTTTACGCCCGGCAACAGACTTGTAATTTCCATAAAAACATTCCTCCATAAAAATTTATTATATCAGTAAGTATTATACCTTACCGCGCCGGACGCGCCAAGTCCAAGGAGCGTAAAATATAGAATATCCGGTATTCATAATTCTTTGCCATCCTCCTCTGCCGCTTCTTTCTTTCTCGCTTCATCAAAAATTTTTTTCATCCGCCTGTTCAGTCTGTCAGAAGGCTTATCTTCCGGTATCAATGAAGGGTCCGGCACCTTCCGGTGATCATATTCTTTCTTGTTCCTCCCGTCTATCTGCCCATATCCCATGTTCTCCCTCCTTTTTATGTCTTCATTTTATCACCGGGAATCCCGAATCGTTCATGGTAGTTTATGGTAATTATATGCCAATATAGGCTTGCATTCGGAATATAGTTAAACATGCAACTAATTTATGTTATACTTTAATTATTCAGATTAGTATTTTGATTGATTCGTATTCAAAGTACTATTTTTTTTGGCCCAAAACAGTTGTGTATTCAACTTTATTCTAAAAAGGAGGATTCTATGAAAAAAATCAGCAGATTAATCTCTGTTATCCATCGCCACGGAATGAGATTTTTTAATTGTTGCCTGGCTGATACAGAGATTGGTCCGGGACAACAGTTTTTTCTTGTGTGCATTTATGAAAATCCGGGGCGCTGCCGTGGCGACGATTACATCACAGATCATCTCCGCACTGATCCTGTTTCTCTACTTCTGCAAACGGAGCCAGATGAGGCTGCATCTAAAAGAATTAAAGCTGGATGGCTCTGTCTGCAAAAATGTGATCGCGCTGGGCACTTCCTCAGGCATCACCCAGTTTATGGCTAAGTAGATGTAATCAAGAGAAAGGAAAAGCACAATCCAGACGGAACCGGCGGTTCTGTCAAGAAATGTTTGTGAGTTGGCAATAATTTTGATATAATGGGAGCAGAAACCCCGGAGCCTGGAGAAAGGCAGGAGGATAAATGCACATAAGCTATAAACCCCTCTTGCACACACTGGTTGAGCGCAATATGAGGAAATAGGACTTGCGGCTTGCCGCCGGTCTTACCACAAATATGATTGCCAACATGGGAAAGGGAAAGAACATCAGCATGGAAACGCTGGTTCGTATCTGCGAAACCCTGAATTGTGGCATTTTAGATGTGATTGAGTTGGAAGATGATAAAATGGAATAACAGTGAGCTACCAGGTAGCAAAGGCGTATTTACCGCTTTTGCTATTTTTTTGTTGACAGGTTCCACACAATCATATATACTGTACTTATCGAACAAGTACGCAAAATACAGACAGTACGCACGAGAGGGAAATTATGGAGATTGTCATAAGTAATAGTAGCGATAAGCCGATTTATGAACAGATCAGTTCACAGATAAAAAATAAGATTATGAATGGAACATTGGAAGCTGGAGAAATGCTTCCTTCTATGCGGGCATTAGCGAAAGATTTACATATCAGCGTGATAACTGTCCAACGGGCTTATGAGGATTTAACCCGTGATGGATTTATTGAAACTGTATCAGGGAAAGGTAGTTTTGTTGCTTCCCAAAATAAAGAGTTTATTCAAGAAGAACAGTTACGAAAGGCAGAAGAATTATTACAGCAGGTTGTGGATATTGGACGCTCACATGGCATTTCTTATGAGCAGATGGCAAATATTCTAAAAGTGTTGTATGAGGAATAACAGGAGGTCATAAAATGAGTGAAAACAATATCTCTGTAAAAAATTTGTGTAAATCTTTCGATGGCTTTACGCTGAATAATATATCGTTGCAAGTACCTAAAGGAAGGATTGTTGGATTTATCGGAGAAAATGGGGCTGGAAAAAGTACCACAATCAATCTTCTTCTAAATGAGTTGAAAAGAGATAGTGGAACGATTGAAATATTGGGGACAGATACGCTGAATAGTTCTGTTAAAAAGGAAATTGGCGTTGTATTTGACGAATGTAATTTCCATGATTTTTTCACAGCGCAGAACGTAGCAAAAATTTTTTCCGGCGTTTATCCTACATGGGATAATTCATTGTTTACCTTATACATGAAAAAATTAAATATTCCCTTTTCCAAACCAATTAGCTCTTTTTCAAAAGGTATGAAAATGAAACTATCCATCATATGTGCAATGGCTCACAGACCAAAGCTGCTGATTTTAGACGAGGCCACAACAGGTCTTGACCCGGTAGTACGGGATGAAATTCTGGAAATGTTTTTAGACTTCATACAGGACGAAGAACACTCCATTTTCTTTTCATCTCATATTATATCTGATATAGAAAAGATAGCGGATTATGTCATTTTAATTCATCAGGGAAAGATTGTATTTGAGGAAGAAAAGGATACTCTGATTTATCAGTATGGAATTATCCGATGTGAGAAAAAACAGTTTGCAGATATACAGCCAGAGGATTATATCATTTCAAGGAAAACAAATGTAAGTATGGAATGTCTTGTGCGGGATAAGGAAGCCGCCCGGAGAAAATACAAAAATGTGGTTGTTGATAGTGCTTCGCTAGAGGAAATTATGCTGTTCTATATCAAAGGAGGTTCGACAAAATGAGAGGACTGATTTATAAGGACTTTTCTTTATTTTACAAAAGTATCGACAAAAAGCTGATTATCATAGCAGCCGCAGCGATTATTTTACTTTTAGTAAACGCCGGGGATTTTTCCGGACTTTTAGCAACAATTATGTTTGCAATGACTGTCGGTATGCAAAATGTAATGAGTTTTGCCAGCGATGAACAAGTACGATGGAAAAAATATCAGCTTACTATGCCGGTAAATTCATTCTTTGCGGTAGGGAGCAAATATATTTCTGTTCTGCTAACAATAGGAATAAGCATTGCGGCCAGTATTCTTCTCTACTTTGTATCAAGTGTTATATATCAAAGTTTTGATGGAGCATTGCTATTTGTTTCTGTATCAGTAGCCACCATTATTCCACTAATATGTACAGCAATTTGCTTGCCCCTCACTTATTGGTTTGGTTTTCGTTCCGCACAAACAATGGGGCTTCTTGTAACCGTGCCTATTTTCTATCTTATTAAATACTTTGAAGATGGGCCAGGTATTGTTTCTTTAACTGATACAATATCAGCATACATTTTAGCGGGCTTCCTTATCTCTGCTGTTCTGTTCATCTTCTCTTACGCTGTAAGTGTATTGGGATATTCAAGAAAGAAATAGTATGAGGAACGTTGCTTTATTTGGAGAGAATACCAAGAAGGCAAATGACAAAGATTTATTGTACTTTGCATTAAATAACTCATCAACTATGTAGCACACTTTATGGAGGAAAGGGGGAATTTCTATGACCTGTACAGAAGAATATAAAGAGCATATCGAATACACATTCCATGCCTTTTGTAAAGTTGTCATACGCAACGCAACAATCAATGCGGCAAGGACAAGGAACAGGAAATACAAAAGAGAAATATCCCTTGAATACCTCACAGATGAAAAGCACTACCCGTTAGGCACAGCAGATAAATATTTCCAAGCGCCAGAGCCGGAGTGCCGCCGTTTTATGAACGGACATTGTATAATGAAGCCAGCTGAAAACAAGGAGATGGATAGACTTCTCTATCTCCTATGCGGACAGGGAGCCGCCCCAGGCGGGAACCCCGGCAGGAAAGCCCGGAGCAGCAATTTAAGCGCATGGAGCGTTACTGCTTCCGGGTACTGTCCGGCTACCACAATCTTTTGCGCCGCTAGAAACAGGACTATGCCCCCAAAACGCCGGACGAGGACTTCCACCCGCTTCTTGTGGCAGCCTTGCAGCGCATGAGCCATGTGGAATATCTGCTGGATGTGCTGCTGTTCTCTGATATAGGGGAACGAGCCGCCCTGATTGCCAGCTATGGAAAGGAAGTGAGAAGCCTTGAGCGAAGAATGGCAGACCTTGCCGTCAGAAATGCGGCAGACCGTGATGGACGCTATCGAAGCCGCCCCGCTGCCCCGGAGCGCCCCTGAAGTCAGAGCCATGCTGGAGGGCACCGAGAAGGGCGGCGTAAGGAACAGTATTCAGAATTGTTTGACCGTGTTCCAGTATGACCCCGTCCTTTCCGGGGCGGTTGCAAAGAACCTGTTGACCGAGCGCATTGACCTTCTAAAGCCTGTCGGCAGGAAACGCAGAACCGGCGGAAAGGCCATGACCGACACCGACCTTGCGGCACTTTCTGGGAGCCGACACAGACAAGTACACCTACCAGGCCCTGCGACTGTTCCTTCTGGGAGCCATCCGGCGGGCGTTCTGCCCCGGCTGTAAATTTGAGGTCATGCTTTGTCTGGTAGGCGGTCAGGGAGCTGGGAAGTCTGCCTTTTTTCCGTCTGCCGGCGGTAAAGGACGAGTGGTTTTCCGATGATTTGCGGAAGCTGGTCGATGAAAACGTATACCGCAAGCTACAAGGCCACTGGATTATTGAAATGTCGGAGATGATTGCCACTGCCAACGCCAAGAGCATTGAGGAAATCAAGTCATTTTTAAGCCGCCAGAAGGAGGTCTATAAAATACCATACGAAACCCACCCGGAGGACAGGCTGCAGCAATGCGTGTTTGGAGGGACTTCCAACGCCCTGGACCTCCTTCCCCTTGACCGTACCGGCAACCGGCGTTTCCAGAGCCTACATCGAACAGGTATGGACGGAAGCCATGACAATATACAAAAGCGGCGATTTTAAGCTGTCTTTCAGCCCCGAAATGGTACGCTATCTGAAAGAACACCAGCGGAATTTTATGCCGGAGGACACCAAGGCCGGGATGATACAGGCATATCTTTACCGCTACACTGGCAGCGCCGTATGTCCAAGCAGCTTTTCCGGGAAGCATTAAACCAGGACTTTGACGAGCCGAAACAATGGGAAATTCGGGAAATCAACGAGATTATGAACCAGTGCGTCACTGGATGGAAGTATTTTCCCAATCCCCGGATATTTGAAGGGTACGGGGCAGCCTCTAAAGGCGTCTGTCCTCTCAATGCTTCGCCAGCTCCTGCTCCTGGTTCCCCTGATCCTGATTCTTCCGCTCTTTTTGGGGCTCAACGGAATCCTCTTTGCGGGACCCATCGCAGATATGTCATCTGCCGTAATCGTGGCTCTCTTTGTCGTTCCGGAGATGAAAAAACTGAACCGTCATATAAAAGAAAAAGACGAGGAAACCGAAGAAATGGAAACCAGTCCTGCGTGACAAGGTCTTCCTGAACAAAGTGGCATTTTTGTATTATTTTGTATTCTTGAACTCTGTATATCTCATAAGAGCGCCTACTACTAATCCAACTTGAGAAATAATTGCTCCTATCAATATCATTGCAAATTGCGGTACATTGATTTTATCAAAAGTAATCATATTCGCAGCACTAAAAGTTGCATACTCTGCTAGCATATACATAATACCAAATGCAATCGAGGAACCCCACTTCCACTTTCCCATATAATTATTTTTTCCGATTAGTAAAGAAATCACAAATGTTGTTACCGGAAGAAGTACCCATAGATACATAATACTATATCCCATTGCATCCGAACTGTTGATAAAAAACCAGAACACTATAAGCGAAACAGCCCAAATTCCGAGGTAGGTTACAAATAAAATAAGCATAGACAGTTTATTTTTGCTTTTTACTGTATTGGTGCTTTCGTCAAGATAATTCAAATAATTTGACATAGGCTTTTCCTCCTTTAATAGATGGTCAAGACTAATGTTATATAAATTGCTCATTTTAACGACACTCACAATATCAGGGTATGTTTTTTCATTTTCCCAGTTAGAAATTGTTTGTCTACTTACATCGAGTGCTTCCGCAACTTGTTCTTGTGTAAGATTTGCACTTATTCGCGCATTTTTTATTTTTGTCCCTATATCCATAACCACCCTCCTTTTTCTACCTATATCATAAACAGAAATATATATTTCGTCTATCAAATCACTTTTTCATTTATAATTTGCTTTGTCAAAATGCTTTTACATCGTTATCTATTCATCATTCCCACCGTCAAATTCTAATCTGCAAGTATCTTCTCTGTTTCCGCAATATCCCTTTCAATTAGCGGACGCATACTGTCTTTATACTTGGATAAATCAGCACTGCGTAAAGCTGATAGTATCATCGGGATATATTGGCGTTTTGTCTGCCCTATTTGCCTAAGTGCCTTGATACATTGTCTTGCTGTAATTGGCTTTTCGTCTGTAATATGAGATAGGAAGTCAGAAATAATCAAATCAAAGCGCTTTTCATCATCCCATTGGACATTTGCCGCAAGAATATACAGCACTCTATTTCTTACCAACGATTTCGGATGATTGAGCAGGGAGGCAAAATCATCAAAATATTCATACCACTCGTCTGTCTCCTTACTTTCTGATATGATTTTATCTGCAATCGCACAAGCGTACTTATCGTCTTTTGATGTCAGCTTCGCTATAATATCCAATTACATCACCTCCGTAAATTCATATTTGTGTCTTATCAGACTTCAAATTTATTTAACTTTCATTATTCACAATATAACTCTATTTTTAAAAATGCACAAGAAAAAAGGCATGAGAGACTTCCATATCTCTGCATACCCTTTTCTTGCAACAGTTCTTCTGTCCTTAATTCCAAATGTCCATACTTCATGCATATCCCCCGTACACAAAGTATAATTAATAATTCTTTATGTTATATAGTGAGGTGCTGTAAATTCAACCTTTCTCCTACTTTTACTTAATGCCGTTGACCGGAATCGAACCGGTACGGGAGTATAAGTCCCGCAGGATTTTAAGTCCTGTGCGTCTGCCAGTTCCGCCACAACGGCTGATGGTGGGAGAAGGATTCGAACCTTCGAAGGCGTTGCCAACAGATTTACAGTCTGCCCCCTTTGGCCACTCGGGAATCCCACCGCGTTCCTGACAATTTAGAATTATACTGTATGAAATATGAAAATGCAAGTACTTTTTGAGAATTCCGATGAATCCCATTGTTTTTTCCGCCCTTTTCCTTTAAAATATTTCGTGGCTATACTACAAATTTAGGAGAAAAGAAAGTATGAATACAAAAAAACAAAAAAAGAAATTATCCTTGACCGTGATGATCCTGACGGCTCTATTCTTAGGTATCCTGTCCGGTCTTCTGCTTCAGAGTCATCCGAAGATCGCTGAGAATTACATTCAGCCTTTCGGAACTATTTTCCTGAACCTGATCAAAATGATCGTCGTCCCTGTAGTCCTGTTCTCCATCATTCAGGGAGTCGTCTCTCTCCAGGACATTAAAAAGGTAGGTTCCATCGGAGGAAAGACCATCTGCTTTTACATCGTTACCACGGCGTTTGCGGTTACATTCGGTCTGCTGTTCGCAAATGTACTTAACGTGGGAGGCGGCTACGTGATGAACAGTTCTTCTCTGGAGGCATATGAAGGTGCCACCAAGGCCCCTTCCCTTATAGAAACACTTGTAAATATCTTTCCGTCAAATGCAGTCGAGCCTTTAGTCAGTGCCACAATGCTCCAGGTTATTGTCATCGCACTGTTTTTCGGATTCGGCATCATCATTGCCGGTGACAAAGGAAAACCTGCGGCAGACCTTGTGGAGAGTCTCTCAGAAGTCTGCATCAACATCATGGGCCTCATCATCAATCTTTCGCCGATTGGCGTGTTCGCACTGATCACTCCGGTCGTGGCCACAAATGGTCCGTCCGTACTGCTTCCTCTTCTGAAATTGATCGGGGTAGCCTATCTTGCCAGCATCGTGCATATGGTTGTAGTTTATTCAAGCGCGGTCAAAGGATTCAGCGGCATCAGCCCACTCAGATTCTTCAAGGAACAAAGCCCGGCCATGCTCTTTGCATTTTCCAGTGCCAGCAGTGTGGGAACTCTGCCGTTTAACTATGAATGTACAGAAAAGCTTGGTGCCAGAAAAGAGATCGCAAGCTTCGTCCTGCCTCTGGGTGCTACGATCAACATGGACGGAACCGCTATTTACCAGGGGGTCAGCGCTATTTTCATCGCTCAGATTTTTGGAGTGCATCTGACTTTAACCCAGCAGCTGATGGTCATTCTGACTACGACCCTGGCTTCCATAGGCACCGCAGGAGTTCCGGGGTCCGGCGTTATCATGCTTGCCATGGTGCTCCAGAGTGTCGGGCTTCCTTTAGAGGGAATCGCCCTCGTAGCAGGAGTCGACCGTATCCTTGATATGGCAAGAACCACAGTCAATATCACCGGGGATGCAGCCTGCACTATCTGTGTGGATGCCATGGAAAAACGGAAAGAAGCACGGAGAAAAGTAGACATCTCCAACAATCTTTAAATTCCTATCCAGCAGAATTTATCCATATTCGTGCAAAAAAACTGCCACACCTTTTTAGTGCGGCAGTTTTTTTACGCTTCTGTCCCCTCGAACAAGGTTTCAAATTCACTCTGATTGATTCGTTCTTTTTCCAATAACAGTTTTGCACAGCTGTGGAGTACTTCCATATGCTCTTCAATGATCGCCCTGGCTTTCTTATAACAGTCATCCACGATGTCTTTCACTTCCTCATCGATAATGGTTGCCACCCGCTCTCCGTACGGACGGGGCTGGCCGATTTCTTTTCCGAGGAAGACTTCATCCCCTTCACCGCTGTCGTAATTGATCAGACCGAGCCGGTCTGACATTCCGTACTCTGTGACCATAGATCTGGCAAGCTGGGTAACCTGCTTGATATCCTGGGAGGCTCCGGTCGTGATATCTTCAAAGATCAGCTCTTCTGCGATTCTTCCTCCGAGACTTACCATGATATTGTGCAGCATTTTATTTTTCGTGTTAAAGATATTGTCGTTTTCAGGAAGCGGCATCGTATATCCCGCCGCGCCAACGCCGGTCGGTATGATGGAAACCGTATAGACCGGTCCCATATCCGGAAGCACGTGGAACAGGATTGCATGGCCTGCCTCGTGGTAAGCCGTAATCCTCCGCTCGCTCTCAGGGACAACACGGCTCTTTTTCTCTGTGCCGATTCCCACTTTGATAAAGGATTTGTCGATATCTTCTTTTACAATGTATCCGCGGTTATTTTTAGCCGCCTGAATGGCCGCTTCGTTCATCAGGTTTTCCAGATCTGCGCCCACGAATCCCGCCGTCGTCCTGGCGATCTCGTGGAGATCCACATCATCGCCCAGAGGTTTCTTCTTGGCATGGATCTTTAAAATGTCCTCTCTTCCCTTGACATCCGGCCTTCCCACGCCGACCTTCCGGTCAAACCTGCCCGGACGGAGAATCGCCGGGTCGAGGATATCCACACGGTTCGTAGCTGCGATGACAATAATGCCTTCATTGACGCCGAAACCGTCCATCTCCACAAGCATCTGGTTCAAGGTCTGTTCTCTCTCGTCATGTCCGCCGCCCAGGCCGGAACCTCTCCGTCTGGCCACCGCATCGATCTCGTCGATAAAAATGATACAAGGTGCGTTCTTCTTAGCCTCTGCAAACAGGTCTCTGACCCTGGCAGCCCCGACGCCGACAAACATCTCAACGAAATCAGAACCTGAAATGCTGAAAAATGGGACATTTGCCTCTCCGGCCACGGCTTTTGCTATCAGTGTCTTACCTGTTCCCGGAGGTCCTACTAAGAGGACTCCCTTTGGGATTCTTGCCCCGATACCGATAAACTTCTTCGGATCTTTTAAGAAATCCACCACTTCTTCCAGTTCCTCTTTTTCCTCGGTAAGACCCGCCACATCGTCAAATGTAACTTTCGGGCCGTCCGGATTTGCCATCTTGGCACGGCTCTTTCCGAAATCCATCATTTTTCCGCCGCCGCCATTCTGCTTCATCATCATGATCAGGAAAAATACAAGAATTCCCACCATCAAAAGGTTCGGAAGCAGGGTCGTGATCCAGTCTCCGCTCCGGTCGATCGGCTTCACTACCATTTTTTTATAGAGATTCGGGTATTTATCCTCGATCTCTTTTACCGCCGCGTCAACGTCGGTGATATTACAGTTTTTATACACTTCATTCTTTAATTCTACCGTCATAGTGCCGGTTGGGACCTCTTTATTCTGCTTCATGGTGATCCCCACAACCTGCCCCGCTTTTGCGTCCTGACGGAATTGTGCGTAATTATAATTGTCCTCGGTGCTGTTCATCATTCTGGAAAAATAAATAATCCCCAGACATAAAATGACTGCAAGGAACAAAAAATTGCTGTTTCCTCTTCTTGGGTTCAACTTACTGTCTCCTCTCTGCTATTCTTCTGCGACTCCGATATATGGAAGATTCCTGTAATTTTGTGCAAAATCCAGGCCGTAGCCCACGACAAACTCATCCGGCACGTCAAAACCTGTGTATGCCACTTCCACATCCACCTCCCGGCGCTCCGGTTTATTCAAAAGCGTACAGATACGGAGGCTCCTGGGCTTCCTGCTCAAAAGCATTGGCTTTAAGTGGTTCAGTGTTTTCCCGGAATCAATAATATCTTCCACGATCAGAACTTCTTTATCCTCGATCGGTTCATCCAGATCCTTGGCAATCTTTACGATACCGGAAGACTCTCTGGAATCCCCGTAGCTGGACACGGACATAAAATCAATCGTTACCGGGACTGTGATCCTCTTGGCCAGCTCACACGCAAAAAAGACGCCGCCTTTTAAGATCGCGATCAAATGTACTTCTTTCCCCGCATAATCTTTGCTGATCTGAGCTCCCATCTCCTTGATTCTCTTATCCACAGCTTCCTCTGAGATCAACTCTCTAATCTCTGCTTGTTCCATTTTAATGTTTTCCTCCTAATTGTATTCCAATCTTAAATATCTTTTCGTTTTTTCAGAAACCTTATAAAACTCGCTCAGGCGGTGACCGATGATCCATATAATCCGGCTTCCGTCTGCCGCAAGCGGTATCCGGTCCCGCTCTTCCCGCGGGATTTTCTGGTCAATAAAAAACCGGCTCAGAGACTTACTCTTTCCATCTTTTGAAAATACAAAAAAATCTCCTGGCTTTCTGTACCGCAGTTGGATGTCTTTGTCTATTTTATCATAATCAATGATTTTGGTAAAATCTTTTTCCTGCATTTTTTCATACCGGTCCGTCTCGGTCAGGACCAGCTGTCCCTCAGCCGCTTTTTCTGCTCTTGTCTGCTTTTCCTCCACCAAGAGTCCCCCGTATGTTTTTCTCCCAATAAGTCCATATGGAAGATCGATGGATTTCCCGGTTTCCCTGAAAGCCAGATCACAGAAACTCTGAATATGGACCTTCTCAATATCCTTTTTTCTGCCTGCGGTCTGTTCTATGGCCTGTTTTGCCAAAAGCCTCCTGATCGGCTCCGGTTCCTCCAGAAACCGGCCAGTATCGATGAGACGTCCCTTTCCTTCCTGCTTTACACAGGCTTTCCATGCCTCAGACAGCTGCTCTTCTAAATACCGGCTCCACTCTTCGATTTCTTCAGACAATGAAACGATATGTTCCACCGCCCTTGCATTGACTTTTGTGAGCGCCGGAATAACCTGATTACGGATCTTATTCCTGGCAAACGTATTATCTTCATTACTGGCGTCCTCCATCCAGTCTTGGCCCTTTTCTTTTAAATAAGCAAGAATTTCCTCTTTCTTAAGACACAATAGCGGCCGGATCACATCTCCCCGGACGGCTTCCATCCCTTTCAGTCCCTGTATTCCGGTCCCCCTGGACATCCGGTAAAGCATCGTCTCCGCCTGGTCATTCTGGTGATGAGCCACTGCAATCTTTCCGCCTCCGTGCATATCCAGAACTTTCCTAAAACACCGGTAGCGGATCATCCGCCCTGCCTCTTCCAGAGACATAGATTTTTTTTCAGCTGTGCCTTTCACATCTTCTGAAAAAGTTATCCACGGTACCTTCCGCCGACGGCATAAGTTTTCCACAAATTCCTGGTCTTTGAACGCTTCCCTGCGGATACCGTGATTGATATGGACTGCGCAGAGCTCAAGATCATACTCCTGCTTAAGCTCACATAAAAGCAGGAGCAGGCACACAGAGTCTGCTCCCCCGGAGACTCCCACAGCGATAAAGTCTCCCTGACCGATCATATGATGTTTTTCCATAAACTTTCGTACTTTATCCATATCAATACTTTATCATTCCCAATCCAAGGATTCAATACTTATCCCAAATTCCGAGACCGATCATCGTCATGTCATCCTTTTTTTCGTATCCCTCGGTTTTTTCGATTTTCTCCATCAGTTCATCCACAAATCCCTGGGGCCGTGTGGTATGGATCTGCTTCATATACTCCATCAGCAGTTCCACTCCTTTTTCGCCCATGGAGTCAATGATGCCGTCGCTGACCTGTAAAATGAAATCTTCCGCCTCCAGCTTCTTCCGGTGTATCGGCAGTGTCTTTTCCTTTAAAACACCTACCGGCAGGCTTGGAAGCTGCACCATCTCCACCTGTCCCTTCCGCTTAAGGAAACACGGGCAGGCACCCAATTTGAGAAAACTACCGATTCCGGCGTGCAGATCGATCTGCAGATAATCAAGGGTCGAATAGCGCTCCTTCTCCGGCCAGAACACAAAAATAGACTGCAGAAGCTGGATGGCTCTTTTCTCGTCCAATCCCACCTCCAGAAGTTCCTCCAGTGTCTCGATCACCGCTTTGCTGTCTCTGTTTGCAGCGGTTCCTGTGCCCATGCCGTCGGAGATCATAGAGACAAATCTGTGATTTCCCACAGTACCCATAGAAAAATTATCCCCATTTTTCATATCTTCTTTCTCCGCCCTGGAGATCACCCCTGTCAGCACATGAAATTTGGTCGCCGCCTGCACCCCCATCATCTCATAGTTCTCTCCGATGGCCTGCTTACCGTTGGGCAGCGGCTGAAGTTTTTCCTGTAAAATGACCGACAGCCACCGGGCTACTTCTTTGGTCGTTACCTCCCTTCCCTTCTGGGCTTTTAAAAACAGGTAAATCTGCTTTCCTCTCATGTCATCTTCATAGATGTAAACCTTTTTCACTTTCAGATGATGGGCTTTCAGCCCCTTCTCAATAACTTCCTGCATGGGGCGGACTCCGGGCAGCTGATATTTCTGGGCCGAGAAGCTTTTAAACATCCTTCCCGCCTCTATGTACTGTTCCCCGATCATCCTGCGCATTTCGATAAAACGCTGTTCAGAGGCATACAAAAAAAGCTCCCTTTCATAGATCGTATTGATCTCTTCCACCCACTCCTTCTCCCGCTGGCATTTGCAGACAGAGCGGATATTCTGCACGCTGAGGCCTCCCTGCTTCTCCAGAAGTCCCCCCAGCTTGTCCCTGTCGTCGAGAGTCAGCCGGCACTTATCTTTTTCCCGGCACAGCATACATTCTTTTAAAATCGTGCTCTCTATGATCGTTCTTCCGGTCTTTTTTTCCAAGTCATCATCCTGCTCTGCGCACATCCGCTTTCCGATCGTAGTGAGGCAGTGCTCCATCTGTTTCATATTATATGATATGATATCTTCCAGCTCATTGAAAAATATCTCTTCCACTGGTTCTTTTTTCTTAATAATCGGCATCCTGGACCCTCCTTCAGCTTCTAATTATACAAGGGTCTTGTGTCATAATTTGCTGAAACGGATCTAAGGGACCGATTTCCATACAAACAGCTCTTGTTATTTCTCTTTGGGACAGCTAAAATAAATCTAAAGTATTGATTGGAGGTAACGAATGGAGCATGCAGACGAAATCATCCCTATCTTAAAGTCGTCCCTTCCTTTTTGGGATCACCTGAAAGAAACAGAAAAAAAGACTCTCTCCCAGTGGTCTCAGCTTGTCCGCTACGAAAAGAGAGGGATCATACGGTGCCAAAACTGTGAATGTACCGGCGTGCTGATCATTAAAAGCGGAAGTGTGCGGACTTACATGCTCTCAGAAGAAGGAAAGGAGATCACTCTGTACCGTCTGGATCAGGGAGATGTCTGTGTTCTTTCTGCTTCCTGCGTACTGTCTGCCATCACTTTTGAAGTACAAATGGAGGCGGTAACAGAAAGTGAGATCATACAGATCAGCGCAGGCGCATATTCCGAAATTGTTGACCAAAATATTTATGCGGAAGCCTTTACCTATAAACAGGCTACCGAGCGTTTTTCCGATGTGATGTGGACCATGCAGCAGATTTTGTTCATGAGTTTCGATCAGAGGCTTGCGATTTTTCTTCTGGATGAGAGTGGAAAAACAGGTTTTGACGACATCCATATGACCCATGAACAGATCGCCAAATATACCGGAAGCGCCAGAGAGGTTGTGAGCCGTATGCTGAAATACTTTTCATCGGAAGGACTGGTAAAACTGTCCAGAGGCGGAGTCACAATCCTTGACAAAAAGGGCTTAAAACAGCTGATCAGCTGAAATAAAATGCAGCAAACGGACAGATGCCGTTTTGCTGCATTTTGTTGTTTAGATAAAAAGATTTACATCAGAATTTTCCGCGTCTCCCAAATAGGAGGCCACTCCTGCGAACTCCACACCGTCAATGATCTCCTCTTTTCTGATGCCCATCACATCCATGGACATGGTACAGGCCACCAGCTTCACACCGTTTTCCATGGCCTGTTTCATCAGATTTTCAAGAGTTTCCACATGTTTCTCTCTCATGACCCGCTTCATCATCTTTGTTCCCATACCGCCCATATTCATTTTGGACAGTTTAAGCTTCCTGCTTCCTCTCGGCATCATGGCTCCGAACATCTTCTCCACAGCTGATTTTTTTACATGCTGTTTTTCCGGCTTCCTCAGAATATTCAGCCCCCAGAAGGTAAAAAACATGGTGACCGGCCTGCCCATGGCTGCGGCACCGTTGGCAATAATAAAGGAGGCGAGGGCTTTATCCATATCTCCGCTGAACACGACCATCGTCTTGCCCTGACCGCTGTTTGCGTCAGTGGCTGCCGCACACAGTTGCTGCCCTTCTTTTCCTTTTTTTATAAAGACTACATTTTGTTGTCCGTCCCGCTCCTTTTTGACTAACGTATTTCCTGTCCTCTGGCACCAGGACTCAATATCCCTCGGAAATCCCATGTCTGTGGCTGCTACTTTGACCGTCTCGCCATCCTCCATGGATTCTAAGGTCTCGTGAACCTTCATGATCGGCCCCGGACACTGAAGGCCGCAGCAGTCAACAAGCCTTACTTCTTTTGGCTCTGGCTCTGCCTCTGCTGCTTTCAGCTGCTCTTCTTCCCGGCAGGCAGATGGCCGGCTGTCTTTGTAATGCATAGACTGATAAAAACTCGTTCCTCCTTCCAGCACCTTTACATCTGAAAAACCATTCTGCATAAGAATTCTGGCTGCGTTGTAGGAACGGACTCCAATGGCACAGTAAGTCACGATCATCCGGTCCTTCGGCAGCTCAGACATTCTCTGCCTCAGCTGCCCCAGCGGAATGTGAACGGAGCCCGGAATATGGAACACCATCCGCTCCATCTCTTCGGTTACATCCAAAATGGTTAAGTCCTTCTCCCATCCTTCTGTTTCAATCCTGTCATCCAGTTCCCGGCAGCTCATGAAAGAGACCATCTTCTCCAAAACATTCTCTGCCGTAAAGCCAAGCATATTTACCGGATCTTTCGCTGATGAATAAGGAGGGGCATAGGCAAGCTCCAGTTCATCCAGATCATAGATCGTATTTCCAGAACGCATAGCGCCTGCAAGCACGTCGATTCGTTTATCCACACCTTCCTGCCCCACTGCCTGTGCGCCAAGAATATTTCCATCAAGGTCAAACAACAGCTTTAACGTAACCGGAACAGCGCCAGGGTAATATCCCGCATGGGATTTCTGATTGATCAGTACAGTTTCATAGTCCTTCCCCCGGACCTTCCCCTTACGGATCAGCGTCTTTTCATTAACCCCGGCTGCCCCAGCTGTCAGGTCAAATACCTGAGCAACTGAAGTCCCAAGAGTCCCTTTGTATTTCTTCTGTCCCCCTGCAATATTATCCGCACAAATCCTTCCCTGCTTGTTGGCTGGTCCGGCTAAAGGAATCATTGCTGGTTCTTTCAATACATAGTTTTCAACCTCTATGACATCGCCTACTGCATATATATTCTCTTCGGAAGTCCGGAGCATCTCATCAACCAGAATACCGCCTCTGCCGTTAAGTTTTAGACCTGCTTCCCCCGCAAGTTCGCTGTTTGGATGCACTCCGATGGACAGCAGGACCATATCTGTCTGTAATTCCTTCCCACTGTTCAGTGTGATCAACTTTTTCCCGTCTTTATGTTCAAAAGATGCCACGCCGTCTCCCAGTATCAGGCTGACACCGTTCATTTCTATGTTTTCATGAAGAAGCTGGGCCATCTCGAAATCCAGAGGAGCCATGACCTGGTCCTGCATCTCCACGATACTCACCTCAAGGCCTGCCCTGTGAAGATTTTCTGCCATCTCAAGGCCGATGAATCCGCCGCCGATTACCGCTGCTGTCTTCGGCTTTTTTGTCTCTATGACTTTCTTTATCCTGTCTGTGTCCGGAATCGTCCAAAGAGTATAAATATCCGGTCCGTCAATGCCCGGGATCGGAGGCACGACCGGAGAGGAGCCTGTGGCGATCACCAGATAATCGTAGCTTTCCTCATATTCTATGCCCTTCTTTAAATCTTTTATGGTCACTGTCTGGTCTTCCGGGTTAATTTTCACGGCTTCATTCTGCACTCTGACGTCTATGTTAAATTTCTTTTTCATGGCCTCCGGAGTCTGAAGAAGCAGAGACTCCCTGTTTTTGATCACATCGCCCACATGATACGGAAGCCCGCAGTTGGCATAGGAAATATATTCGCCCCGTTCCAGAAGCACAATTTCCATACTCTCGTCTTTTCTCCGAAGACGGGCCGCTGTCGTCGCCCCACCTGCCACACCGCCGATGATCACTGTTTTTTTCCTCATATTTTCCACCTCATATTTTTTAAAATATCATATCTGGTGTTATCATATCTGAAATGCAGTGATTACTCTGTGACCATGTCACACAGGAAAATATTATTCATGTCTGAAGTCATATACATCTTTATGGATGTCCAGTGTTTTTCCATTAATTATCTATTTTTATCATATGATAGAAATCATCTTTATCATCGGGATAACCACAAAATAACAAGTCATCTACTACAAGCAAAGCATACCAATCATCATTTGGCATTTTAATCTTTTGTTCCTGCTCAGAATCCAAGTGATAAATTTGTATATATCTTTCCTCCGAGGTATCCCAATTAGTGTTATATCCAACAATCATGGAGGAGTTATAAACAAACTCATAAGAATTGTTGGAAAAACCATGTTGTATTTTGTCTTTCTTATGATTTCTATATTCGTATAGCCTTACTTTTCCATCCCCGCCCCAGCAAATATAATATACTTTCCCTTGATTCTCTACAATTCCCTTATATAGAACTATATTATCCTCATACTGCAGTTTATTTTTCCATGCTTGTCCCCGTACAATCTTACCCTTCAGAGTCTTTAAGTTAACCTTATTTATTCCCACCTCCCCATGTTCTATATAATATAAATTGTCCCCAGAAAAACATGGCTTTCTTATATCTTCTGCAATCTTTTGCATTTTCTTGTTCTTAGGATAGAATCGAAAAATAGTATTACCTTCATCACCTTCGGCTAGCAAGTATATTTCATTATTATATAATTTAATTCCATGTATCCATTCTATTTCTTTCTTATCTTTTGCGGAAAGAAGTTTTTGGATGTTTTCTCCATTCAGATCACTTTTAAAAACACAATTATTATGGACGTAATATAAACTGTCTTTTGACAATTCCAATCCGCCTTCACTTTGTACTTCCGACTTCTCATCTGAACTTATAATTGTTGTTCTTTTATGATTCTTTTTGTTGATTCTAATGATTTCCTGATTTTCCGTTTCATAAAAAACAAACTGAGCGTTTTGAACGATCGTTGATGAATATTCCGGATCATAGACTCCCGCTAATTTGTCATTTTTTAAATCGAACATATCTGATAAATGTTCTTTTTCCCTCTGACACCCTACAAAAACCAAGCTGATTATTATTAAAAATATGAATCTATTTTTATATCTTAATATTTTCATATCGACACCACTTTCTTCTGTTTTTTAATTTTATAAAATTTAGGATGGAATTATACATTCCATCCTCAGACTGTATACAATCGACCTCCTTTTGGAGGCGGTTGTCTATGTCTCCCCAAAGTCCTCATAACGATAAGACACATCCGCTTTTCCATCGTCTTTCAGAAGATTGGTCGTACTGCTGTGGACATCCTTGTTATATACGTAATACGCAGCATCCAGAACTATCCTCAAGAATCAGAAGGTGAACGTGACTGCTTTTATATTGTCTTTGTGCTGCAACACATCAGAAAACTAAAGATATTTCCTATATCAAGCCAGAGATCAGCACTCACAATAATAGTAATATTAACAACAACAGCAGTAATATAATCCAGAGCTGAGGGATATATCTATCTCCTAGCTTTGGATTATGCTGTCCACCTAAAACTTTCAACCCTCATATGCCGATACATTTTTAATGCAGATAAATTTATCCGTAGTTTAAATATAAAATATATAATTCCATTTAAAAACCCATAGCACGGTGTTTAATACCATGCTATGGATAATCTTATGTTGTAGATCCTTTTATCAAATATTTTGTCTTTACTCATGTCTAAAGTCGTATACATCTTTGTGAATATTTAATTTCTTTCCATTTATTCTGATTTTATTATCTGACAGCCATTTTATATCTGCCTCTTCACAGTGATATTCAAAGTATATATTTTTCTTTTTATTTTTTATTGTATCTTCAATTTCTACAATAACAGAAAAATCTACTGTAGCATTATCCTGCCCATGAAACGCATTAGCAATATATTGTCCATTCGGAGATTTTACACTTTTAAACAACTTTCCCTTTGGAACGGCCTGAGTATCAAGAGTAAAATGATATATACCCCACCCGATACTGGCTAACACAATAATAAATATAAATACCTTTTTCTTTTTCATTTATTACACTCCTACATAAACTAGCTTAAAAGCAAACTTCAAATATTTTGTCACTTTTTTATACGAACTTGCACATCCAGTACTATGAAACAAAGAATTTCCAAATCGAATCATATTCGAGTCATGCGGATCATCTCCATATGAAAGCGCATATTTCCATCTTGATGTTCCAGATTTAACTTGATATAAACCTGCTCCTAAACATAAAAATTCTCGATTGAATAACACTGAACCGACAAATCCAAAATGAATATTGCCTACGTCATCATTTCTAGTTAGCCTTCTGCTACCATATTTATATACCTCCTTTTTCTCATTTAACTTCCATGATCTTTTCCTCTTTAAATCCCACTTTCCATTAGTCTTTACAGATTTGTAAAAATATTTATATAAGCTGATTAACTTTTTTATTTTATTTTTCCCTGAAAGAGCATTTTTAGCTCTATTATATAATGATCTAGCATTAGCCATCATTAGAGTTTCTAATCTTCTAGAAATATCAATAACCTTTTTTTTATGTCCACTAGGATCCACATAGTTTATCGGATTATTAGAACAGTATGCATACAAATGCTGTGTATCCGGCTCGTTTGTCTCCCCACGATAAGTATCCTCAGACAAAAATCTTCCATCCTCCGGATTATAATACCTTGCATTCAGATAATAAAGCCCCGTTGTCTCATCATATCGTCCCCCTGTATAACAGGTTTCATTCTTAGCCGTATTCTCTCCAATGCTCTGCGTCTCTCCAAAGTCTTCATAGCGGTAAGACACATCTGCTTTTCCATCGTCTTTCAGAAGATTTGTAGTACTTCCCTGTACATCTTTGTTATACACATAATACGCAGTATCATTTCCTGTATACCTCTGGGTTCCTATCACATTCCCGTCAGTTCCCAAAAGATCCTGAGACGTCTGCTCTCCTTTTCCATCGGTCGTATAAGAGACCACGCCATCCTGATAATAGTAGTTGGTCGTCTGATCTCCTTCCACTCTCTGGATCCTCTGCCCGTCTCCATTGTAACGGTTCTGCTGAACAACCGCATTCTTTCCGTCTTTGTTGACAGAGACTTCGGTCAGACGGTTCTCCGCATCATAGGTACGGTAAAGGATCTCCCCTGTTGTTCCATTGGTCTGTCCGATCTCATTTCCGTTCTTGTCATAGACATACTGCTTATTCTCTTGTACGGTACCATCTTTCCATGTGGTCGAAGTTTTCACCTGATCCAGTCCATTATAATCGTAGGTCGTCTTCGTATCCCCTTTGTCTTCAGCCAGACGATTTCCAACCTTATCATACGTATAGGTCACGGTCTGTTTGCTGTCGTCTTTCCTGTGATCTGTCGTAACCGCCTTTACAAGCCTTCCCAGAGAATCATAAGTATAGTGCTTTGTCTCATTGACCTTTTCTTCATCCTTTTGAGGATAGTTGTTTACCTGTGTCTTTTCGACGATGTTGGAATTTTTATCATAGGAGTAGGCATAGGACTCCATAACTGTTTCTGGATGTTCCAAATCTGTGTAGACCATCTTTGCCACACGGTCAAAAGAATCATAGGTATAGGTCTTTTTGACTGCCTTATCACCATCCGATAAGAGATTTCGGTAATCCTTGATCTCTGTTACTTTTCCATAGCTGTCATAAGCATAAGTCCGCACAGTTGCTTCTTTTACATCACTTCCTTTATACACATCCGCTTTGATCAAAGACAGCCAGCCGTCACTGGTGTAATGATAAGAAAGGCTCCTCACCCCATCCTTTTTCGTTGGGTAGGTAACTTTCGTAAGCTTGCCTTCTGCGTCGTAAGTATATTTAATCGCATGGCTTTTGATCTCGTCAGCTGTTGGCCTCTCTGACTGACTCAGTTCCGCATAAGTTGTCTTCCTCTGAAGCCCGTCATACTCACACTCTGTATAGCGGTAGGCCGTTTCTGTGTTTCCGCTGACCTGATAATCCACCATTTCGATGAGCTGGTCGTTGCCGTCGTAGCTATAAGAAGTTTTGAGAGTCCTCGTACCTGTTTCACTTCCTGCTTCAGGTGCTTCATAGGTGTTAGTCTCTGTCAGACGGTTCTTTTTATCATAATGATACGTCTTGTAAGCCCCGTTTTCATAGGTTTCTTTGGTCTTATTTCCATTTGTATCATAAGTAAATTTGGTGGAAATGCTCTCTCCCAGATTTCCTTTGCTCGTCGTGGTTTCTGTCAGTCCGGCTGCGTTGGTCACCTCAACGTTTTCATGACCCATGGCGTCCGTGATGCTTGTAGTACTCACCCCATCAGTTCCCATCGTATAGGATATGGAAGTACTGTTATCTCCCTGGGATATTTTGGTCACCCGGTCCTGGTCATCGTAAGTGTACGCCACCGTATTGCCGTTTCCGTCTGTCTTGGCCGTCTCATTTCCCTTGTCATCATAAGCGGTCTGATTGACAATGGACTTTTCAGGATCAATGGAAACATCCTCACCGGCAATCACAGGATTCTGGACTGTATGTGTCTGTTTTCCATTTCGGTCATACAGGTTTAAAGTAATCTTTCCTTTGACATCCGCTCCGGCTTTTGTGCCGAGAAGAATGGACGCTGTCTCCTTGCCGTCTTCTGTAAATACATGGTCCGTATAAATGCCGTTGCTTTTCTCCCGGACGGTATTGCCGGAACCATCGGTATATGTTTCTCCCTGAACCTTTCCGTTCACGGTTGTGGTGACGACAGAAAGATTCTGATAGCTTTTCATTCCAGAGAGTGTGTGAATCTCCCGGTCGGCATACCCATAGTCTGTCTTTGTAGTTTTCGTGATGCCGTCCTTTGACACTTCGACAGCCTCTTTTACCCGGTTATTTACGTCGTAGCTGTAAGAAGTGGTAACTCCTGTATCTGAAGTCTCTGATATCAAAGTACCGTTGGCATCGTATTTCTTTTCCTCTGTCTTTACAACTCCGTTCAGTTCTTTTTGGATCTTGACCTGCTTTTTAAGAAATTTTAAATACAGAATAAGTAAGTTGACCCTTATCTGACCGATATAATAAAATATCATCGACAAGCTGCTCTACCTGAGAGAAGTCCTTTGGCAGATCTATTTTTCTTTCTTTTCCAGTATCCAAATCATAAATTACTAAAATAAGTTTGATTTCTTTGGGATGTGTATCATAGTAAGCAATTTTTCCTCCATCATATACAAGATTATGTAAATCTGTACTAGCATTGTATTTTTTTATATCATTTCCACTATCTTGATACAAATATACTTTCGATGGTGCACCACCCTCTGATGCCCATTTACCTTGGGAACGAGTATAATATAGCTTTCCTTTAATATTCATGATCGTTTGGTAATACACTGTATCCTTTATTTTCAATAATTTTTTTGAATACTTCTGACCTCTCACAAGCGTCCTTTTTAATGTCTCCAAATTCACTTTATACAATGCTGTGTAATCAACGTAATAAAAATCATCTTTATAAAAAGTCCCGGACCCAACTTCCTTGGCTACTGTTTGCAATTCCTTTGTATTAAAATTAAACTTTACTAGTACATCACACCCTATAATTAAATACATCTCGTTTTTATAAAACTTTACTCCATCAACTGTATCCTGAATATTTGTATTTTTTGTAAACTGTTGTAATTTTTGTTTTGAAATAATTTGAGTTTCATTATCTCCGTTAAAATCACATTGATACAGACAAGAGTCATATATATAATATAACCTATTGTTTAAAAGAGTCATCCCAACATCATAAGGAGAATCACGAAGTTTTGTAAGTTTTTTTATGATTGTTTTCTTATGGTTATTTTTATCAACTCGTATAATCTCCCAATCTGAATTTTGATAAAAAACATAGGTTTTATTCTGAACAAGGGCGGGTGCCCATTCAGGGTACCCGCTTTCAGCTATCTTTTCCTTGTTCCAATCAACAAGATCGGAAAATCGAACTTGTTTTGACTTGTTTTGACATGCTGCAAACAAACCACAAACGAATGTCAGTGTGATTATAAATATTATTGAAACTTTCAACTTTTCCATGCATACACCTCTTCCAACAAATATAGATTAATTTAAGCATTTTCCTGTTCCTTTATAACATTTCTGTCCTACACTTTTTATCTGGGGATTAAGTGTACTCGTTTTTTTATATTTCCATCCACTTTTTGCTTTTTTAGAGTTTGGAGCAGATTTTTGGAAAAGAATAATCTTCCATCTTCCATTTTGACTTTTATTTCCGATTCTATGATTTTCGTATACTTGATGGTTTTTCGGTGGCGTTATGTAATTCATTTTCCATGCCGCATATATGGATACCTCACCAACTGGTTTGGTACCACCTGTTTCACCAACTACAGCGTACATATAATCCCCATTTTTTCTATTCACAATTACTCCTGAAGAAAATTTATACTTTTTCATACTGGAAGGTATTACAATATACGGAACCGCATCAGATGCAACTACATTACCAAAACATGCTGTTTTTCCCTGATGATTTTTATCTTCATAAGGTCTCTTTTTCTTTTTTTCATATTTGTTTGCAATTCTACCATCCGTACATATACGCATTTCTTTAAAACTTCTCTTGTATACATTTCCTTTTTTCTTACTAATCCATTCTTTCTTATGTCCACTTGGATCTGCATAGTTAATTGGATTATTAGCACAGTACGTATACAAGTGATATGTATCTTGATCATTTGGCTCCCCACGATAGGTGTCTTCCGTGGCAAATCTTCCACCTTCAGGATTATAGTACCTTGCATTCAGATAATAAAAAGCTGTAGTTTTATCATAAATCCCACCTGTATAACAAATTTCATTTCTGGCCTGATTAGCTCCACTGATCGTTGTCTCTCCGAAATCTGTGTATTGATAGGTTGCATCAGCACTTCCATCTTCTTTTACAAGACTTGTCGTACTTCCCTGGATATCTTTATTATACATATAATAGGAAGTCTGGTTACCATCATAACGCTCTGTTCCAATGATGTTTCTTTCCAGTCCAATTAAATTTTGGCTTGTTTGTGTCTTGGCTGCATCTGTCGTATAGGAAACCACTCCATCCTGGTAATAATAGTTCCTTACGGTATCTCCTTCTGTCTTCCGTATCCTCTGTCCTTCCCCATTATATTGATTTTCCTGAATGGTCATAGTCTTCCCATCTTTTTCTACAGACACTTTACTCAGTCGATTCTCTGCGTCATAACTTCTCCTTGTAGTTTCTCCTGTTTTCGTACTATGCTGGCTTATTTCATTTCCATTCGCATCATACTCATACTGGATCTGTTCAGAAACGCTGACACCTTCATATTTTGTCGCCGTCAATGCCTGGTCTAACCCATTATAATTATAGCTTGTAGCCTTCTCGTTTACATTCTCCAAAGTACGGTTTCCAACCTTATCATACTCATAGGTAGTCGTTTTCTTTTCATCATCTTTTTTATGATTGGTTGTTATCGTTTTTGTGAGTCTTCCCAAGGCATCATAGGTATAATCCTTTGATTCATCAATCTTTTTTTCACCTTCTGGTGGATAGTTGTTGACCTCTGTTTTTTTTGTGATATTGGAATTCTTATCATACTCATAGGTATAAGATTCCATCACCGTATCGGGATGCTCAAGATCTGTGTATATCATTTCTTTCACGCGGTCAAAACTATCATAAGTATAGATTTTTCTTACTGCCTTGTCTCCAGCAGAAAGAATATTCCTGTAATCTTTGATTTCTTTTACTTTTCCAAAGGAATCATAGGAATAGCTTCGGATCGTCTTTTCGGTACTGCTTTCTCCAGTTTTTACATTTGCCTCAACTTTTATAAGCCATCCATTCTCATTATATTCATAAGTTAATCCTTGTACCCCGTCTTTTATGGTTGGATAAGCAACTTTTGTGAGTTTTCCTTCACTATCATAAACATAACGGATCTTTTTCGCTGATATCTCTTCAGCCGTTGGTTGGCTCTCTTGACTGAGTTCTGCAAAGCTTGTTACGTTTCCCCGGCTGTCATATGTATATTCTGTATAGCGGTAAGCCGTTTCTGTATTTCCTACAACACTATAATCAATTGCTTCTAAAAGCCTGTCCTGTGCGTCATACCGATAAGCTGTTTTTAATGTCCTTGTTCCACTACTTTCTCCTACTTCCGGTGCTTCAAAAGATTCCGTTTTGGTTATGCGGTTCTTTTTGTCATAACTGTAGGCTTTATATGCTCCATTGTTAAAAGTTTCTTTTATCTTATTTCCACTGTCATCATAAGAATATTTTGTAGAAATACGCTCTTCTGCATCTCCTTGGTCTATACTACTTTCCGTAAGTCCCGCCTCATTTGTCACTTCCATATTCACATGACCTTTGGCATCCGTGATACTTGTTGTTTTTTTTCCATCTAACATGGCATAGGATATCGTACTGCTGACATTTCCTCCATCCTGGGACACTCCTGTGATCCTGTTTTGATCATCATAGGTATAAGTAGTCTCATTTCCTTTTCCATCCGTTTCTGCTGTTTCATTACCATTAGCATCGTAGGCTGCTTTTGTAACGATCGTATCCTTTTGTAATGTAATGTTTCCTGCCGTTACATTTGGATTTCGAATGATGTGTGTCTGATTCCCTTCTTTATCAAACAATTGAACTGTAACCTTTTCTTTCCCGGTTTTGTTTGTCCCCAGAACAATGGATGCTATTTCTTTTCCATCTCCTGTAAATACATAATCCGTATAAATTCCGTCATTCAGAGTACGCACTACATTTCCCTCTGAATCTGTATAACTTTTTGATGTAACTGTTCCATTGGTCGTAACGGTCTGTACAGCTAGATTCTGATATACTTTTGTACCATCTAAGGTATGGATATTCGCATCTTCATATCCATACGCTGTTTTTGTAGTCTTTGTTTTTCCATCGGCACTTTCCGTAGCTGTTGTCACACGATTTAGTGAATCATACTCATAAGAAGTAGTAATCCCTGTATTAGAAGTTTCAGATACCGTCATTCCATTGGCATCATAAGACTTCACCTCTGTTTGACTGATTCCATCAAGAGACTTTACAGACTTCGTAACTCTCCCCATGAAATCATAAGAAATCGAAGTCTCTTCCCCTGTCTTTTCATCTTTGCTGTAGATCTCACGACCCATGTTATCCTGTTTTGCTGTAGAAATTTCTTCTACCTTCCCCTGGGTCAAAGTACTAGATTCTTTTACCTCATGATCCAATTCCTCGCTGTCTACTTTTTCATGTGAGATCTCTTCTCCCTCTTCATACTGCCATTCATCTGTCATCTCCCAGTTATTTTTATTATCATATAAATATTTTGTCTCAGTATCAGCAACTGAATCTTTCTCTGTTAAAGGATTTCCATTTTCATCATAGGTTGTTGTAACATTGGAGACCTTCCCATCTTCATTGCTGGTCACTTCATTGGTCGGCAGATTTTTATTTTTGCTGTCTCCATAGGTTGTGGTTGTTACCTGTCCAGTCTCATCTACTTCTTTGACTACATTTTCATCGGCATTATATGTCGTACTCGTTGTAATCTTATCATCAGATGCAAAGTTTACCACCCCATCTGTTAAAGTTTGATAATAAACTTTGGCTGTGGTTCCTGTCTGCAGCAAATTGTTGGATGCATCTGCGTAATTATAAGTCGTTGTAATCCCATTGACATCCGTGGCTGATAATAATTTACCATTGGATGTATCATAAGTAATTGAGTCTTCGGAAAGCTTCACTCCCCCATTCTTATGATTGGATACCGCTGTTGTTCCATCTCCATAAGTGAGTTGTTGATAAGATCCATTCGGTTTTGTGACTTTACTCGCCTTTTGTCCTTGGTAAGAGATTCCATAGTCATTCCCTTTTGCATCCTGGATGTTTATTAAGTGGTCTTCTGAATCATATGCATAGTGATAGACAACAGAGTCTCCTCCATCTTTGGAACTGTGTGTGGCTTTGATCAGATTTCCTTTTTCATATGTATAGGAAACCTTTGTCTCATCCGGCAAGACAATCTCTTTTAACCGATCTGCATCCTCACCGTCTCCTCCGTTATATTTTAAAGTTAATGTTTGATTCTTATTGCTGGTTACTGTTTCTAATTGTCCTTTTTCATTGTATCCATACAGAACATAGTTTCCATTGGCATCTTCCATTCCTGTCATATGACCATTGGCATCAAACTGATATGTTGTGTTATTTTTATCTGTCAATGTACAAACGACTATTACACTCTTTTCCGAAATTACGGGCTGTATTTCCCCTGTTTCTGTCTTTGTATTATGGCTTGGATTATATGTTGCTGTTCTTGATGTACTTCTTCCTAATATGTTATTTGCTCTCGTATTGACCAAAACGGTGCTTTTTGCGGCATTTTTTAAAGTGGACGCCTTCGAATTATTTTCAGTCAGTGACAGTGTATAATCTTTTGTTTCTTTGGATGTGTAAGAGTTTCCATTTTTCTCAAAGGTAATATAAGTTCCATCACTATCTTGAAAGATAAGGTTATCTCCCACTTGATATAACTGCTTATGAAAGGTATCATACCATCCATTTCCAAGCATACCTGCTTTCTTACTTTGGCTATTATAGGTTCTGGTCAAGGATAACCCCATTCCACCCACATTAATATCAAAGTCATCTCCTGAATAAGTCAGATTTCCGCTGGCTTTATCAATAGTACCAGTTCCATTTGGTGTCGATAGTTCTAGTGTGTCCCGATAGTCTTTTTCTCCCAGATACTGCTCAAACTCTCTTGCTTCTTGCTGTCTTACTTTTCCCGTTGTAACATAATTGCTTCTTGATAGTACCTTTCCTGATTTTGCAAGTTTCACTGCACATACTTTATAATAGTATTCTTTTCCGTCACCTGTATTCATATCAGCGACATAGGTATCTTTAACAGCACTTCGTACCAGATTGCTGTCATCTGGAGTAAAGTCTGCACTTTCTCCCCAATGCACTTCATAATAAATACTTCCCGGAAGATTCGCCGAACTTTGTTTCCATGAAATCAGTGCTTTCCCATAAGATGACTTTACCTCTGGTTCGGTTGGCTGATAATCAGATACTTTGGCTTTATCTTCATAGTAGTACTGTACTGTTTTCTCTGTTTGATTTCCCACTTTATCAGTAACTCGTATAGTAACAGTGTAAGACCTATTTTCATTAAAAGATGCACTGTTAATAGCAATGCTTCCGGCTGAACTATTTCCTAAATTAATATAGCTTCCATTCTCTACCTTATATTCGACCTTACTTAAATATGTATCTGAAACATGCCAGCTCAAAACCGGAGCAATGTCAGAAGATGGATTATCTTCCGTTGTTCCTTTTGCTCCTTCCCCTTGTACGATCACGTCATGAATCACTGGTTTTGCCCCGTCTACATAAAATATATATCCTTTTCCAGTACCGTTGATCCCTCCGTTGTCCACACCTCGGATGACGAACTTATAGCATCCCTCCGGCCAGTTCTTACTGTCTGCTACCGATGCACTTCCGCTTCCTGTTGTCCCAAGCTTTGTGCTTCCGGAATAAGCGCGGTAGTTGGAATTCACTTCCACATTTTTAGCAGGATCAAAGGTTGCAACTCTGTATTCTACCCTGTTTAAGGATTTGGAACTGATGCCTGCCCATTTCGCTGTCAGTGTCTGTCCCTTCTTCATATACTGCGGAGTCACAGAAGCAGAAGTCGGAGTTGTCGGCCCGTCATAATATGTAACACTCATTTTGGGTCTATAACTTGCATTTGAATACCTGGAACTGTAAAACTGCCCGTATTTCTTTGTTTCATCCGCATTTTTCAGCATGACGCCGTAGGAGGTGATAGATCCGTTTGCACACTCCCTGGCATATTTGGTCAGGTTGATGCTCCTTGCTTTATGGGTGGTTCCCGTTGTCGTCACACTTCCATAATTTGTGGAATATCCGGGACGGTTACTCCATGTAAGTCCGGGTCTTGACCAGTTAGAAGTGACTCTCCTTGCCTCAATCGTCTGGCCGCTGGTGCTGTCACCGGTTTCATACATGGTCAATGTGGCAGTGTCCACGTACTTATTTTTAATCTTTGCCGTGAAATCCTTAAATCTCAGGTATGTACGATATATTCCCTTGCTGGCCTTTCCAGCCATCATTGCCGTTATGCCGGAATCATAAAAGTTGGTGTTTTTGTAACTTCCATTGATCACGTACACGTCCCAGAAGTCTGTTGATCCTTTCCATGTGACTGTGGGATCAATCGTAATCGGATATTTGCGGTTTTTGTCTTTCAGATATTCCTCATCCAGTGTCAGTGTCAGTTCATAAGTATCTTTTTCGTCCTTGATCGGTTTAATATCATAGGATAATTTTTCACTGTATGCTTCTTTCGTGTCATCATTCATTGACGGAGCTTCCAGTGAGGCAATGATGTCTTCACTTTCTTTGTCATAGAACGTGATGCCGCCGTCCCCGATGTTTTTCTTTGCTGTCAGGTTTTTGGCATAAAACCGGAACTTCAGCTGATTGCTGTCCGGGATCTCTTTTAATGTGACACTTTCTTTCACTCCCGTGTCCAGTGACTGATATAAAAACGTACAGTTTTTATCTTCTGACTCGTATGCCACACTGACCGGCAGCTCTTCTTTTTTGTCTTCTGCCGTCAGGACTTCTTGTCTCTGGAGTTTTGTCCTTTTCAGCTTATCAATAGAAGAAAATGCATTCTCCTCTGTTTTTTCTTTCTGCTGGTCCTGGGTCTTAATGCCGCTTTCTTCTCCTGTGATTGGAGCAAAAGAGATTTCATACTTATCATGCTCCATCAAAACCGGAGTGGATTCCGTCAGCTTCTTGGGCAGATACTGCTTTTTATCCCCGTCTTTGTTTTCGTATTGATAGTCTTTCAGATTATGTCCGTGCCCGCTGGTCTTGTCTTTAATCTCCACAAGGGTCGGATCATAGTCTTTCAGATTTCCATTTTCATCTTCGTACCTTACATCCTGTCCGTAAAACACAGATTCCTTCTTTCCGTTGGACAGGCGGAATGTAGTTGAATTTTTTGTGCTCTCGCTGTCAATGACTTCTTTTACATCTTTTGATGCCTCGGCATTTACCCGCCTTGGTCCGGCAAGAATGCCGCTCCACTGAACAGATGTAAACATCAAAATAAATGACAGAGCCGCACAGATTGTTGGCTTTACCAATTTCTTCATTATAACTCTTCTCCTTTTATCCAGTTGTACTGTCTGTTATAATAAAGACGTCCATGTGATACGCTATCTGCATTTGCAGATATCTGGTTTGGCCGCCATTTGTATTGCATGGATCTTTATTATAAACGCCTTCTTATGTGTCGTTGCTAATGCAAGTCCTGTCTGTTTTTTCTTCGGCATCACCGCCTTTCCATCTATCTCATCACTACCGCCGGTAATTTCCTTTGACAGTAATGGTCTTCCCTGATTTGTTCTCAACAAATACTCTGTATTTTCCTGGCTTTGTAATTGTAAAAGTTCTATTTACAGTACTGGTTGCTTTGATGTATTTTTTTCCGCCGCCGGTTTTTTTAATTCCAATCGTGACATTTTTCACAGTTGGTCCAATCTTCGCATAGATGGACACTGTACTCCCTGATGTTTTGCTGAATTCTTTTGTCTGTTTTGAAATTTTATTTCCCACAGACCAATTCAGTGCATACGCTGTAGAATATGTAGTCATTAGTACTTCATCCACAGTCTCAACAGTCACATCCGGATCGTCTTCCATTGAAAAATATTCTGTCTCTCCGTCCACTTCTTCTGCGAACACAGACATTGGGGCAGCGATCAATGCACAGGCCGCTGCGATTGCCATAGCTTTTAATAATATTTTTCTCATTCCTGCTCTTCCTTTATCGTTTTTTTGTAATAAGTTCATAATCTCCTGCCAGCTGAATCTTCTTTGTTGTCTGATTTTCTACAAAAAACTGGTATTCTCCGCTTTCCTTTATCAAAAAGCTGTGCTGTAGCTTGTCTTTATCACAGACAAACTTCTGCGTTCCATCCGGTGTTATGACTCCTGCGAGTATTTCATTATTGTTAACATTTGGGTTATCATTCTCCGAACATAACAACATCATCTGGATTCTGTCTCCTTTTTCTGCCTGAAATTTCTTACTCATCAAAAATTCGTTTGCTTCCGGCCACCAGTCTATCCATATATCTTTTTCTTTGCCAGGTACTTCGTCTTCCATCATCCTCTGTTTCGACAATGAGGTCCCCTTCCTCTGCTTTTCCTTCATTAATTTGGGTGCATCCATTTCTTTTAATATTGTTTTGCTGCTGGTCTTATCTTCTAAATATATGTATCCTCTATAATATCCATAAGATATTGCAGAGATCGTTGCCGCTCCCAGAGTGCAAAAACAGATGAAAAATATTTGTGCGCTTTTCCACGGGAATCCCTTCATCTTCCTGATAGAGGCGGTTCTCCGCATCCGCAGTTCCAGCCCTCTACTGTTTTCATAAAGTGCAGAGGCCAGATACTGCCGGTATCCGCTTTTTCTTGCGGCGATCGAAATGATCGTGCTGAAATACTGTTTCAGGCTTCCGAACACCTTCAGCACATGGACATCACAGGACACCTCGCTCCAATCCTCCACCTGACTGCAGATCTGCTTTTTCAGCGGATTAAACCAGTGAACACAGGCCAGGACATTACACATCAGTTTCCAAAAAATATCCCTCTGTTTATAATGTTCCATCTCATGCAGAAGAATGATCTCAAGTTCCTGCTTCGTGTAACGTTCCTCCGGCAGTATAATCTCAGGGCTGATTACCCCGCAGATAAACGGCACGGGAACCTGGTAGCTTTGGTAAACAGTGATTTTTCGCCGTACACACAGTTTTTTTCTGCACTCATCCGCAATTTTCTGAGTCTGTCTGCTGCAAATACAGGAATTCTCAAGTGACTTCCTCAGACGCCTGTATTTCAAAAAATAAAAGCACCCCGAAGCTGCGGCTCCAGCAAGCCATATTACGCCTGTTATCTCCGTAATGTTTCTGATCACAGCAGTAGAAGAAAACAGCCAGGACTTATGTGACAGATCCTCAAATATGACAGAAAGCACCGGAATAAAAAATGCACAAATAATAACCTTTAAAATCGTATAGTTGAGTTTTGCATCCCCTTTTTTCTCCAAATATTTGCTGACAGGTTTCCAGTAAAGAAATAAAACGCTTCCTGTCGCCGAACACAGGAAAATTCCTGTGAATACCCGAATCAGAACCTCAATCGTCTCCCAGCTCATCTAATACCCCCATAAGATGATCCACTGAATCTTCGGTCACTTCATTTGTCAATGCGCTTATCAGCTTTTGACTGGACCCGTCAAACCAGAAATCCAGCATCTTTGCTGTCTGGGTCTTTTTATACTCATCTTCCTCGGCCAGCACCTTTATATAAGAATGCCTCCCCCTCCTTTCGATCGCTATAAATCCTTTTCCTTCCATATCCACAAGAAATGTACGGAGCGTAGAACGCTTTGCATCCCAGCCGAACTGTTCTTTCAGCCTTCCCTGCATCTCCTGCACCGACAATTCTTTTTCTGAGCTCCATGCACACTTCATGATCAGTATTTCCCTGTTTGTTAATTCCCTTTCTCTCATACGTAAAATCTCCTTTTGTTATTCATTTAATGATTTAGCATAATTATAGCACAGCAGAAACGGAATTACAAGAAACCTAATAGACTAATCGCAGTTTTTCACAAAAATTTACTAACACAAAGTTGTGCACAATCCGCGGAGCTTTTTTTCATGGGGAAGGTCGCAGAACTTCCCCATAAAATAAAAAACCCCATCCTAATTATAGAATGAGGTTTATGGCTGTCTCTAAAGCCACTTTTTCAACTGTCCTAATATTTTATCGTAGTCTATCTTGCTGTAATCGGTTACGTCTACTTCGATGAGTTTCCCCAGACAGAATTCTCCGTAACCCCGGTTCCTGCACCGGTCCATGAAGATATCATAATCCACAAAGCAGTCGCCTTTCGTCCGGTCCAGAAGCACATCCCCTTTGTGATAACGGCTCACCACATGACCCAAGTGACGGCTTGTATCCAGATCTCTCTGCTTTGACCGCCCGAAAAGGACATCCAGATCACCCACCAGGCGGATCGTAACAGGCTGATATCCGTATTCTTCACAGAGTCTTTCGAGCTTTCCTCTCTGTTTTTCGCTGAACGGATAATCCGAGATCAGCCGTTTCCCCTGTTTCATGGCCTCTTCTGTCAGCTCATAATAAAGTGTCCAGCTTTTATTCTCCAGAGCCGTCTTTTCTTCCATGTTGTCAAAGCCAAACTCATCCCAAAGCTGTTCCTTCATGTCATCCTGAGAGATCACCTGAAAATCCTTCTCCTGCTCCAAAATCTTATTGCACATATAAGTCTTTCCGGTGCCTGGATACCCTGCCAGTAAAATCAAAGTCCTTTTCATCTTTCCTGCTCCTTTAGCTTTCGTTCCGTCAAATCCAGAGACGGTATGGAACTCTGCCCTCCCAGACTTTCCACTGAAATAGCAGAGGCCATGGAGCTCAGCTTTAAAATATCTTTAAGAGGCATCTTTCTTGCCAGTCCACAGGCAAATGCCCCGTGAAAGATATCCCCGGCTCCGCTCGTATCAACGGCCCTGGCAGGATAGGCGGGAAGGTGTTTCAGTTCTCCGTCCTCTTCGTACAGCAATCCCTTTTCCCCCAGAGTGATCACCGCTTGCTTCTGGTTGATGCTCTGAATCCGGCCGAAAATCTCTCTGCACAGTCCGGGGTTATTCAGATCCACGGCCTTCCCTGTATACTGTCTGGCAAAGTCTTCTGAACAGACAATATAGTCCACATATGGCGCCACCTCCATGGTACTTTCACGGCAGGTTCCCGCATCCAGTACGGACAGTGCCGACGGATATTTCTCAATGGCCCCGATGCTGAGTTTGGGAAGGTGTCCGTCGCTTAAGATCACACTCACATTAAGCTTGGGATAGGTATACTGCTGGTACCGTATTTCTCCTGGGAAATTAAAGATTGTCCTGGCTCCGTTTCCTGTATTGGAAAGGATAATGCTGTAAGGTGTCTCTATCCCGTCTTCCTCTACGAGATGGGACGTATCGACCCCCGCTTCTCTGAGGATTTTTTTAAGCTTTTTTCCATAGTCATCGTCACCGATACGGCTGATGAGGCTGGTTTCCTCTCCCCACAGGGCACAGAGATAAGCCGCATTCATGGCAGGGCCTCCCCCGCACTCCAGCCGGTCTCTGACACGGTACTTCTGATTTTCTGTCAGCTCTCCATCGTATGGAATTACAATATCATAGGCAGACTGCCCTACACAGACTACTGCCATAGGCTATTCCTCCTTCATGATCTTGATCAGCCTGCTGGTTCCAAGGCGGTCTGCGCCCAGTGAAAGAAAGCGTTCTGCATCGTCAAAAGAAGCAATTCCGCCTGCGGCCTTGATCTTTACTCCCTCTCCCACATGCTTTTTAAACAGCTCCACATCCTCAAACGCAGCGCCTCCCGTGGAAAATCCCGTGGATGTCTTGATGAAGTCAGCTCCTGCTTCCGTTACTGCCCGGCACATACGGATCTTTTCTTCTTCCGTCAGCAGACAGGTCTCCACGATCACTTTCAGGATCTTGTCACCGCAGGCTTTCTTCAAAAGACGAATTTCTTCAATAACCTTATCATCATTGCCTTCCTTTACATCTCCCAGATTCACGACCATATCGATCTCATCAGCACCGTTTAAAAGGGCATTCTTTGTCTCAAATTCCTTTACTTCACTGGTGGAATAACCGTTGGGAAAGCCGATGACCGTACAGAGTTTCATCTTGTCCCCCACATATTCTTTGGCTTTTTTAATAAAAGACGGCGGGATACAGACGGAAGCCGTCCCGTAGGCAATGGCATCATCACAGATCACTCTGATCTCGTCCCATACGGCTGTCTGTGCAAGCAGTGTGTGGTCAACAGTTTTTAAGATTTCATTTCTCTTCATAACAAGGCTCCTTCTCTCTGAAACTAAAGCGGCTGTTTAACTGGTTTCTTACTTACTATTGTAACAGATAAAACCGGGAAAGTAAGATGCGTTTTCCCGGTTTTATCTTCTGCCCCTTAGATTCTGAATAAAGATGCTTTCTCTTTTACAACATCTGCGACCTTGTCATTTGCAGGCCCGAGAAGATTTCTCAATGAAGTCAGAGGGGTCACATCCTCTCCGGTAAAAGTTTCTCTCACTACTTCGATATAGGATTTGTTAAGTTCTGTGCCTACATTGATCTTTTTCATTCCTTCTCTGACACAGCGCCTCATATCTTCGTCGGACACTCCGGTGCCTCCGTGAAGAACCAGACCGGTATCCCCAAGTTTCGCTTTCAGTTCGGCCAGCAGTTCATAGTTGATCTTTGCCTTGGATTTGTACTGCCCGTGAGTTGTTCCGATGGAAACAGCCAGTGCGTCCACCCCGGTGTTCTCGGCAAAATAAAGGGCATCTTCCGGTTTCGTATACATGGCGTCATCCTTGGCAACGACCACACCTTCCTCCGCACCGCCGATGGAGCCGACTTCACCTTCCACGGATACATTTCTTTCATGGGCATAGGCAACCACTTCTTTTGTATTTTTGATGTTTTCTTCTAAAGACAGAGAGGACCCGTCATACATGACAGAGGAATATCCCTTGTCAATAGCTTCTTTCAGTGCATCAATATCTTTGCAGTGATCCATATGTAAGGCAACGCTTACAGCAGATTTTTCAGCGATTGCCTTCACTGCGGCGATCAGCGGTTCAAATCCGATGTATCTGGCAGTGCCGAGAGAAGTCTGTAAGATCACAGGCACGCCAAGTTCCTCTGCCGCTCTGACCATAGCCGGAAGCATCTCGAAACAGTGCACATTAAAAGCACCCACAGCCCCCTTTCCTTCATTTTCTTTAAACAAGTCAATTAAATTTCTATACATATCGGTTATCTCCTTTACGCTTTTCCACGAATGACATCCTTAGACAGTTTCATCAGCCCGTCAATTTTATCCATGTATTCTTTCATCTTTGCATCATCTTTTGCCTCCGAAGCTTCTCTTCTTTTTATGTTGTAGAGCTTCAGCAGATCGGTATATGCCTTACCAAGGGCTTTGCTCTCTGAAAGGCTGGTCTCATATGCTCTGATTGCCTTGTCTGTCTCTTCAGCCTCAAAGTACAGGCTCCCAAGCTCGTTCAGCGCCTTGTTCCGCTCCTCCCCGGAAAGATCCGGAAGCTCTTTTTGTATGGCCTCGGCCTTTTTTAAAAGCTCTTCCCGGCTGATTTCAGGTACAGCCTCTTCTTTCGCCGCTTTCTCTTTTTTCTTTTTAAACAAAAACATTTTTATTTCCTCCTGCCGCATCATAAACTATTTATTTACGGACTAAAATATTGCAGCTATTGACTTAAACAGCATGAACAGGAAACCGGTCACTACCGTATCCACGTCCGTACAAGTCGTATTGATAAATCCAATGTCGGCAAGCATCGGTGAGAGCATAGCCGGCAGGAAGGTAATAAAGATTCCGTGAGCAATACATCCGATCATGGCTCCCCGTCTTCCGCCTACCTGGTTTGCAAATATACCTGCTGTTCCGCCTGCGAAGAAGTTGGACAGTACTCCCGGCAGGACCATAGGAAGTCCGAATACCGGAGTCAGGAACATTCCGATAATAGAACCGATCGTTGTAAAGACAAATCCGAAGATGACCGCATTCGGCGCATATGGGAACAATACCGGGCAGTCCAGTGCAGGCACTGAGTTTGGAACCAGCTTCATGGAAATTCCCTGGAATGCAGGAACGATCTCGGCCAAGAGCATGCGGACTCCTGTCATCAGCACATAGACACCTACGACAAACTGCATACCCTGTAAAAATGCATGAACGATAAAGTTCGTATTTCCCGCATATTCTGCACATGCGGCCGGCCCTGCAAATGCAGCTGTAATCACATAAAGCGGTACCATGACAACCATGACAGAAAGGTAAGTATCCTGTAAAAATTCCAGGCTCTTTGGAAGATTGATGTCCTCTGTGGATTTTGATTTTCCGCCGGTCAGTTTTGCAATCAGCGCTGTGAACATATAACCGATTGTGCATAAGTGTCCGAGTGCGATCTCTTCACTGCCCGTGATCTTCTTTACAATAGGCTGTGCAAAGGCAGGCATGAAGGTTGCAAAGAATCCTCCCACGATACTTCCGATGATGATCAGAGGTACACCTGTTAATCCACAGTAATAAGCGAATACCACACAGAGTGTCGCCTCCCAGAGCAATGCCTGACCTGTCAGGAATATGTATTTGAATTTTGTAAATCTTGCAATGATAATATTGACGATAAAGATTCCCGCAAGGGTGATGGCGATCTCGCTTCCCAGCCCCAGCTCATTCATGGCCTGGCCGTTGATTCCCTCGATGGAGGCAACCAGACCCTTCAATCCGAATGCAGCCTTAAATATGTCTCCAAAATAAGTCAGCGATGAAACGATGACAGCAGAACCTGCGGACAGTACAAGAAATCCGAGCATGGTTTTCATTGTTCCTGAGATGACGGCTCCCACCGGTTTTTTCTGCAGGACCAGACCGAGCAGCGCAATCAATGCGATGATGATGGAGGCCTGCGTTAAAATATTATTGATGATAAAATTCAATACTTGCATAGTTTTTCCTCACTTTCTTTTTCCTCTTGTTTTCAAAGTTCTCCCAGTTCTTTTAACACCGGTACAAGCTTCTCCCGGATTTCATTTTTGTCTACCAGGCGCTCTAAAAATACTGTCGGGCAGCTGATCGTATAACGCTCAAACTGCTTTTCAAAATTCTTTGCGGCGATTATGATGTCTGCCTGTGCCCCGGATACACTGGAAATGTCAGTGTGATCCATTTTTGCGTCTACTCCCAGGTCTTTCAATACCGCTTCCGCACTCATCTGGCATGCAAAACTGCTTCCGAGCCCTGCCCCGCACACTGCTAAAATCTTTAACATGTTCTATCCTCCTTTTAAAATGGTTGTCGTGTTTCTTTTTATAGCAGCCTTGTCAGGCATTACTATTCTTATTGAGAAAATCAAACAATTCCTGCTTATCCTTCATTGCGGCGATCTCCGGAATCCATCCCTTTTCCACGAAGCCAACGATCATTTTCAGAATGTCCAGATGGCTTTCGCTGTCCACCGCCGAAAAACAGATCAGGACCCTTACCGGTTCCTTATCCCCGTCAAAGAAGACCGGTTCTTTTAAGGTGATCAGGCTGCAGCCGATGCCGGTAGCCCCGCATTCCGGCCTTGTATGCGGCATAGCCAGGCCGTCGGCCACGATGATGTATGGCCCCAGTTCTTTGATGGCACTTATGATTCCTTCCACATAGGACTTTTCGGCACATCCCTGGCTGACCAGCATCTCCGCTCCGATCCTCACTGCCTCTTCCCAGTTTTTTGCTTCTGTCTGCAGCTGCACATTGTTTTCGTTTAAGATTAGCTTTTCCACTTCATATCCTCCCTGCTGTTTCTTTAAGCTTCTCTTCCTGTTCTAATAAGTCTTTGATAAACTGCCCATAACAAGGGTGCTTCACCAGTTTCGCCACGCCGGAATTTCCGATCAAAAACTGATATAGGTTTTTAAATACAACTTCCCAGACATCGTATTTGCTCTGGGGAATGTTTAACATCAGGACTACCTGGACTTTTTCATTTTCCCAGATGACCGGCTTTTTCAGGACCATGACGGAAACAGCCGCCTCCTCCATATCGTTAAAAAGGGCATGTGGTATGGCCACCAGACTTCCCAGTTCTGTAGTTGACATCTCTTCCCTTTTAAAGATGGATTGCTTGATCTCCTGGTTGATATAGCCCTTTTCGACCATGACGTTGGCCATAAATTCAAGAATTTCCTGTTTGTCCTTAAACTCCATATTGGTGAAGAAGAGGTCTTCCCGGAAGATGCTGCTGTAATCAATGACTTTCATCTGGTTTCCACTGTCTGTGATCACCGTAGCCAGATGGTTCAGGTCATCATCATCCAGAAACAGTTTGATCTTTTTTATTTTTTCAGACTGAAAATCGGGAAGCTCTACCGTGGTCAGCACCAGATCGGCGCTGTCAATCAGTTCTTCGTTCACTTCCTGTACCGGACAGGATTTTACGATCTCTATGTACTGCCCAAACTTATGCTGTAATTTCTCTTTTAGGAGCAGCGCCGTGGCAATGCCTGCGATACAGACCAGAACTACTTTCTTTGGCTCCTGTTTCCGATTCAGCCCTTTTCTCTCCAGTGCCGCTCCGAAATGCATGGCCAGAAATCCGATTTCCGACTCTTTTGCCTTGAGCTTATGTTTTTTTTCAATCACCTCCCCGGCTACGACTGCCAGTTCAAAGGCAAGCGGATACAGGTTTTTGATACTGTCCAGAAACTCATTTCTTATATTCATGTCAAACCGGAGCCTCTGCAAAGCCGCGCTCAAATGCATGGCCAGCCCGTTGATCAGCTGATTGTCGTCGGACAGATCGATCCCTGTCCCCGAGCGGATGGTATTTAAAATGTCCTCAATTTCATCCTTATACTCGTAATCCCCATCCAGATTCTCGATCAGAAAACGCTGGCTGGAGATCAGATGCTGGGTCAGATAATACACTTCACCTCCCAGGGAGATGCCCAATTTCCCGGAAATCTCATTTATAATCTGCTGGGCACAGCGGAACTCCTTTGTTCCCGAAAACAGCTCGATCTCTTCTTCATCGTATTTCACATGCCGTTTTTTCTCGAAACGCTTAAGCATTATCAGGCTATGTACGAGCAGGTTACGGAAAGCGATATCCGTAAGCCGCAGGTTAAAATCTGTGATCGCTTCCATGAGGATGATCCTCAGATTTTCCACCTCATCGGATGAAAAAATGTCCTTGTAAAACTGGTTCCCTATATCTCCTGTATCCTTTTGGCTGTTGAAAATGTATTCCGAAATACAAAACCGGATCTTCGTCTCCTGCCCTGCGACTCTCATTCCTTCCTTTTTTGTATCACTGATCCGAAGGTCATGTTTTTTAAGTATCCCGTCGATAGTTCTCAAATCTTTTTTCAGAGTGGAAGTACTCACAAACAATTCTTCCTCCAGATCAAAGAAGTCGATCCTTTCCCCGCTGTTCAGAGAGTTCAGCAAAAGCCTGGAAATAATATAATAAACCCGTTCTTCCGAATCTGACGGAATGATATTTTGAAACGGCTTTGAACTCTCTTCTTTCCGGATCTCTTTTTTCAGGACGTCAAATTTCCGGCTGTCGTTCACAGCAAGCTTATATCCCTGCCCGATCTCTGACGTGATCTCTGCTCCCCTGTCCGCAAGCATCTGATTTAACTCTTTGATGTCATTCCTGACCGTCCTTGTAGAAACGCCCACAGACAATGCAATGCTTGCCCCGGTAATCCTTTTTTCATTTTCCAAAAAGAAGCGAAGGATCTTGATCAGCCTCTTATTGTATCTCTCCATAGTTTCCTCCTCTTTGTTATACATTATAGGTAAATGGTATTTTTGATGATAGTTCGTAAATTTCCGCTTGAAGCGGAAAGAGGAACAACGAATTTATGACAAAAAAGAAAGCCTGACATCCATGTCAGACTTCTTTTTGAATCCATCAATTTGATGGTCTAACTACATACTCATCCGGATAAAACAATCCGAATTTTACACGTGCAGTTTTTTCTATAAATTCTTTGGTCTTAATATACTCCTTCTTATCCTTCAGTTCCTGCTTTTTATCTTTCGCCTTTTCTATCTGCTGTTCCAGCTGGGCCTCCTCTTTCTGAAGGGCCGCCGACTTTTCCGACAGCCTTCGGTAAGCAATGGACATCACAATGACAAACATAATGACGACAAGTAAGATCACCCTTGTTCGCTGCCTGAGTCCTTTTTTATAACTGCTTATCTTTCTCCCCATGTGTATCACCTCTTTTGTGCCCCTTCCTCATTAAGGCTATTTTAACGTTTTTTCTCTCCTGTTTCAATCTCCATCTCATATTTATTCCGGCTTTGGCAAACGGATGGCGGATAATACGAAATATTTTCCCAAAGACCTTTCTAATATTATGTAACAAAAACACAAGACCTTCTAATACCTTCGGGCTGATGAGCATATAATAGACTGCCATGCCGATGATCAGACCTAAAAAGAAAAATCCACGGAGTTCTCCCCAATTATACCAGCAGAGAAACCGGAAACACAAGAAGCCCACAAAGATCCAGTAGAGCACATCCTCCACTGATACGACCCATAATTTGTGCCGGAATACGACGCGGAAACTCCTGATGCCGTCATAGACAAGCAGCAGGCATGCTCCGAACCAGACAGCCCCCAGGAAGAAATAAAGCTGGCCTAACACTGCTTCCTGCATTATTTTAACAGCCTTCCGAGCAGCCCTTCTTTTTTGCCTCCGTTATGGTCATCCACATCTGAATATAGGAAACTGTCGACTTTACCGTCTATCTCCACCTCGCCTTTTTCTACCAAAAGCTTTTTCACATGCAGATTAAACCCCTTGATCATCAGGAGTCCCTGCTCCGTATCGAGTATGATCTCATTCAGGTCGAAGGACACTACATCCCTCACTCCCGTAATGACACCCAGAGAACGGTTCAGCAGATCCACTTTATGTGTTTTCATAGGTTGTCTATCTTCTATCATGAAAAAATCTCCTTTCATAGTTTATACACTATATGAAAGGAGAACGAAAATCATGTGAAAAATATCAAATGTATTTGTATAATTCTGCCGCCTGGTCTTTTTTTACTGTGTCTTCCACCCGGAGGACTTCCACGGCCGCCTCTTTATTACCGAACGAGATGCGGATCTCGTCCCCCGGTTTTACGTCTGTCCCGGCTTTGGCGGTCTTGCCGTTGACGGTCACTCTCCCGGCGCTGCACGCTTCATTGGCGACGGTCCGACGCTTGATCAGCCTGGATACTTTAAGAAATTTGTCTAGTCTCATTCAATATTACTCCTTTGATGTTGGTTTTCAAAAAACAAAACAGAAATCTGCAGAACTTCCCTGTAATATAATATAAAAGAAGCCGCCCTTATAAAAATTGAAGGGCAGCTTGATTTGTCGTTCTGTGATTATTTTTCGTTTACGATATCTTTCAGAGCTTTTCCGGCTTTGAACTTTGGAGCTTTGGATGCAGGAATGTTCATCACTTCACCGCTTCTTGGATTTCTTCCTTCTCTTGCAGCTCTCTCAGAAACTTCAAAAGTTCCGAAACCAACTAACTGAATTTTCTCACCCTTCTTTAATTCTTCTGCAATGACATCTGTGAAAGCTTTTAAAGCTTTTTCTGCATCTTTTTTAGATAATTCAGTCTTGCTTGCGATAGCCGCAACTAATTCTGTTTTGTTCATTGATTATATTCCTCCTAATTTCGTCATAAGCATTTTCTGCTCTTCGATTACATGAGTTCATTGTATAATTAAGGTGCCTGCATGTCAAGCCAAAATGCGCTTTATTCCTTATTTTCAGCCAATTCACGGGCTTTGCGCTTCTTTTCTATCTTTTCTAATTCCTTAATCTTCCTCCAGCTGGATAATTGTTCCTCCCGAGTGGAAAATGTCTCATTTCCAAACACGTGAGGATGCCTTCGAATCATTTTCCTGCACACTCCGTCCACCACATCCGAAAAATTGAAATCTCCCCGTTCCTCGGCAATCCTTGCATGCATCACCACCTGAAGGAGAACGTCTCCAAGCTCCTCCTCCAGATTCTGCATGTCATGATGTTCTATGGCCTCCACCACTTCCCCGCTCTCCTCCACGAGACAGGGGATCAGGGATTCATGTGTCTGCTTCCTGTCCCACGGGCATCCGTTTTCTTTTTATGGTATCACATTTTCTGCAAATGAAAAGCGATTTATGCTATAATAATGAAACAAAGAAAGGAAGAACTATGATTAAATTAGGAGAAAACCAAGAACTTTATATTGTGAAATTTGCCGATTTCGGCGCATATTTAAATGACGAGGAAGGTGTGACGGAACAGAGTATCCTTCTGCCAAAAAAACAGGTTCCGGAGGGAGCCCGGGTCGGAGACCGCATTTCCGTCTTCGTCTACAAGGATTCAAAAGACCGTCCGATCGCTACGACTTCCCATCCTCTCATTACGATGGGACATCTGGCCGTCCTCAAGGTTAAGGAGATCACAGATATCGGTGCATTCCTGGACTGGGGACTGGAAAAAGACCTGTTCCTCCCATTCAAAGAACAGACATCCAAGATCAAAACGGATCATTCCTATCTGGTCAGGCTTTATATTGACAAGAGCCGGCGTCTCTGTGCTTCCATGAAGATTTATCAGGCACTGAGCAGTGAACATGACTATGAGAAGGATGACTGGGTGACAGGCACCGTATACAGCATTAACCCTGAGATCGGTACGTTTGTAGCCGTAGACGACCAGTATTTCGGCCTGATCCCGCTCAACGAAGTCCACACCAGACTGTCTGTGGGAGACTCTGTAAATGTCCGGGTACTCCGCGTCCGGGAGGACGGCAAACTGGATCTCTCACCGAGAGATAAAGCATATCTTCAGATAGATGCAGACAGCGAGCTGGTCATGGAAACGATCAAAAGCTATGACGGGGTACTCCCATTCACCGACAAGGCGAGCCCTGCCATGATTGACAAAGAACTGGGACTCAGCAAAAATGCCTTTAAGCGAGCCGTCGGCCGATTACTGAAACAGAATAAGATCGAGATCACCGGCGGAACCATCCGGGCAAAATAAACTTACAAGGAGCTGGATATTATATGAAATATTTTAAGACACCGGGCTGTTTCTGTCTGATGTATTTGTTTGTCTACTTTTTTGTTTCCCCTCTGCTGCAGTTTGCAGTACAGGACCGATATTTGTTTATGATTGTATTTTATCTGGTACTTCTTGGCCTTGGCATCGGTTATCTGAAGATTGGCAAAGAAGATGTGAAAGCGAGACTTCATCTGAAACCTCTGAGACCGGCCGCTGCATTGCTTTCTATCCTTTTAGCATTTACGGTCCTGCCTTTTATCAGCCTGATCAATAATGTAAGCCAGCTGATTTTCCGGGACTTTATTACCTCCAGTGTATCCACGGCCTCGCAGAATCCCTGGCTTTCCGTCCTGGCACTGTCTATTCTTCCGGGGATCGTAGAGGAAGTGCTGTTCCGGGGCGTTATTTATTCCGGTCTCAGAAAAGCACGCCCTATCAAAGGAATCCTGCTGACCGCATTATTTTTCGGCATCGCACACATGAATTTCAACCAGTTCAGCTATGCCTTTGTCCTGGGACTGGTCCTGGGTCTGCTTCTGGAGGCCTCCGACAGTATTTATTCCTGTATGCTGCTCCACGCCGCATTTAACGGCGTCAGCGTCATAACCAGCATCATCTACGGACTGACCGGCAATTCTTCGCTTATGGACCAGACCGTATCCACGGCCCAGAGGCTTCAGGCCATCGCAGTCCTGATTCCTGTAAGCATTGCTTTTCTGGTGCTGAGTGTTCTGATCCTCATAGCCATTTCCCGCCTGTGCGGCCGTTCCGGCTATCTGAAGACGTGGCTTAACAAGGATATCCGCCGAAGCTGGCCAAATGAAAAAGCCGCCGGTATCTCCTACTATGCGGCTTTGATCATCAGCTTCGGATATGCGGTTTTACTGGAACTTGTATCCTATGCGTCATCTTATTTGTGATCCTTTTGGTGGTCATTCCACGTTTCCAGGGTCTTGATACAGTGATAGAACATTTGATTATAAGGAGTTGGGATGCCCAGCTCCTTTCCCATTCTTATGACCGCTCCCGCAAACATTTCCACCTCCGTCTTCCTTCCGGCTTCGATATCCTGAAGAGTCGAAGGTTTCCCATAGAATGGGGCGCTCTCAAAATAGGTCCTGTGTTCCAAAAGATCTTCCTCTGTCAGATGGATACCTTTCTTCCCGGCAATAGCGATGACTTCCCTGGCCGCCTGCTCCCTCAGCTCATTGGCATCTTCACTGATGGTCCAGATGCCGTAAGGGACACGAAGGATGGCAGCGCTCTGATTCTCGCTTACATTTGTCATAAACTTATGCCACATATTTCTCAGCATATCTTTTGGCACTTCATATGGAATTTTGCCCTTTTCAAATACATCCCTCACGGAACACACGGTTTCCGAAAATGTATCGTTATACGCCTGTCCGAAAGAAATCTTGCCGGCCCCCACCGGAAAAGAGATTTCATTTCCATGGTGAAGGGCCGGTACACGTATTACGGAATACAGCACCTCATTGTCGGGGTAGGCCGCTTTGATCCGCTCTTCACTCTCCACTCCGTTCAGCAGTGACATGATGACAGTGTGTTCCCCTACCTGGTTCCGGATATCTTCGATGGCCTGGTCAAGCGCCGTATACTTCACACTCAAAATAATAAGATCCGCCGGTCTGCTCTCCCATGAGGGCTCAGCCGTCTGGAATTTCCATTGTTTTCCGTTGATGATGACGCCGTCCCTTTCCAGACGCATTCTGCGCTCTCCTCCTGCGATGACGCAGAAATTCTCGCTGCCGAGCGCTTTGCAAAGCCCGGGTGCCGCGAATCCGCCGATGGCCCCAAGGCCTATCAATGCTGCTTTTTTGATTTCTCTCATAACAGGTTTCCTTCCTTATCTGTTAAATAGTAATTCAGATCGCAGTGGCCGCTTCCCGTATTTGCCCCGGGAACAGAAGCCTGATCCGTAAACTGCCACATGTGGTATTGATATGGGATATCCGGCTCATCCTCTTTTGTATAATGAGCCACCCACATTTTATATTCTTTAATACCGTCATAGTCAAAATAGTGTTTTAAAAAGTAAGCGTTGGAATAGACCATGGGCTCATAGCCCGCCCGTTTGATCTCTTCGCAGAAAGCCCTTGTCAGCGCCGTCACATTATTTTTCCCGGTTTTCATGACTTCTTCTTCCTCTATGTCAAATACCACGGGAAGCTTCAGATCTTCCGGGTCAATATCATGCTTCTTCAACAGGGAAATACAGTGTTTTGCCTCTTTCACCGCCGCTTTCACGTCCCCGGCATAAGAGTAATAATAAACTCCGCAGTGAATGGATGAGATCTTTGCGTTCCGGTAGTTTGCAATAAACATCGGATCTTCTGTGCCCTTTTTCTTTTTTTTCGCACCGGAGCCGATCTTTAAAACAGCGTGGTTGATCTGGCTGTCCTTTACTTTCTTCCAGTTGACTTTATGGTTGTATTTTGAAACATCGATCACCTTGATATGGCCGTTTTCGACTTTTGTCTCGATCGGCAGTCCGATATTCTGGATGATCCATATAAAAATAAAAGTGACAATAAAAAGAAACGTGCAGATAACTGCAAGTTCCCTTTTATTTTTCTTTGTAAATTTGAACATATAAGTCCTCGTTAATCTTTGCTCTCAATCGCATGTACAAATGTACGGTTATCTTCCTGTTCATAACTGCACGTGACAAACGTATACAGCTTCTTTGTTTTCATCACAGTCTTCTTCGGTATCCTGGACTGGATATCACTCATGGACAAAATCTCCTCCAGATACTTCTTCATGTCCTTCCTGTCCCCAAAAGTGATCGGGATCAGCTTGTCGGCCTTTCTTGCATAAGAGGCAACGACCTTCAGGTCCCTTTTCCCATTCGGAGTATAAAGGGTGATCGTATCCTGTTTCTTGATAAAACTCTGCTCGCGAAACTTCATAAGGTCTGCAAACATCGATCCGTTCCTCATATGATGCCCGTATATGATATTGTGCTCCGCACCGAAATCCTTATCCCCGTGGCAGTCCATGAAAACTGCTCCGGAACTGTTCTTTGTCCCCTCAAATGTTGTGTGCAGATAATAATCGTTATCCTTCCCAAGGACGACCGGGTAATCGATATTGGTTCCCCTGGCATAGACCCAGCCGATGGTATCCGGATTGATCTTCCTGAGTTTCTCAAAATCAATGACTCGTTCTTTTCCTTTTGTTTTGACCACTTCCTGTGCTATCTTATCATATTCGTCATCTGCCTTTTTATATTCCAGATAATACCCCGCGAGTTTCCATCCGCTGAATAAAAAGACCACGATGCACACAGCCAGAAGAAGATTAGAAATTACTTTTTTCATGCAGCTTCCCTCACCTAAACCTTATTTTTTATCAGTATAACACAAAAAGAACCGGTCTTCCTTAAAGAAAGCCGATTCTTTTCTTAAAATTTATTTAGCCGGACGAGCAATCATTTTAATGCATTTGGTGTATTTATATTTTGCCTCCACAACCCCTGCTCTTCGGTTGGCCGCGTGGATGATCCTGCCGTTTCCTATGTACAATGCCACGTGGGAAATGTTCCGGTATCGCCCGTTTCTTGTGTAGGAATAAAAGATCACATCTCCCGGGAGAAGCTTTTGGGCCTTCACCCTCTTATAAGATACGACTTTTTTATGACGCTTCATGTACTTGGCTTCACTCGCTGCCACCGGAGCATAAGAACGGCTTCCGAAATGTATGCCGTACGGCTTGTAGCAGCGCCAGATCAGAGAACTGCAGTCATAATATCCCTTCCTCATTCTCTTTGGCTGGCTGTATCGGCATCCCTTTGCTTTTTTTGCCTTCGCGATGGCTTTGACCGCCTTATAGGAAGTGACCTCCGCCTTATAGGTTTTCTGTTTTCCGTCTATCTTGACATAAAACTTGGTTATGCCTTTCTTTTTTGGATATATAACCAGCTGATCGTCCTGAATATAAGCTTTCGCCCTGCTGCCGCTCACAGAGACAGATGTCTGGCTGGTAGAACTCAGCCCCCTGATCGGTATTTTCGCAGTCCGGTTCTTTGCCACAGTTCCGCTGCTTTTTGACAGATATGGATTTGTGACCTGTACGCCTGCTGTCACGACCTGGCTGCCCACTACGGCCTGTACATAAGTCCTTCCCGCCGCTTTTCCTCTTACATTTCCGCTGCTGTCCACAGTTGCGATGCGTTCGTCACCTGACTTCCACACAGCCCTGGGGGACGAAGATTCTCTGACTCCCACCTTTGCCTGTGCAGAGACTGCCACAGTCACCTGTGAACGGTCAAGCGTATATTCCTTTTCCCACACAGCCGTGAGGGTCAGATCTTTTTCAGGCATCTCATCGGCACTGAAATTCCAGTATCCCGTCTGTCCTCCGCTCTGATCACTCCAGCCCTTAAATACATATCCGTCCCTGACAGGTGTCTCCGGCTCAGAAATAAGTTCTCCTGCTTCGATCTGGCGCACGGCCTCCCTCACCGTGCCGCCTGCTCCGTCAAACCTGACCTGATATGATTCTTTCTGTCCTATGTTTTTCTGAATATCTTCAGTGCTGCCGCTCTCTGCCGGCGCCGCTGAAACCGGCACAGATGCTGCTGCCATAGTCAATGCCATGGCCCACACTGTAATATATTTTTTATAGCTCCTCAACTCTCTTCTCCTCCGGCAGCTCATTCTATCGTAAGATTTTTGTAATATTATCGTTAAACCTTATTCATAATATCACAAATATTGTCATAGAACAAGAATATACGGCAGTAAATTCCAAAAAATACAATATAATTTCACAGGACATAACAATGAGGCCTGACAGAAGTTGGCACACCTTTCCTGATGCGGTATACTGAGAGCAAAAGAAAGGAGCAGTGAGATGAAACAGACTTTTTTTGAACACCATTTAAATCACACCGGACGGGAGGATATGATAAAAATCACTTCCTTCCTGGAAGAGGACCTGAGAATTTCGGGGATCAAAGACGGCATCGCCGTCATCCATTCTCCTCACACAACGGCAGGGATTACAATCAATGAAAATGCGGACCCGGATGTGGTCCACGATATGCTCTTCGGGTTTGACAAGGTATATCCTCTGCATGACAAAAATTACCGCCACGCAGAAGGAAACTCCAATGCCCACCTGAAAACATCGACCGTCGGCCCGTCACAGACGGTCATCATCGCTGACGGAAAACCGGTACTTGGAATCTGGCAGGACATCTACTTCTGCGAATTCGATGGACCCAGAAACCGGAGATTCTACGTGAAAATTGTTGAGTGTTAAGCATGAGTTTTTCTCCATTATCTTCAGTCGGCTCTGGAAAGGCCTCCTTCCGACAATAGAGAAAAACTATCGCAGATGGCATCTTCGGTCTCTAAGCAGCCTGCTCCAGCAGATATTACGTCCATTTTGACCAGTTTGGAGGCCTTGCATTCGAAGAGATGTTAGTTTTTCTTCTTTCAGCAAAGGCTCGGAGGCGGTGTGCATCGCACAGTGAGGCTGTCTGAGCGTCAGCGAGTTCCGAACGGGCCGCCGGAGAGACTTTGCTGAAAGTTAGAAAATCTTACATCTCTGAGACAGCAAGCCGGAAAACTGGTCAAAATGCCAGAAAAACGGTGCCGGAATTTCTTCCGGCACCTGCCTGCTTGCAATATGTGCTCTGTTACCGGCAGAGCATTTTTAAAAAGAGAGGATTAAGTATATATGAAAAACTATGTCTTCATTATAACAACTTTTCCTTTAAAAACAATATATAGAAAATAAACAATTCTAAACATATTATAAACTATTGGCTGTCTACCCCTCTTTTCTTGTAGACGATATTAAACACCGCAATGCCTATAACGATCCATACAAGGCAGACCGCATAGTGTTTCATATTGGCTCCGGAGAGAAAGGCAGCTTTATTTTGGTATTCTCCGTTCATAATCTCCATAAAGGCGTTTGTTGGAAGACAAAATGCTATCTTTTCCAGTACCTTGTTCATTCCGGCAAACATCGGCGGCAGCATCAGCAGAAGCATCAGCGGTGTGGAAATCGTTCCGGTTGACATCTGATTTTCAGACAAAATTCCCACAGCTGCACCTAAAAACAGGATACCGACCGAAGCCAAAGTGGAGATGAGCATATAACCCGCAAAAAACTTCATATCAAGTCCCACCAGCAGATAATTCGCCACGGAGATCACTTCCATCAATAAAAGTACAACAAACATCTTGCTGGCCAGAAACTCCATAGCCCTGACATCGGACATGATCAAAGTCCGCAGGGTATTTTTCTCTTTTTCCTCCGCCACCATCATGCTCAGCAGTGAGATCGGCGCACAGATCAGATTCAGCACCTCACAGAGAAGCAGGGGGTATAACATCCCCGTCTCTTTTCCGATCGGCAGTACCTTTGTGTAAAGGACACAGAATAAGATCGGAAGCAGTAAAATAAAAAAAGTATTTTTATTGCCCGCAAGCATCCGGAAATCCTTTTTCATCAGTGCTTTTATGATTCTCGCTCTTAATTTCATGCTAATTCCCTCCCCGTCAAGTCCAAGAATATCGTTTTCAAGTCGGGTTCCACTGAATGGATCGTCACAACCTCTTTGTCTGCACTTAAAAGTTCCTCTGCTATAGCCGTTTTATCCTTGGGAATTTCTTTTACAGTTCCGTCCGTGTAAAGGATCTTCACCCTGTCTTTTGCATATTTGATCTTCAGTTCTTCCGGTACTCCGACCTCTTTGATGACCCCTTCGTTTAAGAATGCCACTCTGCTGCAGAGTTCGTCTGCTTCCTCCATATCATGAGTCGTAAGAAAAACAGTCGTTCCGTCCCGGTTCAGCTGTTTGATGATATCGTGTACATCCTCACTTGTAGATGGGTCCAGATTGGCCGTAGGTTCATCCAAAAAGAGCAGCTTTGGTTTATGTAAGATCGCCCTGGCGAACAAAAGCCTCTGTTTCATTCCTCTTGAGAGTTTCTCCGCCTTTTTCTTCCCGTCCTCGGTTAAATGAAGCTGATCAAGCACCTCCGGAATTCTTGTTTTCGGAAGCCTGTAAATCTCAGAAAATATTTTAAGGTTTTCCTCCACAGACATTTTTTCATAAAAGCCGCTGTTGTCGGATAAAATTCCGATGTTCTGATACAGCCTGCTGACATCTTCAAACGGTTCCATTCCCATGACAGAGATCTGACCGCAGTCCTGGCGAAGCTGTGCACTCAATAATTTGATCGTCGTTGTTTTTCCGGCTCCGCTGGGCCCTAAAAAACCAAAGATTTCTCCCTCCGATACCCGGATATTCACATCGTCCAATGCCATTTTCTTCTGAAATGAAATGCCGACATGTTCCATTGTTATGCAGTCTTGATTCATGTAAATACCTCCTCGTAATACATGCATTTTATTGGATTCTCCCGGTTTTCACAAGGAAAAACGGATGAACGGAGATATAGGTCCATGAAAAGAGCCCCTAAAATCCATAATATTCCTTCAATTCTTCAATCCTTCCTTTGCTGAGAGGGATATTTTCCTCTTCCCCGCCTTTCATCCTGAGGGAATAAGAATTTTTTGTCCATTTCATAACTTCCGAAACTCTCTGCATGTTGACGATATAAGAACGGTGACTCCTGAAAAAACCAAATTTCTTCAGCTTGCTGCAGAGTTCGTCCATAGTCATAGAACACTGGAACCTGGCCTGTCTGACGTGCAGATAATTTTTTCCCTGCATGCTTTCAATATAATCGATCTCGTCCGGATCAAAAAGCAGGATTTTATCACCCATCCTGGCCGGAATCTTTTCCGCCATATAAGGCCCGCTCTGTTCTTGTTTCGAAAAAATATTTTCCGGCAGTTCTTCCGCATGCTCCTCATCCACAAAAAAATGCCTTCCCGGAAGCATATACACATGTTTTAAAGACTGAGAAGTAGTAATAACCTTTTTCCCCTGATCACCACACGATTCGATCCACTGTATCATCGGCTGTACAGAATCTCTGTCTGTCCCGAGGACAGGTTCCTGAAGGAATAAGATATCCCGGTCCATAATGATTTCCCTCGCCAATGAAACTCGGTACTTTTGGGAAGGTGTCAGCGATTTTATCTTACAGTAAAGAAATCCATCAAGCTGCATGGTGCGGACTGCAGAATCCAGTGTGACATCAGAACCCGATAATCCCGCAAATAATTTGAGATAGGAATTCACGGTCATATAGTCATAGTATCCTTCATTCTGGAGAACAGCCCCAACATCTTTACAGAGACTGATCAATGTTTCCAGCAAAAGTTCACTGATATCACTCCGGCATTCAAAATGCAGAAGAGAAGTTCCGTTTGATGCTGAATTATATAGTATTTTTTCCAAACTGAGTTTCATTTTCCTGTCCTTATGTCATAAAGATCTGTCCGGCGGTTTTCATTACCGGAACCTGATGTATAATGGCATCTCTCTGGTCTGTGTCTACCGGCAGGACAATCAGTTCCTCTCCTGCTTCCCCTTCTGCAAGCTTTCTGCCGGAGGGATCGAAGGCGAGACTTCTGCCCATATAGTGTTCTTCACTGTAATGGCAGCAGCCAATCGTAAACACTGTATTCTCAATGGCCCTGGCACGAAGCAGAGCCTCCCACTGCATAAATTTATCCGGACCGTCTACCCATGCTGAAGGATAGATCAGAACCTCTGCACCCTTCAGTGCCTGTATCCTGGCCGGTTCCGGAAATCTGAGATCATAGCAGGTTCCCAGTCCTGCCTTTCCAAGCGGTGTATTCACCGGTTCATGCAGAACTTCCCCGGGCAGCGTACTGTCCGATTCTTTCCATGAAAATGCATCAAATAGATGAGTCTTTCTGTAAACAGAGCAGAGATTACCTCTGTCGTCTAAAAGGACCGCCGTATTGAAACATTTCCCTCCTGAATCCCTGCCGGGCTTCTCGCTCATTCCAAATAAAATCCACTGCCCATGTGCTGCGGCCAGTCTTTTCATTCCCTGTACAAAGGGCCCGTCGAGAGGCTGGGCTTTTTCATAGTAGGCACTTCTCTCCATAGGATAGTAGGTCATAAAATACTCCGGGAATATGATAAAACAGGCTCTCTTTTCCCTGGCTTCCCGGCAGAAGTGTTCTGCCTTACAGAGATTTTTTTCCGGTTCTTGTGAAGCTCTGCACTGAGCCATGGCAGCAATGGATTTCATATATATGCCTCCTACTCGATATCCAGATTCTTTTTATACAATCTGTAATTGACCCAGTTGTTGACCAGATACTGGACCACTGCAAAAAACGGTACACCTAAAAACATACCCAAAGGTCCGAAATAAGCTCCTCCTACTGTAATAGAGAACAGGATCAGGATCGGCCTGACTCCCGTAGAATTGCCGAGGATCTTCGGTCCCAGCACCAGCCCGTCGAACTGCTGCAGCACCAGGATCATTCCAAGGAAAATCAGTGTTTTATATGGGCTTACAATAAAAAGGATAAATGCACCCGGCACTGCTCCGATAAAAGGTCCGAAATAAGGAATCATATTGGTTACCCCGACGATAACGCTGATCAGCACGGTATACGGCAGGTTTAGAAGGCTCATAAGCAAAAAACAAAGGAATCCGATAATGAGGGAATCCAGCGACTTTCCGATGATATATCCGGAGAAGATATTATGGCACTCCTTCAGTCCGTGAATGACCGGAACCGCTGCGTTATAAGGAAAAACTGCAAAAATAAGCCTTCGGCAGGCACTTTTCAATAACTGCTTATCGGCCGTCATATAGATGGACACTACGAAAGCAATGAACAGGTTAAACAGCCATTTTACAAATGAAACCGAAAAATTATATAGCATCGGAATGGCTTCTGTGAGCATCTGATTGGAAAGCTGTACCAGCTTCGGCAGGCTCTTGGTCTCCAGTGTGTCCATCAGCTCGGCAGGGAATACTCCGGAACCGCTTTCCTTGTAGTGATCCAGCAGTCCCATGATCTGGTCTGAGATCACCGGGATCTGGCTGGACAGTTCTTTGATGCTGTCATAGAGCTGAGGCACGATGAAGATCAGACAGATCGTAAGTGCTCCGACTAATATAATATAAGTAGTGAGGATCGCACCTGCACGGCATAATCTTTTTCGTTTTTCACCGAATAATGAGGAAAAGACTTTTTCGTTAAAAAAGGTAACGACAGGATTCATCACATATGCGATCAGAAAGCCAATAAAAAACGGGAAGATCGTATTCCATAGATCTGTAAGAATCCCGACCGTAGACGCCCAGTTATTGACCAGGCGGAATATAATACACCCGATAAGGATTACAACAATCGAATAGATCGATATGGTAAAATATTTTTTATTGGATTCAAATTTATTGTTTTTCAATTCTTACACTCCTTCTGTTATCCTCAGGCCACAAACAAATTTTGGCTTTATTCTAGCACAAAGACACAGAAAAGTATAGGGTCCGGCGTCTTTTGCACCCGGTCTTTTCAATGACTTTTGCATGACAAATACATTTATTATTGACATCGACAAAAAGATACAAAAAAATTTTCATTTTTTACTTGCAATTATGGAAAACATCATATATAATAATTCTTGCGTTGAAAATGCAGCGCATCATGAAATAAGCGTGATTAGCTCAGTTGGTAGAGCACCTGACTCTTAATCAGGGTGTCGAGGGTTCGAGCCCCTCATCGCGTATTAAAACACTATTTTTGGCTTATTTGGGGCTGGGGATGGTGTTTTTTTATTTTGTAAAATGAAAACTGAATGAACCGGCACAAAAGAAAAGGAGCCCTTATGAACATTGATCTCACTTCCAGTCAATATGCCCAAAAAGCGATGAATTTATTTAAAGAAGGATACAACTGCTCTCAGTCAGTTTTTCTGGCTTTCAAAGACCTGTACGGCATAGACCGGAGCACTGCCCTCAAGCTCAGTTCTTCTTTTGGCGGAGGCATGGGAAGACTCCGGGAAGTGTGCGGCTCTGTAAGCGGTATGTTTCTCACTGCGGGAGTTTTGTATGGATACGACTCACCGATAGACCGTTCCTCAAAGACAGAGCACTACAAACGGATTCAGGAACTCGCCCGCTCATTTGAAGAATTAAACGGTTCCATCGTATGCCGCGAGCTGCTGGGGCTTGATCAGAAAAAGGAATCTTACGTCCCGGAAGAGCGCACAAAAGACTATTACAGGAAACGCCCATGTGAACAGATCGTCGGCTGTGCTGCTTACATCATGGAAGAATATATCAGTAATCACCCGTTCCTTTCATAAGAATCACAAGTTTTCCTTAATATTTGTTTATAGGATGTTTAGAATTGTTTAGTTTCTATACATTGTATTCGCACATAAAGCTGATATACTTAAGACATAGTTTTTCATATATATTTTAATCCTCTCTTTTCATTGAAAGACCTCGCAGGCATGCGGGGTCTTTTGTATGTCATTTTCTACATAATATCTGCCGGAGAAGACATCTTTTAAACAGGAGGATATGCTTCAAATATTATTTTCCTATGGCCACGTAGCTATAATAAAATGTTGTCGTTCCGCTGCCCATATTTGAGCCTCTTGCATTAAATCCTGTCTTTGTGATATCTACTGCCGCCAAGCCTCTGCTGTAAGAACTGTATGCATTACAGATAATAACAATCGGCGGAGATGAAAATGTTGAAGGGAAATTCACCCACGTATCTGCGTTCCCATATGGTCCCACTGTAATCGGTCCGTTTCCTGTGACAATTTTCATATTTTTTACGTTACTGACCTGAGAAGAAAGTATATTTAAATCCGTTTGATTTGCTTTCCCTGCGAGCCCCTGTGACACAACAGCGGAATCTGCCTTTTTATTTAATTCTGCACTTAATTCATCCATTCTATTTTTTACTTCATTAACAGCATCTGAAAGTTTTTTATGCTGCTCAACCCCCACCAGTCCTGCCGAAAATTTATTCTGCAGCGCTATACCCTTTTCAGTAAGTACTGTATTTTCCCAAAGTTTCATAATATATAACCCCTCCTTCAACAATATGTTCTATATTAGAAACCATACCACAGCTCTCCCGGACATTGTGGGCAAAAAAATACTGCCGGATGCCATCCAGCAGTATTTTATAAATTATTTTATTTTTATAATCCGGTTTTCTCTGCAATAAATTTCCTTGCTTTTAGCGCATATTCCAGCGGATTCGCCTTTGCCGGGTCCTGTTCCGCTTCCACAAGCATGTATCCCTCATATCCTGCGTCTTCCAGCACCTTGAAGATCGGATCAAAGTCGATGCATCCGTCTCCCGGCACAGTAAATGCTCCCATGCGCACACCGTCTAAGAAGCTCAGGTTCTCTGCCTTTACTTTTTCTACGATTTCCGGACGGATATCTTTTAAGTGCACGTGCTTGATGCGGTCCACATATGTTTTCACCATCTCCAGAGGATCGGCGCCGCAGTATGTAAAATGTCCGGTGTCAAATAACAGGCTGACATATTCAGGATCTGTATTTGCCATCATCCGCTCAACCTCATCCGGGTCCTGCACCACGGTTCCCATATGATGGTGGAAGGTAAGGCTGATGCCGTATTCTTCTTTTGCGATCTCCCCGAGTTTATTCATACCCGTGCAGAATATCTCCCATTCTTCATCATTCATCACATATTTATGTCCGAAGATCGGCGTGTCAGTCATTCCCTGTACACTGTGGCTCTGTTCGGATGCTCCGATGACCTTTGCTCCCATAGCTTTTAAGAAGGAAAGCTGTGCGCGGAAATCTTTCTCCACTTCTTCAAACGGTTTCGTAATCAGGAAAGACGAAAACCACTGGTTGCAGATTTCAATTCCACGCAGCTCTAAAGCTTTTTTCAGCACTTCAGGGTCTTTCGGATATTTGTTTCCCACCTCTGAGCCGGTAAATCCCGCCAAAGCCATCTCACTGACACACTGCTCAAACGTATTTTCTTTTCCCAAATCCGGAAGGTCATCGTTTGTCCATGCGATCGGGGCAATTCCTAATTTTACTTTTTCTTTGTTAAACATAGCACTTCTCCTTTATCCGTGTTCTTTTTTTATCTGAATAAAGGATAACATGGAAAAAGATCAAAAAAATCGGGAATATTTTTAGCTTTGTTGTTCTAAAAATAGATGTTCCCGATTTGGTGTCTTATTTTTAGGACTTCCTGCGGTACTCTGCCGGGCTGACCCCATTTAACCGCTTAAAAGCCTTTGAGAAATAGTGGTAATCGTTGAATCCCGATTCCACTGCAACATCTTTAATCTTGTAGCTTGTATTTTTGAGAAGATCTTTTGCATACTCTACACGGAGTTCCAGAAGAAATCCCGAAAAGCCGATCCCCATTTCCTGCTTAAACAGATAACTCAGATAAGCAAAATTCAGCCCTACGGCATCTGCAACCTCCTGAAGGCCAATCTGCTCTTTGAAATGTTCGCGGATATACCAGACTGCCTGTCTCGTCTGTGTCCCCGCATTTTCCGGAACTTTTTTCCCTGTACCTAAAAATATCCTGCTTCTGTAACCCTTAAATATATCAGAAAGCTGATCCACATGAGTAAGCTTAAACAGCTCTTCCTGACTGTGCTCTGTCCCCACGGCCGTATCTAATTTCCGAATCCACCGAAAAATGATCTTTGGGTCCGTCCTTGTCTCCCGGCATGCTTCTATCACACGAAAAAACTCTTCTTTCATCTCTTTTTCTTTTCTTCCTGCCGCATAATCCCTTGCATGATTTAAAAGCTCCTGTGCACACTCCGGCATCTTGGTCCCGATGGTCTTCTGGCTGTCAAAATATAAAATATCGCTGTCCTCATAAAAACTAAGCTTAATGGCCTCTCTTGCCTGCTGGTATGCCTGGCGGATGCCGCCCTCTCCGATGCAGATATTGCTGACTGCAATATCGTAGTCAAAGATCTCCTCCTTGCAGCATTTGAAGCAGGCAGAGGCCACACTTGTGAGCTTCTGCCTCATCACACTGCTCCTGCTCAGATCAGAAAGATCCAGAAAACAGCAGAAGATGCCTCCTCCCAGAGAAACTGTCTCGGCCCTGCTGTGCTCCTCTCCCAGGAGCATCTGAAGCTGAGCGGACAGACGCTCTATGAATCCTGTCGCATATTGTTCCGACTCTGCCGGTGACTGGCTGTCTTTGATCGACATCCAGGCAGGGATAAACATATTCACGACCGCACTGTTTATATATTTTCCTTTAATCCCGGCTTCAATGCGCCTTTCTTCCCGCTCCCCGGGACTCATATCTCCCGCCAAAATCTCGTTAAAAAACCGGATCTTCAGGGACTGGCTTCCGGCCTCGATCAGCTTTTTTGTCCGTTCTTCTTCACTGTTTAGTTTCTTTATACTGTTCATATGGTGTTCCGCATTTTTAAGCACCTCAAAAAGAGAATCCTCATCCAGAGAATTCTTCAGTACATATTCATTTGCCCCAAGGCGCATAGCCTCTTTCACATAATTGAAATCATCATGACAGCTCAGAACGATGATATATGTAGAAAGACCCATTTCCCGTACCCTGCGTATCAGCTCGATTCCGTCCATCAGCGGCATGGAAATATCGGTTACGATCATGTCGGGAGCCTGCTCTCTGACTGCATTTAAAGCCTCTTCCCCATCCCTTACATCTGCAGCGATCTCATAGCCCGCTTTCTCCCAGGCATCCAGCTGCTTCAGATAACTGCGCACTAAAAAATCGTCATCGACAATCATTGTTCGGTACATGGCGTTTTCTCCTTTCACACTGCATACTGATTCTGGTCTTTATAAGCCGGCAGATACAGATATGCCGTTGTTCCGTCGGAATTACTGTCATAGCCCAGACCGGCATTGTTTCCGTAATACAGTTCGAGCCTCTCACGGACATTGACAACCCCGATCCCGCTCAGGCCGCTGGTTTTCTTTGTCTTTTTGGTCAGCAGTTCATAAATCTGTTCCTGTGTCATTCCTCTTCCGTTGTCTTTCACGCTGATACATAAATAGTCTTCTTCGATCACGGCCCTGATCTCGATCCGGCTGTTGTCCATCTTCATATCCAGCCCATGTAAAATAGAGTTTTCCACCAGAGGCTGCAGAATCAGCCGCGGGACAAAACAGCTGCCCGCGTCTTTCCCGATCTCATAATCCACATCAAAATGACCGTCATACCTTATTTTCTGCAGATGAATATAATTTTTTAAAATATGGATCTCGTCTGAGACCGTGACAAACGTGCCTTTTTTGTTGACACTTGCCTGCAGAAGCTCGACAAAATCACCGATCAGGCCGCCCAGCTCCTTCTCTCCTTTCAGCAGTGCCGCAAACTTTATGGAATTTAAAGTATTGTACATAAAATGCGGGGTAATCTGGTATTGAAGTGCTTCCAGCTCTGCGTCTTTTTTGAGTCCTTCTTCCTTGATCAGCTTTTCAATCAGCTTTTCAATCTGGTTCAGCATGTTGTTAAAATCATTGGAAAGCCGTCCAATCTCATCCCTGGTGCAGACCTGGACCCTTTTATCCAGTTCTCCGGCGCTGATTTCATCCATCGCCGCCGTCAGATTCCTTAACGGCTCATACATAGCCCTCGTGGCAAAATAGGCGGGAATCAGTGAAATGCCCAGAAAGAGAAATAAAAATGCCAGCAAAAAATATTTCAGCTGATTCAGGTCACTCAATACGACACTCTTCTCAACCGTAATGAAAAAACTGCACCCGGTAAATGCCGTTTTATAGCTGATACCTATGACCGCCGGGGTCCTTTTATTAAAAATGCCGTTCTGCTGGATATCGGGGAAATTGCTGTTCCTGTAAATTTTGCCCATGGATTCGGCATTCTTCGTAGAGACAATTGCATTTTTCTTATTGAGGAGGACCGCGTCTGAAGATCTGCCGTCATTTAAAATATCCAGATACTTATAATAGACAGCCCGCTCTTCAACATTACACATGACAAATCCAAGGACACTTCCGTCGTCTTTCATGACGGGCTCAATAAAAGACAGCACTTTATTCTGTTTTCTCACCGGATCTTTGATAATAACCGGATGGTCTTCCAGAGAAACCTCTGCAATATGCTTTAATACAGAGTCCTTTACTTTCTTTACATAAACCGGATAATCTTCCGATGTAACAATGACTTTCTGTTCCGGAAGAACCAGACAGACTGATCCGATATCACTGTTTCGTTTCTTGAACCCTCCCAGCATACCGGACATCTTCTCCAGCTGTCCTGCATCTTCTGTTCTCAGATAGCTTTCTGCCTGCCGGGAAAGCCCTTCTGCGTTGGATGCCTGTACCGTAATGTAATAGATCTCTTTCATGGCATCATCGAAAGCATTCCCTACCTGCTCAATGCGGCCATAGAGGTTTGTCCCGTAATTGTCCTCAATCATCTGAGTAGATTTCAAATAAAATATCAGAGTGATGGCCGAGGCAGTCAAAAATGTGATGCTGATGATGGCTAAGAAAACTTTACTCCGCATACTGCGTATCATATCAGACCTCACTCTCCCTTCCCTGATATTTTCTTCTATTTCTAATTATATGTAACACCCAAAGAGTGTCAATCTGACCGATTTTAATATTCGATCTTTACAATCCCTCCCTTTTTCCAGGCTTTTGTAGTTGCAAAGCCGATCTGTGTTGATTTTGTGCCGTCATATACGGTGACATCCGGCTTAACACCTTTTTGGACACAGTCGATGAATTCTGCCATTTCCAGCTGATAAGACTCTGCAAATCTCTCCGGAAATCCGCTGACACATTCTTTCACAGCCCCGTTTTTATCGTAGATCATACACAGATTTTTTTCCGGGACCGGACTGATCCTTAAAGAACCTTCGGTGCCGACAATCTCTGTCTCAACGTGATATCCGTGTGCCGCAGTACGTCCGACGTGCACAAATCCCAGTGCACCGTTTTCGCATTTATACATTGCCGCACCGGTCTCGTCATCTCCCACTTCCTTAAACTCCGGATGTTTGAATGTGGCTCCTGCCGCATACACTTCCACGGGGTCGGATTCCAGGAACCAGCGCATCAGATCGATGTCATGGATCGCCATATCAATGAAGATCCCCCCGCTGGTCGCTGCAAATTTAATGGCTCCTTCTACCAGAGCTTCCGGATCGATTCCTGCCGCTTTCACCATATATGGTGTACCGATGGCCCCTTCTTTGATCTTTTCCTTTGCATACGCATAAGACGGATCATAGCGGCGCATGAACCCAAGGAAAAAAGTCAGTTCCGGATGGCGTTCCACAGCAGCCTCAGCTGTCCTGCACTCCTCAACCGTTAATCCCAGCGGCTTGTCGGAAAAAACATGCTTTCCCGCATCCAAAGCGGCTTCGATCTGCCAGCAGTGCTCTCCGCTCGTCGTCACTATGGCAACTGCATCGATATCTGCTTTTTTCAGCATTTCACGGTAATCTGCATAGACATCTGCAACTCCCAGCTGCTCTTTTGCATATTCCAGCTCCGCCGGAACGATCGAGCAGGCTGCCGTAAGTTCCGCATTCGGGATTTTAAATGCCAGGTTATTTGCATGCTGCTTTCCTAATCTCCCCAATCCTGCAATACCAACTTTTACTTTTCCCATCATACATTCTCTCCTTTTTATGATGTCTCGTTTGCCAAAGGCTTTCCGATGTGACTCCTATGATCTGCGCCTTTGGTTTTATTTTACCTTCCGGTATCCGAAGTCGAATCCATGGATTTTTTAGATTTGATATTATATTTTTGTAACGTATTCCGGTTACCATATATTATTTGAAAGTAAAGGACCTTTGGTCTGCCAAAGGTCCTCAGCTGTATGTACTATTTTTATTTTTGTGGTTTTATTTTTAGGTCTGCTTTAATGATTTTTTGTTCCGGCTGCTTTTTGCCTTCTTTTTGGTTTACAATGTAGCGGACCGTCTCATAGCCGATCTCATAGCCAGGCTGATAAGCCAAAGCCCCGATTCTTCCCTTCTTAACCGCATCGAGCGCATCCTCCTGGGCATCCACTGTGGCAATCAGCACCGGACGATCTTCCATGTACTCCATGATTCCAAGTGCGGTCACGGCGCTCGTCGCGAAAATCCCGTTCAAATCCGGATGTTCTCTCATGAGCCTTGAGATTTCTTTTTCCGGCATCCGCAGGTTGCTGTATCCGCTCTCGGTGAAGGCAATCTTTATGTCTGTATTTTTCTCTATATAGTCCTTAAAGGCTTTCATCCTTGAGGCATGGGCACTCTGTTTCAGGTTTCCGGATATAATTCCTACAATCCCTTTCTTTTTCATCTGGCCCGCCATATATTCAGCCAGGTCTCTCCCTACTTTTTCATTGTCTATTCCAATATAGGGAACTCCTCTCTCAAGAATCTTTGTGTCAAAGGATACAACCTGTATTCCTTTTTCTTCCGCCTTCTTTAAGTAGTCCTTTGCATTGTGGGAATTGATCGGAGATACTGCCAGGGCATCAATATCTTTTTTCAGAAGGCTGCCGATCATCTGCTGCTGGGTTTTCTCATCTGTCTCCGTATCCGGAGACAGAATAATGACCGATGCTCCCAGATCTGAAGCCGCTTTTTCCATGCCGGAACAGACTGACATCCAATATTCACTGTTCCGTGATTTTGTCACGACGCCGATCACATACTTGGGGTTCTCAGCCTCGGCAGATTCATGCTTTTGGCAGGCAAACAGACTTCCCGCGAGCAAAGCACACAAAAGAACCTCATACAGAGACTTTATCCTGCTATGTTTTTTACTCTTCTTCATCCATATCCACCTCTCAGGAATTCTGGGCTTGAATTTTTTCTGCCAAGTCGTTCAAGTAAACCCACCGCTCCATCTTTCCGTTCAGCTGTTCTTCCAGTTTTGACTTTTCTTCTGTCAGTTCTGCAAGCTTCGTATACTGGCTGGCGTTTTCCTCCATCTGCTGTCCCACAGATGCAATTTTTTCTTCCAGCCGTTCAATGTCCTCATCTATGGTTTCATATTCTCTCTGTTCTTTATATGAAAATCTCAGTCTGGTATCTTTCTGTTTCCATGATTTCTTATCTGTTTTTTCCTTCGGCTTTGTCTGCTCCGCCGGTTTTACTGCTCTCAGGTAGTCTGTATACCCGCCCTCATACTGCTTTATTTCACCGCCGCCCTCAAATGCAAAAATCCTGCCGGCGATGCGGTCCAGAAAATAGCGGTCATGGGACACAGTCAGAACAATCCCCTGAAAAGAATCCAGGTAATCCTCAAGGACTCTCAATGTCGCTATGTCCAGGTCGTTGGTGGGCTCATCGAGCACCAGCACATTCGGTGCATCCATCAGAACTTTGAGCAGATAGAGCCTCCTCTTTTCTCCTCCCGAAAGTTTGGACAGAGGTGTGTACTGCATTGAAGGCGTGAATAAAAAGCGTTCTAGCATCTGAGACGCGCTGATCTTCCCGCCGGGTGTCTGAATATAATCAGCCACATCCCGAATATAGTCGATAACCCGGATGTCATCCTCCATGTCTTCATTTTCCTGTGCAAAATATCCGATCTTTACCGTGTCTCCGGTCACAACTTCTCCGGAATCAGGGACCAGACGCCCTGTGATGATTTTCATCAGTGTGGATTTGCCGCAGCCATTCGGCCCGATAATCCCCAGCCGGTCATCCCTTAAAATAATATAGGTAAAGTCTTTTATGAGCTTTTTCTCTCCGTATGCCTTGGAAATCCGATGGAGTTCAATGGTCTTCTTGCCGAGTCTCGTTCCGACGGAATCCATCTCTACATTCCGGGCTTCCCCGGGGCCTTCCATGTTTTTCAGCTGTTCATACCGGTCAAGCCTTGCCTTCTGTTTGGTCCCTCTGCCCTGAGGTCCCCGCTTCACCCATTCCAGCTCCGTCCGCAGAAGACTCCGGCGTTTGCGCTCCGCGGCCAGCTCCATCTCTTCTCTCTGTGTCTTTAAAGCCAAAAAGCCTGAATAGTTGGAGTCATAGGTGTACAGTTTTCCCTTGTCAATCTCTGCGATCTTATTGGTTACACGGTCCAGAAAATAACGGTCGTGGGTCACCATGATCAGGACTCCTTTAAACCGTTTCAGATAATCTTCCAGCCACAGGGCCATATCGTTGTCTATATGGTTGGTTGGCTCGTCCAGAATCAGTACATCTGCCGGGTCCACAAGAGTCCGGGCCAGCGCCACTCTTTTTTTCTGCCCGCCGGACAGGTGATCTACAGTCTCCTCAAAATCACAGATCCCAAGCTTTGTAAGAATCGCCTTGGCCTCGCTCACCGGCTCACCCCCGTCCGGATCATGTTTCCCTTCCGTCACATAGGACAGCACCTTTGCCCCGTCCGGAAACTCCGGGTTCTGTGGGAGGAAAGCCGTTCGGATACCTCTGCCGAAGATCACCTCTCCCTCGTCAGCCGTTTCCAGTCCTGCAATGATCTTTAATAAAGTTGATTTCCCTGTCCCGTTGACGCCCAGCACTCCGATCTTATCTCCCTGATGCACTCCTAAAGAGACGTCATCAAATATGGTCTTATCTCCAAAAATCTTACTTATATGTTCTATGTTTAATATATTCATGGGTCCACCTTTTCTTCATTGACTATCTGTTTTTTAGTTTAATTGCTGTCTTTCATATTGTCAAACGAAATCCCCGGGGCGGACCCACAGAAAAACGGATGGCCGGTTTACGTTCCGTCCATCCGTTTTTATTCGTTCATTTCTTAGTCTCTAGCGTGCTTTATCCACGGCTTCCTTTAATTCTTCTTTGGGCACAGCTCCTACAACCTTTGCTGCCACCTGGCCGTTCTTAAAGACCAGGAAAGTAGGTACTGACATTACGCCGTACTGCCCTGCGATATCACTGTTCTCATCGATATCCAGCTTTCCGACTTTAACGCTTCCCTCGTACTCCTTTGCCAGTTCTTCCACAACCGGCCCCATCATCCTGCACGGTCCGCACCACGTTGCAAACATATCGACAAGTACCGGCTGCTCTGAGTCTAACACTTCTGCCTGGAAATTTTCCTTCGTAAACGTATACTCCATATTCATTCTCCTTATCTTGACCGGCATAAACAATCTTTTGCTTCTTCCAGCGATGCCAGCAGGCGGCAGAACCATTTCCTGTGCTTTGGATGCTGGTAGAAGAATTGATTTACCTTTACTAGACACTTTTTCTGTTTCATAATTATCTTACCACTTTTTTATTATAGTATGCAACACGGATAAAAATATTAACGGCAGGCTGTGAAACGGCAGATCGGCTTGCCTTTTTCAGAAAATTTTGTCTCATATTCTGTCATGACATTGTCTTTGGCAAACTCACTGTGATGCAGATCGAACGTGCAGTCAAGGAGCTTCCATCCGGCTTCCTCTGTCTGTTCCATGGAAAAGTCGAACAGCCCCCGGTTATCCGTTTTGAAAATAACCTGCCCGTCCTTCGCAAGGATGTGGTCATACCTCTCATAAAATCTCGTAGACGTAAGCCTCCGCTTTGCGTGACGTTCTTTCGGCCACGGATCGGAGAAATTCAGATAGATCCGGTCGATCTCTCCCTCGGCAAATACATCCTGAAGATTCTCCGCGTCCATGCGGATCAGTCTCAAGTTATTCCCCTCAAACTCTTCCGTTTTTTCTACCGCTCTCACGAGAACACTGGAAAACTTTTCGATCCCGATATAGTTGATTTCGGGATTCTTTTCCGCCAATGTCAAAAGAAATTTTCCTTTCCCCATACCGATCTCTATATGAACCGGCCTGTCATTGCCAAACAGTTCCCTCCACTTGCCTTTCCATTCTTCCGGTTGATTGACTGAAAACGGACTGGCCGCTATCATGTCCGCCGCTCCCGGCACATTCCTTAAACGCATTGTATCTTCCTCGCCTTCTCTGTATTCATGTTTCTAAAACATTTTAAAAGCTTTCCGCCCCGTTGTCAATTTCCTTTGCATTCTGTCTCCGCTGCGTATATAATGAGGAAAAAGGAGGAACGCACTATGGAAATAGAACGCAAGTTTATTGTTACCGACCCGCCGAAAGACCTTGATTCCTATCCCCACTCCGAAATCGAGCAGGGATATCTGTGCATGGAACCGGTGATCCGGATCCGCAGACTCGACCATGATTACATCCTGACCTATAAGTCTAAAGGTCTGATGAAACGGGCCGAGCATGAATTTCCTCTGACGAAGCAGGCTTATGAGCACCTGAAAAGCAAGATCGACGGTATTCTCATCTATAAGACACGCTACCAGATTCCTGACTCAGACTCTCTCACCATCGAACTGGATGTATTCCACGGTGACCACGAAGGTCTCATGATGGCTGAAGTTGAATTTGCGTCCGAAGAAGCCGCTCTGGATTACGAGGGGCCTGAGTGGTTTGAAGACGAAGTAACTTTAGATCCCCGGTATCAGAATAACAACTTGGCAAACAGATGAACCTTCTCAGTATGACAGACCCATCCAGTATCACTGCCGGTCCAAGCCTTTGATATATTCTCTTCATATCTTTACAGCCCCTTTCCATAAAACCGAAAAAACATATTTCTGAACGCGGCTCTCATGGCTGCCCGTCCAGAAATATGTTCTGTCTACATCCTTTTTGATAATTCTTCTCTTACCAGAGCTCTCCTTAAAGACATTTCCGCCCTGGTGAGGTCTGTATCACTCTTGTGTTTCAGGCGTTCCTGGGCACGTCTCTTGGCACGCTCCACCCGCTCTAAGTCAATCTCACCCGGCCATTCCGCAACCTCTGCTAAAATGTTGACAGCCTCCTTGGTGATCTCCACAAATCCTTTCATCAGAGCCGCCTGTTTCTTCGTTCCGTCTGCCTCCGTGATGGTCAGGATGCCGGGAGCTATAATCATTGTCATTGGGATATGTTTCGGATAGATTCCCACATCCCCTTCTGTGGTCGTAAACTCAGCCATCCGGACCACTCCCGCATAAAAAGAGCGGTCCGGAGTGGTCACTTCCAGTTTCATCAGATTTTCAGCCATAGGATCACCTGCCTACTTTGCTTTCGCACGTTCCACAACCTCATCAATACTTCCCGCATTCAGGAACATTCCCTCCGGAATGTCATCATGCCTGCCGTCTAATATTTCTTTGAAGCCCTGGATCGTATCATTTAAGGTTACATATTTTCCAACCGTACCCGTAAACTGTTCTGCCACGAAGAACGGCTGGGACAGGAACCGCTGAATCTTTCTTGCCCGGTCTACGATCAGCTTTTCTTCATCAGAAAGCTCATCCATACCGAGGATTGCGATGATATCCTGGAGCTCTTTGTATCTCTGAAGGATCTCCTGCACCCCTCTGGCCACCTGATAGTGTTCTTCCCCGACGATCTTCGGGTCCAGAATCCTGGATGTGGACTCCAGAGGGTCCACTGCCGGGTAAATTCCCTGTTCCACGATGGCACGGGAAAGTACGGTTGTGGCATCCAGATGGGCAAAGGTTGTCGCCGGAGCCGGGTCGGTCAAGTCATCGGCCGGCACATAGACTGCCTGTACGGATGTGATAGAACCGTCTTTGGTCGAAGTGATCCGCTCCTGGAGAGCACCCATCTCTGTCTGGAGAGTCGGCTGATATCCAACCGCACTCGGCATACGCCCAAGAAGTGCTGACACCTCGGAGCCTGCCTGGGTGAAACGGAAAATATTGTCGATAAATAAAAGGACATCTTTTCCACCCTCGTCACGGAAGTTTTCTGCGATAGTCAATCCTGTAAGGCCGACCCGCATACGCGCTCCCGGCGGCTCATTCATCTGTCCGAATACCATGGCAGTTTTGTCGATGACTCCTGACTCACTCATTTCATGGTAAAGGTCGTTGCCCTCTCTTGTACGTTCTCCGACTCCGGTGAAAACAGAATATCCGCCGTGCTCTGTCGCAATGTTTCGGATCAATTCCTGAATCAGGACCGTCTTTCCTACGCCGGCACCGCCGAACAGTCCGATCTTTCCGCCTTTCTGGTACGGGCATAAAAGGTCTACGACCTTGATGCCTGTCTCCAGGACCTCAGTCTCTGTAGACTGGTCCTTGAAAGCCGGCGCCTTTCTGTGGATCGGCTGTCGTTTTGCATTCTCAGGGGCCGGTTTATTGTCAATAGGATCTCCAAGGACATTAAACATTCTTCCCAGGGTCTGCTCTCCTACCGGAACAGAGATCGGCCCGCCTGTGCAGACCGCCTCCATCCCTCGAACCAGACCGTCTGTCGGTCCCATCGCAATACATCTCACGGTGTCATCGCCCAGATGCTGGGAAACCTCTACAACCAGCTTCCCGCCCTGCTTTGTCATAATATCAATAGCGTCATTGATCTCCGGCAGATGCCCGTCACTGAACTTGATATCTAAAACCGCACCAATAATCTGGGTGATCTTCCCTGTATGATTATCTGCCATTTAATAATTCCTCCTACTTCTATTCCAGCGCCTCCGCTCCTGAAATGATTTCTGTCAATTCCTGCGTGATAGCGCCCTGTCTTGCCCGGTTATAGGCAAGGCTTAAGTTGTCAATTAATTCTTCGGCATTGGTCGTTGCCGAATCCATGGCCTGCATCCTGGCACCGTTTTCGCTGGCAACCGATGTAACAAGCGCACCGAAGATCAGACTGCAGACGTACTTGGGAATCAGCATGGATAAAGCTTCTTCCGGTTCCGGCTCATAGTTCATGAGTGTTTTGGAGTCTTCCCCTTCCTTTTCCTTTGGATCGATCTCCACAGGAAGCAGTTTGATCATCGTGGGCTCATGAACTACCGTATTTTTAAAATTGGTATATGCCAGATATATCTCACCGATTTCACCGTCCTTAAAGGCCTTGAGGACACGGTTTCCCAGATCAACGGCGTCTTCATACTCCGGTTCGTCGATCATTTCAGAGTCATCGGAGACGATATGATATCCCCTGTTTGCCAGACTGTCCATAGCCTTATGTCCGACTCCGTAGATCATCACATCTTCCCTGTTGAGTCCGCTGTCACGGATCATCTTGACAATATTGTTATTGTACCCTCCGGCCAGTCCCCGGTTGGAGGAAACAGCGATCACTGCTTTCTTTTCCGAACCATTGGACTTTAAATACGGGTGGTCGATATTATCTGACTGGGCCAGGATCGAAGATACGGTCCGGTACATCTTGTTGAAGTAAGTCCTGGATTCCTCGGCCCTCACCCTTGCTCTCTGAAGCTTTACCGTTGAGACAAGCTTCATCGCCTTTGTAATCTGTCCGGTGCTCTCGATACTGGCTTTTCTTCTTTTTATATCAACAATTGATGCCATAAAAGCTCACCTCTTTACTTTGCTTCAAACTGCTGCCTGCACTCTTTGATCGCAGTGATCAGCATGTCTTCCGCTTCTTTTCCAAGCTCCTTTGTCTCCCGGATCGAACGGAACACATCCGGATACTTGGTGTCGATCAATTCAAACAGCTCCTTCTGGAAGTCCAGGATATCTTCAACCTTAATCTCCAAAAGATATTTTCTGGTAGCCGCATAGATAATAACCACCTGCTGTTCTACCGGAAGCGGCTGATACTGAGGCTGCTTGAGCACTTCCCTGATCCTCTCACCCTGTGCCAGACGTTCTTTGGTGTCATCATCGAGTTCTGAACCGAACTGTGCAAAGGCTGCGAGCTCCCTGTACTGTGCAAGGTCAGTACGGATCGGGCCTGCAATCTTTTTCATCGCTTTAATCTGTGCCGCACCGCCTACCCTGGATACAGAAAGCCCCGCATTGATCGCAGGACGGAATCCCGCATTGAACATCTCGGTCTCCAGGTAAATCTGTCCGTCCGTGATGGAAATAACGTTGGTCGGAATATAGGCAGATACATCTCCTGCCTGGGTCTCAATGAGTGGAAGGGCTGTCAGAGAACCTCCTCCCAGTTCATCGGATAACTTGGCTGCCCGTTCCAGAAGCCTTGAGTGAAGATAAAAGACGTCTCCCGGATAAGCCTCCCGTCCCGGCGGTCTCCGAAGCAGCAGGGACAGGGTACGGTATGCGGTGGCATGCTTGCTCAAGTCATCATAGATGACAAGAACATCTTCCCCTTTCTCCATCCACTCTTCCCCGATGGCACATCCTGCGTATGGGGCGATATACTGGAGTGGTGCCAGCTCACTTGCGGTAGATGCCACCACTGTGGTGTAATCCATGGCTCCGTACTCTTCCAGTGTCTTTACGATATTGGCTACGGTCGACGACTTCTGTCCGATGGCTACATAAATACAGTGAACCCCCTCACCTTTCTGATTAATAATTGTATCAACCGCGATGGCAGTCTTTCCGGTCTGCCGATCGCCGATGATCAGCTCCCTCTGCCCGCGTCCGATCGGCACCATGGCATCGATCGCTTTGATTCCTGTCTGAAGCGGAGTATCTACGGATTTTCTTGAGATAACTCCTGATGCAACTCTTTCTATTGGACGGTACTTTTCTGTCTCGATCGGACCTTTTCCGTCAATCGGCTGTCCCAGAGAATTCACAACACGTCCGGTCATCGCGTCACCTACCGGCACTTCCACGACTCTTCCGGTCGTCTTTACGACATCCCCTTCACTGATGTTTTTCTGATCTCCCAGCAGTACGGCTCCGACGTTGTCTTCCTCAAGGTTCAGCACCATTCCGTATACTTCCCCCGGGAATTCTAAAAGTTCTCCCTGCATGGCCTCATCAAGACCATGGATTCTTGCAATTCCGTCGGCTACCTGAATCACGGTTCCAATATCAGAGGTTTCAAGCTTGGTAGAGTATTGTTTGATCTGCTCTTTAATGACAGAACTGATCTCTTCTGGCCTTAAATTCATTTTGCTTTTTTGCCTCCTTGCCTATAATCACAACTGTATTTTTGACAGACTCTTTCCCATGGTCTGAAGCTTCGTCCTTATGGAACTGTCGATGACCCTGTCGTCGAGCCGCAGCACCAGCCCTCCGATCAGCCCCTCGTCTATCTCATAGTCCACTTCAAACTCCCTGTAATCTGTCAGTTCTTTCATTCGATCCACAATGTCCTTTTTCTGCCCTTCGGACAGTTCAAAAGCGGAGGCAACCTGAAGGCTCCCTATCCCCTCTTTCTTCTTCATCCGGCCGATCATATAGTCGAGAACAGACATTATGTCACGGTATCGGTCTTTTTTCACAATGACCAACAAAAAGCCCATCATGTCCTCAGAAATCCTGCCTTTAAATGCTGTCTCCAGGATCCGCATTTTTTCTTCTTTTACGATCTTGGGGTGGGAAAGCATCTGATTCAGCTCCCCGCTCTCCAAAAACACCCGGCGCACATTAAGGACTTCTTCTTTGACAGAGTCAAGATTTCCTTTCTCCTCTGCCAGCGAAAGATAGGCATCTCCATATGTTTTGCTGACTAGCTTCGCCATGTCTGATCACCCATCTCCTTTAAGGTCTCTTCCACAAGGGCATCCTGCTTTGCCGGATCGATCTTGTCTGTAATGATCTTGCCTGCCATAGCCACTGCCACCTGGATCATTTCCTGTTTCACCTGATCCCGGACCTTTTTCTTTTCCAGCTCGATCTCATTTTCCGCCCGCTCTGTGATCCTCAGTGCTTCCTGTCTGGCTCCCGAAACGATCTCCTCTTCCCTTTTCAGGGCTTTCTTTCTGGCCTGGCTTAAAATCTCATCGGCTTCTTTTTCTATATCCCTGATCTTTTCTTCATACTCAGCTTTCAGTCTGGCCGCCTCTTCTTTGTCGGCCGCCGCAGTATCCAGATCATGTGCGATTTTATTTTTACGGTCATTTAAAAGCTTCCTGACCGGTTCAAACAATACATAAGATAAAAAAGCAAACATGATAAAAACCGCGATTGCCTGGCATAAAACGTCAAATCCAAGCTGGATATCAAGTCCAAAGATTCTGTCCACGTTCTGTCCTCCTTTCCCTGAATTCTCTCCGGTTTGTCATTTCCCGACGGCTTCTGCCGCCGTTTTATTTCCCGGATTATAATTTAGCGAATAACGGGTTAGCGTATAACAGAATCAGGCCGATAACCAAACCATAAAGACCTGTGGTCTCTGCAACTGCCTGTCCAAGAAGCATCGTAGACATGATGTCTCCCTTGGCGCCCGGATTGCGTCCTACGGCTGCCGCACCCTGTCCTGCTGCGTATCCCTGTCCCACACCAGGTCCGATACCTGCGATCAGCGCAAGGCCCGCTCCGATTGCTGAACAACCTAATACAAATGCTTCACTTGAAATATTCATAAGAAAATCCTCCTAAAAATAAAATTATTCTTTTTATTGCTCTTGATAGTTTCTTCCGGTTTACGCGTTCCTCTTGTCTGCGATAAATGTCATGGTCAGCATGGCAAAGACAAAGGTCTGGATCGCACCGGAAAACAAGTCAAAATATACATGCAGAAATGCCGGAAGTCCCAGCTTCGCAAAGATCGGAAGCAGGCCGTACCACAGCGAAAGCATGATGGTCCCTGCCATGATGTTTCCGAACAGACGCAGCGACAGCGACACCGGAGTTGCAAACTCACCGATGACATTGACCGGAAACAGCACCGGAATCGGCTGAAACAGGTCCGTAAACATGCGGAACTTCCTCGTCTTAAATGCGCTGTACTGGATCATCACAAAGGTGATCAGTGCCAGAGACAAAGTAGTCCCATAATCGGCCGTCGGCGCCCGGAGCCCAAAAAGCCCCGATGTGTTGGCAATAAAGATGAAAAACATGATGCTTCCGATATAGTTGGCAAACGGCTTCCAGTGTTTTCCCATGGTGCTCTTAACAAGCTTATCCAGCATTTCCACCACCAGTTCCACTGCATTGGCAAGACCGCTGGGCTTTTCATAATCTTTCATGATACTCCGCCTCGCGATCAGGGCCAGCGCCATGATAAAGAGCATGACGATCAGTGTTGTCACATGTGTGGTGGTGATCCATACCTTATGCCCGAAAAAATTCAATGGTATCAGCCCGTGCACCATGAAGTCCACATCATTTCCCGATGCGGCAGCCAACATGGGGGCCTGAATCATTCCCATAGCATTCCCTCCTTTTTAATCCATTCTACTTTTTACTTCTTCGTTCCTGCCGGATCGTTTTTCCGATACACGGCGGTGGATCAATGGCTGCAGATATGCCGCTATCTTAATCCCCAAAACTCCAAGTATGATCCCTGAAAATGTCAGCATATGGATCTTAATCCCAACGGCTGCCGCAAGGACAGTCAGGAACTTGCGGACCAGAGTCCGCCTTACCATATACTTATTTGCAGATTCAGGATCCAGATCCAGTGCAGTATCAATGGTCAGATACATATTCAGGATCAGACAGGCCGCAAGAAACAGCCCCGCAAGGATCCCTCCCAGAAAATACAGAGATCCCCCTGATGTGACCATGCCGGCTGCACCGGCCGCCGCACCGTAGATCCCCAATCCGGCCAGCAATTCCAAGAGGACAGGATTGATCTCTTTAAGCTCTTCTATTATCATCACCCTCCTCGTCTTCACTGACATTCCTTATGAGTTTCCAGGCACCGCTTAGTCCTCCTCCAATGCCCAGAAGCAATAACGGGATAAAAAAATGGGTAGAAAACTTTCGGTCCAGCCAGAGGCCTAAAAACATGCACAGAAATGTCGATGTCAGAATCGTGATTCCCAGCTGTGTTATCAAAGATAATGAGCGGACAATGTCCTTATTGATCTTCATAAAGACCTCCTTGAAAAAGTTTCTATCCACACTTTGTAATTATATCATCCAAAACATATTATGGCTAGGAAAAAAGCTTCGTACAGTAGCTATTATTTCCATATTTATCTGGTATTTATTCTCTTTCTTGTTTTCTGAACAAAAAAGCATACGGCACAGAAGCCGCGCGTGCTGTCCATGCCGTATAATATCTCCTGAAAATTTAATCCTCGATCATATTGATCCTGCGGATATGACGCTCATCGTTAGAAAACTTTGTCTCCAAAAATGTGTCCACGATATCCAGTGCCAGGCCTTCTCCGGTAACTCTTGCCCCCAGCGCCAGAATGTTGGCGTTGTTATGTTCTCTTGTGGCTCTTGCGCTGAATGTATCTGCGCACAGCGCTGCCCGGATGCCTTTGATCTTATTGGCAGTGATGGAAATGCCGATGCCTGTTCCGCAGATCAGAATCCCCTGTTTCACTTCGTCCTTCAGTATACCCTCAGCCACTGCTTTCGCGTATACCGGGTAATCACAAGATTCCTCTGAGTAGCATCCGTAGTCTTTTACCGCGTGCCCCTTTTCCTCCAGGTGCTTAATAACCGCCTGTTTCAGCGCATACCCGCCGTGGTCGCATCCAATACCTATCATTTCATTTCCTCCTAACTTATGGTTCCAGATTTTATGGATTAATTGTGTAATCTGTACAAAGCAATGTTCATAGTCTTCGTCATCCATCCCGTAAGGATCGATGACCGCCCCCTCATGGTTGGCATACTCGTTGATGGTGGCCACTTCCTTATATCCATGATAGTCTTCCAGTACTTTTTCCTTCTGCTTATCATTCATAGTGAGAATCAGATCACTGGTCTCCACATCTTCCTGCGTAAGCTGGGATGCTTTGAAATCTACGATCTCAATCCCGCTCTTCCTGACCAGATCTGCTGCTTTTGTGTGTACCGGCTCCGGAAATAATACGACAAGTCCCTTGGACTCCACCTGGATGTCTCTTCTGTGGGCGTCTTTTAAATATTTCCGCAGCACCGATTCCGCAATAAAACTGCGGCAGGTGTTGTTCGTACTTACAAATATAATTTTTTTCAAACTAATCTCCTTTTAAACACGGATCACCTGATGTCCCGCTGCTTTAGCCAGACGGTTCATCACCGCTTCTTCATACTCTTCACCTTCAAATCCTTCTGAAAAGATCACGTCCACGTCTATGTGGTCAAACTCTCTCAGCACGTCATAGAGGTTTGCCGTCACTGTCTCCATATGGCTGCGGCTTCCCACAGAGATCACCTCATCTGCATCGTAATCGCCCATTGTCTCTTCAGTGGCGATAACTCCGGTCTTCATGCCCTGCTCCCGGCAGTCATGGACCCTTTTGGTGATCTCCTTCACAACTTTCTCTATGTCCTCCCCAAGGATAAGAATCAGCTGAGCTTTCGGCGCATAATGCTTGTACTTCATTCCGGGTGCCTTGGGTACTGTATCCTCTTTGACTGACGGAGTGCTCATCAGCACCTCTGTCAAAAGAGTCTTCTCGAGTTCATCTTTTGTAATCTTTCCCGGCCTTAAAATGACCGGTACTTCTCCGGTAAAATCAACGATCGTCGATTCGACACCGACCTCTACTTTCCCACCGTCCAATACCATCGGGATTTTCCCGTCCAGGTCTTCTACCACATGTTCCGCCTTTGTCGGACTGGGCCTTCCCGAAGTGTTGGCGCTGGGCGCGGCCACAGGAACACCCGTCTCTCTCAGCAGGGCCAATGCCGCAGGATGACTGGGCATCCGGACGGCTACGGAATCGAGTCCCCCGGTAACCCGGTACGGAACCCTGTCGCTTTTGGGCAGGATCACGGTCAGCGGACCCGGCCAGAAAACTTCCATCGCTTTTTTGGCCGGCCCCGGTACGCAGGATGCGATCTCATCGATCATCTCCATGCTCCCGATATGTAGGATGAGAGGATTGTCAGACGGTCTCCCTTTTGCCTCGTAGATTTTGGAAGCAGCCTCTTCCATCCAGCCACTGCCTCCAAGTCCATAGACTGTCTCCGTGGGAAAAGCTACCAGCTTCCCCTCCCGAAGAAGCCCGGCAGCTTCCCGGATCGCTTCCTTATTGTCCTTGTTCTCAACGTTTCTCACAATTGTCTTCATAAAACCCATCCTTCTTCTGAGAAAAACCTATTAATAATTATTATAACAAACTTTTGGTGAAAAATAAAGCAAGGAGTTTTCCGCCATAAATCATAAACCTGCTGCCTGGCTGAATATAATACTTTAATTGCCGCAAAGAGGTTTGATATATGGTTCAAATATTTACTCTGATCAGCCGTCTGAATGATGCATTCAATTCCTTTATCTGGGGAACTCCTATGCTGGCCTGTTTTTTAGGTGTCGGTCTGATGTTTACGCTTAGAACAAAATGCTTCCAGTTAAGACATTTTCGATTGTGGATTTCTTCCACGCTCTTGTCCTCTTTGAAAAAATCCGAGGTAAGAAAAACAAAAGATTCCGCTTCTATCTCGCAGTTTCAGTCTCTCTGCACTGCCCTGGCCGGGACCCTGGGAACCGGAAATATCGCCGGGGTTGCCACTGCCATCACTGCCGGAGGGCCCGGAGCCATCTTCTGGATGTGGATTTCTTCCATCCTGGGAATGATGACACATTATGCGGAAATCACACTCGGAATGAAATACCGTTACCGGGACAAAAACGGGAAATGGGCCGGAGGTGCCATGGTCTATATGGAACGGGGCCTCGGCGCAAAATGGCTGGCCGCTCTGTTTGCAGCATTCTGCCTTCTCGCTTCTCTCGGGATCGGAAACATGACACAGGCAAACTCTATGGCATCCGCACTCTCTTCTGCTTTTTCAATCTCCCCAGTAATCACAGGTCTTGTCACCCTGTTCATGGTAGGTTTTGTCATAATGGGAGGAATCAAACGGATCGCCGGCGTGACAGAAAAAATCATCCCGGTAATGGCTGCTTTATTCACACTGGGCTGTATTGTTATTATTTTTGTCCACATAGACCGGCTTCCATCTACCATCCATTCGATCCTTCACGGTGCTTTCTCACCAAAAGCCGCCGGAGGAGGCGTCCTTGGCTACGGGATCACCATTGCCATGAAAAAGGGAATCTCCCGCGGAGTCTTCTCCAATGAGGCAGGATTGGGAAGTTCCGTCACCGTACATACAAATTCCGATGCAAAAGAACCCGTAGTCCAGGGCATGTGGGGTATCTTTGAAGTATTTACCGACACCGTTGTGATGTGTACGATCACAGCCCTTACCATCCTCACTTCCGGCGTCTATGACGAGGGAACTTATCTAAAAGCCATGGCTCTGGACGCGGCCCAGGGCACTACAATCCATTTTGATTCACTGCCCAATGGAGTCCCCCTGACCAGCGCTGCCTTCTCCACAGTCTTCGGCTCCTGGGGCTCTGCCTTCGTATCCATCGCCATCGTATTCTTCGCATTTGCCACCCTCATCGGCTGGTCCTTTTACGGCGAGACGGCGGCTGCCTATTTATTTGGAAAAAAAGCCGTCACAAATTATAAACTTGTCTTTCTTTATTTTATATTTTTAGGCTCCATCCTGCACCTGTCCTTTGTCTGGAACCTCTCGGATACCTTTAACGGCTTGATGGCCATACCGAATCTGATCTCCATCACACTGCTGTCGGACCAAGTCGTAAAAATGACCAACGAATACCTGGGACGTTCCGATTTTAAACGATAGTTTTTACCACTATTGGAGGAACGCATTTTAAAACGTGACAGAAATAATGGTAAAAAAACTCATTCATATATCAGGCCTTCTTCTGAATATAATATTACAAAAGTCCTGAGGTCTCCAAATGAAATATCGCAAACAACTTTTAGGGGGTGCAATCTTCTGTATCATCGTCCTGCTCTATATTTCCTCGATCACCCTTCCGATCTTTGTAAACCAGACGATTGGGAAACAGAATGTCATCATCATCGATCCCGGACACGGCGGCAATGATCCCGGCAAAGTCGGCAGCGGAGATGTGCTGGAAAAAGACATCAATCTGGCCATATCAAAAAAATTAAAAACGATCCTGGAGAAAAAAAAATTCAAGGTAAAAATGACCAGGGACGGCGACTACAATCTGGCCACCAGCACGACCAATGTAAAAGTTTCCGATCTCTCCAACAGGAAGCAGATCATCTTTGATGCCGAGCCGGTCCTTGTGGTGAGTATTCATCAGAACAGCTATCCCAGCGGTGAAGTGCACGGTGCACAGGTATTTTACTATCAGGGTTCTCAAAAAGGAAAACAGCTTGCCGACTGCGTGCAAAGTTCTCTGGTGGAAAATTTGGATCCAGACAACCACAGAGTGGCAAAAGCAAACAGCGATTACTTCCTTCTTCGGGATAATCCTTATGTGACTGTCATCGCAGAGTGCGGTTTTTTAAGCAATGAAGAAGAAAAGCAGAAACTTGAGGATAAAGCCTATCAGGAAAAAGCAGCACAGGCCATCTATAAGGGAATTCAATCCTATTTAAGCCAAGAGAAATAATCCCTTGGCTTAATTGAGATACTACTGGTATAGATGACGCATTGTTTAATGATTGGTTACTTTTTGATAGTAGACGGCACAGATCTCCCCTTTCTCATCATCAATGAAGTCTTTCATGTAGGAATCATCTTCCTCAAGCATAAGATCCATTTGTTCCTGATTGCTGTTGTCTACGGGTATTCCATCGACCTGGACTGCCAATCCAAGTTCTAAATAATCCAATAAATCACTGCGATGTCCCATGATAATCTCCATTCTGAAATGTTTGTGAAATGAGCCAGAAAAGTGCTATGATATATAAATTTAAGACACTGCCGAAAAGGCAGTGAAGATGCGGCGCCTCAGCGCAGGAAAGAGCTCTTTTCCATATGCTGTAAGTTTATAATATCAAATTCTGTAAATAATTTCAAGTATTTCTGTATATTTTTGTAAGTTGTTCAGAAACACTTTACACATATGCATTCAGATACTATACTATAATATAAAGTAAGGGAGTGATGACTATGAAGATAGAACGAATTAGTGACAATCAAATCCGATGTACTTTGAATAAAGCTGACCTTGCTGGAAAAGAGACACTGCTCAATGAACTGGCATTTGGTTCCGATAAGGCCAAAGGACTGTTCCGCGAACTGATGAAGAAAGCTTCTCAGGAATTAGGTTTTGAGACCAATAACATTCCTCTTATGGTAGAAGCGATCCCGGTCTCCCAGGAATGTCTGATCCTCGTCGTCACGAAAGTGGAAGACGCCGATCAGTTTAACGACCGTTACGAGAAATTAGTCAACTCAAAGCTTTCATCCGGCAATATGAATCTGGAAGATTCCGACGGAGTTCTCAATTTCCTTGACGATGCTTCTGACAGCGATCTGTCCGAACTGGCTGATGCAGTGCACCTGGCCATAATGGATTCCAATTGTGACGTATACTGCTTTTCTTCTCTGGAAGAAGTAGCTAATGCAGCAAAACTGGTGATTAGCTTTCCGCATGAAAGCCGCTTATATAAAGATACCGAAAATAATTGTTATTATCTCTGCCTGTCTGCCGAGGACAACAAGTATGATTTTACGAAAGTCCGCAGCAGACTTTCAGAGTACAGCAAACGTATCCCAAATACTTATGCGACTAAGGCTTTATTTAATGAACATTTTCAAACCATCCTTTCTGAGGATGCGATCCGGCAGATAGCCGAATTTTAACTTAACATAACGAATAAAAAGGAATCCGCATCGTGTAATGCGGATTTCTTTTTTGTTTTTTGTTCTAAAAAAAAGACACAAAAAGAACTCTCCCATAATTTTCACATAAAAATACTATCAAATCCAAAAATAGTACAGGTTTTGGTTATATCTTTGTCCTGATATGATTAACTCATAGAGAAATCAAACAAGTTCAATATAAGAAAGGAAGTTTTTATTATGGTAAATGTAGGTATTATCGGGGCAGGAAGAATCGGAAGAGTACATGTAGAAAGCATCTGTACACAGGTTGGCAACGCAAAGGTTAAATCACTTGCAGATCCTTTTATGACAGAGGATACAGCGGCATGGGCAAAAGAAATGGGTGTTGAAAAAACAACCAGGGATTACAAAGATATCTTAAATGATCCTCAGATTGATGCTGTTTTAATATGTTCTTCCACAGATACACATTCTCCAATATCAGTGGAAGCCATCGAGGCAGGAAAACATGTCTTCTGTGAAAAGCCGATCGATCATGACGTAAAGAAGATTCAGGAAGTAATTGATGCTTTAAAAAACAGCAGTGTGAAATACCAGGTTGGCTTCAACCGCCGGTTTGACCACAACTTTGAAGCGGTCAGAGATGCAGTTGCTGCCGGAAAGATCGGTGAGACACAGATCATTAAAGTGACATCCAGAGATCCGGAACCGCCGAGTGCAGAATATGTAAAGGTATCCGGAGGAATGTTCTTAGACATGACAATCCATGACTTTGACATGGTACGTTTCCTCGCAGGATGCGATGCGGAAGAAGTTTACGTCGAGGCAGCTGTCCTGGTAGATCCGGCCATCGGCGAAGCAGGAGATGTAGACACCGCAGTCATTACCTTAAAAATGAAAAACGGTGCGATCGCAGTCATCGACAACTCCAGAAAAGCAGTTTACGGCTATGATCAGAGAGCTGAAGTATTCGGCTCAAAAGGAATGGTCGCAACAGCGAATGACTCCGCATCTTCAGCGGTCATCAGCAATGCAGAAGGAGTAACCGGAGAAAAACCTCTTTACTTCTTCCTGGAGCGCTACATGGCAGCTTACGCAAAAGAAATCAAATGCTTTATCGATGCCATCGAAAAAGACACAGAAACACCACTCGGAGTTATGGACGGACTTGAGCCGGTACTCATGGGACTTGCGGCTAAAAAGTCACTGGAAGAACACCGCCCTGTAAAAATTTCTGAAATCACGGTATAAATAGGAATTTTTTCGATATACCAGATGAAATAAGGAGAAAAATAAATGGAAAAAAACTATGTCAAGGGCCACAAATTAAGCTGGGGAACCCGGATCTCTTATGCCGGCGGCGACGTGGCATGTAACGTGATCTTTGGAATGATCGGTACATTACTCACACTTTTTTATACGGATTATGTTGGGATCAATCCGGCTACTGTCGGACTGGTTATGCTTCTTTCCCGGCTGTTTGACGGGGTATCTGACCTGGTCATGGGTATTATCGTAGAGCGCACAAACTCAAAATGGGGAAAGTCAAGGCCGTGGATTCTTTGGATGAGCATACCATATGCGCTCTCCGCCGTCCTTCTTTTCACCGTGCCTCACACGACCGGAATCGTTCAGGCAGTTTACCTGTTTGTTACATATAACTTCTGTACCACAATCTGTTATACAGCCATCAATCTTCCTTACGGAAGTCTCTCTGCCATGATGACGAGAATTTCTTCCGAGAGGGATATGTTGAGTATTGTGAGGATGGGACTATCTCCAATCGGACGTATCGTAGCCGTAACTTTTACTCTCCCATTAGTAAAGCTTTTCGGAGACGATCAGGCCGCGTGGGTAAAGACCATGTCCATCTGGGCAGTTCTTGCATTGATACTGCTCATCAACTGTTTTCTGAAATGTAAAGAAACCGTTGTCATTGCGGCAAAAGAAAAAGTGAAAAGCGTTCCTCTGAAAGAAGGCCTGAAAGCCCTTGTAACAAACCAGTATTTCTGGGCAGTGCTTGTGCTCTGGATGCTTCAGAGTGTATCCTTCGGTATCTCAGGGACAATTCTTCCTTACTATTGTAAATATATTTTCCACAATGATACCTGGATGTACAGTGCATTGTTTATGACAGAGACTCTGACTTTAGTAGGCTGTATCTTTGCATGCGCCCCGCTGATCGGGAAATTCGGCAAGAGAAATGTTGCATTTGCCGGAGCATTTATCGCACTGGCAGGACAGCTTCTGTTTTTCCTGAATCCGTACAGTTTTCCATGGATAGTCATGAGCTGTGTAACCCGCGCTATAGGCCTGGCCCCATTGAACGCAGCTGTATTTGGAATGGTCGGTGACGTAGTGGAATTCGGACAGTGGAAAACCCATGTCCGCCAGGAAAGTCTGATCTTCGCAGGCGGTTCCATCGGAACAAAGGTAGGCGCAGGTGTGGCATCCGCCGCCATGACCGGACTGCTCTCTCTGTCAGGCTATGTCAGTTCTGCTGCCGGTTCCGTGACACAGCCAGGTTCCGCACTGAATATGATCATCAACATTTACAAGATCGGCCCGGTACTCGTCGCAGCCCTTGCAGTCGTTACGCTTGCATTTTACAAGTTGGATAAACGATATGATTCTATTATGAAAGAATTGCTTGATCGTGAGGCCAGAGGAGAATTATAGACGAAAAGTTTCATAAAAAAGCACTATTCTTTGAAAGTGTATTCCCATATTGGCGAATTACAAAGAATAGTGCTTTCTTTTATGGACTATGAAAGCTTTAAGTTTTATTTACTCACTGTAATAATTACTTAGTCTCCACACTTTGTTTTTTTCTGACAAACACTGCCGTGGCCGGATTTGCTTTTCCTGATCCCTCAGGAATAAAAACAAGAAAATAACAAGTTTCTTGTCACGGTTATCTCTTATGCCGATGACAAAGAAGCCCTTATTTGCCTTTATAAGCTTACTTTGTTACCCTCACCTTAATTCTATAAGACTTTCCGGAAGTTCTGAGTTTCACTGTAATAGTGGCTTTCCCTTTTTTAATTTTATGTTCTTTTTTAAAGTTGTAATTTTTGTGATTTTGGAAGCTCTATATTTTACTTTTTTGTCTTTCCTCTTTCTTGAAATTTTCACCGCTGCGATTGCTCTGTACTCATATCCCCCAAGTTCCAATTTATTTTTCTTTAAATACGATGGTTTTTTTAATTTCGCAGGACATCCTTCAAATGCACATGTCTCTATAAATGTAACACTGTCCGGAATCGTGATTTTCTTTAGTAATTTACAGTTCCTAAACGCCCAAAATCTAATATTTTTTAACTTGGATGGAAGTTTTATGCTGGTAAGAGCCGTACATTCACGAAAAGCCTCATCATCTATATATTTTAAACCTTTACTCAAATTTACTGCTTTTAACTCCTCTAAATGATTGATCTCTTTAAAATATCTGCCATACACATCTTTTATATTTTTTGATAATGTTATACTTTTCACCAAATCATTGTTTTTAAATAAGTCTTCTGAAATAGTCGTTACTTTTGTTATAAAAATACAAAAAACCGATCCTGCAATATTTTGCAGGACCGGTCTCTCCTTAGCACATTCTGTTTATTTTGTACTCTTCTCAAACGCCTTCATAATAAGCACCGCCACATAAGCTCCCGGATCTTCAAGGCTTCTGGAAGCCTCTCCCCTGGTTGCGGCGCGTCCGTGAACCGCAAGCATAGTAGTCGTACTCTTAAATCCGTCCTCTGCTGCTTTCACTGCACCGGCTGCCATCTCTTCCAAGGGAGCACCCAATGCCGCAGCGGCATTCAGACTTTCCACCGCCGGGTGGATACCGTCAATGAACGTCTTTTCTCCCACTTTGGCTTTTCCGCGGTTTGCAACACCTGCTTCATAGGCCTCAAAAATCTTTGCCACATCGGCATTTTCAAGCGTTTCCGTACCCTTCAGGACTTTGCCCGCCTGCATCAGGCCGGACGCCATCAGTGTACCCATCGTAGACGGCACGGCAGATGCCATGGCCTTTCCGGCCTGGTATAAAAGCTTTCCGGCATCTGTAACGGACCCATCCGCAGCTTTCTCATAGGCAGCCTTGAATCCATCTCCCATCGTAAGTCCCAGGTCACCGTCTCCCACAATGCTGTCCATCTCAATCAGGTGATCCCTGTTTTCTGCCATGATGTCACTGATTTCTTTCAAAAGCCTGATTAAATAACTGTTATCCATTCCTAATTCTGCCTCCTCACTTACTGGCGGAAGAACGGTGTCTTCGCATCACTGTCCAGCATTTCTTTGAGCTCATCATCCAGCTTCAGAAGAGAGATTGAAAATCCTGCCATCTCCAGTGCTGTGGCATACTCTCCCACATAATATCTGTGAACACTGATTCCCTTTTCTGAGAGCACCTTATCGATGCGGCGGGTCACAATATACTGTTCATCTAAAGTGGTGGCTCCAAGGCCGTTTACGAGGACAGCCACCTCATCGCCGCTCTCATAAGGAAGATCCGCAACGATCTGGCCTAACATCTCATCTACAATCTGGTCCGCCGGCTCAATTTTTCCCCGTCTGATACCGGTCTCTCCGTGGATGCCCATGCCGATCTCCATCTCATCTTCGCCGATGGAGAATCCTGCTTTACCAACTCTCGGCACCACACAAGGGGTAAGAGCGACTCCCATAGTCCGAACATTGGCATTGACTTTGTCTGCAATTCTCTTTACATTGTCCAGATCCATCATTTTATCTGCTGCAGCTCCTGCACACTTAAATACAAAGAAAATACCTGCCACTCCCCGGCGGGTGCTCTTCTCCCCCGGTGCGGAAGGACCGGCAGAAGCCACGTCATCGGCTCCGAGAACGGTCTCCACACGGATATCCTCTTCCATGTCTGCCATCTCGGCCGCCATATCAAAGTTAAAGATATCTCCGTTGTAATTTCCGTAAATATAGAGCACGCCTGCCCCGCTGTCAATCTCTTTTGTCACGGCAAGCATCTGATCTGCACTCGGAGATTGAAATACGTCACCCACGCAGCAGCCGTCCAGCATGCCTTCTCCAACATAGCCAAGGAACAAAGGAAGATGACCGGAACCGCCTCCTGTGGCGATGCCGACTTTTCCTTCTTTTTTGTGTTTAGACACAAGGCACTGAAGGTCACCGTCTGTGCAGGTCACCATGTCTTCATGTGCGATATAGATGCCGCTGAGCATCTCCTTTAAATAATTGTCCGGCTCATTGATAATTTTCTTCATCTCTCACACTCCTTATTTATTTGGGAATTTAATCTGTGAAGGATATGCCCAGCTCTGTAATTCTTCCGGAGGGAAGTAATCCGGCTCCTGTCCTCTGTTTGCAACGAGAGAATTGAAATATAACTGAGCAAGTTCTTCAATATAGGAGGCTTTCAGGTAAGCATCGTAAATTTCTCTGCTGTCTACGGCAACGGCGCCGTGTCCCTGAAGCAGGAAACAATCTGCTTCCTGAACTGGTTCGATAACGCTGTCGGAGAGATCCGTGGAACCTGGGCGTCCGTATGGAGCCACCGGAATTCTGGATTTGCTCACTCCTAAATTGGCAACTTCGTATACAACAGCCGGGATCGGTTTTTTCAGCACCGCAAAGGTGGTAGCATACATTGAATGTGTATGCGCAACTGCATTGACCTCCGGTCTCGTCTTATAAATCTGTAAATGCATTAAAGACTCACTGGTCGGACGCAGCCCGGAAAGGTTCTCGATGACATTGGCATCCAGGTCTAAGACAACCATATCCCTTGCCGTGAGAAGTTCTCTGTCCACCTGAGTCGGTGTGATGACTACATAGCCTGTCTCTTTATCCCTGGCACTGAAGTTTCCGGACAAATGCTTGCACAGTCCGTCCTTCTGAGCTCTTTTTGCAATCTGAACTACATCCTTTTTTAATGATTCTAACATAATGATTTCTCCTTTTCTTTCACTACAATGGTAAGGATCTCTTCCGGCTGTTTTGCCTGCTTCAGCTTCTTTAATGCAGACGGGTCCTCCAGGATCTCATTCAGCTGGAACAGCACTCCCAAATGATTGGTGGCATCCGGAGTCCCAAGAACTATGACCATATCCGCGTTCAGGTACCCATTGATGTCAATCCTTTCCGGAAGCTTTAACAAAGAGATGCAGATCCTCCCGGCTCCGTCCTCCACTCCCGCATGGGCAATAATGACTCCGTCAGCGATCATAATATATGGCTTATCTTCCCGGATGATCTGGACCATCCGCTCCACATAGCGCTGTTCGATATCTCCCCGTGCAAGCAGCGGAGCCGACGCCGTCCTTACGGCATCTTCCCATTCCATCGGCTTCTCTGATATCCGAATTGTTTCCTTTGTAAGTACATCTGCCAGCATGGGCTGTTCTTTTATCTCCGCTGTTCTTTCTGCAGTTCCCTGGACATTTACAGGGTTTAAGACTCTGTTTATCTCTCTGACCAGCGCGTCCCGGTCCTCAATGACTGCGTGCTGCTCCACAGCCCTTACAATTTCTGTCACATCCACTTCATGGGGCATAATACCGTTAATCTCACTCAGCACCTTTTCCCTGAACTTATGCTTGGAGGCTTCATCGAGAAATGGTTTTACGAGAAACTGAAGTTTATCCGTCTCCAGCCGGACCATAGTAAAGACTAATTCAAATTCTTCTTTGTATTCGGTAAAATCCCTCATAGAAAGGCATGTGAGGAACTCGATCTCCGGAAACAGCTCCCGCAGTGTGAAAAATAAGAAGTTGGAAACCGACACCCCGTTGGCACAGACGATCACAGCTCTTTTTTTCTGATTTTCTATGTCCAGGATTCCTTCTCTCTGAAGCCATGCCCCGAAGAGCGCTGTAATATAAACCAGCTCTTCATCGGGAAATTCACTTCCCGCCAGTTCCTCCAGCGGTTTCATGGATCTCTTTACCATGGCGTGCAGGGAACTGTATCTCGGAAGTACCATGTCTACAATACTCTGTTCAATATGATAGTGGTATTTGACCCGGTAAAACGCCGGCTTCACATGCTGAAAGAGCGCTTCAAGAAGAATGTCCTGCTCCTTGATGTTGACGCATATAATCTTCTCAAAATTGTCGATGACCTGTCTGGCCGCCTCCATGATCTCCACTTCGCTTCTCAAATTATCCGACTGGAAACTGTGATAGTTGGAAATCTGAATCTGCGCGGCAAAAAAGATCTTTTCCGTCTGCCATGCCACGTCGTGCTCTTTTGCAAACTCCACCATGACAGAATACTCTTTTGTTCCGGCGATATGCTGGAAGGACTCAGGAAGATCTTCCAGAATTCTCCCTTTCTTGATGCGAATCAGCACCAGACAGAGGATATACGGAAGTTCCCTCAGCCTTTCATCGGTGAAACGGATCTTTAACTTATTCTCAATCTCACTGATCTGCCCCCGCACCTGCTCCATGAGTTCCGGATCGACCTGGGAAATCTCCATAATGGCTTCCTGCCCGTTCGGCATATTTAAAATCTGCCGCACAATAGGGATCATGGCCTCCCGTTTGCAGAACTCACTTCCGGCCAGATGATATCCGTCCTGTCTGCTGTAATGGATTCCAAGGCCGTACGGCGCCAGCCTTTCCTCCAGTTTTTTAACGTCGATCAAAAATGTATTCTTGCTGATATCCAGCTTTGATGTAAAATGGTAAATTGATAATTCTTCCCTTGTGCACAGAAGGATCAGGAAGATCAGAGCTCCCCGTTCTTTGTCGGAGTACACATAGGTACTGTCTTTGATCCCGATATCCTCGGTCTGGTACTGTTCCAGCACAGGAACCGGTATCACAAATTTCCCGGTGCGCAGTCTTTCTATCTTGGGCAGTCCGTTATCCGCCAGGTACTGGTTAATCTTATCCATCGTATAGCTGACCTGCTTCCTGGACAAATCTAATGACTGCTCCACTTCCTTTCCAGTTATAGACGGATTATTTACAATTGTTTTTAATACTAAATAGCCTCTTTCGTCTAAATACACTAGAATCCCTCTTTCATCGTTCCGGTGCTATCTGGTAACCTCAATGCCCGGTGATTTTGCCTCGTAATCCAGCAGTTCCTTTAATTCATCATCCAGGCGCATGACCGTCAGCGCGGCTCCGTTCATATCAAGGGAAGTCACATAGTCCCCAATAAAAGTCTTATAAACGGAAATTCCCTTTTCTCTCAGGTATCTTTCAATTTCATCGTACAGTACATACAGTTCCATGACCGGTGTCGCCCCGAGACCGGAAAGCAGCACCGCCGCCTCTTCCCCTTCTCTGAGTTCCAGGTCGTTTGCTACTGTTTCAGCCATGTTCTCTGCAATCTTTGCGGCAGGCTCCAGGTCCTGCACATTAATGCCCGGTTCCCCGTGGTGTCCGATCCCCACCTCCATAGTTCCTTCTTCGATATGGAAATTGGGATGTCCAACTGCAGGTATGGCACATGGACTTAATCCTACACAGATACTTCTTGTATTGTCCACTGCTTTTTGGGCAGATGCAATGACCTCATCCAGATCTCCGCCTTTTGCTGCCCTGGCTCCCCCGATCTTCCACATAAAAACGCCGCCTGCGATACCATGGCGTTTTTCCTTCGTTTCCTTCGGAGATGAAGCCACATCATCGTTTGCGGTTACATACTTTACAGTGACACCGGCTTTTTTCGCTTTTCGTACAGCCATTTTTACATTCATGTTGTCTCCGGCATAGTTTCCAAACAGACAGGCCACGCCTTCTCCAGCGTCCGCCTCCATAAATGCGTCATAGAATGCCTGGGCGGACGGCGAAGAGAAAACTTCGCCGACTGCCACAGCATCCACCATATTCTTTCCGACATAGCCAAGAAAAGCAGGTTCATGTCCGCTGCCGCCGCCTGTTACCAGTCCGACTTTTCCTTCCACCGGTGTATTTATGTATTTTACCACACGGTCATTGGCCTCAGACTTCACGACAAGATCTCCGTGGGCTTTTAAAAAGCCTTTGAGCATATCTTCTACGACGTAATCCGGATCATTGACAAACCTCTGCATAATTCTTCCCCTTTTCTATGTCTAAAACGTTTAGTTGTTTGTTTCCTGCTGTGCTTCTTTGCTAAGGCTTCTGTAGTAGAGTACAAAACAGATCACCCAGACGATCAGGATGGCCAGCGGAATAAAGTTTCCGTCCAGTACCTTAAATACATGGGAGAAAGCGTAAGTCTGGATCGGTCCATCAATGGAACTGTTGGAGATCATCTCTCCCGCTTTCAGGGATACTGCTCCTGTTGTCCTTGCAAGGTCGGTCATAAACGGCGCGAACGCAGTACCAACCCATAAGAATACCGGCGCGAAGACGGTGCAGAGAATGATCATACGGATCAGGTTTCCTCCAGTAACAAGGAATGCTGGTACGGCAAGTGCAAGGTTGATGATACCTGCAAACGGAAGGATTTCATTTCCCGGCAGGAACATAGAGAATAATAATGTGATTGGCACAGAGTAGATCACTGCCAGCCAGATCTCATTGGATCCTCCGAGGAACGGCCAGTCAAGCCCTACTACGAGAGTTCTTCCTGAGAATTTCTTATTCATGAAGTCACTGACTGCCTCAGAGATCGGAGCCAATGCCTGCATAAAGTATTTTGTGATGACCGGGAACAGAGTCAGCGCTGTCGCTGCCTTAATCGCCAGGGTCAGAGTATCTGCTACACTGTATCTGGCGAGAACTCCGAAAATAATACCAAGAATGAATCCAAGGATATGGTTCTCTGCAAAAATACCAACTTTATCTTTTAATGCCGCTGCGTCAAACTGTTTGTTTAATGCAGGTACTTTCTTTAAAATACAGTCGATCGGATACATGACAGCTGCCAGGAAGGTCATCTTATGGGTACAGGTTACACCCGGAATTCCGGAAAGCTTTTCGATTCTGTGCTGATGCATATCTGCCGCTTTCAGCTCAAAAATGATCTGGATAGCTGCTACCACAAATGCGCAGGCAATGGATCCTGCCCCTCCAAAATGAGGTTTTGTGATGGCTACAACGGCAACGGCAGTAAAAATCTTACCCCATACGTTCCAAAGATCGGCGTTGAATGTATTTGTTTTGTTAATGACCAGCATGATGACATTGATGATGATCAGCAGTGGGAACATTAAAAATGCGTATGGCCAGGACCAGGATATGGTTGACATGGTGGTCCAGCCTCCATCCACGATAGGCAGTGAAATACCGGTTGATTTTAACATGGCCTGAGCCGCTGGGCTGATGGTATCCGTCATGAAGGAAATGAGCATTGTCATTCCTGTAAACGCCACCCCGAGTGTAATACCGGCGGAAACCGCATCTTTCACCTTCATCCTTACGATCAGTCCGGCGATAATGATAATGATAGGAACGAAAATCGCCGCCCCCAAACTTAACAGATAGTTGACAACTGAACTCAATACTTGCATACAATCTCTCCTTTCATCCTCTTACGATGTGTCTTTTGTAGTTTTTCTCCTCTTATTTACATGCTTCGATCAGTTTTTTCAATTCTGCATCCTGACCTACACCGGTTAAGAATGCGATTCCGTTGATGACCGGAATCGGATACTCCTTGTCGATTTTTGTGATCGCGATATATGCCACGCTTGAATCCATATAGCGGTCTACGGATTTTAAATCTACCGCTTCCACCTGAGCGTCTACCTTATTTTCTTTTAATAAACGGTTCACCTTGCTTGCTACTGTCTGAGATGTTGCTACTCCGCTTCCGCATGCTACAATGATCTTTTTCATAATTTTTATTTCCTTTCTTGAGATAAGCCCTTGTTTTCATTTACTTTCACTCTGTGATCAGAGTCCTTCCATGGAAAGAATCGCTTCCATATACTCTTCTTTGGTTTTTGCATCCATCAGGCGTTCCATCAGGGACTCATCCTGGAAGTTTGCCACAAGGATCTGAAGCAGTTCCACGTGCTCGTCGGAACGCTTAAAGCCAAGCATAAAGATAAACTTCACATCATGTTCCACATCGTTTGCCGCCATTTCACACCACTTGACCGGTTCTTTTAATCTGACCGGCGCGATGAAAGGCTTTAAGATGTGTTCCGGATCTGCATGAGGGATCGCCACCGGATACGGCTCTACCGCCAATGCCGTCGGGAAGTTTTTCTCTCTTGTCTTGATCGCATCCACGAATGAGCTCTTTACAAAACCAAGTTCTTCAAGTTTTGCGGCCATCTTGTCAAAAAAGTCATCGGTGTCTGCCGCTTCCATATCCAGCTGGATCAGGTCTTTGTAAATCATGTCGCGTTTCAAACATTATCACTCCTTTTCTTTTTATTTTCATTTCATTCTTAGTACTCTTAAATTGTAACCCTGTAATACCCACTAAAACAATCTGAATTGGGTCCCAAAGTTGCTCATTGAATTGCTCATCACAAGCATGCGCAATCCGATTGCGCAACGCACCGCAAAATATAAATCAGGGCAAAAAAAGAAGACAATCTCCAGAATCTCATCTGAAGGTTGTCCTCTAAATCTTACGGTGACAGGGCGTCAGGCCTGTTTTGTCTCCATATATTCATTCAGTCTGCCGAGAAGTTCATTTACATTCATTCCGTGAACAAAAGCAGCTTCTTCCAGTGTCTCTCCCTGAGAAGACGGGCAGCCCACGCAGTGCATGCCGGATGCCATTAAAATAGCCGCGAAGTTTTCATCGATGGCAAGCAGGTCACCGATCACCATGTCCTTTGTGATTGTATTCATTTATAATACCTCCATTCTTAACAGTCGCCGTTCTTCTCCATAAATCCCTGAAGAAGAATCCTATTTAGTATAATACATTATAATTAAAAATACAATAATTCACCGGAATTCCCTTGATATTGTATATTAAGTATATTAAAATGAAAAGTACCTGAAAGGCGGGTCACCCGCCATTTCATACACAACTTTTTAAAGGAGGAATATAGATATGGCATATGTAATTTCAGACGCTTGTATCTCTTGCGGCGCTTGCGAAGGTACTTGCCCGGCAGGAGCTATCAGCGAAGGGGACGGACAGTACGTAATCGATGCAGATACATGCTTAGACTGCGGAGCTTGCGCAGACGGATGTCCAACCGGCGCTATCAGCCAGGAATAATCGATACATAAAAAGAGATGCCGCCCGGCATCTCTTTTTTGTTTGCGATGATGATTATTCGCGGTTTCTTTTTTTCTTCCTAAAAAAGAAGCCTCTCTCTTTTGTAGCTGCAATTTCTTCCCTGCTCTGCTGCTGCAGGCGGATCAGCTCGTCCAGCTTCTGGAATCTCTTCTCTTCCGACTCCTCCTTCTGACGGAACTGATAATCCATTTCCTTTGCCACCTGCCTGGTAACCTGATCTCCGATTTCCCGGCTCAGCTGATTTTTCTGTTCGTTTAAGGCCCGTCCCATAATCTTAACCATAACATTTTGGAACTGTTCCATTTTATCCTGCGGACCCACACTGCTCCCGCCTGCGGGAAAAGGAATGACATTCTTTGGCAGAGCCTCCTTGATTTCATCCATGCTCATACCCTCATCCCTCATATCACGGATCTTGATAAATGTATGTAGTTCTTTTTCCCCATAGTAACGGTAGCCTTTGTCATTCCGCGGAATATTAAGCTTCAGCTCTTCCTCCCAGGCCCTTAAAGTATAGGTTTCTAACCCTAATTCTTTGGCTGCTTCAGAAATCATTCGTCTTTTTTCCTTCATAAGTCCCTTCCTTTCTTCTTAATTTATTATAAGGTGGGGGCTCTTTGCGGGACAAGAAAAACCGCCCTCTAAAAGACGACGGTTTCTATCATAATCTGCAGGCTACATCCTGACTCTCTCTTTATTTCCAAACTTCGTATACTGTCCTAACCAGACAAGTTCCACGCTTCCTGTGGAACCATTTCTCTGTTTTGCCACAATGATCTCTGCAAGACCCTTTTTTTCAGAGTCTTCGTTGTAATAGTCATCCCTGTAGATGAACATAACGACGTCGGCATCCTGCTCGATGGAACCGGATTCCCTCAAGTCGGAAAGGACCGGCTTGGGCGGTTTCCTCTGCTCCACCATACGGCTCAGCTGTGACAGGGCGATGACCGGCGCATCCATCTCTCTGGCCAGCGCCTTTAAGGAACGAGAGATCTCGGAGATCTCCTGCTGCCTTGACTCTGACTTTTTCCCTCCGGACATCAGCTGCAAATAGTCGATGATGATCAGGCCCAGCCCGTAGGTCTGCTTATAACGGCGGCATTTGGACCTTAATTCCGCCACAGTGATTCCCGGAGTATCATCGATGATCAGAGGGGAACGCCCGATGGTCCCGGCACTCTCCATGATCTTCTCCCACTCGCTCTCCTGAAGCTCTCCGGTACGGATCGCCTGAGAGTCCACCATGGCCTCCATGGAGATCATACGAGTCACCAGCTGTTCCTTGGACATTTCCAGGCTGAATATAGCTGTGGGAACCTGTTTTCTTACCGCAGCATGCTGGGCGATGTTTAAGACAAATGCAGTCTTACCCATGGCAGGCCTTGCAGCCACCATAATGAGCTCCGACGGGTGAAGGCCGGTAAGCTTAAAGTCAAGATCATCAAACCCTGTGGCAACCCCGGTGATCCTTCCATCGGAGGCCGCCGCTTCCTCTATGCTCTCCAGCGTGTTTAATACAACCTGATCGATAGAGACAAAATCCTCACGGCCGCTGGCCTCCTGCAGGAGACCAAACACGTCCTTTTCCGTCTTTTCCAGGATCTGTGGAACCTCTTCCTTTCCAAGATAACAGTCCTTCGTGATCTCCTCCGTAACCCTGATCAGCTTTCGCAGGGTGGACTTTTCTTTCACGATCCGGGCATACTGCTTGGCGTTGGCAGAGGTAGGCACCACCTCCAGAAGATCCCTTATAAACTCCAGGCTTTTCATGGATTCCGGCACATCTTTTTCTTTCAGCTTATTCTGGAGGGTGACCAGATCTACGGGTTTCCCCTCCTTATACAGCTCTGTCATCGATTCAAACAGAATCCCGTTCTGCTTCTGATAAAAATCCTCTTTGGTGACAATATCGGAAACATCGGCAATCGCGTCCCTGTCCATGATCATGGCACCTATGACAGACTGCTCTGCCTCCATGCTGTTGGGTTGTATTTTCTTGATAAATGCCTCATCCATTGTCTTTATTTATCCTCTTGTACTTTTACCTTTAATGTGGCAGTCACTTTCGGGTGCACTTTCACTTCAATATTGTGTACCCCGAGTGTTTTGATCGGCTCTGTGTGCATCTTCTTTTTATCCAGTTCATAGCCCAGCTGCTTTTTGGCAGCCTCTGCGATCTCTTTTGTAGATACGGCTCCGAAGGTTCTTCCGCCCTCTCCCACTTTCATCTTTAAGATAACTTCCTTTTCTTTGAGTTCCTCGGCAAATTTCTTTGCCTCCTCTAATTTCTCTTTTGCCACTCTGTCTTCATTGGCCTTCTTAAGCTTCAGATCGTTGACCGCTTTCTTGCTGGCTTCCACGCCGAGTCCCTTGCGCAGGAGCACATTTCTTGCGTATCCGTCATTCACTTCAACGATATCGTCTTTCTTTCCTACATTTTTTACATCCTGCAATAAAATAACTTTCATTTTATATGTCTCCTTCCTCTTTCATAAACTGCAGAGTCCCCTTGATGATCTGTTTTGCGTCATACAGGGAAACATCGACCATCTGGGCACCGGCCACGGTCAGATGGCCTCCTCCTCCGAACTGCTCCATAATCTTCTGTACATTCACCTCGTCAATTGATCTGGCGCTGACATAGACGCGCTCTTCCACGCCGGTCAATACAAAGGATGCCTTGATTCCGTCAATATCTAAAAGTTCATTGGCCACCTGGGCCCCGACCACCGTCGGACTGTCGATGCCGATCCCCACCAGAGTAGCAATGGCAAAGGAATCATACATGATCTCAGCATCGCTGACCGCTTTTGCCCGGATTCTGTATGAGTCCATACTGGTCCTGGACATTTTCCGTACTTTATTTAAGTCTGCTCCGCTCCGTTTCAGAAACGCCGCCGCTTCGAACGTCCGAACCCCTGTCTTGTTGACAAAATTATCCGTATCAATCAGCATGCCGAAGTACATGGCATTGACTTCCACCGGGAGAAGCTTAGGCTTCGTAGTGATATACTGAAGAACCTCCGCCACCAGCTCGCACGTAGAAGAGGCATAAGGCTCGATATAAGAGAGGACCGGATACTTGATCGTCTCTTTTCCTTTCCTGTGGTGGTCCAGTATGACGATCGTATTGGTCTGTTCCAGCAGATCTTCACACTCGGTATAGCTTGCATGATTTACGTCCACAACGATCAGCAGGGTGTTGTCATCCGTGATTTCCCTGGCCGTATCGCTGGAGATAAACATGTCCTCGTCGTATTCCTCACACGACAGCAGTTCTTCCATGATCGGGCGCACCGAAATCGTCACCTCATTCATGACGATGTGGGCCTTTCTGCCCAGAGAAAGCCCCAGGCGGTATAATCCCACCGCAGCCCCCATGGCATCCGGGTCCGGTATTTTATGGCTCATAATAACTACATTTTCTTTGGACTCCAGAAGTTCTCTCAATGCGTGGGCCTTGACTCTGGCTTTGACTCTCGTATTTTTCTCAACTACGGCGGCATTCTCCCCGTAGTAGGAAATATCCTCGCCGTCCTTGATCACCGCCTGGTCGCCGCCCCGTCCAAGAGCCAGGTCCATGGCCGTGCATGCAGCCTCGTAGTTTTCCTGGTAGCTCTGACCGTTGATTCCAAGGCTGATGCTCAGCGTCATATTGCCGCTGCTTCCGAGATTGATACTCTTGACTTCCTCCAGAATATGAAACTTCTCGGCTTTGACTTTCTCCAGATACTTCTGCTGAAAGATGATCAAATACTTATCCTTCTCCGTCTTTTTGACAATGCCTGAAATATTCTGGATAAATTTATTGATCTTCTGGTCTGTCAGCGCCAGAAGCATGGACTGTTTTACTTCATCCACGTTGTCCAGAAGTTCATCATAATTATCAATATAGATCAGTCCGACCACCATCCGCTGATTTTCGTTCTGCTCCATATACATCTTGAGCATGGTCTGGTCAAAGATATAGGCGGCAATCATCGACTGGTCTCTGAGCCACTGTTTGGACTTGCTCTCTGTCTCCTCATCGATAAGACTGTCCATCTGGATCCTCACAAACTCGATCTTGTAAAAGCAGGTCATTTCCTGTTCTTTCTCCCTGATCTCTTTTTTCACGTGGGAGACTGCGTGATTCATCTCCGACGGAAGCAGATTCTTGTCCAATTCGGGGAACATCTGCTGAAGCTTGGAAATGTTCTTCCCGTTCAAAATCTTTTCAAATGCCTGATTATACCACATGATATCCCCGTCCCCGCCAATCAGTACATAGGGCAGGGGCAGCTCTTTGATCAAATGGTTCTGGACCCGGCTCTGCTCGAATAAAAAGTCCATCGTTTCCTGTGTCATCTTCTTCTTATAATACGGATAATAAAGCACGGAAAACAAAAAGAAGATCAGTACAAAACAGGCCAGGATGATCCCGGACTTCACGTCAATGGAAAACACCAGGATGTCTGCCATCAAAAACAACAGTCCGGCCAGAACGGGCCAGACGATATCTTTGCTGACGCTTATACTTGTATTTTTATTTTTCATGATACGGCTCCTTAAACCTCGGATTCAAATATTGTATTTTTCATTATAGCATGACTGGCAGGCAAGGTCAAAAAAACCGCCATATCCATAGGGATACGGCGGCTTGTCTTTTATTAGTCCTGTGTGTAAGGCATTAAAGCGAGATGTCTTGCTCTTTTGATCGCGCTTGTGACAGCTCTCTGATGCTTTGCACATGTTCCTGTGATACGTCTCGGCAGGATCTTGCCTCTCTCAGAAACATATTTCTTTAATGTCGCTACATCTTTGTAATCGATAACGGCATCGGCTTCTGTACAGAATGCACATACTTTTCTTCTTCTGCGTCCGCCTCTTCTCCTGTTTGGAGAATCACCTCTATTATAAGCCATGATTAAACCTCCTAATTTAACTAAATGGCAGTTCCTCTTCCAATCCGTCCGGAATGTTCATAAAACCGTCTCCTGCGGCCTGGCTCGGCTGCGGCGGCTTCGAAGGATTTGCTGTCTGCATTCCTCCTCCGTTGTACTGGTCAGTTGCCGCTTTGCTCTCGCAGAAATCCTGTTCTTCTACAATAACATCGGTGGTATAGACCTTGATTCCGTCCTTGTTGGTGTAACTGCCTGTCTGGATTCTTCCTGAGATGACAATCTTGATTCCCTGGCGAAAATACTTCTCGGCAAATTCGCCGGCACGTCCAAATGCGACACAGTTGATAAAGTCTGCATCCGGTTCGCCATCCCTCTTGAATCTCCTGTTTACAGCTAAAGTATATCTTGCAACTGCCGTCGCTCTCTCACCCTGTGAGTATCTCACGTCCGGGTCTCTGGTAAGACGGCCCATCAAAATCACTTTATTCATATTGGATTCCTCCTGCCTATCAAAGTGTTAGGCATCCTGTTTTACGACTAAATAACGTAATACATTTTCTGTAATTCGAAGTTTTTCTTCTAAAACAGCCGGAACTTCTGTCTCTGCGTCGAACTGGATGAAGTAGTAGTATCCTTCTCTCATCTTCTGGATCTCGTAAGCTAAACGCTTCTTTCCCCATTCATCGACATTCGTGATCTCAGCTCCTGCTTCTGTAATCATAGCTTTTGCTTTTTCCACTACTTCCGCTCTTGCTTCGTCTTCGATCTTAGCATTCACGACTAATGCGAGTTCATATTTACTCATGTTATCTGCACCTCCTTCTGGTCTTTTCGGCTCTTGATCTTCTGCCAAGAGCAAGGATAAATTTATATATCACAAGTTGATATGTTACCATAAATTCCTTTTAACCGCAAGCTTTTTTCACAAATCCCCTGAAATTCTTCTCCACGAGCTTCCTTGACACCATTACCTGCCGGCCGCAGCCCGTACATTTCAGCCGGAAATCCATGCCGACCCTCAATATCTCCCACTCATTGCTCCCGCACGGATGAGGTTTCTTCATTTTGATCACATCGCCGATCTGAAATTCCATACACTGCCTCCTTTTCTCTGATCTTTACGAAAAAGGCAGCCGGATCATGGGCTGCCTTTCACAAAGAGCTGTATTACTTTTTCTTCTCTGTCGTTGCTTTCTGCTTTGCTGTGGTTGTGGCTTCTGTGGTCGTTTTTTCGGTAGCTGTAGTCGTTGCCTTATACTTAAATGTGATCTTTTTCCACAGTTCCTGATCGATGCTCTTGTCATCGTCCCACTCCTTGTCTGCATCCTTCGTCCACTTTTTATATACCTTCTGGTATGCTTCCTGCTGTTTTTCCTGCAGAAGCGTACTCTTGGATGTGGCAAGCTCACTCTTTACATTCGGGTTCAACATCTTGATAATGACATACGCATCGTCTGTCTCGACTACGCCGCTGACCTGATTCTTCTTTAATTTGGAAGCCGCATCTTCAAACTTGGTTCCGAGAGCTGCTTTTCCCTTTGTGTAGCTTTCTTCGTTGTCTGTGTCGACTTTATACTTCTTGGCTACTGCCTTGACGCTCTGGCCTTTCTTGATCGCCTTTAATGCTTCTTTGGCTTTCTTTAACTGAGCTGCCTTTTCTTTTGCAGTCATATTTACTTCTTTGCCGGTCTTGCTGTCTGTTTTCTTCGTCGTGAAAACGAGCTTGTATACTTTTACGGTCTTCGCTTCGTCGTCTGTCACTTTCACATCTGCCTTTTCAATGATCGCATTCATAACCTTCTGGGCGATCAGATTTTCCTGCTGAATTTCCTTGATGTAATCTTTGTCTGCCCCGGTCACCTTCATGACACGTTTTCCAAGTTCATTTTTTGTAAAAGATTTTACGGATTCGTCCAGCTGTTTCTTCTCATCCGAAGTAAGCTTTACCTTGTAGTCATCTGCGTGGTCGGCCAATACTTTTACAGTCTTGATCTGGTTGATGACATTGTCTTTAATTGAATCCTGCATTGTGATCTTTTTGCCCTTTTTATCGGTACCGACCTGGGTAGACCACAGTTTATCGCCTAAATAGGATGCGTACTGCTGCTCTGCGCTGTACTGCATGATCCTGGCATATACATGGGCTTCCTTATAGGTCACCTTATTTCCTGCATATTCAAACAGCGTCTTGTCATCCTGCTTCTTGCAGCCCGCCAATAAGGCCGCGCACAAAGCCATAACCGCCGCAAGACATACGATCTTCTTCGCTACACGTTTCATTCTTCGTTTCCTCCGTTTAATTTATTTCCATTTTGGATTATACTACATTACGATCTGATAATCAACGCATCCAATGAGTTCACACAATGTTCAATCTTTGAAAGCCATGCGCTTTTCTTCGCGGATGAAAGATCCAGTACAAATACAGGATGCTCCCCGGCACTGACAGAGAGTTCCTTCGGAAATTCGTTCAGCACATCCGGGATCTTCTCCACCTGCACATTTGCCTCCGGATTCATCTCAAAGAATACTTTCTCGCCCTTCTGTTTCACATCCGTCATATAGGCGTGGTGAGCCATAGATTTTAACAGAGCGATATGGAGCAGATTGACCACCGCTGCCGGGAGATCGCCGAAACGGTCCAGGAGCTCATCCTGCATATCTTCCAGCTCATCCTTCGTCTCGATGGCAGATATCCGTTTATAAAGCTCCAGCTTCTCCACTTCGTTTCTGATATAGGCGGATGGAAGAAAGGCATCAATATTCAGATCCAGTGTCGTGTCAAAATCCGTATCCTCTGAAAGTTCACCTTTGAGTCTCAGCACTGCGTCATTGAGCATCTTACAGTACAGATCATATCCCACCGCTTCCATATGGCCGGACTGTTCTTCCCCCAGCAGATTTCCCGCTCCCCGAATCTCCAGATCCCGCATGGCGATCTTGTATCCCGATCCCAGGTCCGTAAATTCCCGGATCGCCTGGAGCCTTTTCTCCGCTGTCTCTTTTAATAAAGTGTCCCTTTTATACATTAAAAATGCAAATGCGTTCCGGTTGGAGCGCCCGACGCGTCCCCTTAGCTGATATAACTGGGAAAGTCCCAGCTGGTTGGCGTCATGAATGATCATCGTGTTCACGTTCGGTATATCCAGCCCGGTCTCAATGATAGTCGTGGAGACGAGCACGTCGATCTCCTTTTCCATAAACTGCATCATGATATTTTCAAGTTCCCTCTCCCGCATCTGTCCGTGGGCAAATGCCACTTTTGCATTGGGCAGGAGTTTCTGGAGCTCACTCGTGATCTCCGCAATGTTATTGACCCGGTTATATACATAGTATACCTGACCGCCTCTCGTCATCTCCCGGTGGACTGCTTCTTTTACGAGCTCCTCGTTGTATTCCATCACATAAGTCTGGATCGCTCTTCGGTCGTGGGGAGGTTCCTCTAAAATGCTCATATCCCTGATCCCGATCAGACTCATATGCAGCGTCCTCGGAATCGGTGTTGCGGAGAGAGAAAGCACGTCCACATCTTTCTTCAGTGTCTTGATCTTCTCTTTATGTCCCACGCCGAAACGCTGTTCTTCATCTATGATCAAAAGTCCCAGGTCTTTATACTTCACGTCTTTGGAAAGGAGCCGGTGTGTCCCGATGACCACATCCACGATTCCTTTTTTCAGGCCTTCCATCGTCTCTTTCTGTTCCCTGGGAGTACAGAATCTGGACATCACCCTGACGGTCATCGGATAATTCTGAAAGCGCTCGCAGAATGTATTGTAGTGCTGCTGGGCAAGAATCGTTGTAGGTACCAGATATGCCACCTGTTTTCCGTTGGTCACAGCCTTGAAGGCCGCCCGGATGGCTACTTCCGTCTTTCCGTATCCCACATCCCCGCAGATGAGCCGGTCCATGATTTTCGTACTTTCCATGTCCCGCTTCACGTCCTCTATGGCATTGAGCTGGTCCTGCGTTTCCTCATAAGGAAACATTTCCTCAAACTCTCTCTGCCAAACCGTATCTTTATCATAGACATACCCTTCTTTGGCCTGCCGGACCGCATACAGCTCCACCAGCTCTTTGGCGGTTTCACGCACCTGGCCCCTGACCCGTTTCGTGGTCTTCTTCCACTCATTCCCTCCCAGCTTGTTAAGCCGGGGTTTCTTTGCATTGGCGCTGGCGTATTTTGCGATCTGGTCCAGGGCCGAGGCAAGAATAAACAGATTGTCCCCGCCTTTATACTCGATGCTGATATAGTCCTTCTCGACGTTGTTTACGGTGATTTTTTCAATTCCCCGGTAGATTCCGACGCCGTGCTTTTCATGAACTACATAGTCGCCGATGGAAATATCCGCGAAGTTCTTTATCTTCTCGCCTTTTCCCTTAAAAGTGGCTTTCTTCCTGCGTTTTTCTTTCCTTCCGCTGAAAATATCGCTCTCAGAGATCAGCACCCATTTCGTCTCCGGGTATTCGATGCCGCTCTTTAATTTGCCTGGCGTGATGACGATCTGTCCGGGAACCATATCTTCTGACGGTTTCTTATCGTATGTGACAGTCAGTCCGCTGTCTCTCATATCCTCAGCCAGGCGCTTTGCTCTGGTCACCGAAGGGGAGACAACAAGAATCCGATATTCTTTTTTCTGGTACCTTCTCAGGTCCTTGATCAGCTGCTCAAAGCTGTTGTTGTAGGACTGGACAGACTTTGTCTCCATGAAAAATGTGTCTGCCGCCTTCGCAGCCTTCACCTCAGATGCCAGTGAAGCCAAGAAAACGGCCGGCTGTTTCAGCAGGCGGTTCAGAGTCTCGTCAAAACAAGCTACCGTATCCATCTGTCCCGGCAGCAGATATCCGGCCTCCAGACGGCTTTTCATGCTCTCCGTAAACTCCAGGAAAAAGCCCCGTCCCCTCTCTTCCACATGCTGCGGTTCATCCACATAGACCGCGGTATTTTTCGGGAAATAGTCAAGGAAACACACCAGCCTGTCATAAAAATACGGAAGATATCCTTCTACTCCGATGAGCATGGAAAGTTCCGAGAGCTCTTCTCTGATCCTCTGAAATTCCTTCGTGAGCCTGACCTCTTTGTCCGTCTCAAAGGCTTTGTGGAACGTCTCTTTCAAGTCCTGATACTCGGCCTCGATCTTTTTTAGTCCCTGTGAGATCCGTTCTTCGCTTAAAACAATCTCCGTGGCAGGATAGACCGTCAGACTCTTTACTTCTTCAATGGACCGCTGACTCTGGGCATCAAAACTGCGGATCGAATCGACCTCCTCCCCCCAGAGTTCAATCCTGTACGGGCAGTCCGATGTAAACGGGTAAATGTCGATGATCCCGCCCCTGACCGCAAATTCTCCGGCCGCCTCTACAAATGGAGTCCTCTCATACCCCATAGCGGTAAATTTTTTCGTAATCTCCTGCTCGGAAACCTCTGTCTCCAGGCTGATCATCACCCGGTTTTTCTTGATCTCCGCAAGGGGTACAACCCGGTCCATCAGGGCGTCGACAGAAAGGACGAAGACACCTCCCTGTCCTTTGATGATACTCTCGATCCCCCTGAGCCGTTCTTTTGCAATGGCATTTCCATGGATGTCGGCGCTGTAAAACAGCGGGTCTTTGGCAGGAAAGTAGACGGCGTCTTCCCCGAAGAACCGATAGTTTTCCACCCACTCCTTGGCCTTATTCTCATCTGCTGTCACGATCACCTTATAGTTACCGCGCTTCTTTTTTCCTCTCAGTGCACTGACCAGATGGGCTTTTGCCCCGTCCGTACATCCTGACACTAAAACAGGGCCCTGATTGTTCTCAAGGCCTGTTTTTATCTGTTCAAACACTGCATCATTCTCAAAAATATGATCTAACACGTCTCATTCCTTACTTTCTGCTGCGGTTACTTCCTCGCTTTTTTATTATATTGGTTCATAGCCCCGGATATGTCATCTATCACCATAAGTTTCACCGCATTGTCCACATCCGGAAACACATCATCATAAATTTCCAGTTCATTCTTTAAAAAATGGCCCAGCACGTAGTCTGCCAGATCATATCCCTTGGGCTTTTCTCCGACTCCTATTTTTACCCGCGGAAAATCCATGCTTCCCAGATGGCTGATGATGCTCTTGATCCCGTTATGGCCTCCGGCACTGCCCTTTCTCCTGATCCTGAGCTGCCCTACGTCCAGAGAAATATCATCGAATATTACAATAAAGTCTGAAGGCTCCAGTTTGTAAAAGTCCATGATTCCCCGAAGGCTCTCCCCGCTTAAGTTCATAAAGGTCTGCGGCTTTACGAGCAGTACCCTCTGTCCTCCTAAGTATCCGCTTCCGATGAGCGCCTTATGCTTTCTTGAAGAAATTTCTATCTGGTTTTTCCCGGCAATATAATCAATGGCTTCAAAGCCGATGTTGTGTCTGGTCCGTTCATACTGTCTTCCGGGATTGCCCAGTCCGACGATTACTTTCATTTTGCTGCTCCTTTGTCCTGATTCCTTTTCTTTTCAAATAAGTCTGGAACCAGTATAACAAAAGATTATAAATTTTGAAAGAAGTCTCTTGTTTTCATCACCTTCTGCATCATATGGTCAAATCCTTCCGGTGTCAGTGACTGAGGGCCGTCGCAGAGTGCCTTGGCCGGATTGTTGTGTACCTCTACCATCAGGCCGTCGGCGCCCGCCGCAATGGCGGCAAGGGCCATAGGCTCTACCATGAAACGGATGCCTGTGGCGTGAGAAGGATCTACGATAACCGGGAGATGGGATTTCTTCTTGATCATCGGAATGGCGGACAGATCCAGCGTATTTCTCACCGCGGTCTCGTAAGTCCTGATCCCCCGCTCACACAAGATCACGTTCTCATTCCCGCCTGCCATGATGTACTCGGCGCTCATAAGCCACTCGTCAATGGTACAGGCCATTCCTCTCTTTAAAAGAATTGGTTTATCTATCTTGCCAAGTTCTTTTAACAGTTCAAAGTTCTGCATATTTCTGGTTCCCACCTGGATCAGGTCCACACCCTCAAACAGAGGAAGATGGCTGGCATCCATGATCTCTGTCACCACGGGAAGACCCGTGGCTTTTTTAGCCTCCAGCAGAAGCCTGAGCCCCTCATCGTGGAGCCCCTGGAAAGCGTAAGGTGATGTCCTCGGCTTAAATGCCCCTCCGCGCAGAAGACCTGCTCCTGCTTCTTTTACCTTCTGTGCCACTTCTGTCATCTGCTCTTTCGTCTCAATGGAGCACGGACCGGCGATCACCTGAAACTCTCCTCCGCCTATCTTTACTCCCGCGATATCCACAGTCGTGTCATTCGGATGGAACTTCCTGTTTGCCTTCTTGTATGGTTCCTGAATCCGCTGCACGGTCTCCACAATATCATTTGCCATCACATGGTCGACATCGACCTTGGATGTGTCCCCGATCAGCCCTAAAAGCTGGGTGTTGATCCCTGCAGATTCATGAATGGCAAAGCCCTGGGATACCATCTCCTGCTTTAATTCTTCCACCTGCTGTTTTTCTGCGTCATTCTTTAAAATAATAATCATTGTACTTTTCCTCCTTGAAAATTAAATAGATTTTTGCCTGCGAACAGGAAAGGTTATAACCTTTTCTGTGAAATAAAAAGGACCTGTATTCCACTACAAGAATACAGGTCCTAAAAATGATCTTTACCGATGGATCTTTCTACCGGATTTCAGGAGATGATTCATTGTAGCGCAAAAAGCCGGGATTAAAATAATAACCCCAGAAATAAAATGAAAAACCATATGTATTTGTCATTTTACCTTTTGCTGACATGATAATCTCCGAATATTGCTGCTTTCGTTCTGAATTAATAACTTTTATCTATCAAACCAATAGCTTATGCCTATTAATTTACACGATTGTCTCGTTCTTGTCAAGTTAAATCGTCCTGTACTGCCACTTGCCTTTTATGTACCGGATCAGGAAAAGCACGGCCCGCACTGCCCAGTCCAGTGTCATTGCGACCCATACTCCAAACACTCCCCATCCAAGCCATTTCCCGAGGACAAAGCTGAAAAAGATTCGAAAGATCCACATAGAAATGATTGCGGTGACCATCGTGTACTTTACATCATTGGAAGCCCTGAGAGTATTGGGCAGAGTAAAGGAAACAGGCCAGATCGTCACACAGCACAGTGTGTGGTACAGCAAGATCTTTCTTGTAATGGCCGCGGTCTCCGGCGACAGATGATATGCCCGGATGATCACAGGAAGCATGGCAACAATAAACAGGTTAAACACGATCAGGGAAGCGTAGGCGATCTTTAACAGTTTCTTTGTATAATACCGGGCTGCCTCATAATCATTGGCACCTACACATCTGGATACAACAGTCAGCACCGCAAGCCCTACTGCCATTCCCGGGATGATCTCAAACATAGCCACCATGTTGCTGACTGCATTGGCCGTGATCGATGCAGTCCCAAACCCGGCAACCAGGCTTAAAACAAGAATCTTTCCAAGCTGAAACATGCTGTTTTCCACCCCGTTGGGGACACCGATCTTCAATATTCTGCCGACCAAAAAACCTTTGAACTTGAAATTAAAATTTCTGCTGATATGGACTGCCTGATTCCTGTTTTTCAAAAGCACAAGGATCACTGCCGCAGCGATTACCCGGGATGCCAGCGTAGGAATCGCCGCTCCTTCCACGCCCATTCCCACACCGTAGATCAGGACAGCGTTGCCTATGATATTGACAGCATTCATAAAGAGTGACATCTGCATGGCTGTCTTGGAATTCCCCATAGTCCTGAACAAGGCCGCACATCCGTTGTAAACTGCCAGAAACGGAATCGACGCCGTCACGATCAGAAGATAAACTTCCGCGCTGTGCATAACTGCCGGTTCAATGGCCCCGAAAACTCCGTGGAGGATAAAGCCTCTCATTGCATAAATGCCGGCCATGATCACTGCAGCCAGGGCTGAAATAAATAAGATCAGCTGGTCTGCGGTCTTGCAGGCCATCACGTGCTTTTTCTGACCCAGATACTGGCCTGCCACCACGGCTCCCCCGGTGGCCAGAGCCGAAAACATGTTGATGAGCAGAATCATGATGCTGTCCACCAGAGACACTCCTGAGACCGCCGCCTCTCCCACGCTGGAGATCATAATGGAGTCGGCAAGACCCACGGTTACCGTCAGAAGCTGTTCGATGATCAGCGGAATGATCAGCTTTTTCAAATCCTTATTGGTAAATAATTCCTTTCTTTTTTCCATTCCCTATTTCTTTTCTCCGTTTTTTCTGTCGATGCTGTCGACCATGTAAGCGATTGCCTGATCGCCCGTAATATTGCAGGCCGTCCCAAAGCTGTCCTGGGAAAAATGAAGAGAAATGATCAGCTGGCTCATCGGGTCTGTAAAATGAAGCATAGATTTGATGAGGCCGAGAGCCGCCATGACTCCGCCTCCCGGAACTCCCGGAGCCGCCACCATGGTAATACCCAGCATAAAAATAAACGGAAGAAACATGGACAATGTCGGCGTCAGTCCGTTGGCGAGCATAATACCCATGGAACCGATTACCAGACAGATCGTGTCTCCGGAGAGATGGATTGTCGCACATAATGGAATGACAAAGTCTGCAATATCTTCTGACACACCGCTGTCCTTACTGCTTTCAAGGTTTACCGGGATCGTCGATGCGGAAGACTGTGTACCCAGTGCCGTAAAATACGCCGGCGCAATGCCTCTTAAATTCTTAAACTTGTTCTCTTTCGTAAACAGTGTGGATATCAAAAACTGAAATGCAATGTAAAGCCACTGAAAGATCAGGATCATCACATACAGTTTAACAAACATCTTTATGGTCGGAAGCAGTTTCCCTTCGGCTGCTATTTTACTGAACAGCCCTGCCACGTAAAACGGGATCATCGGTATGATAATCTTGTTTAATGTCTTGGTGATGATCTCCTGAAGATCCTTTAAACAAAGCAGCAGCGTATCATTTTTACTGTTTGCGATTCCAAGTCCTAAAAGGAACGCCAGGATCAGAGCCGTCATAACTCCGAACACCGGGTCAGCCTGAATCGCAAAGATGGCTTCAAAAGACCTGGTCTGGATCTCGCTGCCGGTGATCCGCTGAATCAGGTAAGGAAGAAGTGCCTTTCCCGCAAAAAATGCACTGATCCCTGCGATCACCGTAGATGCGTATGCGAGCAGCAGAGTCACCCCAAACAGCTTATTGGCCTTCTTCCCCAGGTCGGCCAGTCCTGCGGCCACAAAAGAAAGAATCAGCAGCGGAATAATAAAATTTAAAAATGTACTGAACAATGTAGTAAAAGTAACAAAAAGACGGATTACGCCTTTAAAGATAAACGTATCCCCGACGCCGAATATATCTCCGGCAGAGCCGATCAGCATACCCGCTGTGATACCGATCAGCAGCCGGATCAGCAGGCCTAATTTTTTCTTCTTCATATAAAATAATTCTCCCTATTTTTCTCTGTTCTGAACGGCAGAAAACAGTCTGCCCCACAAAATACTATTATACGACGTGAAAAAAAAGATAACAAGGGGCAACAGGATTTTCAAAAGGACAAAGTGGTCAAGACCACCTCATCTCCCCAACCTCTCATTCTTTGAGGGTCTTGATAACTTTGCGTGCCAGATACGATTTGACGCAGTCAAATAATTTCCTTATGCATCTGTGTACAGCTCGCAGAGCGTTTTTATTTCATAGGGAAGGTCGCAGAACTTTCCTATGAAGATTAGGGTGTCAAAAGACACATTAATAAATATCTGATTTTGTTTGTACCTTGAA
>OBXM01000106.1_pt1 | contig 115394 bp, 102 predicted proteins | sample 1538141 | NCBI WGS metagenome assembly OBXM01 (sample SAMEA2580153, study PRJEB22360) | human gut metagenome | biome: human gut; feature: human-associated habitat; material: faeces | place: Denmark | collected 2008/2010 | reverse complement strand
AATTCCTCCAGTTGCCCCGGACAAAGCTGTGCGCCTGATGCCAGTACCCTACGTTAAAGAAAGTAGGTTGTGGAGAAAAAAAGTAATGTCTGGACAGGCAATTTTATAACCGGGGGGATGCTTTAGCATCGCCCCGGAAAAAAATTAGAGGATTCGAGAAATTAGAACATTTGTTCTTTTTGGCGGAAAATCTATTAAGGATAATAAAATTAAGAAAACAAAGGTATTAGACAGTGGAAAAATGGTGTTTTATAATAAGGATGTAAAAAAATAATGGGTTTAAAGTATGGTAGGAGGTAATCAATATGGCAGTAAAGCAAACAGCGGGACGCAGAGATCTTGGAGAATTCGCACCGAAATTTGCAGAATTGAATGATGATATTCTGTTTGGCGAAGTATGGAGCAGGGAAGAAAAGCTGTCGCTACGGGATCGTTCTCTTGTGACAGTGGTGGCATTAATGGCTCAGGGGCTTACGGATTCTTCTTTTCAATATCATCTGATAACAGCAAAGCAGAACGGCGTCACCCGGTCAGAGATTGCCGAGATTCTTACTCATGCGGCATTTTATGCGGGATGGCCGAAAGCATGGGCGGCGTTTCGAATTGCGAAAGAAGTATGGAAAGAAGAAGAGGATGAAAAGGGTGGGGGTCTGTTCGGACTTGGTGAGCCGAATGTGGCCTTTGCACAGTATTTTGTAGGCAAAAGCTATTTGAAGATGCTGACTACAGAAGGCGTTCCGGTAGCTAACGTGACATTTGAGCCGGGATGCCGAAATAATTGGCATATTCACAGAGCGGACAGAGGAGGAGGTCAGATTCTTCTTTGCACGTCCGGACGGGGATGGTACCAGGAATGGGGAGGGGAGGCTCGGGAACTGCATCCGGGCGATGTGGTAACGATTCCGGCTGGTGTTAAGCACTGGCATGGAGCGGCAAAGGACAGTTGGTTTACTCATCTGGCAATAGAAGTTCCAGGAGAAAAGACCTCCAATGAATGGCTCGAAACGGTGACAGACGAACAGTATCAGATTCTGAAATAAGGCTAAAAAGGAATGATCCGGGCAGGCAGAGCAAAAACTCCGGTCTGCCCATTTTTCTAAAAAAATTGTTAAATCCACTGGTTTTTCACGGATATTTCATAGAAAAATTGCATTTTTATGTGCTTTCTGATATGATAAACTCCGTATGAGCGGTTGGGCCGAAGACTCCGGTGCAATCGCATAAAATCAGTGAAAATATAAACGAATGGATCAACGTGGTTTCCGGAGGGGGAGAACTTCGGAGAAACATAGTGCAGGAGGTTTCGTGTAATGAATGAAAATCTGTCGGGGCTGTCGGCCCGGGAAGTAGAGGAGCGCAGAGCCCGTGGCGAAGGCGGTACGGGCGCCGCAAAGATTACGAAGACGAAGCCGCAGATTGTGCGGGAGAATCTTTGTACGCTGTTTAACTTTCTGAACTTTTTGATTGCAGTACTGCTGTTTCTGGTGGGGGCATACTCCAATATGCTCTTTATCGCCATTATCATTTTAAATATTGTGATCGGGATAGCGCAGGAGTTTAAGGCGAAGAAACTGGTGGACGAGCTGTCGATTCTGAACCGCCCAACGGTACGTGTACGAAGAGACGGCCGCGAAATGACCGTGGAGATGGAAGAGATTGTAAAGGATGATCTTGTAGTATTAGCAAGCGGGAATCAGATCTGTAATGATGCTGTTGTTGTGGATGGGATGCTGGAGGTCAATGAGTCTTTGCTGACCGGGGAGAGCGACGCGATTATTAAAGAGCAGGGAGCAGAGCTTTTTTCAGGAAGTTCAGTCATATCCGGAAAGGCATATGCCAAAGTAATCCATGTCGGAAACGAGAATTATGCGACCAAACTGGCAAATGAAGTGAAGCAGGAGAAACAGATTCATTCTGAACTGCTTGGATCCATGCGTAAGGTGACGAAGTTTACAAGTTTCCTTATCATTCCTCTTGGGATTATTTTGTTTCTGGAAGCATATTTCCTGCGGCAATCCCCGCTCGATGAATCCGTGATCTCCTCTTCAGCAGCTCTCCTTGGTATGCTGCCGAAAGGGCTGGTACTTCTGATTTCCGTTTCTCTTGCGGCAGGAGTGATCCGGCTTGCAAGGATGAAAATTCTTGTGCAGAATATTTATTCTCTTGAGACGCTGGCTCACGTGGACACGATTTGTCTTGATAAGACAGGAACGATCACAGATGGAAAGCTGAGAGTACATACCGTTTTACCGCTTTCTGATCTCACGGACGGGGAGGCGCTGGTGAAATCCTACATGGCAGCCAGTGACGACAATAATGCGACGTTCCAGGCGTTGAAGGTGAAGTTTGAGCCGGAGCCGAAGTATCGTCCGGAGCATAAAATTTCTTTCTCCTCTAAGAGAAAATGGGGATGTATCAGCTTTGAGGGCGCCGGAAGTATTTTCGTGGGGGCGCCGGAAAGATTGATGGATAAGCTGCCGGATCATCTGGAACAGGAACTGGAAAAGGGTCGCAGAGTGATTATTATTGGTTATTACGGACAGACATGGGAAGATGATGAGAAACTTCCGGAGGGTATTCGTCCGGTTTACAGTGTCGTGCTGGAAGATACGATTCGGAAAAATGCGGAAGAGACGCTTGGCTTTTTCCGGCGCGAGGGGGTAGACGTGAAAGTGATTTCCGGAGACCATGTAAAGACTGTGGCGATGATTGCAAAGCGTGCTGGCCTGAAACGATGGCAGGATGCTCTGGATATGTCTACGCTTGGGGAATCTCCTGACTACGATGCCCTTTGTCAGGATTATGCGGTGTTTGCCAGAGTGACTCCGAAACAGAAACAAGAGCTCGTAAAGGCTTTGCAAAGGCAGGGACACCAGGTAGCCATGACAGGAGACGGGGTCAACGACCTGCTGGCTCTCAGAGAGGCGGACTGTTCGATTGCGGTTGCGGACGGAAGTGACGCAAGCCGTCAGATTGCCCAGGTGGTGCTTCTGGATTCCGATTTCACCAATTTGCCGCATGTTGTGATGGAGGGCAGAAAGGTAATCAACAACGTGACAAGAACGGCCCAGGTCTTCTTTATCAAGACAATTTATTCGGTGCTTGTATCGTTCTTCTGCCTGTTCTCTAATCAGCCATTCCCGTTTATCCCGATTCAGGTGACATTGATTGATGCCTGCATTGAGGCATATCCGTCTTTCGTATCGATTGTGGAATCGGATATCCGGCGTATTCGGGGAAGATTTCTGCCGACAGCACTTTCCCATGCGGCTCCGTTTGGTATCACGGTTGCCGTTATGATCTCGGTGTTTTCGTTGCTTGCACCGTTTGGCGTGGAGCAGAGGCAGACAACGATGTATATGCTTTTGATTCTTATTTCTATGGGAGCTGTCATTAAGAGTTGTATTCCGCTCACTTGGCTTCGCGCATTTGTGTGTGTGACTATGGTGGGAGGCACTTTCTTTGCGCTGGCGATTCTGCCGTCGCTGTTTGAGATCACGGCGATTACGATTCCGATGGCAACCGCGGTTCTAATTGGTGCGGCAGCTTGTCTTGTGGCGATTTTGATTCTGGAACAGGTGCGAAAGACGATGGTAAAATAAAAGTGGCATGTGTGTAAATTTGAAAGGGGAGAAAAAGGAAAAGACAGATGGAAATTATAAAAGCAGTCTTATTTGGAATTGTGGAGGGAATCACAGAATGGCTTCCGGTCAGCAGTACGGGGCATATGATCCTTCTGGATGAGTTTATACAATTAAAGGGGAACGAGGAGTTTATCAATGTATTTTTGGTGGTGATCCAGCTTGGAGCGATTTTTGCGGTTGTTCTTCAGTTTTGGAATCAGTTATTCCCGTTTCAGTGGAAAGATAAAAGAAAACCGTTTGTTGAGATGGATAAGATGATTCTCTGGGGAAAGATTCTGCTTGCCTGTATTCCGGCGGCGATCATTGGAATCCTTTTTGACAGTGTATTCGAAGAACTGTTCTACCATGCCGTTCCGGTTGCGGTTGCGCTGATTGTGTTTGGTATTGCTTTTATTATCATCGAAAGGTGGAATAAAGGCAGAAAGCCGAAGATTCGTACGGTCGATGATTTGACGGTTTCAGCAGTGCTGATCATTGGTGTGTTCCAGCTTCTGGCGGCGGTCTTCCCGGGGACGTCCCGTTCCGGGGCAACGATCGTAGGAGCCCTCCTGATTGGGGTTTCCAGAAAAGCGGCGTCAGAGTTTACCTTTTTCCTGGCTGTCCCGGTAATGCTTGGGGCAAGTCTTCTGAAAGTTCTGAAATATGGATTTGCGTTTAGTGGATCAGAGCTTTTAGTACTTGGAGTTGGTATGGTGACGGCTTTTTTCGTCTCCATCGTAGTGATCCGTTTCCTGATGGATTATATTAAGAAGCATGACTTTCAGGCATTTGGATGGTACCGTATTGCACTCGGGATTGTTGTGTTGATTGGCAGTATGGTAGGGCTTGTGCAGGTTTAATCGATGAAAATGAAAAGAAAGAATGAGGAAGAGAACTGATCGGTTTACTCTTCCTCATTTTTTGTACTGGCGACCGCATATAATCCAGGAATGTGCCTTTTGGCGCTTCCAATGATTAGAATGGTGCTTGACTTATAAATCTTACAAGTGTAATATTAAATCATCAAAACGTTTAAAAAGACAAAAGGGGAGAACAAAGTGAACTGGAGAAGATGGATGATAGCAGGACTTCTCATTATAGTTGTGGGAAGTGGCTGTGGGTATGGAGCAGAGAGAAGAACAGATCAGAAAACCGAGGAGATCAAAGAACCGGAATCTGAAGAGAATCGGAAAGAGGACTCCCTGCGGCTGGCTGAGAGACTAAAGGATCTTTATGAACAGGAAAAGGATACGGAAACGATTCAGGAAACTATCATCCGGGCGATTGGAGAGCAGGGATATGCGGCCGTGGATACGGATAATCAGATCAATATGGTGAATTATAGCCAGATGGAAACTTTCTGTCAACAAGCAGAAGAGGGGAAAAAGGCAAAGGCAACTCTGTTTTGTGTGACAAAGGAGGGGGGATGGATCCGTTATGATCTGGAAGCAGAGCAAGGAGGCTTAAAGGCAGCGGTGAGCTCTCTTCAATGGGGGGAAAAGCCGAAAATCAATTATTACAACGAGTTTGAAACAAACTCCTGGGAATATACTCAGAAAGGCTATCTCTTTCTGGAAGAGGCCCGACATGCAGGGTACGACGGGCCGCCCGGACAAAAAGCTTTTCGAGTGAAACCACTGGATTCTGTGTGCAGGAAAGCCTGCCGCGACTATGTGACACCGATAGGATATGACCGTAACAATCTATTGATTACGGATTGGAATGAAAAGGAACCGAAAAAGTTGAATTTTTACGATCTGTATGAACGGCTTTTTTATGTGAAATTCGGTGAGCCGGTTCCATATGAGGCTTCCTGGGGGGCGGAGTATCAGGTACCGGAACAGGAAGTAGAAGAAGTACTGCAAAATTATTTTTCGTTTCATACAGCCACCATCCGGGAAAACATGATGTATCAACCAGAAAGCGGAACATTTCTGTATCGTCCGAGAGGACTTAAGGATGGGGGAAGTCCTTACGGCCCATACCCGGAGGTTACCGGATATGAAAAGCTGGATGATGGTACAATCCGTCTCACAGTGGAGGCGGTATGGACATGGAAGATGCTGGACTGTGCGGTAGAAAGCGAGCTGATTGTAAGACCTGGGCAGGAGGGAAGTTTTGATTATGTCTCCTGCCGGGTCCTGTCCTGGGACGAGCGAGTGACAAATTCATGGTATAAACCAAGATTTACAAAGGAAGAGTGGGAAGCATACTATGGAAAGAAATAGACATTGGAGACGCAACGTGGGGCTGCTGATTTTGCTCCTGATTGTCATTATTCTTGGAAGCCGGATTCTGGAGCGGGAGGAATCACGTCCCGAGGATACGTCCGGGGAGAAGAAAAAAACATGGGAAAAGCAAAAGCTGCAGGGATACGATCTTCCGGTTGGTAAAAGAGAGAGGGAAGAGGCGGAAGCAGCTTGTAAAAAAGCAATGAATCTTACGGGGGCATGTTACCGTAAAGCAGAGAAAGGAGACGCGTCCAATGGGGTGCTCTCTGATGCAGATCTTATCAAAATGAAAGAAATCTTGAAAAAGAGTGGGCTGACTGTGAGTGGCGCAGATGCATATTCTACAATGGAACATTGGAAAAAAATGGATCGATTTCTTTTAAACTGCCAGGATCAAAAAGCAGGGGAGATTGTTATGTATCAGATAAAAGCGGGCGGTGGATTAAACCGGATGAAATTTGTATTTGACGGGAAACAAATGGAGATTCTGGAGACGATCGCAGAATGGAGTCAGGAGGGAAAACCTGTAGTTACAGAAACGATCCGTACCCGCATCAAAAAATGGAATTATACTGAAAAAGGCTGGTTTTCTTATGAGTTATGTGCGCCTGAACCACCGGAAGTAAGTGAGGTGGTCGATGCGGGGACCATGATTCGGATCCGGCCCATGGACAAGAAGTGTAAAGAGTTATCTATCGCGTGCGTTGAGAAACTTGGATATCAGGGGAACAATCTTTTGTGTTCCAGCTGGGATTTATCAGATTTGTCAAAACTGGATTATAATGGAGTGTTTGAGTCGTTCTATGAGATGAAATACGGGAAGAAAATCGATTATGACCGCTATGCGGATGGGATTCCGGAGGAAGAGTTTGAAACTCTGATTATGGATTACATTCCGGTAACAAAAGAGGAGCTTCGTACATTTGCAGAATACGACAGGGAAAGCCGGACCTACTTATGGGTACGTCTTGGAACCGGCAACTACATCCCGACAACCTTCGGTACTTCTTTGCCGGAGGTCGTAGATGTGAAAGAAAATGCTGACGGCACCACAGCACTGACTATTGAGGCGGTATGTCTGGGGAGTGGAAATGACTGTGCTCTGCATCATACGCTGAAGGTACGATTCCGACAGAATGGAACATTCCAATATCTGGGAAATGAGATTTCGGATGAGGAACTGGGGAGGATTCCTCCTTATCAGTACCGATTAGGAACACAGTGGAAAGAAGCGGACAACGGGCAGTGAACCCGTAAGGTCCGCTTTTTCCACTGATTAGAGGGATGGATCTGTATAGATTCCACGATCCGATAAAATAGCAAGAGTCCGGGAGGCAGCCTCGCTGCCACAGGCCCCCTCCCCGGTCAGATTCATCGCAAAAAACACTGTATGTCCCGAAGATTCAACAAACCCGATAAACCAGCCATTTCTGTTTTCTCCATTGACCTGGCCGGTTCCGGTTTTTCCGTAAAGGGAACCGTCAGATGAGGAGGCAAGGCAGATGGCGTTTTTTACTGCTTTCACGTATTCCGGGTGCAGATTCCATTCATTGTGATAGAACCCGGTCAGTAGCTCTACCTGTTCTAACGGGGAAATCAAAAGGGAGGATTCCATCCAGTAAGAGTTAAGATTACCCTGCAAGGCTTCATTCCCGTATTCGATCCGCTGCAGCCAGGAACGAAGGGTGGATTTGCCCATTTGCTGGTCCAGCGCCTGGAAGTACCAGTTGACAGAGCAGGTCAAAGCACTTGATAGTGTTTGATCCCGGTTCCATTCGTCAAAAGGATATCTGGTACCGGACCAGGAAAGGGCCGAGTGCTCCGGAGTAATCAGACCTTCTTCTAGGGCAAATAAGGCGTCATAAATCTTGTAGGTAGAATCCGGGGAGACCCTTGTGCGGGCCAGAGTTTCATTGTATACGGTCCAGCCGTCCGTCTCCGAATCATAGAGGACGAAACTTCCATCATATCCGGTAAAATAAGCCGAAAGTCCTCCATCAGAATCAGAGTGTTTGCCAGGGCTTATACTGGAATCCCAACCGGAAGATGGGGTGGCAGAAGTACTTTTTCTGCCGGTGTCTATCGCGTTTGGAGACAGAGAAGCGGACGCAAAGGAGAGGAGAGGGACACATGCCATAAAAACGGGAACAATCAGAAAGCAGATGCATACAGATCGAAGCCGTATGGAAAAGCTGGGCTTTCGATAAGAGGCAATATGCTGGATGCGGGTTCGGATCTGCGGTCCTTTCTGTCCCAGTCCGGCGGCAAAAGGCAGGGAGGAGACTTGAGCAAACCGGAGAAGTGTCAGTCCATAGTCTTCATAAGCTGTTTCTTCCAGAACAGACAGAACACGGGCATCGCACGCAAGTTCACGGTCTGTTCTCATGGCCCGCAAAGATACCCATACAAGCGGATGAAACCAGTATAGAGTTCCGGCCAGGTTCATCAGATAACCGGTGATCGCATCGAGATGACGGTAATGGGTGAGCTCATGGAGCAGAATGTACCGTAAATCTTCTTCATGATAATCGGAGAGCAGTCGAATCGGAAGATAAATCCGAGGTCGGAGAACGCCTGTCATCACAGGCGACCGTAAAAAGGCAGTACTGTACACGGCCACTGGTCTTTGAATATGCAGGGTGTCCAGGCAGGACTTGAAAAGTTCTCTGGCTTTTGGATGCTGGAGAGGAAGAGCCGAATAATGGAGAGTACGCAGTTTTAGTGCTGACCGGATCCCGGAAAGGAGGGCGAGTATGGCTCCGGTAGTCCAAATGATAAAAAGGAACTTCCAAAGAAACGCTGGTGTGCTTTTGCTAACAGACTCGGTAAAATCTTTCATCCAGACAGAGGCAGAGACCACTGTAGTATCAGCCTTGGTTTTCTGCAATCCGGAAATGGAAGATGAGATTTCCGGAGAAATGCGGGTCGGGTCTGCCAGGATGGGAAAAGAAGACTGCGGAAGAAAAGGAACCGCCAAAAGAATGAGCAGGAGGAGCCAAAGGCGGTACTGCAAATGTGCGCCCAACAATCTGCCCAAAAGCCTGCGGATGCCGAAGAATATACCAATGATTCCGCACAGCAAAAGGCTGCACAGCAGAAACCGACTCATAAATCCATTGATAAATTCTGTCATATTCAGTGTTCTCCTTTCTTTTGAGATAACAGCAAGCGAAGCTCTTCCAGTTCTTGATCGGAGAGTCGCTCTTCCTCAAGAAAGGATGAAACCATAGCCGTCAGATCACCGTGGTAAAAACGCTTTAAAAAGGAAGAACTTTCCTGTTCAATATATTCTTTTTCTCCGACCAGAGGGGTGTAGACAAAGATCCGCCCCTGCTTCTCATAGGAGAGGGCTCCCTTTGTGACAAGACGTTTGATTAAAGTGTGAATCGTTTTGGGACTCCATGTGGTCGCTAGCCTAAGCCGTTCTGTGATTTCATTGGTATTGATCGGCGCATACTTCCATACGATCTTCATTACCTCGAATTCTGCCTCCGAAATCTGTGGCAGATGATTCATAATCAATTCCTCCTTTTTTTCTTACACTTGTAATACCCAGTATAGAAAATCTGCCTGTAGTTTGTCAAGAACAGGTCCGGACAAGATTCGGGGAAAACTCCGCTCATCAGGCAGACGTTACAAAGTGTCGTCCAGAGCCAAGGATTCCTTCAGAATGGCAATAAACTTTTCTACCGGTTTGGAAAAGACCTGGTATTTTTTCCAGATGACAAACATTTCCGTTTCCAGTGGAGGATTCAGGGGCCGGAAACAAAGGGAACTGTCTCCTGAAGTATGAATGAGTTTGTCAAAAGCAAGTGCGTATCCTAACCCCTCGTCCACGAGCCGGGAAGCATTGTAAATCAAATTGTAGGACGCTGTAATGTGAAGCTTTGCAGGATCTCTTTTCAGCCACTGCAGCACCTGTCCTCCGGCAGACTCCTGCTGGGACACAATTAGCGGCAGATCCCATAGATCTTCCCGGCGGATCGACGTTTTTTCTGCGAGAGGATCGTCTTTTCGCATGAGGATGCCCCAGGTATCTGTCGCCGGAAGTTTCAAAGTGTGGTAGGAAGTCATATCCACCGTACCGAATATGATTCCAAAATCAATCAGCCCACGGTCCAGGGACTCTTTGACATAGACGGCATTTCCGCTGGAAATGTGAAACTGGATGCCTGGATAGCGGAGCTGCATCTGCTTTGCCGCCCGTGCGACCAGACGGATACTGTCTGTCTCTCCGGCACCGATGTAGATATCTCCCATAAGCATATCGTCCGATGCGGCAATCTCTGTCTCCGTCTTGTGAACAAGTTCCAGAATCTCTTCCGCACGTTTCCGAAGAATCATACCCTCCTCGGTGAGTGTGATCCGACGGGAACCCTTGCCACCTCGGATGAAAAGCTGTTTGCCGAGCTCTTCCTCCAGTTTTTTGATCTGCGTTGATAAGGTAGGCTGCGAAAGATGCAGCGACTTTGCCGCCAGGACAATACTTTGTTCCCTGGCAACGGCAAGAAAATACTGAAGTACGCGAAGTTCCATCATTACCTCCTATATAAGAATGCTGAATCATATGTTTGATCATTACTATACCCCAAGGCTAAATAGGTTTCAACTATATAAGTGAATAAAATATAAGTATTTGCGATTTTGATTCTGGTTTTCTATACTAGAATAAAAGGAATAGATAGAAGCAGGAATGAAAGTTCTACTGCCCGGATTACTGATCTATGAGATGAAAAAAAGAGGGGGGATTAAGATGAAAGAAGAAGAGACGATAGTACTGGAAACGTTTTTGGAGCATGTAAACAAGGGGAGGCCGGTGCGGGCAGATTCCCCGATGCAACAGTATATGACAAAGATGGCGTTTGAGGCGATGAAGATCACATTTGAATTAAATTCGTCCTTTCATACACCGGAGGAAATCCGGAAACTGTTTTTCCAACTGACTGGACAACCGGAGGAGGAGACTTTCCGCATGTTTCCTCCGTTTACTACAGACTGCGGCAAAAACATCCGTGTCGGTAAAAACGTGTTTATCAATTCCGGTTGCCGCTTTCAGGATCAGGGGGGCATTACTCTGGGAGATGAGACGTTGGTAGGACATAATGTTGTGTTTGCTACGCTGAATCACGGAGTTGCACCGGAAGATCGGGGGACGACTTATCCAAAACCGATCCGTACAGGCAAAAAGGTGTGGATTGGAGCCAATGCGACGATTCTGCCGGGAGTGACGATCGGAGATCATGCCATTGTGGCAGCAGGCGCAGTCGTGACAAAAGACGTTCCTGCGAATGTGATCGTAGGAGGCGTGCCGGCAAAAGTGATTGGCATTGTTGGAGGAGGAGATAAAAAATGATGCAGAAAAAGAAAATCAATCAGAGCTATTTAGAAGGAGAACGTCCACTTTTTCAAGGAAAACATCTGGAGATCCATGATACTATTTTTGCAAAAGGGGAGTCACCGCTTAAGGAAAGCCAGGATATTTCACTTTATACCACCATATTTCAGTGGAAATATCCGCTTTGGTACAGCAGGCAGATTTATGCGGAGGACTGTACCTGGTTCGAAATGGCGAGGGCAGGTGTTTGGTATACCCAGGATATTACGGTCAAGCGGGCGCTCATTGAAGCTCCGAAAAACTTCCGCCGCTGTAGGGGCGTAGTGTTGGATGATGTGAATTTTCCAAATGGGTTCGAAACACTCTGGAGCTGTAGTGACGTGCAGATGGATCATGTCAAGGCAAAGGGTGACTATTTTGCCATGAACAGCCAGAATATGGTGATCCGTGATTTTCAGCTTGTGGGCAATTATTCCTTTGACGGAGTGAAAAACGTAGAGATCCATAATGCGAAAATGCTTTCCAAAGACGCGTTTTGGAACAGTGAAAATGTGACGGTCTACGATTCTTTTATTTCCGGGGAATATCTTGGATGGAATTCAAAGAATCTGACACTTGTGAATTGCACGATTGAGAGTCTTCAGGGGATGTGCTACATTGATAATCTGGTAATGAAAAACTGCCGTCTCTTAAATACGACATTAGCGTTTGAGTATGCGTCGGTGGATGCGGACATTCAAGGAAAGATCGACAGTGTGTTCAATCCGTCGGGCGGAACGATTCGGGCGGATGCAATCGGAGAGCTGATCCTGGAAAAAGACAAGGTGGACCCTGGAAAGACGAAGATCTGGTGCTCTGATATCCGGGTGACGAGTGAGAAATTCTGTGCATAGAGACAAGGGGGGACATCATGGATTATCAGTTTGACAAACCAATCAGCAGACGGGGGACTCTGTCCATGAAATGGGAGGTGGGAGAGTCGGAACTACCGATGTGGGTTGCGGATATGGATTTTGAGACGGCCCCGGAGATCCACGAAGCCATTCGGAAACGGGCAGAACACGGGGTATTCGGCTACACAATCATTCCTGAAGAATGGTACGACTCTATCCGGGAATGGTGGAAGAAGCGCCACCACTTTCATCTGAAAAAAGAATGGCTGATCTTCTGTACCGGAGTGGTTCCAGCCATCTCTACAGCGGTGCGGAAACTCACGTCGGTGGCGGAAAAGATTGTCCTTTTGACGCCGGTCTATAATATTTTTTTCAACTCTATTGTCAACAACGGACGAAACGTGGTGGAATGTCCGCTTACTTATAATGGTGAGAGTTACGGGGTGGACTTTGAAAAACTGGAAAGGGTGATTGCAGACCCTCAGACTACCATGCTGATCTTCTGTAATCCGCACAATCCGGTGGGAAAAATATGGGAAAAGAAAACGATGGAGCGGATCGGGGCGCTCTGTTGGAAACATCATGTGGTAGTCATTTCCGATGAGATTCACTGTGAACTGACGGATCCGGGGAAAGAATACATTCCCTTTGCCTCGGTATCGGAGGAGTGCAAAAAGAACAGTATCACCTGCATTGCCCCGACCAAGGCGTTCAACCTGGCGGGGATCCAGACGGCGGCCGTCATGGTGCCTGATCCTTACTTGCGGCATCAGATGGGGCGGGCGCTCAATACCGATGAGGTGGCAGAACCGAATGTTTTTGCCATGACTGCGGCGATCGCGGCCTACCGAGAGGGAGGACCATGGATGGATGGGCTCCGGGCATATCTGTATGAGAATAAGCAGACGGCAAAAGCATTTCTGGAACAGGAACTTCCTGAAATTCATCTGGTGGAGTCCGAGACCACGTATCTTCTCTGGCTGGATTGTAGGGAGCTTGTGGAGGATACGGAGGAATTGGAACAAGTTCTCCGCAAGGAGACAGGGCTTTATCTCTCCAACGGAGGTCAGTACGGGGAGAGCGGCAAATCCTTTTTGCGGATGAATATTGCCTGCGCCCATACGGTTCTGGAAGATGGACTGGAAAGACTGAAAACAGGGGTGCAAGCCTGGAAGGATTGCAGAGCAGACGGACGGAATCCAGAACCTTACTTGGGGATGTGATATATTTTATAGATCACTTATACAGAAGCACAATCTTTTTATCATATTGTACAGAAAAAGCGCTCATGGATGGCGCTTTTTTCTATGCTCTGGTAAAATAATTGTATCAAACTATTCTAGGCATCATCCGTAATCCCAGAGATTATGGAAAAGGAGGTTTTCAATGAGCGAAGAAAAGCAGACAGTCTGCGGAGCCATCAGCAAAGTGACGTCCGCACAAAGAGACGCCGAAAGGCACCATATCGTGCAGGTGTCTTTTCAGGAAGGGATCCGGGGGACGATCACCTTTCTGGAAGAGAAGATTTTCCGCTATGACGTCAGCAGAGAAGGCAGCGTCTCAGAGTACGCTGCACCAAGAGATGAGGCGCATACGGCGAAGATCCAGCAGCGCCCGGACAGTTCGGACGCATATATGAAGCCGGAGGCAGAAGTTACAGAGGATCCGGTATCGGTATGCATCCGGTGCAAAGAGACATGTATTGTCTTTGAAAAAGAGACAGGCAGGATGACGATCTATGTGGGAAAGCGAAAGATTCTTGAAGAGGCCAAGCCACTGGAGTTTACGGGGGATGAGACGATCCAGACACTGGCGCGCCACGAGAAAGAGCAGTTCTACGGAGGCGGTACACAGAACGGCCGTTTCGTACATACTGGGAAAAAAATTCAGATTGTCAATGAGAGCGCCTGGATGGACGGAGGAGTAGCGTCCCCAAATCCATTCTACTATACGACAGCAGGATACGGGGTTTTGAGAAATACATTCTCCGATGGAACGTATGACTTTGGTGAGACGGACGAAGGGCTTGTCCTTGCGTCTCACAAAGAGCACCATTTCAGCGCATACTATTTCCTGACAGAAAAGGAAAACGGGCGTGAGTCGGCAAGGGCGTTATTGCGTGCGTATTACCATGTGACAGGAAATCCAATGCTGCTTCCGGAATACGGATTTTACGAGGGACACTTAAATTGCTATAACCGTGACTCCTGGTCCGATGAATCCGGGGACAAAGCCTGGACGGTCAAGGGAACGGACTCCCATCTCATGGAGGGAAAGACCCGTTATGAGAGCGGAATGGCGACCGGATATCGCCTGTCCGAGGGACAACATTCCGAATCGCTGAATGGGGAGGGGCCGGTAGTTGGGGCAGAACATTATCCGGCAAACGTGGACACCCCGTATGAATATTCCGCAAGAGCGGTACTGGATGAGTATCTCCGGTACGATATGCCGCTTGGCTATTTCCTGCCAAATGACGGATATGGCGGAGGATATGGACAGAACGGGTACTATGTGCAGGGCGGCGTCAATGAGGACGGATCCAGTTCCGAAGAACGGATTGCGGCGGTGGACGCCAATGTAGAAAATCTGGCACGGTTTACTGAGTACGCCAACAGCAAAGGAGTGGCGTCCGGTCTCTGGACAGAAAGTAATTTAAGTCCGGATTCTGATGAGAAGACTTACTGGCATCTGCTCCGAGATTTTCGCAAGGAAGTAACAAAGGGCGGAGCGACGACACTGAAAACGGACGTAGCGTGGGTCGGTCCGGGGTATTCGTTCCAGTTAAACGGCGTCAAGACAGCCTATGATATCGTAACGACCTCAGAGAATTTCCGCCCGAATATTATTTCTCTGGACGGTTGGGCAGGTTCCCAACGGTTCAACAGTGTGTGGAGCGGGGATCAGACCGGGGGCAACTGGGAGTATATCCGGTTCCACATTCCGACCTATATCGGAAGTTCTCTGAGTGGGAATCCGAATATCGGAAGTGATATGGACGGAATTTTCGGCGGAAAGGCGCTGATTGCGGCGAGAGATTACCAGTGGAAATCCCTTACTCCGCAGATGCTCAATATGGATGGATGGGGCACATACATGAAAGCGCCATTTACCTTTGGAGATCCGTATACCGGGATCAACCGGATGTACATGAAGATGAAATCAAGATTGATGCCATATATTTATACATGTGCGGCAGCGGCAGCCAACCTGGATACCGGAAATGGCGATACTGGTCTTCCGATGGTAAGGGCCATGTTTTTGGAGTATCCGGAGGACGACTATGCGTACAGCCGTTCCATGCAGTACCAGTTCATGCTCGGTGAAAGCATCCTTGTAGCGCCGGTTTATCAGAATATAGACGGGGACGAAATGGGAAATGATGTGAGGAATCACATTTATCTTCCTGATTCCAATCAGATCTGGGTAGATTATCTCACCGGAGAGCTGTACCATGGAGGACAGGTGATCAATAACTTTGACGCGCCGCTTTGGAAGCTTCCTGTTTTTGTAAAACAGGGTGCCATTCTTCCAATGTACGAGGAAAATAACACGCCGGACGCTATCTGTAGAGAGAAGCGGCTGATTGAAGTGTGGCCGTCAGGAGAGACGTCTTATACGGTATATGAGGATGATGGAAAGTATATTTCCAATGAGACAGAGGAAGCGGAAGGATATGGAACGATCGATCACATTTCCTATGGGGATCATGTCTCCACCACATACACATCCAAAGTGGAAGGTGACAAGGCGATTCTGACAGCGGAAGTTTCCAAGGGGAATTACGAGGGATACAGTTCCCGTAGAGAGACGACCTGGATTGTGAATCTTTCCTGTAGACCGGAAGCGATTCTTGCGTCAAATGGAGAGAAAAGCCTGGTTGTAAAAGAAGTTATAGATCAGAAAAACTTTGAGGAGCAGATCCCGGCGCAGGGCGAAGCCTGGTTCTTCTATGATGAGGCTCCAAGACTTCGGACATACGCTTCAGAAGCGGAGACAGAGCTTTTGAAGATGACAGAAAACGTGCGGACAATGCCAAAACTTTATATTAAGATGGCAGCGGCGGACGCAAAGACAATGGCCCAGCGTGTGGAGATTCTGGGGTTCATCTATAGAGACAAGGAAAGAAAAGAACAGGAAAATGTCAAGCTTTCCGTACCGGAATTGACGATTCCGGAAGAGAAGAAAACATCTTCTTCCATCTGGCTTCATTGGAACAAGATAGAAGGTGCAGAGAGCTATGAGATGCAAATCGACGGACAGCTCTATACGATGGGAGATGCAGACTCCTATCTGCACGATGACCTGGAGTATCATTCTGAGCATTGTTTCCAGATCCGTTCCAGAAATGAAGAAGGATATTCCGAATGGAGCGAGATGATTACATCCATGACACTGTCTGATCCATGGAGAAATGAAATCGGCGCCGCGGGAACAGTAACCTGGACCGGCAGCGACGAGGCAGGCCCGATCAAATATGCGACAGACCATAGTTTCCGGGGACTCTTCTTCTCGGCAGACGACGTTGTCAAAGAGAAGACTCCGTTTATTTATGATTTTGGCGCGGCTTACGAGCTGGATAAGTTTGAATATTATCCAAGAGACAGCTACGGAAGCGGAACCGTGGAGAGGATGAATGTCTACTCCAGTATGGACGGCAGACACTGGAAACTGGAGTGGAACGGAGCCGAACAGGAGGTGTGGACATACAACACGGACCTGGATGTAGAGGACAATGGAAAGGCAGTATCGCTGAACGGTGTCCTCGCAAGATATGTGAAGCTGGAAGTTGTACAGTCGCGGAAAAACTATTTTGCAGCACACGAACTGCCAGTCTATAAGAAAGACGGCACGAAGCCGTTTGCGGTCGGAAGTACGAATAAGAACGAGGAAGTGGCAGAGGGCGATTACACCAACATGAAGAACTACCTCGGAACTTCTGTGAAAGACGGAGCCAACTTTGTGGATCAGATCCAGAAACGAGGCGGCGATATCAACATGAATGGCGTGTACGATGTTTACGACTATGCGTTCACAATGTTTAAGCTGGACGGCGGGACGAAGCAGACAGGAGCTGCGGCAGGAAGTGTACGTTTAGCACCGGAGAAAGAGGGAGTCAAAGCAGGAGAGACTTTCCGAATCTTTGTTTTGGCAGAACAGACAGAGAATATCAATGCATTTGGAAAGGTTATTGATTATGATCCGGAAAACCTGGAGTTCATATCAACGGAGAAAGCAGAAGGGATCGCCTCCATGGAAGATCTGACCGTCAATAAGATATACAGCGATGGTACGGCTTATGTCAACCTGGCATTTGCAAACCGTGGCGACAAACCATTATACCACGGAGACGGACAGCTTGCTGTTATCACCATGAAAGCACGGACCGACTTACGTCCGGCAGAGGAGATGGAGCTTGGAGATGTATTGATCCTGGGCCCAGATCAGATTCAGTAAAACAGATAGAAAAAGGGGCATGTTTCCGGTAAGATGGAAACATGCCCCTTCATATGTCATATAATAGAAAAGAATAAGTCGGTAATTAGCCCACAATCCGCCATTTCTTTTCTACAGAGTTCAAAAGCTCGTGTCCGTCTTCGGTTACGAGAACGAGATCCTCGATACGAACTCCGTATTTACCTTCAATGTAGATACCTGGCTCAATGGAGAAGATCATACCCGGCTCAGCCTCATTCTTGTTGATCGGACTGACGTCGCCGTATTCGTGGTCTTCCTGTCCGATAAAATGACCAAGACGGATCTTCCAGTATTCGCTATAGCCTTTTTCATCGATGTAATCCCTTGCCTGTGCGTCGATATCACAGAACTTAACTCCTGGTTTGATCACAGACTCGGCTCTTAACACAGCCTCGCGTACAATGTCGTGGATTTCCGTCTGTTCCGGATCTGCGGATTTGCAGTAAAATGTTCTTGTCATATCGGAGCAGTATCCCTGCCATACGCATCCCATATCGATCAGAACACATTCGCCAGCTTTCAGTGTACGGGTATCACTTGGCGTATGATGCTGATCCGCGGCATTCGGCCCAAAGCATACGATGGTGTCAAAGCTTGTTCCGCTTGCACCTGCTTTGAGATACTCAGAATCGATAAAGTCTGCGATCTGCTTTTCTGTCATACCTTCTTTGATGTAATTCGCGGCCTTTTCCATCACCATATCGTTGATTTCGGAAGCTTTTTTCATAATAGCGATTTCTTCTTCAATTTTTACGGCACGAACACCATCTATACAGTCGGATCCCCAGACGGTCTTCAACCGTGGGAGTTTCTCCTGAAGCGGGATCAGGAAACGTGCCGGCCATGTCTTGTCGATACCAAGCGTCTGTTCCGGATCGATCTGATCTGCGATAATGGAGATCTGATCTTCCATATCGGAGAACCATACTTCCTCAAACCCGGTATCCTTTACAAAGTAGAGATAGTTCAGAAACATAGTGTGCTTTCCGCTCGTTCTGAGGATAAGGGCGTAAAGTCTCTCGCCCGGATTTACCATGATTCCTGTCAGGAACCGGATGCTCAGCGGATCGGAGACGATCAACTGTGTGAGGCCTTTTCCTCCATTTTCTTTAATACACGTGAAATTCTGTCATTCATTGGTAAGATACTCCTTTCGTGTCTATAACATATTCTGGAAATAGTATAGCATAAATGGGGAAAATCTCAACTGTTTTTTGTGCAAATTGTTTATACTCTGGTATGAAATTCTTGAAGAATCCGCCGGAGGACTTTGCCGGTCTCATCTGGACTATAACAAAAGTTCTCTTTCAGATAAAGTAAAAAATCATAAAAGGACGACACGAGGTGAGATTCGGTGATGTCCAGGTAAATCTGTTCACAGGAGTCCGCCTCATTGCAGACCGGTAGAAACAGGTAGCCGGAATGAGGCGAGGAAAAAATGCTGATGCTCCGGTTGGAATAAAAATAGTTTTTCTTCAGCATACAAAGCTGCTGTGGCAAACATTTTTTCATTATTTCCTGGATAAGAAACATCCGGTCCCGTATGGAAAACGGTGCGTACACATAGTCGGGATAGTCCGGAACACGTCCGGTTTCCAGAAAATCCCGGACACCTTGCTCGGTGAAAAGGAAGTAGGGACGCCGTTCCGAGAAAGAATCTTTCGTTCGGCGGATGAAGTCCGATAACATTCCCAGTACATGCTCCCGGCCCGGAAGATCCGGGTAGAGGTACCGGTCCAGAAATTCTTCTGGCAGACAGTAAGTCAGACACGGAAGAGGCTGGAAAATATAAATGTCTTTTTCCCCAAAATCAAAAGAAATCAGTCGCTGAATCTGGGAGATCACGTCCGTTACTTTATCGGCGAAAGAGGAGACGCTCGGATAAAAGCGCCCAAATATATTTCGGTAAAGCTGTACAGATGCACGGTTGCCAAAGAGAATTCCCTGGCTGCGGTCTCTGGTAAACAAAAGTGCATACCGGGACGTGATCAGCATCACGGAGAAAATTTCCAGAGTATTTTTTCGGGTGAAGATTGTATCGTAAAAATAATAAGCATTGTAAAGACACCCGCACGTGTAAAGTGGGAGGATCTGTTCCAGACAGTAGAGATTATAATTTTGTCCGTTATCCATCAACTGTTGAGTGTTATCCATGCAGAAAATATGCTCAATCTGCAGGCTGTGGTTCCGACAGCCAAGGGACGCCAGATAATCGATAATGGACGAAAAATCGGGATCCATGAAAATCTGGATCTTTCCCTGTTCCTCCTGTGCCTCTTGAGCGAGAATCTCAAACATACAGTTTGTAATTTGAGATTGTCCGTCCAGCACGGTCATTTCTGCAAGGGGGGGGGGGTAGAATGGGCCCCTGTCTTTGTGAAATTGACAGGGAAAGCGCTGATATACTTTCCTGGATTTTGGAGGAATTTCCAGATGTATTTCCGCCGGAAATAGATTTCCGGGCCTACAAGGGAAATCCGGTACGCCTCAGAGAGAAGCTGGTATTCCGCCGGAGTCAGCAGCATAAAATCGGCCATCTTCCGGACAAGGGAGATGGAAGACGGGCGCCGTTTCCCATTGATAAACTTATACATGGTGGAACGATCCAAATCGCAGAACTGCGCCATGGAATATACATTCACATTTTTCTCGTGTATATAGTCGGATAGTACTTTTGCAAAATCAGGTATCATATTTTTGCACTCCTCTGAATGTAAATCAATTATGTGAAAACATTATATAAAAATATGTTCCGAAAAGCCAGCAGAAGAAAGCAAATAATCTGTCCACAAAAAGCGCCGCATATTGAGAAAAAGGAATTGAAACGATAAACTGAGTTTTAATGATTGTAAAAAAGTTGCGCTGCCAAAAGAAGCGCTTTGCAGAAAGAGGAGAAAAGATATGGGCAATCCAGAGGAAAACCATAACCGGACCGGGAAGGGAACCGGTGAGATTCCTGATTTGAAACTGACGGCAAGGACAGACAGGTTTATTGGAAAGTATGGAAGAATGAGAGAGATCTATCTGCGGGAGCATGAGCCCGTATTTTACAGCAGGCTGGTGCTGGACGAGAAGATATATCCTTATTTAATTGAGACGGAACAGAAAGTACAGGAGCGTATGGATCATATCTTGCCGGAACTGATGGAGGAAGCGGGGATTCAAGAAGGTGGGAAGTACAGTAATTCGACGGACTGGATTGAACGGATGGAGAAACTTCGGAGAGCTGCGGAAAAGCAGGCGGTGAGAGAACTCGTGTATTGCTAGAAACAATATAGAAAAGAAAACTTGCCGGGGCATCCCCTTTCACGAGGAGGGTGCCCCGGCAAGCTATAAGCGGTAGATGATCTCGTATTTTTACACGAGTTTTATTTTGATAATCTGTTGAACTTCTGATTAAGAATAATCAACCCGAGAATCAACATTAGTGGAAAAGCAGTAGCAATACATAGTCCTATTTTAAGATTACCACCAAACATATTAGAAACATTGCCGACTATTGTGGGACTTACGGTAGCGCCCAAATCACCGGCCAGAGCTAAAAACGCAAACATAGCAGTACCGCCTCTTTGACATTTCTGTGAAGAAATACTAATAGTTCCTGGCCACATAATTCCAACCGAAGCGCCGCAAAGTGCACAGCCTGTCAATCCGATAATCGGTATAGAGGACAAGGATGCCGTCAGATAGCAGATCACGCATAAGATACCGCATGCCAGCATTGCTTTGGTCAGATCCAGCTTCTCGCTCATTTTTCCATATAATATTCGGGATATTCCCATGAATACCGCAAACAGGCAGGGACCTGCCAAATCACCAACTGTTTTGGAAACACCCATTGCTGACTCTGTAAATGCAGATGCCCATTGGGCCATAGAGGCTTCGGATGCGCCGGAACATATCATAAGCAGTATCAGAAGCCAAAACAACGGTAATCTAAGCAGTTGGCTGGTATTCATACTTTCTCCGTCTTCAACTAACCGTTCAATAGGACAGGAGATAAAATTGAATGCATTATATAGGGGCACAAGTGCCCAAATCAGTGTGAGTATTTTCCAGTTTGTTAAGCCAAATACTGTAAAAAAGATCGTGGAACCCAGAATTACACCTACCGCGCCCCAACAGTAAAAGGAATGAAGCAAACTCATCATACCATCTTTATTTTCAAAAGGACAGGCTTCAACAATGGGGCTTACTAATACTTCGATAAGGCCGCTTCCCATAGCATAAAGCACTACTGCAATCAAAATCCCCATAAATGGGACAGGGAGTACTTCTGGCAATATAGCCATTAAAACAAGCCCTACAGCAGACAATATCTGCGATGATACCACGCATGTGCGGTATCCTATCTTGTCGACAAATCTTGTGGCTGCAAGGTCAATCAATAATTGAGTTAAATAGAACACCAATGGAATCAGTGCAATCTTTTCAAGCCCAATTCCATAAGTGTTCTTGAATGTCAAAAATAAAAGTGGTGTAAAGTTAGCGGATATAGCTTGGGTAACAAAACCGAGATAGCAAGTTATAAGCGTTTTGTTGTAGTTTTTTTGCTTAGTCATGGCTGCTCCTCTTAGATAAATTCAATATTATAGTCGGGGCACAGTATATCATCATAATCAAGCAAAATAAATACACAAAAAGCCCAGATACAAGCACTATTTACCCCAAATGCGATATTGCCCCGGTGTATATCCATAGGCCTGCCGAAATTGACGACTGAAATAGTGCACAGAATGAAAACCACAGGCATAGCTGATTTCCTGAAGCGTCAGCGTTGTATCCTTAATAAGTCCGTGTGCAATTTGAAGCCGGTGTTGAATAAGCGCATCTACAGGAGAACACCCCATATATGTGTTAAAACAACGCCCTGCTTCACTGCGGCTGATATTAGCGGCTCCGGCAATATCTCCCAGCGTGACAGCTTCGGCATAATGCTCCCTGATATATGAGAGCATCTTTTGGATACGTATGTGGGTATTAATTTGTATTCGTGTATCTTCGGATTTGGGCAAATCATCAAAATTTGAGAATATATACTCAAATATGCTGCTGAGATTGCGTTGAACAGCCATTTCGTAACATTGACTTTTTTCAAACATCAGACGGTAAACATTTTTGACTAATCGATTTACCTCATTATGCCAATCGTTTTTTTTATTAAATACAATAAAAGGCAATGTATCACAGCGAGCGATAGGTTGAATATATTTTCGATAGATTGCACTGGCTTCGGGTGCAATCACTGCACCCGAAAAGACAATATTCGGCATCGGTTCGGGCATATCGCCGGATAACTGCTTTATTCCATGCAGTATATTTCCATTAACAAATATGCTGTCGCCTGCTTCCAGTATAATGTGATGTTTCCCGACTTGAAAAGATAAAACACTGCTTACTGCAGTAGCAATTTCAAAGTCAGGATGCCAATGTAAAGGCCCTGCCCAATTTGGAAGTGAGGCAAGCTCATCGCAGAAATATGTGATGGGAAATATTGCGGGATCATGGGTTATTTGTTCCCGCAATTGATGATCAAGTATTATTGGCATATTCTTTTACCGGCCTAATAAACATATTTCCCGCTTACAGTGTCTTGCCTGTCAGCATCTCGTATCCCTGTAAGTAGATATCGATTGTTTTCTGTACAACGTCCTGCGGAAGTGTCCAGTTGTTATCCGGGTTCGCTTTCAGCCAGTCGCGGGCAAACTGCTTGTCAAAGGACGGCTGTCCATGTCCAGCCTCGTAGCCGTCAGCCGGCCAGAAGCGGGAGCTGTCCGGTGTGAGCATCTCGTCGCCAAGTACGATGTTGCCGTCTTCATCCAGACCAAATTCAAACTTGGTATCCGCAATGATGATGCCACGGGTTAAAGCGTAGTCAGCGCACTTTTTATAAAGAGCGATGGTATAGTCCCGAAGTTTTGCGGCATATTCTTCGCCTTTGCCCGGGAAATATTTCTCCAGGTGAGCAATGCTTTGTTCGTAGGAGATGTTCTCATCGTGCTCACCGATTTCAGCTTTGGTGGACGGTGTGTAGATTGGCTCCGGAAGCTTATCGGACTCTTTGAGACCTTCCGGAAGACGAATGCCGCATACGGTGCCGTCTTTCTGGTAACTTGCCCAGCCGCTGCCTGTGATGTAGCCACGGACGATACACTCAATCGGAAGCATGTTGAGCTTCTTGCACATCATGCTGTTACCGTCAAACTGCGGCTGGTGGAAAAATTCCGGCATATCTTTCACGTCTGCGGAAATCATGTGGTTTGGCAGGATATCTGCTGTCATATCAAACCAGAACTTGGACATCTGAGTCAGTACAGTTCCTTTCTTTGTGATCGTATTGTTTAAGATCACGTCAAAACAGCTAATACGGTCTGTGGCCACCATAATCAGGCTGTCGCCGTTATCGTAGATTTCACGTACTTTTCCTTCTTTAATCGGTTTCATTTCTCATACCTCGCTTATCTGATTTCGTTTTTGTAACTATTCAGCCATGCGTGAAGATTTAGCTGCGAATCTGAGCCGTATGACTGAATCGTTGCCAGTTTGTAGCTTTCATATAATAGGATAAGCAGAAACGATTAAAAAAGCAATCCTTTTTCTGGTTATTTTTATCGAGTCAGTTTTAATATACAACATGAGCGCTAAATAAACAGGTACAAGGCAGAGGCATGAGAAATACCATCTGCCTTGTAGGAAAGCGTAGGATATTATAAAGCCTTCAAAAAATTAAGCAGTGCGCTGTATTGTTCCGGACTAAGTTTTGTTGCATAGTCCAACAGTAGTTTTTGGCGTTCTGTAATATGAATAGTGTTTCCATCATCCTCAAGGAAAAACTGAGAAAGCGTAAGACCGAATGCATCACAAATTTTAATAAGTGAGGGAATTGTAGGCAGCATATTTTTACGATACCATGTAGAAATCGTAGACTGAGTCAGACCGGATTTTTCAGCTAACTGATATTCGGACCAATTGCGTTCTAGGCGGAGCCAGGTTATTTTGTCTAATACATTCACAAGAAACACCTCCGAAAATGTGAGTCAATATTTTACCCAAAATTCAAATCGAGTCAATCAAAGATCTCAGAAAATACCAAAATAGTATTAAGCATTAATTCATTATACTGGAAATCTATATTGCAAAATGGTACGATAAAACGTATAATATTTTTATAAACCTAATGAAAATTTGAGAAAGGAAATGGGTGGAAAGATTTAATAATACGGCTCAGTTATTGACATGACTAAAGAAGTTTTTACGCAGTTAAATAATATTTTGATAGAATATTGTTCCGAATCAATCCACGATATGCTTCATGTATATCGTGTTTTATCATTTGTTTTAGATATTGCCCAGAATGAAAAAGAAATTGTTGATATGGATATTTTAATTACAGCAACACTTTTACATGATATTGCACGTGAAGAGGAAAGATTAGATCCATCTGTTTGTCATGCTAAGCGAGGTGCTGAGCTTTCAGAAAAAATTTTAAGTGAATTTTCATATACATCTGTACAAATCTCTCATGTTCAAGAATGCATCCGAACACATCGTTTCCGAGGGATGGAGCGACCAGAAAGTATTGAGGCTAAAATATTATTTGATGCAGATAAATTAGATGCGACGGGATGCATAGGAATTGCAAGAACACTTATGTATAAAGGTATTATAGGAGAGCCTTTGTATTCTTTTGATATGGATTCTTTGGCAATAGATTATGATTCTCCTTCATTTATTCGGGAATACAATTGTAAACTTTCAAAAATTGGTCAACAATTATATACAAAACGGGCGCTGGAATTATGGGAAATGCGAAATAGTCATGCGCATAAGTTTTATGAAGAATTGCTTTTTGAAATACAAGAGATATCTGTGTTAAAAAATTTCCGTGAAAAATTGAACTAATGCAAAAGAACATATTGGTAAAAGAACTGTATATAAAATAGACTGCCAATCATTAAATGGCAGTATGTTTTGCAAATTGACAAAATTTTAGGGAGTATTCCAAAATGGATCTGTTGACAAATTAAAGAGAAATGGCTTTCTGTATGGTATACTTATTATATCCATTGCGGGAGGCTATTTTCCCAACAAACTCATTTTTTCAGTGTTTATTTCTGCATGTTTTCTTGAAATGCCATAAAACGGCTGGTAAATTCGGTTATTTAAACCGCTTTTACCAGCCATTTTAGATTTAACGCCGTTACCGATAAGAGGCATTCTTCTATCGCTTTCTGAAGGCCTCTTTTCTGGATTTTATTCAATTTATGTCCTCGTTTTAAAACTGCGAATGTTCCTTCTGCCCATATCTTCCTAAGCCTCATGAGCCTCAGATAATCACTGGTCCCTACTTTCTTGCTATTTCGATAAAAAGAGGGATAATAAGCACTCGCATTGATCCTGACTGTACCGAGATCTGTGGCACAAGCTGAAAAATTCAGGCAGTTTTTACATTGTTTTTTTGAACGGCTATATAAACGGTAATAGTTCTCCGTTGACTTTTTATAAATTAATTTCTGAAATACTAAATATTCTCCCTGTCTACATACAAAGCGGTCTGTTTCTTCCTCATAACAGAATCCTTTTTTCATTGCATTGTTCTGATATTCACGTATCGCTGTATAACCTTGGACCCCTAATAACTCCAGCCCTCTGTGTACCGCTCCTATATCATATCCGCCATCTAATCCAATTTCCTGATATTTACAAGGCTGTCCTTTCAAATGTTCCAGGATAATATCACTTTTCCTCTGGTTAGCTGGATAACAGTCCACCCCCGTAATAATGCCATGCCTGGTATCCACTGTCATCTCCGTCAGATAACCCAGCCCCTTTTTACGAGCCTGGTGGATATAACCATACTCTGGATTTGTCCCCTTTGCTTTCCCATCATAAAAAATGACCTCCTGCAATGGATATAATAAGTATACCATATAGAAAGCCATTTCTCTTTAGTTTGTCAACAGGTTCATCTTGGGATACTCCCATAGTGATGGCTGTTGTAATCTTTCCAAATCAATCCCCCACCCCAAAATCGGTATTTTCATAAAGCACTTCGATGGATGGATCGTGTTCCAGTTCGCGGTATTCCTCCAGAAACCATTTCACCAATTCTTCATCCCTTTTCACATCGGTGGAATTGTTGGTGAACACATTGATAGTGCCGAGCTTAAAAAACTGTTTTAAAAGTCTGATATCGTTTTGGATCATCTCTTTTGTCTGCCCCTGGATGCCGACCATCAGGCAAGGGGAGTCAAAGTAACGGCTCAGTTCCTCGGCATCACGAAAATCAGCGTGTTTATTCAGGTAGTGCTCCCGAAAATGATAGTCAAAAGTTTCGGCGCCGGTCTTGTATACAATCGGGATGCCGAAAAATTCTCTCATTTCATCCAGGCGGCTGCGGTAGATCCAGTGAGCCTCAAAAAACAGCTTTTGGATGTGCTTTTCCCGAACGACGGTACGGATGTCGGTAAGCGTTTCCTTTGGAAGCTCAAAACAGCTTCCGGAGTTTATCACTTCCAGTACGCCGAACTCTCCGGTAACGTGGGAGAGCACGTCCCGGTTTAGGGTAATCATCGACTCCCTGTCTATGGAATTGTCCTCAATATAATCACAGAAGCGACACTTGCCCCAGGCACACGGGAGAGCTTTCAAAAGTACAATCTCCCGCTTATTTTTATTGGTGATCTTACTATATCGATCCATAAGTACGGTCTCCTTTTTTTAAAACAGTCAATACGGAAACGGGTAAAACATGCAGGACTGTCAGAGACAGGGCCAGCATGACGGTCCGGTCAATAAAATCGGTAACAAGCTGTACGCAAAATACGCTTACAGTAAGATTCAGTCCCAGATGATGAAAGAGCTGTACCACGACTGTGGAACCGGATGAGGTAATTCCTCCAAATAAAAATGCCGTAATGCAGGAGGAAACAATCGTTCCCGGTAAAGTAACGACAAACGCATACAGCGGAATCCGGTATTTTCCGTTCCGAAATGATTTTTCATAGAAAAAGAGTCCGGCGGTCAGTCCGGTGAGGAGCTGGACTGGAAGATAAAACAGGGAATAAATATCCGTTGTCATTCCGGTCAGAATCCCACTTAAAAATCCCGGAACCATTCCGTAAAACGGACCGAACAAAATGGCGGCAAGGAAGGTTCCCAGTGTATCCAGATACAGTGGAATCCGGATCAGAAGGGCAAGATTTGCCCCGGCAATATTCAATACAGCGGCCAGTGCCAGAAACGACATCTGAAGTACAGTCAGTTTTTTCGGATATCTCATACTGTCACCTCCCTGGAAAGAATCTGGGGAAGAATCGATTCCGCCTGTGCCGGATTGGCGCCGAGTACCTTACAGAAAAACATCAAGAAGAAGCGATAAGGATCTGTCTTGGTGAGAATGTGACTGTTATGTGGTTTCTTCCAGATTTCGTGGTCATCCACCAGTGTCTGTCCAAAGCTTAAGCCCTCTGTCTCCACAGAGGTGTAGGCGTCAAAGCCATCGCAGAGAGAAGGATCGGCAAAATAGGCAACAGCCAGCGGGTCGTTGATGACACATCCGATGATGCCCTCCTGTTCCCAGTGGAAATCCATATAGAACCGGGTGATCGATTCCATTACGGAACCAAGATGCGGATTGATCCGTTTCATGTAGGCTGCAAGATTTGGCGTCAGGACAATTTTACGTGTCACATCAAGTCCAATCATGTGGATCCTTTTTCCGGCAAGTTCCGGCAGAGAAGCATAGGCTTCATAGACAACGGCGGCGGCGTCAGGATCGCACCAGTAGTTATATTCGGCTACAGGGGAACAGTTTCCGTGTGCTTTGTATGTACCACCCATGGACACAAGATTATGAATACGCGCAAAGGCGTCCGGGTACTCCTGTCTGAGTCTGGCAAGATTTGTCAGTGGACCGAGCGCAATGACGGAAACATCGTCCTGCGACAGTAGAATGTCGGCAAGAAAACGGACAGCATCGCCCTTGGCCTGTCCCACTGTGGAGTCGGCTAGCCCTGATTCGCCAAGCCCGTCCCGGCCGTGGGTATCCATGGCATCGACATAAGGACGAATAAGCGGGGTTTCTTCCCCTGCATAGACTCCAATCTCTGTACGATTCATAAGTTCAAGGATTTTCAAAGCGTTTTTTACGCCCTTTTCGACGGGAACATTCCCGCAGACAACTGTGATCCCGACAACATCAAGTTCTGGAAGGGACAGCGCGAGCATCAGTGCAAGCGCGTCGTCGATTCCCGGATCGCAGTCCAGAATTACTTTTCGTGCATTCATTCTCCAATCTCCTTTGTATGTTTCATTTGAGATACTTGGTTTTTTATACTGGGAAGTTCACGAACCAGTCCGGGCGAAACGCCCGATTGTATAAATGCAGAATCTAGTATAGCAGAAGACAGGTGGAAAGGAAAGAGAAACTTTCCACCTGCAGAGAATCTCTTAATTTAAGAAATAGATACCAAGATTCAGATATCCGGCAAATGTGATCCATAAAAGATAAGGGATCATCAGAGCTCCGGCAGTTTTGGAAGCCGACCAGAAGAGCCGGATGGTCTGGTAGACCAGAAGCCACAGTGCCACAAGCCAGATAAAGGAAAACAGGTAAAGATTAAGGTTGAAAAAGAGAATCGGCCACATAAAATTCACGGCAAGCTGGATACCATAGGCTTTCAGGGCAATATCGTCTGGTTTTCCGGAGGTCAGAACCAGATAGGACGCAATTCCCATCAGCACATAGAGAATGGTCCAGACGACAGGAAAGAGCCAGCCCGGTGGTGAGAGCGGCGGTTTGTTCACCATCTCAAAGGTCTCCATGCTGCTCTGAGTCAAAAGAGCGGACAGTCCGCCGACGAGAAGTGGTATGGCAATACAGATTATTAGTTTTTTCCATTGAATTTTCAAATCATCACCCCCTAGTACTGTATGTGAAAAACGTCTGTTTTATTCAGAAGAGCAAAAATGGCACATACATAAGTTATGAGACTGATGTATGTGCCAAAGAAACTATGGAGGACATGTCTTTTACGGCCAGATCGCTCTCGCTGATTTTGCGTCAACGACGCGTTTGAGCGCGATCAGGTAGGCGCCCATGCGGAGTGTCGTATGCTTCTTCTGAGCCAGATCCCACACGGATGCGAAAGCGGCATCCATGATTTCCCTGAGCTTCTTGTTGACTTCATCTTCTGTCCAGCTTACGGACTGGATGTTCTGTACCCATTCGAAGTAGGAGACGACAACGCCGCCGGCGTTTGCAAGAATATCCGGTACGATCAGGATTCCCTTTTCGGCGAGAACCGGGTCGGCTTCGGAGGCGACCGGTCCGTTTGCGGCTTCAACGATCAGTTTCGCCTTGATCTTGTCTGCGTTGTCTGCATTAATCTGGTTCTCCAAAGCAGCAGGGATCAGGACAGTGACATCCAGTTCTAATAGTTCTTCATTGGAAATATGGATCGTGCCTTCTTCGTTGAAATCTTTCAAAAGGTTTCTGCGGTCTGCGGCAAGATAAGCAAGGATTGCTGGAATATCCAGGCCTTCTAGATTGTAGATACCGCCGGACACATCGCTGATGGCAACGACTTTCATTCCAGACTGGTAAAGCAGTTTTGCGGTGACACTTCCGACATTTCCGGCACCCTGGACAGCGACGGTTGTACCCTCTGCCGAAATGTCAAGTTTGCCGAGGATATTGTGTGTTGTAAACATTACGCCGCGTCCTGTTGCGTCATTTCGTCCAAGTGCCCCGCCAAGTTCGAGGGGTTTACCTGTGACAACGCCGTGAATACAGTGCCCTTTTAACATGCTGTAGGTATCCATGATCCAACCCATCACAGCCGCATTGGTTCCTACGTCCGGCGCCGGGATGTCCTGCTCCGGTCCGATCAGTGGAGCGATGGCAGCCGTATATCTTCTTGTAATCGCACGGATCTCATTTTCGGAAAGTTTGGTCGGATCGCAGACAACACAGCCCTTACCGCCGCCGTAAGGGATATTTACAACGGCACATTTGAAAGTCATCCAGGCGGCAAGCGCACGGACTTCGTCCGCGCTTACGTCTGGATGGAAACGGATTCCGCCTTTTGCAGGTCCGCGGGAAGTGGAATGTTGGATTCTGTAGCCCTGGAATACGTGGGTCGTTCCGTCGTCCATCCGAACCGGAATGGAGACTTTGAGTTCTCTTTCCGGATACTTAATGGCTTCGATATCGCTGTCGCTGTAGCCAAGAATATCAGCAGCTTGCTGTACTACCTGGAGTACGTTGTCGTAAGGATTGTACGTCTGATTCATAATGTTTTTCCTTCTTTCTTGATCGTTCTATTTCGGCTGGATTCCCAGCTTGTTTTCAATATAGGCAAGTTTCACACAGAGTATTAGGATGTCCATAGCCTGGGACAGCTCCCCTACGGAAGGGTAGGATGGCGCGATCCGGATGTTGCTGTCTTTCGGATCCTTTCCATACGGATAAGAAGCTCCGGCTCCCGTGAGGGTCACACCGGCTTCTTTGGCAAGTGCTACTGTGCGTTTGGCACATCCCGGAAAGACGTTTAATGAGACGAAGTACCCGCCTTTCGGATGGCTCCAGGAGGCAACGGGAGGGCTTGCTCCGAGACCGTCCTGCAGTTTTTGAAGAACAATGTCGAATTTTGGCTTCAGCAGAGCTGCAAGTTTTGTCATGTGGTTATGAATATTTTCCGATGTGCCGAAAAACTGTACATGCCGGAGTTGATTTAGCTTGTCGTGACTGATTGTCTGAGCAGACATATGCCCAAGCAGTTCTTTTACATTGTCCGGGCTTGATGCAATAAGCGATACGCCGGCGCCAGGGAATGTAATTTTCGAGGTGGAGAAGAAGTAATAGCACCGGTTTGGATATCCGGCCTTCTCACAGGCTTTCAGAATATTTTTCAGAGGAACTTCCTCGTATATATGATGTACTCCATAAGCATTATCCCAAAAAATACGGAAGTCATCGGCTGCGGTCGTCATGGATGCCAGCGTGTCTACGGTTTTGTCACTGTAGCATACACCCTGAGGGTTCGAGTGGAGCGGCACACACCAGATTCCCTTGATTTGTTTATCTTCTTTCACGAGCCTAGTTACCAGATCCATATCTGGACCGTCGGAAAGCAGTGGTACTGGAATCATTTCCACGCCGAGTTCCTCGCAGATAGTAAAATGGCGGTCATATCCGGGGACCGGACATAAGAATTTGACGGGGCGGCCTTGTGCACGCTCATCTGCCCACGGTTTTTTCCCTTCTGTTCCAAAGAGAAACAGGAACGCAAGAGTGTCAAACATTAAATTCAGGCTTGCGTTTCCGCCCATAATGATCTGGCCTGCGGGAATATCAAGAAGATCGCCGAAGAGACAGCGGCACTCCCCAATTCCCTGCAGGACGCCATAATTTCTTGCGTCAGTGCCGTCCGACAGTGTATAGGATTTGGGAAATTGGAGCAGTTCCATGGAAAGATCCAACTGTTCCGCGGACGGTTTTCCGCGGGACATATTCAGATGCAGGTCTTTTGTCTGTTCCTGTTTATAAGTGTTCCAGAGGGAAGAATGAAGATCTTCCAGATCTTCTTTGGAAAGTGTTGTAAGAGATGCCATGATCGTTTCCTCCTTGTTTCTGCCCTTATTATAAAAATCCGGCCTGAAAAAAACAAATATTTATATCTATATAAACTTTATAAGCTAAAAGTTATATAGAAGAATAATATACAGAAAAATTCTGGGAAATAGGCAAAATTGTTTTGAAAAAAATACAGTTATCGAATATGATATAAATAAAAGATTATAGAATCTATATATACCCCTTATGAAAAGCTTATAATTATTGCTGCAAAGAAGGGGTGCAGGGCGTATGAGAGGAGATGGGAACGCCATGGAAGAAGAGAGAAAAAGAGAATGGTGCTATAGCATGATGACCAGTGATCCCAGACTTGCAAGAATGATCTTGACTTACTTTAACGAGGATGATTTTCAGAGGATTGAAGATCATAAGACCGGAGACGGCGTCATCGGCGGGAAATCTTGCGGATTTCTTCTGGTGGAGAAAATGATGGAAAAGCTTCTTCCTGAATACAGAGACAGATGGGAGCCATGTCCGTCCTGGTTTGTGGGGACAGGGATTTTCTGTCAGGTTCGTGATGGGAGACCGATTCGGGTGTTTGCGGAGGAGTTTCGGAAGATTCTCGACTATTTCGATGGCGCGCCGTTTATTGTGCGTTCCAGCAGTCTGATGGAGGACGGGTATGACAATGCGTTCTTTGGAAAGTACGAGTCTGTCTTTTGTGCTAACCAGGGTGCCAGGGAGGACTGTCTGGAGGCGCTTCTTTTGGCGGCTGGCCGGGTCTATGACAGCGTAAAGAATCAGGAGGCCATGGAGTACCGAAGAAAATGGCATCGGCCAGACCAGGAGGAGCAGATGGGTCTGCTGATTCAGAGAGTCGCGGGGGAACGGATCGGCGATCTGTATTATCCAGCGATTGCCGGTATGGGATGTTCCTACAATCCTTATAAATGGATGGAGCATATCAACCCGGAAGCCGGGATGCTTCGGATGGTGGCAGGACTCGGGACAAGGACTGTTATGAGAACTCCGGGGGATTATCCAAGGCTTGTGGGATTGGACTGCGCCCAGGGTAATCTCTGGGGATCGGTCGGGGAGAAGCACAAGTATTCCCAGCGCCAGGTGGATGTGGTGGATCTGGCCAAAAAGGAGGTTTGTACAAAGCGGCTTTCGGAACTTATCGATGGGATGCCAAAGTCATACCGGAGGCTGATCCTGGAGCGGGATACGGATGCGGAAGAGATGCTTTCAAGGCGGGGTGATTACAGGAAGATCTACTTTGCGGACTGCCAGGGAATGGTGGAAGACCGGATTTTTATTCAGATGATGAAGAGACTGTTAAAGAGCCTGGAGGAGAATTATCATCAGCCGGTAGACATTGAGTTTGCCGTCAATGCCGTAGGGGACAAGGACTGGAGCGTTACTCTCGTACAGTGTCGACCGTTACGTTCCGGAATTTCGGATCAGGTTAAGATACCAAAAGACGTGGATGAGGAGTTTTTGTTTGATGTGCGCCGGACGTCCATGAGGCGGTCTAAGGAGCAGAAACTGGATTATATTGTTTGGGTGGATCCACAGGCTTATTATGAGTATCCATATAAGAAGAAACCGGACGTGGGACATGTAATAGGAAAGATCAATCACTATCTGGAAGAGTCAGAGGAGAAAGCACTTCTTCTGGCTCCGGGGAGAATCGGGACTTCCTCACAGGAGCTCGGCGTCCCGGTGTCCTATGCGGACATCAGTAGTTTTGGCGCCATCTGTGAAGTGGCCTACGGAAAGGCCGGATATCGCCCTGAGCTGTCGTACGGGAGCCATATGTTTCAGAATCTGGTTGAGGCGGACGTCTACTACGGCGCTATCAACGAAAATAGTAAGACAAGAATCTACCGGCCGGAGATTCTGAAAGCATATCCTGAAGTGATGACGGAGCTCGTAGGAGAGATTACACAGGAATTGCTTCATATTATAAAAATGTTCCGGGTGAAAGAGGCTGCCATTCTTTATCTGGACGCGGCGGATGGACGGGTTGTCTGCCGGCTGATAAAGACAGAAACAAAAGAATGAGAAGGGGAAAACGATGAAAGAAAATATGTTCGCGAACATGGATTATGTCTATGAGGTATATAAAGAGGGAAGTTTTTCCAAGGCGGCGGCCAATCTGTACATCTTACAACCGGCTTTGAGCGCAACGGTGAAGAAGATCGAAAAGAAAATAGGGATGCCGCTTTTTGACCGGAGCACAGTCCCTGTTCAGTTGACAGAGTGTGGGAAGAAGTATATGAAAACGGCGGAAAAGATCATGGATCTTGAGGAGGATTTTCAGTGTTATGTCGGCAATCTCAATGAACTGCGGACAGGGCGGCTCACGATCGGAGGAACGTATCTCTTTATCTCTTTTGTACTCCCGCCGATTGTCAAGAAGTTCAAGGAACGTTTTCCGAAGATTAAGCTGAATCTTGTTGAGGCAAATACCTCCCAGATTGAGAAGAAACTCTTCTCTGGAGAGATTGATCTGATGCTGGACAATTATCCGATGGATGAGGAGATCTATGATAAGAGGTTCTTTATGAAAGAAGCATTGCTTCTGGCAGTTCCTGCCTCCTTTGAGAGTAACAAGGCAGCCGGAGCCTGGGGGATGACTTCCGAGGACATCAGACAGAATGTTCATCTGAACCCTGAAGTCTATGGCGTTGCGCTCAAACTGTTTGAGAACGATCCATTTCTGATGCTACGCTCCCATAACGACACTCGGGAACGGGTAGACGCCATTTGCAGAAGAGCGGGATACACGCCGAAAGTAGCCTTTAAGATGGATCAGATCTTGTCGGTACTATCTTATACAGAAAGGGAAATGGGGATTTCGATTGTGAGTGATACGGTAGTGAAAGGATTTCCTTATAACCGGAACATGATTTATTATAAAATCGATGACCCGGCGGCTCAGAGGAACGTTTACTTTTACTACAGAAAGAATAAATATTTCACAAAAAGCATGGCAGAATTTATGAAAGTTGCTGTGGAAGAGAAGGCAATTATAAACAAAAATATATAAATAGTATTTGAGAAACAAATAAAAAGCTCTGCAATATGATCGGACAGTTTGCGATCCTGATTTTGAGTATTGATGCTCTGCTTCGTATGCTGCTTGACAACGATCAGACAAAAGAGTTTATCCCGGAGAAACTTCGTAAGCAGAACAAATATGGTGCGTTTAGCAACGGAATCTGGCTGGTAGTGATTCTTTCCGGAGCGATTATTCTGATCCAGACAGTAATGCCGGGGGCGGCGTCCGTGCTCCAGCAGCTCACAAGACTCAATTCGGTTTGTATGCCTTTGCGGTATTTGTGGGTATTCGTAGCATATATTGCGCTGAGAAAGGCGATCAGGACGATTGACGCGGAATACCGGTTTGTAAAAAATCAGAAAATTGCCTACTTTTTTGGCGGATGGTGCTTCCTTATTACCGCTGCTTGCTGTATCATGGGAATGTACAATAAAGATCCACTTACCATGGCGCTCAACATTATTACACCGATTGTGCTGACTGCGCTTGGTCTGATTCTCCCGATGATAGCAAAACGGGAGCAAAGAAAGGAAAGTTAGAAGATGGATAAGAAGGAAACAGTCAAATACAGGGAAGAAGCGATGGAACTTGCGGCATTTATTAAAGAGTCACCGACTCCGTTCCATGTGACCGCCAATATTGGAGTGATCCTGGAAAAAGAAGGTTTTATGCCGCTTCAGGAGAGCAGAAAATGGGAGATGAAAGCCGGCGGGAAATACTATGTGACACGAAATCATTCTAGTATCATCGCTTTTGAGATCGGGGAAGATCCGGCAGATTATAATTTTCAGATTGCTGCTTCCCACAGCGATTCTCCTACCTTTAAGGTAAAAGAGAACGCGCAGATGGAAGTCAGAGGCCACTATACCAAACTGAACACAGAAGGATATGGCGGGATGCTTTGCGGACCATGGTTTGACCGGCCGCTTTCTCTTGCGGGAAGGGCGGTTGTCAAAGAAGAGGGCGGACTCAAAGAATGTCTGGTGAAAATAGACAGGGATCTTTTGATGATTCCCAGCCTTGCCATTCATATGAACCGTCAGGCCAATGAGGGGCAGAGCTTCAATAAGCAGACAGATATGCTTCCGTTGATTGCCGGCCGCGTGTTGGAGGAAGGCGAAGTGAAGGCGGAGATCGCCGGAGAGATCGGCGTAAAGCCGGACGAAATTCTGGGGATGGATCTATTCCTTTATAACAGAATGGAGCCTTCTATCTGGGGAATGGATGAAGAGTTCCTCTCCTGTCCGCAGTTGGATGATCTCCAGTGCGCCTACGCTTCCCTGAAAGGATTCCTGGCAGGAAAGAACCCGAAAGGGGTGAATGTCTTTGCCTGCTTTGATAATGAAGAAGTGGGATCCGGGACGAAACAGGGTGCGGCTTCCACTTTTCTGGCGGATGTGTTAAAGCGTATCAACAGCGGTCTCGGAAAGACAGATGAGGACTTCTGCAGGGCGGCCGCGTCCAGCTTTATGATAAGCTGTGACAACGCACATGCGGTGCATCCGAATTACACGCAGAAGACAGACGAAGGAAACTGTGCTTACATCAATGAGGGGATCGTGGTCAAGTCCCATGCGGGACAGAAGTACACGAGCGACGGCGTGAGTATCGCGATCTTCAAGGCGATTTGTGAGAAGGCAGGCGTTCCTCTTCAGTATTTTGCCAATCGTTCTGATATGGCAGGCGGAAGTACCCTTGGAAATCTTGCGATGGCACAGGTATCTATGAAGGCGGTGGATATCGGACTGCCTCAGCTTGCAATGCACTCGCCGTTTGAAACGTCCGGGGTCCTGGATATCGAATATCTGAAAAGAGCGGCAGAATGTTTTTTCCGGACTCACATACACGAGGATGCGGACGGGGCGATCCGGATGGAAACAGAGTAACTGTAGCTTTTTTGAAAAATATATTGACAACCATAAAAACCCATGCTATAGTTACGGAGTAACTGCCGAAGACAGTAGGTGCCGGATGGCATAAGGATTAAAACGCCTACCGAGGAAGACACAATTCATTACTTGAATGTTGACCTCTCTGCCTTTGTGCGGAGAGGTTTTTTCTGGCAGCTCACAAATACTACAAGGAGGTGCGTTAATCGTGGCAAAAGTGGAATTAAAACAGCCAATCGTGCAGGCGATCGCTGATGACATCAAAGACGCTCAGTCTGTTGTCCTCGTTGACTACCGTGGACTTACAGTAGCACAGGATACAGAACTGCGTAAACAGTTAAGAGAAGCAGGTGTCATTTACAAAGTCTGCAAGAACACAATGATGAAAAGAGCTTTTGAAGGAACAGAGTTCGCGGGCCTGGAAGAATATCTTGAGGGACCGAGCGCTCTGGTTGTATCCAAAGACGATGCTACAGCTCCGGCAAGAATCATCTGCAAGTTTGCTAAGACAGCAGAGGCTCTGGAAGTAAAAGCCGGCGTAGTAGAGGGGAATGTTTACGATGCGGCAGGAATCAATGAACTGTCCAAAGTTCCTTCAAGAGAAGAGCTTCTTTCCAAATTGCTTGGAAGCTTACAGTCACCTATCACAAATCTTGCTCGTGTACTTAATCAGATCGCTGAACAGGGCGGAGCAGGAGCATGTGAAGCAGCGGCTGAGGAAGCTCCGGCAGAAGAACCGGCTGAGACACCGGCTGAGTAATTAATTCAAAGAGAACAAACCGAAACAAAATATGGAGGTAAATGAAATGGCAAAATTAACAACAGCTGAATTTATTGAAGCTATCAAAGAATTATCTGTATTAGAGTTAAACGAATTAGTAAAAGCATGTGAAGAAGAATTTGGTGTATCCGCAGCAGCAGGCGTTGTTGTAGCAGCAGGCGGAGAAGCAGCAGCGGCTGAAGAAAAGACTGAGTTCGACGTTGAGCTTGTAGCAGCAGGCGCTTCCAAAGTTAAAGTTATCAAAGTCGTTCGTGAAATTACAGGACTTGGATTAAAAGAAGCAAAAGACCTTGTTGACAACGCTCCGAAGGTAGTAAAAGAAGCAGTATCCAAAGAGGAAGCTGAAGAAATCAAAGCGAAACTCGAAGGAGAAGGCGCAGAAGTTAACATTAAATAATTTTTGCAAAGCAATCAGGCAGGATTCCGATGGGATCCTGCCTCTTTTGGTTTTTGGACGGCCGGGGACTGGTCAGAGTGGCCTGCTCCTGGTAAAATGAAAGAAAGGACCGATACTTCAGAAGGTCATAGGACGGTATAGGGAGGGCAAGGTAAGATTGAGCAGAAACAGAAAGAAAAAGGCAGAATTCCGGTATTACCGGATGCCGGAAAACCGGACGGTAGTGGCTCTTTTGGGAGAAAAGTGGCGTCAGAACTACGGGCGCGATATTGACTATCTCCATTTCCATAATTATCTTGAGATCGGCTATTGCCATGAGGGGAAGGGCGCAATGGTGATCGGAGATGATGAATATTATTTTGAAGGAGAAGGTGAACTGACGGTAATCCCGAGTAATTATCTGCATACAACCAACAGTGATCCGGGAAATATCAGCTATTGGGAGTATCTGTTTGTAGATGTGGAGCAGATGCTGAACAAGATGGTTCCCGGATCACCGAGGTATGTAGAGCAGATGCTGCACCAGGTCAACCAGAGGGCGATCTTTACTAACCGTGGTAAGGCCCCGGAACTGACGGAGAGTATCAAGAATATTATTGAGATTATGCGAAGAGGAGAGCCGTTCTATCAGGAAGAAGCAGAAGGGGAGATGCTTGCCTTTCTTTCCAAAATTGCAAGAGAAAATGGAAATATACAAGGGGGAGGAAGCGTAAATATGCGTGAGAAAGCCAAGATCAGCAATCTGGTCTCCAGATCCCTCGATTATATCAGTGATCATTACCGGGAGCAGATCAAGGTCGGTGATATTGCCAAGCGTCTTCACCTGAGCGAGACGCATTTTCGAAGGGTGTTCACACAATACATGGGTGTAAGCCCTCTGGAGTATATCAATATAGTGAGGATTCGGTCTGCGTGTGAATATCTGATCAAGACGGATGATTCGATTGCCGCGATCGCGGAGAAATGCGGATATTATACAAGCTCTACATTTAACCGCAATTTCCACAAGACCGTAGGGATGACGCCGGAAGAGTGGAGAAAGAAACCGGAAAATTATGAACGGAAGCTGCTGGAATTCAACGTACATTCAGAGGAGGGATGGTAGCATGTATGCAATAAGAATAACAGAACAGGTGACAAGAAAGAAGAAGGCGGGGACAGGTTTTTTGAAGGTGTTGATGATTGCCTTTGGTGTGTTTTTTGTGCTTTTAGGGATTGTTTTTTCCAGGGGATTTATGCTGTCGGGATTTCTGCTGATCTGTCTTTACCTGGCCTATGATTTTTTTAGCCAGAAGGAATATGAGTACACGATGGAAGGAACACATTTTTCGATTGATATGATTACAGGGAAGCGTCATCGCAGACAGATGCATGAACTGGATCTGAACAAACTGGAAGTTGTGGCTCCGCACTGGCATGACAAGGTGGCAAAGTACCGGAAAAAGGGTGGAACAGAGCACATTCCAAAGTATGATTACACATCGTATGATGATGATATCCCTTACTACACGATGATCATAGGAGAGGGGCGGGAGAAGGTGAAACTTCTACTGGACTTAAATGATGAGATGCTGCGTGCATTAAAAACGCTTTTTCCTGAGAAGGTCTTTTTTGCATAAAGAAAAGGAAACGAATCGGATCCAAAAGATAAAAAAAACGGAAGATCAGATAAAAACAGAAAGAATATGAGGGGATAAGAAAATATTTTCAGCCTAATAGTGTGCAAAGTGGATAGAAAAAGCGGGAAAATGAAGAAAAAAGTGTACTGAGCAGACAAAAATGGTTGAAAATGCATAATATATGTGTGAATATGCGTAAATTGGGAAAGCATGTGTTGATATAATAAATCGTAGGAGATGTCCGGAGAGACAGAATCGGATATGAAGATAGGAGGTATTATTATGAAAAGAAAGTGGCTTTCCATTTTACTTGTTGGGGCAATGACACTGTCCCTTGCGGCTTGTGGATCTTCCGACAGTAAAGATGAAAAGAAGAGCGAAGAAGGCGGACACAAATTATCAATTATGGCATGGGATCCGGCGTTCAATATTCCGGCGATCCAGGCTGCGGCGGACGACTACAAAGAAAATGTAGATTCCGAATTTGAACTGGAAATTCTGGAGCAAGGCGGATCTAAGGATGTTGAGACAGCGATCACAACGGCAGGATCAGCAGGTGATTACTCCAATCTTCCGGATATCGTACTTTTCCAGGATCACTACATCCACAGATATGTAGCTGATTACCCGGATGCATGGACGCCACTTGGCGACATCGATATCAACTGGGATGATTTCGCAGCGGAGAAGATTGACTACTCAACCATTGACGGGGAACACTACGGAGTTCCAGTAGACAATGGTACTGTTGTATGTGCATACCGTATCGATCTTCTTGAGCAGGCCGGGTATACGATTGATGACCTTACAGGATGTACATGGGACAAGTTTATGGAAGTTGGGAAAGCGGTCAAGGAAAAAACCGGAAAAGCCCTGCTTTGTATGAACTCTGACGGAAATGACCTCCCTTACATAATGATGCAGGCAGAGGGCGTATCTCAGTTCAAGGACGGCAAACCGTATATCACAGAGAATGAAACACTTGTAACCATCGTTGAGAAGCTCGTAGAGATGGCAAAAGAAGGAATCCTTCTGATGCCGAACAGTTGGTCTGATTATACAGACAAGGCAATTCAGGGCGACCAGGTTGCTGGTGTTATGAATGGTAACTGGATTCTTCCTACAATCGAAAAAGTAGAGGCAAACAGCGGTAAATGGGAAATCACCACCATGCCGACACTGGAAGGCGGAGAGGGTTATGCAAGTAACGGTGGTTCTTCCCTTTACATTACATCCAACTGTGGAAATATTGATCTTGCAAAAGATTTCCTTGCATACACATTTGGCGGAAGCACAACGACATATGACAACGCTCTGAGAGACGGCGGCGTGATTTCTACCTATGCTCCGGCAGGTGAGACAGAAGTCTACAATGAAGGTGTTGAATTCTTCAACAATCAGCCGATCTACGCTGATATCGTTGAGATGGGAACACACGTACAGAAAGTAGAGCAGAGTGATTTCCACTACGCGGCACGTGATTATGTGGGATCAGCAATCGTAAAGATCATCAACGGAACAGATACAATGGATGCACTGAAAGAAGCAGAAGATCAGTTGAACTTTGATATGGGCAACTAGTCATCAGGAATCATCGTAGAAGAAAGTATCAGTTAAGATAACGAGGGGCGAGTTTTTGTTCCTCGTTGTCATTCAAACGAAGGAAAGGGAGGGACTCCAGTGAAATCAAAGAAAAAAATGAATCTGCTGGCAAAACAATCGGCATCCGGATGGGTTTTCCTCACCCCGGCGACGATTTTGATCGCAGTCATGGCGTTCTGGCCGATGATTCAGGCGTTCATCATGTCGCTGCAGACCGGTTCCAGTGCGAACATGAAATGGTCCGATCCGATTTTTAACAACTACACAAGGATGTTTTCAGATAAGCTGTTTCTGACATCGGTAAAAAATACGTTTTTGTATCTGCTGATCCAGGTGCCGATCATGTTGGTACTCGCCATCCTGCTGGCGCAGCTTCTGAACAATAAAGACCTGAAACTAAAAGGATTTTTCCGTACATGTATTTTCCTTCCATGTGCTACGTCACTGGTATCCTATTCTTTGATTTTTAAATCATTGTTTGCGACAGACGGTTTGATCAACGTAATTCTGGTTCATTTGGGAATTTTAGAATCCAACTACAATTTTCTCGGGAATGCGGCAAGCGCAAAGGTCGTTATTATTATGGCCCTGATCTGGAGATGGACAGGGTACAATATGGTGTTCTACCTTGCCGGCCTGCAGAATATCGAATACTCTGTATACGAGGCGGCGAAAATTGACGGAGCCAACGGGTGGAAGACATTCTGGAACATCACTGTCCCGCTTCTGAAGCCCACGATCATTATGACATTTATTATGTCCATCAACGGAACCCTGCAGTTGTTTGACGAGTCCGTCAATCTGACAAACGGCGGTCCGGCAAATGCGACAATTACGATGTCACATTATATTTACAACAGTACGTTCGGAAAAGGTGTCGCGAACTTCGGATATGCGACAGCGATGTCCTTCTTTGTATTTATTATTGTTGCGATCCTGGCGTTTATCAATATGAAGGTAGGTGATACGCGTGACTAAGAAAAAGAATAGAAGTATGGTTCAGAGAAGATTGATTCCTACATATATATTCCTCGTTATTGTAGCGTTTTTCTCAGTTTTCCCGTTTTACTGGATGATTTCCGCGGCCACGAATGAATCTATCGATGTGGCCAGAGGGAAACTTGCGATTGGCGGACATTTCATGGAGAATTTCCACAATCTGGTATCCGGCAATGATCTTTGGGGCGCGATGGGAAATTCTGCGCTGTATGCGATTACCCAGACAGTGCTTGCTATTTTGATCTGCTCTCTGGCAGGGTTTGGATTTGAGCTTTACCACGATAAGAAAAAGGATATCCTGTTTTCGGTCCTGCTGCTTGCGATGATGATCCCGCAGGTCGCAACGATGATTCCTCTATTTAAACTTTTATCCGGTGCTAAACTTTTGAACTCTGTATGGGGCTTTGTACTTCCGTCTTTGTCGACGCCGTTTTTGATTATGATGTTCCGGCAGAATTCGCGTAACTTCCCAATCGACGTGATGGAAGCCGCGCGTATTGACGGCCTGAGTGAGATTGGTATTTTTGTGAAGATGTATATGCCGATGATGAAGGCGACTTACGCGGCAGCGGCAGTTATCACATTTATGAATGCATGGAATTCATATCTGTGGCCGAAGGTAATTATGACGACTCCGGATTCACAGACAATGCCAATGTTGATTTCAAACCTGGCGTCCGGATATACAACGGACTACGGAATGTTGATGGTAGGGGTTCTTTTCTGCTCTATTCCTACGATGATTGTTTTCTTCATTCTCCAGAAGCAATTTGCAGAAGGTATTACAGGAGCTGTAAAATAATAGACAGAGTACCCGCATAAAGCAGTAGGCTGCCGCAAATGCGGCGGCCTGTTTTAGTATAATAAGACACCATATATCATAGAAAAAGAGAGGTAAATATGAACAGACAATTTGATTACGCAAATGTAAAAAATCCGGAATATTTCTGTGACGGTAGAATGGAGGCTTATTCTGACCATGCATACTATGCGTCCGAAACCGATATGGTGGATGGGGAAAGCCTGTTTGCCGAAAGTTTAAATGGGATTTGGAAATTTCACTATGCGAGGAACTATGGCGCGGTGATCCGGGGATTTGAGAAAGAGGAATACTGTTGTGCATCCTGGGATGATATCCGGGTGCCGGCTCATATCCAGATGGAAGGGTATGACGTCCCACAGTATGCCAATACACAGTATCCATGGGAAGGCCGGGAGGATATCCGGCCGGGGGAGATCCCGGAATATTTTAATCCGGTGGCAAGCTATGTGAAATATTTCTCTGTCCCGGAACGGATGAAAGGGAAGAGGATCTTTGTTTCCTTCCAGGGAGCGGAAAGTGGTCTGGCAGTTTGGTTGAATGGAGTTTTTATAGGGTACAGTGAGGACAGTTTTACACCTTCTGATTTTGAGTTGACAGGCTATCTAAAAGAGGGGCAAAATAAACTGGCGGTTCAGGTATTTAAGTGGACAGCCGGAAGTTGGTGTGAGGATCAGGATTTCTACCGTTTTTCCGGACTTTACCGGGACGTATTTCTGTACACTGTACCGAATGTACATATCCGTGACCTCAGGATCAGGGCAATTCCGGACGAGACACTTCAGAAAGCAGAATTGGAGATTGTTTCTTGCACCTGGGGAGAAGGAAAAGCGAGATTTGTCCTTTCGCGTCACGGAAAAGTATTTGTAGATGAGGAAAAAGAGCTGAACAGAGAAAACCGGTTTGTGTGGGAGGTAGACCACCCTGCACTCTGGAGTGCGGAAGTGCCGAATCTTTATGATCTGATGATTACAGTAACCGGAAAAGACGGGGCTGTGACAGAACTGATTCCGGAGAAAGTCGGATTTAGAAGATTTGAGATGAAAGACCACATGATGACTTTGAACGGAAAGCGGATTGTGTTTAAGGGAGTGAACCGCCACGATTTCAGTTCTGTCGGGGGACGTCATGTATCCGAGGAAGAGCTGCGGAAGGATCTCACGGTGATGAAGCAGAATAATATAAATGCGATCCGTACAAGTCATTATCCGAACGGTTCCCTGCTTTATCGTCTCTGCGATGAATATGGCCTCTATCTGATTGATGAAACCAATATGGAAACACATGGGAGCTGGGATACGGTTCGCGCAGATGGCGACGACGATTATATTGTACCAAATGACAGGCCGGAATGGCTGCCGCTTCTCCTGGACAGGGAGAATTCCATGTACCAAAGAGATAAGAACCATCCGTCGATTCTCATCTGGTCCTGCGGAAATGAGTCCTACGGTGGAAAAGATATTTACGAAATGTCACAGTTTTTCCGCAAGGAGGATCCCACCAGGCTGGTACATTATGAAGGTGTATTTAACGACCGCAGATATAATGATACGAGCGACATGGAAAGTCAGATGTATACTCCGGTGGAGAAAATCAAAGAATTTCTTGCAAAAGACAGGAGCAAGCCGTTTATCTGCTGTGAATATACCCATGCCATGGGGAATTCCTGCGGAGCAATGCATAAGTATACGGATCTGACGGACACAGATCCATTGTACCAGGGAGGCTTTATCTGGGATTATATCGATCAGACCATTTATAAGAAAGACCGGTATGGACAGGAATTCCAGGCGTATGGAGGAGATTTTGGCGAGAGACCGACCGACTATAATTTCAGTGCGAACGGCATCGTCTATGGAGGAGACAGAGAGCCGTCCCCGAAGATGCAGGAAGTAAAATATAATTATCAGAATATTACGGCGAAGGTTTCCGAAAACGGGGTGACGATCATCAATAAGAATCTGTTTCTGAACACGAACGCATTCGACTGTGTTGTTCTCGTGGAGAGAAATGGAAAAGCGCTTCGACAGATCAAGATGGAGACGGAGGTAGAGCCGCTTGGTGAAAAGACCTATTCGCTTCCGTTTGCGAAGGAAACTCTGCCGGGAGAGTATACGGTTACCGTTTCTTTCCGGCTGAAGGAAGATCAGATCTGGGCAAAAGCCGGACATGAGGTGGCGTTTGGACAGTATGTCTACCGTAACCAGGGGGAGAAAAAGCTGTGTAAGCGTCCGGTTAAAGTGATCCGGAGTAAACATAATATTGGGGTCAGAGGTGAGTGTTTTGAAGTGATTTTCTCTGTTTTGGATGGTGGACTGGCATCCTACCGGTATGCCGGGAAAGAGATGATCAAAGAAATACCGAAGCCAAACTTCTGGAGGGCACCTGTGGACAATGACCAGGGTAACCAGATGCCAAAACGTTATGCACAGTGGAAGATTGCCAGTATGTATGCCGGACACAAAGATTACCGAGGCGCTGACTGCTGTAAAGTCTTGGAGCCGAAAGTGGAGGTAAAAGAGTATTCGGTCCGTGTGACCTACACATATTTGATGCCGACGAACCCGGACAGTCAGTGTCAGGTGGCGTATGATGTGTACGGAGATGGAACTGTGCAGACGACACTTTCTTATGATCCGGTAAAGGAGCTGGGCGATATGCCGGAATTTGGTCTGATGTTCAAGCTGGACGCGGATTATGACCATGTGACCTGGTATGGCTTGGGACCGGAGGAGACTTATGCGGACCGAAAGAAAGGGGCAAAGCTTGGAGTATATCAAAATTTTGTTCGGGATAATTTGGCAAGGTACATTGTGCCGCAGGAATGTGGGGCAAAAGAGGAAGTCCGTTATGCATCTGTGACAGACAGAAGCGGAAGAGGTATGCTGTTTGAGATGGACGAGAAGAGCGGACCGATGATGTTCTCCGCGCTCCCATATACGCCACATGAAATGGAAAACGCGAAACATGTGTACGAATTGCCTCAGGTGCATTACACGGTGGTACGTGCGGCGCTCGGGCAGATGGGAATTGCGGGAGACGACAGTTGGATGTCCTTTACTCATCCGGAATACTTACTGAATGTAGAGGGAAAGATGGAATTTACGTTCCGTTTCCGTGGAATATAGGAATGACAGGGAGGACGATTGATGCTAGGTGGGAGAATCCTTTACGGGGGTGACTACAACCCGGATCAGTGGCTGGAACATCCGGAAGTACTGGAACAGGATGTGCGGCTTATGAAAGAATCGAAAGTCAACTGCGTAAGCCTAGGCATTTTTGCCTGGGCTGCGCTGGAACCGGAGGAAGGAGTCTATCAGATGGACTGGCTTGACCGGCTTATCACCAGAATGGAGGAGGAAGATATTCAGGTCATTTTAGCTACTCCATCTGCCGCCATGCCGCACTGGTTGACGCAGAGGTACCCGGAAGTAATGCAGGTACAGGCGGATGGTCGCCGCAACCTGCCGGGGAAACGTCACAATTTCTGCTATACTTCTCCTGTCATGCGTGAAAAGACGAAGGCGATAGACAGAGAACTTTCCAGGCGGTTTGGCAGAAGGAAGAATGTGATCTTGTGGCATATTTCCAATGAGCTGGGCGGAAATTTTGCGGACTCAGTCTGCCATTGTGAGTATTGTCAGGCTGCGTTTCGCAATTGGCTGAAGAAAAAATATGGGACGCTGCAAAATCTTAACCAGGCGTGGTGGAATTATTTTTGGAGCCATAATTATACGGATTGGGAACAGATTCACAGCCCGGTGCCGAATGGGGAGACGACCAGCACGGCACTTCTGTTGGACTGGCGGAGATTTTCGACCGAGCAGATCCATGATTTTTATCAGATGGAAGTGCAGGCGGTCAGAGAATACTCAGAACTTCCGGCGACAACCAATTTTATGTATTTCTTTAAGGGGCTGGATTACAACAGAATGAAACACGGAGTGGACGTCATTTCTTGGGACAATTATCCGTTTTGGCATAAACGAAAGGATGAAGTGCCCTCTGCGGTGAAAGCGGCGGCCAATCATAATATCATGCGGGCGCTGAAAAGGCAGCCGTTTCTCCTGATGGAGAGCACGCCTTCGGCTGTAAGCTGGAGGGAGTACAATCCTCTGAAAAGGCCGGGTATGAATATGTTGGCCGGGATGCAGGCCATCGCTCATGGTTCTGATTCCGTTTTGTATTTCCAGTGGAGAAAGGGACGTGGAGGATATGAAAAATTCCATGGTGCGGTGCTTGACCATAAGAATGGGACAAATACGAGAGTATTCCGGGAAGTGACTGAGCTGGGAGAACGGCTTGCAGGATTGGGAGAAAAGATCCAGGGAACAGTCAACAGACCAAAGGCGGCTATTCTTTTCGATTGGGAGAACTGGTGGGCGGTAGAGGACACTCAGGGGCCGCGGTTGGATATCAAGTATGTGAAGACGATCCTTTCTCATTATTGCGCGTTCTGGGAGCAAGGGATTGAAGCAGACCTTATTGGGATGAATGAGCCGCTTGATGATTATCTTCTTGTATCGGCCCCGATGAATTATCTGTACAAAGATGGATATGCGGATCGTGTTCGTGCGTTTGTGGAATCTGGCGGCGTGTTTGTAACAACCTGTTTTAGCGGGATGGTGAATGAGACGGATCTTTGTTTTACAGAGCAGCATCCGCTGGAGGACGTGCTTGGCGTCATAGAAGAAGAAATTGACGCACCGTCCGAGGAGTTTGAGAACAGCTTTCACTATGATGGAAAGACGTATCCGGCAAAATTCCTGTGTGAAATCTCGCATGCGAAGGAGGATACGGAGGTGCTTGCGTCTTACGAGGAAGATTTTTATGCAGGGTATCCGGCTGTGACCTGTCATCCGTTTGGAAAGGGATCTGCCTTTTATCTGGCGGCAGGTTCCGATCAGGAGTTTTTGAGGGTATTTTACCGTGATGTGTTCCGAAAAGCCGGAGTGGAAAATGCCCTTCGGGCAAAGCTTCCATATGGGGTGACAACGGCAGAACGTATTGCGGATGATGGAACGAGGATTGTATTTGTGATGAATTTCAAAAATGAACCGGTCATCGTGGAAGATATCGGAATCTGGACAGATGTGGAAACTCAGGAACAGTATGAGGAGGCTCTGCGGATGAAGCCGTTCGAGTGCCTTGTGCTGACAAAACAGAAAACGAATGGTAATTGAGCTTGATTGCCAAGAGAGCGCAAACATAATAAGATAGAATGACCAGGGAGACGTGTTCTTATGAAAAGGAGCGCGTTTCCCTGGTCTTTTCATTGGTGTGAGGGATGGATGAGTTAGATTACGGAGCCGAGGACTTCTTTTAATTCGGTAGCAGAGCTTTTGAGTTTTTCCAGCTCGTCCGTACTAAGGGGGATCTCAAGCACCTGTTCAGCCCCTTTTCCGGATACGATAGTAGGTACGCTGATACAGAGATCACGTAGACCATACTCGCCGTTTAGAAGACTGGAAACAGGGAGAACGGAATGTTCGTTGCGAATGATGGATTCGGCGATCCGGCTGACAGCCATAGCAACACCATAATAGGTAGCTCCCTTGCGGTCGATGATTTCATAGGCACTGTCACGGACCGTATGGTAAATTCGGTTCATGGCTTGTTCATGGTCGTAATGTCCCCGAAGTTCGCAGAAGTCGTTGATGCTGATGCCGGAGACATTGGAACTGCTCCAGACGGCAAGTTCACTGTCGCCGTGTTCGCCGATAATATAAGCATGGACACTGCGGCTGTCTACGGTGAGATGTTCGCTTAAGAGGTAACGAAAACGGGCGGAATCCAGGACAGTACCGCTTCCAAGTACCCGTTCTTTTGGGTAGCCGGAAAGCTTCAGGGCCGCATAGGTCAGGATGTCTACCGGATTGGCGACGATCAGCAGGATGCCTTCAAAGTTTCGTTTTGTGATCTCCGGGATAATGGTCTTGAAAATGGCGATATTTTTGTGGACAAGATCAAGCCTTGTCTCACCCGGTTTTTGATTGGCACCTGCGGTGATGATGATCAGAGCGCAGTCGCTGATATCATCATAGGATCCTGCGTAAATGTGCATTGGAGAAGTAAAAGGTCTGCCGTGGCTTAAATCCATGGCTTCACCCTCCGCTTTTTTTTGATCGGCATCGATAAGCACAAGTTCTGAAAATAATCCTTTGTGTACCAGACTGAATGCAGTGGACGCTCCCACAAATCCACACCCAATGATGGCGGCTTTTCTGATATTGATCATATGGTTGACCTCCTTGAGCATATTCATTGATAAAAACAATAATAGTTTCTGTTTCAAAGTAGCATAAAGGATAATGTAAGACAAGGGGGCAAAAAAAGAAAAAAATCCTTGACACACGGAAAGGGCTTGTGATACAATAAAATGCACTATTGTGGGGAGGTGGGCTGTAAAAAGGGCTGAGATAGCACTTTAACCCCCACAATATACTATGAAAACTGGTGATTTTCACGAGAATAATAATACAAGGAGTGAAACGTCAATGGAGAAAAACAGAATTCGTCCCATGAAAAGCGGAAGAAGTTCCCGGATGACCTATTCCAGACAAAAAGAAGTTCTGCAGATGCCAAATCTGATTGAAGTTCAGAAGGATTCTTATCAGTGGTTTCTTGATGAGGGTCTGAAAGAAGTGTTCGATGATATTTCACCGATCACGGATTACAGCGGACAGTTGAGTCTGGAATTTGTTGATTTTACATTATGCGAAGATGATGTGAAGTACACGATCGAGGAATGCAAAGAGCGGGATGCGACTTACGCAGCGCCTTTGAAAGTAAGAGTAAGGCTTTATAATAAGGAAACGGATGAGATCAACGAGCACGAGATCTTTATGGGCGATCTGCCTATTATGACAAAGACAGGCACCTTTGTTATCAATGGTGCGGAACGTGTTATTGTAAGCCAGCTTGTGCGTTCCCCTGGTATCTACTACGGAATCGCGCACGATAAGATTGGTAAAGAGCTCTATTCCTGTACAGTCATTCCGAACCGTGGCGCATGGCTGGAATATGAGACAGACTCTAATGACGTTTTCTATGTAAGAGTAGATAGAACAAGAAAGGTACCGATTACTGTGCTGATCAGAGCGCTTGGTGTCGGCACAAACCCGGAAATCCTTGAGATGTTTGGCGAGGAGCCGAAAATCCTTGCAAGCTTTGGCAAAGATACGGCAGAGAACTACCAGGAAGGCCTTCTTGAGCTCTACAAGAAGATTCGTCCGGGTGAGCCGCTTGCGGTAGACAGTGCGGAGAGCCTGATTACAAGTATGTTCTTTGATCCGAGACGATATGATCTGGCGAAAGTCGGACGTTACAAATTTAATAAAAAATTACTCCTTAAAAATAGAATCACGGGACAGATTCTCGCGAGAGAGGTGTTCAGTCCATTGACAGGTGAAATTCTCGCTGAGGCGGGAACTGAGGTGACAAGGGAACTCGCTGACACGATTCAGAACAATGCAGTGCCGTTTGTATGGATCAGCCGTGAAGGAGAAGACAGAGATATCAAGGTCCTTTCCAATATGGCGGTAGATCTGAAAGAAGCAGCCGGCATTGATCCTGAGGAAGTAGGCGTTTCCGAGCTTGTATACTACCCTGTCCTTGCGGACCTAATGGATGAGGCGGCAGGTGATGCAGACGAGCTTAAGGAAGCCATCAGAAAGAATCTTCACGAGCTGGTTCCGAAGCATATTACAAAGGAGGACATCTTCGCGTCCATCAATTACAATATGCATCTGGAATACGGCCTTGGAAATGACGACGATATTGACCATCTTGGAAACAGGCGTATCCGGGCGGTTGGAGAGCTGTTGCAGAACCAGTACCGGATCGGACTCTCCCGTTTGGAAAGAGTTGTCCGTGAGAGGATGACGACCCAGGATCTGGAGGGAATTTCTCCACAGTCTCTGATCAATATTAAGCCGGTGACGGCTGCGGTGAAAGAATTTTTCGGTTCCTCCCAGTTGTCCCAGTTCATGGATCAGAACAATCCGCTCGGTGAGCTGACGCACAAGAGACGTCTGTCTGCACTCGGACCGGGAGGTCTTTCCAGAGACCGTGCCGGATTTGAGGTCCGCGACGTTCATTATTCCCATTACGGAAGAATGTGTCCGATCGAGACTCCGGAAGGTCCGAATATCGGTCTGATCAACTCCCTTGCGACATATGCCAGAATCAATAAATACGGATTTGTCGAGGCTCCGTACCGGAAGATTGACAAGACGAACCCGGAAAATCCGGTCGTAACAGACGAAGTAGTCTATATGACGGCGGACGAAGAGGATAATTACCATGTGGCTCAGGCGAATGAGCAGCTCGATGCGGAAGGACATTTTGTGAGAAAGAATGTTTCCGGTCGTTACCGGGAAGAAACGCAGGAGTACGAGAGAAGCAAGTTCGACTACATGGATGTGTCTCCGAAGATGGTATTTTCCGTTGCGACAGCACTTATCCCATTCCTGGAAAATGACGATGCCAACCGTGCGCTCATGGGATCAAACATGCAGCGTCAGGCAGTACCGCTCCTGACAACAGAAGCTCCGGTAGTCGGAACAGGTATGGAAGAGAAGTCAGCGGTAGACTCCGGTGTCTGCATTGTTGCGGAGGAGGCAGGCGTCGTAGAGAGAGCGGCTTCCACAGAGATCATCATTCGTCAGGACGATGGCGTGAAGAAAACTTACAAGCTTACGAAGTTTTTACGAAGCAATCAGTCCAACTGCTACAACCAGAGACCGATCGTATTCAAGGGCGACCGTGTGGAGAAGGGTGACGTTATTGCGGACGGACCGTCAACATCCAATGGCGAGATGGCGCTTGGAAAGAATCCGTTGATCGGATTTATGACATGGGAAGGATATAACTACGAGGATGCTGTTCTTTTGAGCGAGCGTCTTGTTCAGGACGATGTGTATACATCCGTTCATATTGAGGAATACGAGGCAGAAGCACGTGACACCAAGCTGGGACCGGAAGAGATCACACGAGATATCCCGGGCGTCGGCGATGATGCGCTGAAAGATCTCGACGAGAGAGGAATTATCCGGATCGGTGCCGAAGTGCGTGCCGGAGATATTCTCGTCGGAAAGGTAACTCCGAAAGGAGAGACCGAACTGACGGCTGAGGAGCGTCTCTTAAGAGCGATCTTTGGCGAGAAAGCCCGTGAAGTGAGAGATACTTCTCTGAAAGTACCTCACGGAGAATATGGTATTGTTGTAGACGCCAAAGTATTTACAAGAGAAAACGGAGACGAGCTTTCTCCAGGTGTGAACCAGGCAGTGCGTATCTACATTGCCCAGAAGAGAAAGATTTCCGTTGGTGACAAGATGGCCGGACGTCATGGTAACAAGGGTGTCGTTTCCCGTGTGCTTCCGGTAGAGGATATGCCATTCCTTCCAAATGGCCGTCCGTTGGATATCGTGTTGAATCCTCTGGGCGTACCTTCCCGTATGAATATCGGACAGGTGCTTGAGATCCATTTAAGCCTTGCGGCAAAAGCTCTTGGCTTTAATGTAGCGACGCCGGTATTTGACGGAGCAAACGAAAATGATATTATGGATACACTTGACCTGGCGAATGATTATGTCAATCTTTCCTGGGAAGAGTTTGAAGAAAAGCATAAAGAAGAGCTTCTTCCGGAAGTGATGCAGCATCTTTACGACAACAGGGAGCACAGAAAGCTATGGAAAGGCGTGCCGATTTCCAGAGATGGTAAAGTACGCTTAAGAGACGGACGTACCGGCGAGTATTTTGACAGTCCGGTAACGATCGGACACATGCACTATCTGAAGTTGCATCACCTCGTTGACGATAAGATCCATGCACGTTCTACAGGTCCTTACTCCCTTGTAACGCAGCAGCCTCTCGGTGGTAAAGCACAGTTCGGCGGACAGCGTTTCGGAGAGATGGAGGTATGGGCTTTAGAGGCGTACGGCGCTTCCTATACACTGCAGGAGATCCTGACAGTAAAATCCGACGACGTCATCGGACGTGTGAAGACATACGAAGCCATCATCAAGGGCGACAATATTCCGGAGCCTGGTATTCCGGAGTCCTTTAAGGTGCTCTTAAAAGAGCTGCAGTCTCTTGGCCTGGATGTCCGTGTACTCAGAGAGGACAATACAGAAGTGGAGATTATGGAGACCTCCGATTACGGTGAGACAAACTTAAACGCAATCATCGAAGGGGACAGAAGATACTCCGGCGACAGAGAATCCTACGGCGAGCATGGTTTCTCACAGCAGGAATTCCAGGGAGAAGAATTAGTTGACATCGAAGAAGGACAGGATGAGGAAGAACTGGATTTTAACGACGAAGACTTTACGATTGATTTTGACGAAATGTCAGACGAAGAATAGAAAGGGGTGCCGTAATGACGGGAAACAATAATGAAGCGACGTATCAGCCGATGACCTTTGACGCGATCAAGATCGGGCTGGCATCACCTGAAAAGATTCTGGAGTGGTCAAGGGGAGAGGTCACAAAACCTGAGACGATCAACTACAGAACCTTAAAGCCGGAGCGTGACGGACTGTTCTGCGAGCGGATTTTCGGGCCTAGCAAGGACTGGGAATGTCACTGTGGTAAATATAAGAAGATCCGTTATAAAGGTGTGATCTGTGACCGCTGTGGTGTTGAAGTGACGAAATCCGCAGTACGCCGTGAGCGTATGGGACATATTGCGCTGGCTGCCCCGGTATCCCATATCTGGTATTTTAAAGGTATCCCAAGCCGTATGGGACTAATCCTGGATCTTTCTCCGAGAACTCTGGAGAAAGTACTGTACTTTGCTTCCTATATTGTACTGGACAAAGGGGAGACGGACCTGCAGTATAAGCAGGTGCTCTCCGAGCAGGAGTATCAGGATGCGAGAGAAAAATGGGGAAGTGCTTTCCGTGTCGGTATGGGTGCGGAAGCAATTCAGGAGCTTTTAAGAAGTATTGACCTGGAGAAGGAATATCATGAATTAAGAGACGGCCTGGAGGGCGCTACCGGACAGAAGCGTGCGAGAATCGTGAAGCGTCTGGAAGTGGTAGAAGCGTTCCGGGAGTCCGGAAACAAGCCGGAGTGGATGATTATGACAGTTATCCCGGTCATTCCGCCGGATCTGCGTCCGATGGTTCAGCTTGACGGTGGACGTTTTGCGACGTCCGACTTAAACGACCTATACAGAAGAATCATCAACCGGAACAACCGTCTGAGAAGACTTCTGGAGCTTGGTGCCCCGGATATTATTGTAAGAAACGAAAAGAGAATGCTTCAGGAGGCGGTAGACGCCCTGATCGACAACGGCCGCCGTGGCCGTCCGGTCACAGGACCTGGAAACCGCGCTCTCAAATCTCTTTCCGATATGTTAAAGGGAAAGTCCGGACGATTCCGTCAGAATTTGCTCGGAAAACGTGTCGATTACTCCGGGCGATCCGTTATCGTCGTAGGACCGGAGTTGAAGATTTATCAGTGCGGTCTTCCGAAAGAGATGGCAATCGAGCTGTTCAAACCGTTTGTAATGAAAGAGCTTGTTGCGAATGGTACAGCGCACAATATTAAAAACGCGAAGAAGATGGTGGAGAGACTTCAGACAGAAGTTTGGGACGTTCTGGAAGACGTGATCAAGGAACATCCGGTAATGTTAAACCGTGCCCCTACTCTGCATCGTCTGGGAATTCAGGCTTTTGAGCCGATCCTCGTAGAAGGAAAAGCGATTAAGCTTCATCCCCTCGTATGTACCGCTTTCAACGCGGATTTCGATGGTGACCAGATGGCAGTTCATCTTCCGCTTTCTGTAGAAGCTCAGGCGGAGTGCCGCTTCCTTCTCCTTTCACCGAACAACCTGCTGAAACCGTCTGACGGTGGTCCGGTAGCCGTTCCTTCCCAGGATATGGTACTTGGTATCTATTACCTGACACAGGAAAGACCAGGAGCCAAAGGAGAGGGCAAATCATTCAAGAGCGTAAACGAAGCGATTCTTGCTTACGAAAACCAGGCGATCACCTTACATTCCAGAATCAAGGTACGTGTCTCCAAGACACTACCGAATGGAACGGTGAAATATGGAATCGTAGAGTCTACACTGGGACGGTTCCTCTTCAACGAGATTATTCCGCAGGACCTTGGTTTTGTAGACCGTGAAGCAGAGGGTAATGAGCTGCTTTTGGAAGTCGATTTCCATGTCGGGAAGAAGCAGTTAAAGAAGATCCTGGAGAAGGTAATCAATACCCACGGCGCTTCGGCGACAGCAGAAGTACTTGACAATGTAAAAGCCATTGGATACAAGTTCTCCACACGGGCAGCGATGACGGTATCTATTTCTGATATGACGGTACCTCCGCAGAAGCCTGAGATGATCCAGCAGGCACAGGATACGGTGGATAAGATTACACGGAACTTTAAGCGTGGTCTGATTACCGAAGAAGAGCGTTACAAAGAAGTCGTAGAGACATGGAAAGCAACAGACGATGCCTTGACAGAGGCCCTGCTTTCCGGTCTGGATAAATACAACAATATCTTTATGATGGCGGATTCCGGAGCCCGTGGTTCTGACAAGCAGATCAAACAGCTTGCCGGTATGCGTGGTCTGATGGCAGATACGACAGGACGGACTATCGAGCTGCCGATCAAGTCCAACTTCCGTGAAGGTCTGGACGTACTGGAATACTTCATGTCGGCCCATGGAGCACGTAAAGGTCTTTCTGATACGGCTCTTCGTACAGCCGACTCCGGATACCTGACAAGACGTCTTGTTGACGTTTCCCAGGAGCTTTCTATCCGTGAAGTAGACTGTGTTGCCAAAGGAGAAGAAATTCCTGGTATGTATGTCAAAGCATTTACGGATGGAAACGAAGAGATTGAGAGCCTTCAGGAGCGTATCACAGGACGCTACTCCTGTGAGACGATCTGCGACAGTGAAGGAAATGTCATTGTAAAGGCAAACCACATGATTACACCGAAGCGTGCGGCGGCGATCGTCACAAAAGGTGTGGATGAAAACGGCGGCGAAATCAAGAAGGTGAAGATCCGTACGATCCTGACCTGTAAATCTCATCTTGGCGTCTGCGCGAAGTGTTACGGAGCAAACATGGCAACAGGTGAACCAGTCCAGGTTGGAGAGGCGGTCGGAATCATCGCCGCACAGTCTATCGGTGAGCCTGGTACACAGCTTACGATGCGTACTTTCCATACGGGTGGAGTTGCCGGTGACGATATCACGCAGGGTCTTCCTCGTGTCGAGGAGCTTTTCGAGGCAAGAAAGCCGAAGGGACTTGCAATTATCACAGAGTTTGCGGGAACCGCAACGATCAACGATACAAAGAAGAAGCGTGAGATTATTGTCACCAACAATGAGACAGGAGAATCCAAGGCATACCTGATTCCGTACGGTTCCAGAATCAAGATTCAGGACGGTGTGCAGCTGGAGGCCGGAGACGAGCTGACGGAAGGTAGTGTTAATCCGCATGATATCCTGAGAATCAAAGGACTGCGTGCAGTACAGGATTATATGATCCAGGAAGTACAGAGAGTATACCGTCTCCAGGGTGTAGATATCAACGATAAGCATATCGAAGTTATTGTGCGTCAGATGCTGAAGAAAGTCCGCATCGAGGAGAATGGAGATTCTGAATTCCTTCCGGGAACCATGGTAGATACCCTCGAATTTGAGGATAGAAATAAAGAGCTTGTGGCTGACGGAAAAGAGCCGGCGACAGGTGAGCAGATTATGCTTGGTATCACCAAGGCTGCGCTTGCGACAAACTCCTTCCTTTCTGCCGCATCCTTCCAGGAGACGACGAAAGTCCTCACTGAGGCGGCAATCAAAGGAAAAGTCGATCCGCTGATTGGCCTGAAAGAGAACGTCATCATCGGAAAGCTGATTCCGGTTGGTACGGGTATGAGCAAATACCGTGACATCCGGCTGAATACCGACGCTATGATTGCGGCCAAGAAAGAAGAGGAGGAACGTCTTCGCCATGAAGCGGAAGAAAAGGCGGAATCCGAACAGGAGGCAGCAGTAGGGTCTGAGGGCGAGAATGCAGATGAGATAGAAGCAGCAGATACAGAGATGGAACTGACAGAAGAAATCTCTGAGGAAACAGAGGAAGATCTGGATGACATGTCCGGCGAGTCGGACGACGAAGATATGGAAAACGTCGAATCGGCGGAATAAAATCCGAAATAAGATCCGCAAGTTGAGTTGGAGATTATAATGTTAAGAAAATGGCTTACAGATTGTAAGCCATTTTCTATGTATAAATAGATTTATTTCCGTTCCAGTGTCGTCCCTTTGCGGAACCGTTCACAGGACTTCATGTACTTCATGCAGAAGTAGAATACGAGTCCGGTAGGTATGGTTGCGGTAAAGAAAGACACGTCAACATTAATCAGACCAATCAAAGCGCCGACAGCAATGGCGATGATTGCGGCCCAGTTGACGCCAGCATGATTGCCCTTTGGATCGTACAGATCCGCCAGCGCGGCGTCACTGTATTTCCTTTTGTGCAGAATGAAAAAGTCTGTAATCAGTACCGCAAAGATCGGTCCGAAGAATGCGGTGTAAATCTTACTGAACATGGCAAGGCCTGCGGCGGAACTGTCGTTTGTCAGAATCCATGGGCAGGTGCAGACAGCCAGAATACCAATGAGGATGACTGCTGTCCGGTGCTTCATCTTGAAAGCGTCCATAAATGCATAGGCCGGCGGGATGACGTTGCTGGCCAGGTTTGTGGTAAGCTGTGCAAAGATGATGAAGGATAGAGTGACGATCATAACGACCTTATTATCTACCATCTGCGCAAATGCGTTGATCGGGTTTGCCACTCCTGTTGCTGTAGAAGCCATGGCTCCAATGACACCAAGAAGGATCGTTGCAGGAACCATTGCCAGGAAGTAAGAGGCACCTCGTTTCATAACGGACATTCCTGACTTCATCTCACGAGAGTAGTCACCGGCATTGAGCATAACCGTCGTACTGTTTCCGAAGAAGGCGATGATTGCCGCTACAAACGGCATACCCCAGGTGCCGGATTTCTGCATCAGATTCTCACTGACAACAGTACCGTACTGGGTGACGCACAGATAGAGAAGATATAACATGGCGATGGAGATGACAACGCCGCCAATATTACCGATCCATTTTGCGCCCTGGAATCCTTTAATGGAAAGGAGAATCTGGATGATCTGGAACACGAAGAACCACAGCCAGATATTGTCAAATCCAAAGAGGGCGATGGTGATATTGTTGATGGCCGCGCCGCCAAGCCAGGTCTGGTACCCATACCATACGATAGCAGGAAGTCCACGGATCAGACTTGGAACAACATTTCCTTTCGTACCGAACGCGCTTCGAAGCTGTACAGCGTACGGAGCGCCGGTCTTGTAGCTGAATTGATCGTTCAGCGCAATGCCGACGACCAGGATCAGGGAACCAATGGCAACAGCCAGAAACAACTGTGTCAGGTTCAGCCCAGCTTCAAGCTGTGCAGAACCCTGTGCCAGCGTACCAATAGAGATACAGCCGCCAAGCCAGAGCATTGTATTGGAGCCCCAGCTCATAATCCGTTTCTCCGCAGGAATCGGATTTAAGGAGGCACTTTCCTGCTTTATTTCATTATTTTTTTTTGCTTCGCTCATATTGTTTTTCCTTCCTTATGGTTGCTAATTAACAGGGGTGATGTATTCGCCGTACCCTACTGCGTCCGGCATGTAAGTCTGACCGTCTGCCACAACTTTTCCGCGGATCACCGTGCAGACAGGAGCGCCCTTTCCTTCCAGACCATCGAAACAGGATACGTGGCCCTTGGTGAGCAGCTTGCTCTGGTCACATTTCCATGATTTGTCCGGATCGACAATGACAACATCGCCGTCAAATCCAAGCTCAAACGCTCCTTTGCGTCCATAAAGCCCGAAGACTTTTGCAGGATTGTAGTCCATGACTTTGGCAATCAGGCTTGGGCTGAATCCTTTTTTATGTACGACCATATCGAACATCATTGGAAGGAAGAACTGAATGGAGTTCAGGCCACCCCAAGCGTGCCAGATATCTTTGGTGGCATTATCTTTCTCCTCATCGGCCGCCGGAGAATGATCGCTTCCGATACAGGAAAGTGTGCCATCCAGTACATAGTCCCAGAGCTTTTCCATTGCCTCTTTGTTTCGCATCGGGGGTGTGCATTTTGCGGGAGCGCCTTTCTCAAATACAAAATCCTCTGTAAAACCAAGATAATGCGGGCAGGTCTCAGCAGTGATCGGAAGACCTTCGTGGATGGCGTCCTTTACAACCTGGGCAACCATCGGGTGGCTGACATGGCAAATGTGGACACGTCCGCCGGTGGCCCTTGCCATATCAATCACATTCTTTGTCGCTACATATTCTGTCCAGACATCGTGAGAATCCAGAAAATCACGAATTTTCTCTTCACTTGTGCGGTTCTCTTTGGACTTGGCTTCTTTTTCCCGTTCCAATACCTGTCCATATTCCTCGCAGTGGAAACCACAAAGTGCGTTGTACGGCTTCAGAATCTCGAGAGCTTTCCGCACATTTCCGAGGTTGACGGTAGGAAAGAGGTCCCCGTTCGGACAGGTGAATCCTTTGAAAGCGGCAACGCCACAGTTGTAAAGATCCACCAGATCGTTTATGTTGTTTTTGACGGAATCTGGCTTGTTGTCGTAATCCCCTACAAGTCCGCCCCACAATGCGTAGTCTACGAGTGAATGACGGCTGACTTTGCTTAGCTTCAAGTCAAAGATTTCCTTGTTCATCAGGGACGGATCGTTGTTCAGCGGCATATCGATCAGACATGTACAGCCGGCAACAACAGCGGCACGGGAACCAGTCTCAAAATCCTCGCGGTACTCAAATCCAGGTTCGTTCAGGTGTGCGTGACAGTCGATAATTCCGGGGAAGACATAATTTCCTTTGGCGTCGATCACTTCTTTTGCTTCAGCCTCGGTGCCTTTTGCAAGAAAGGCCGCGTACTTGCCGTCCTGAATAGCAATATCTGCCTCGTAGATCCGATCCGGTGTTACAAGTTTTCCGTTTCTTACCAACAAATCGTACATACATTTTCCTCCTATAAATTTTCTGAATATTTTTTGAAACAGATGCAAATTCAAACAAATACAATGTTTCAAAATAATTATATAAACAATATATTATTCCAAAAACATAAAAAAAACAATGGAGGAAAATCGGGAAAATAAAAGGGGATTTTATCTATTATGTATAAAAAAGTTTTTATGGTTTTACTAAAATTGGTGAAAATGAAAAATATAAACTGTTGCCGGATAGGCATTGCGTCCGCTTATTTTTGTGTTATACTTAAAAACAAAGACAAAAATACGAGACAGAACAAATGAGAAAGGATGATGAAGTAATGAATCAGTTTCAAGGGTTGACGGCGGATGACCTTGCAGGATTTGAGGCAAAGTATATGGACAGTGCGCTCTGCCGCGCGATTACGAATGTACTTTATAAACATTCGGTAAAGGATGCGGCATTTTGCCATGAGGGCCTTGCGAAATCCCAATATGCTTTTTCCATAGACATCCCGACCATGCCAGTTACAAATCAGAAAGCAAGCGGACGCTGCTGGATCTTCTCTGCGCTCAACGTGCTTCGGGAAGTGACGGCAAAGAAATGCAATCTTGAGAAATTTGAGCTGTCCCAGAACTATACCGCATTCTGGGACAAGTTTGAGAAAGCCAATTATATGCTGGAGAGTATCATCAATTTAGCGGATCGTCCGGTGGATGACAGGATTGTCTGTCACGTTCTTTCCGAGGGTGTAGGTGACGGCGGACAGTGGGATATGTTTGTCAATCTGGTGGAAAAATACGGAGTTGTTCCAAAGAGCGCCATGGAGGAGACATACCAGAGCAGTAATACGAGAGATATGAATGGGCTGTTGAATTCCAAGCTCCGTCAATGTGCGGCCGCGCTTCGCCAGACTATCAGAGAGGGAGGCGACCCACAGGCGCAGAAAAAAGAAATGATGTCCGAGATCTATGGATTCCTCTGCATGTGTTTTGGAAAACCGCCGAAGAGTTTCGATTTTGAATATGTGGATAAAGATAAGAAATACCATGTAATACGTGGATTAACACCGCGGACATTCTATCAGGAATATGTGGGACTGAATCTCCGTGAGGATTATGTCAGCATTATCAATTCCCCGACGAAAGACAAGCCGTTTGGGAAGAGCTATACGGTGGATTACCTTGGAAATGTAGCTGAGGGTGCGCCGGTACGTTACTACAACATTCCAATGGACACATTAAAAGAACTGATTATCCGCCAGCTTTCTGATGGTGAGATCGTGTGGTTTGGAAGCGATGTTGGAAAATACGGGGAGCGTGATATGGGACTTTGGAGCACAGACTGCTATGACTTTGAGGGTACATACGGCATCCATTTTGATATGGAAAAAGGAGAAAGCCTGGACTACCGGGAGAGTGCCATGAATCATGCCATGGTGATTACCGGTGTGGATCTGGACGAGAAGGGCAAAGCCCTGAAATGGAAGATCCAGAACAGTTGGAGCGACGAGCATGGTGAGAAAGGCTACTATCTGATGGGAGCCGAGTGGTTCGATCGTTTTGTATATCAGGCTGTGATTCATAAAAAATATTTGACAGAGGCTCAGATTGCCGAGGCAAATGCGGAGCCGATCCATCTCAATCCATGGGATCCGATGGGAACACTTGCAAGGTAAAACAGCAGAACGAAATCAATAAAAATTTTTATGGCGCCGGAAAACTGATCCGGCGCTGTAAAGTTTAAAAATAAAAAAGCAGGAGGAGAGAATCATGGTGATGACACGTGAGAGGGCACATGAGATTTTACACAAATATATGGAAGGGGAGCGCTATCTGGAACATTCCTATGCGGTGGAAGCGATCATGCGTGGAGTCGCCGCAAAGCTGGCTCCGGACGAGGTGGAATACTGGGGGATTGTAGGGCTTCTCCATGATTTGGACGAGGAGCACTGCCCTTGGAAAGAGCATCCGGAGACACACGGACCGACATCGGTCGAGATCCTGAAAAAAGAAGGCGTTGAGGATCCGGTTCTGTTTGACGCCATTTGCGCCCACAATCCGGAGAGCGGAGTGAAGGCAAAGACAAAGCTGCAGTACGCAATTCTGGCCTGTGATCCGATGAGCGGATTTTTAAAAGCAATCGCCCAGATCTATCCAGACAAAAAGATCGCAAGCGTCAAGCACAAATCCGTGCAGAAACGATTTCGAGAGCACCGTTTTGCGGCAGGCGCTAACCGGGATTACATGGAAGCGATTGAGTTTACGGGAATGGATTTTGACGAGTTTATTGATATCGCGCTGGAAGCAATGCGGGAAATTGCGGACCAGATCGGGCTGTAGAAGGAGGGTTTTGCTTTCCGTATCAATCATCATTCTTTATATCATGGATTGCGGACTCAGAAGAGTCCGTTTTCTGTTTTGGACAAAAAAGTGGAGCCGCTGCTCTGGCAGATTACAGATCTACTGTAGCATCAGCCCTACCCGGTTTTATTGATCTAATTTTAAGCCGTCTTTAAATGCTTCGCCAACTCGCTCGGTGACTTTATAGTATCCATGAGTATAAGGATCAAAAGCGATAGCGTTTACCAAAGTCATATCAGGCTTATCGCCAACCATAATGCGCTCATCAGCGGTAATATTGACAACTTTTCCAATCACGCCGCATCCATATTCGTTTTTCTGGTATTCAATAAATTCGCACTCTAAGCAGATAGGAAATTCGTTGATGACAGGTGCGTCCACCATCTCGGCTTTACTTGTAGTCAGCCCGCTTTTTTCAAATTTATTTACGACTTTGTTGCCGGTTACAACACCAAAATAGTCTGCCTCAACTACATGATCGGCGTCCGCGATACTAACTGTAAAAGAGCCTCTGGCCCGGATGTTTTTAACCGTTTTATGGGATTCTGTTAATTGAAGAGCCACGGTATTTCTGGACTGCATGGTTCCCCATGCGGCATTCATAACATTGACGCTGCCATCTTCGTTATAAGTTGTTACCATTAAAACAGGCATTGGAAAAATACCTTCCGTTAATTTTAATTTTTTTCTCATGATGTCTGCCTCCTTGTCTGAAATTGACATAAGTCCTAATCTTGCATATAATTATAGCAAGTAACAAAGAAAAGACAAGTACTGTCAAAAAAGACAGGTACTATTATTGGGGAAAGTATACATGATAAAAAAATACATTGAAAATTCAAATTTTGAAGAGACAGGATTTTATTACACGCTATCGCTGATTTCAGGGAAGCACAAGATGATTATTCTTTATTGTCTGATGGAATTTGAGGTTGTACGTTTCAACGAATTGAAACGCTATTTAAAAAAGATAACGGATAAAACTCTTAGCAATAATTTAAAAGAACTGGAAGCAAATCATCTTATCATTAGAAAAGAGTATCCTCAAATACCTCCAAAAGTCGAATATCGTTTGAGTGACAGAGGCAGGTCCTTGATGAAAGTATTAGATCAGCTATGTGTTTGGGGAGAAAATAACCGAGAAGAGTGAGTACGGGAATTCAAATTGGATGATTTTGCGGGCCGGAAAGCTGACAGAGAATGAGTAAGAGTGCTGTTTCGTGCTAAAATAGATGAAGCAGCATAACGGGGGGAACGGCAAATGGTTTTTGAAAAGATGCTGACGATGCAGGGGATGATGTTCTTCTTTGTGATCATTGGCTTTATTGTGAGAAAGAGAAGAATTGTAGGGACGACAGGTCGGCTCAATATGGTGGATCTGTGTCTTTATGTGTTGCTGCCTTTTAATATTTTTCATGCCTTTTTAGTACAGCCCCATCACGATGTGTGGGGACCGGTGGTGATTACGATACTGTTGTCTGTACTCTACAATGTAATCTCGGTGGCGTCTGCCTTTCTGCTTTACAAAAAGACGGACGAGGAGAAGAAAAAGCCGCTCCGTTACGGAACCATCGTTTCTAACGGGGGATTCCTTGGCAATCCGGTGATCGAGAGCATTTACGGAACGTCCGGGCTTTTGTATGCGGCGGTTTTCATGCTTCCGGTGCGGGTGGTGATGTGGTCGGTGGGCGTCTCCTGCTTCCTTCCGGGACAGAAAAAGAACGTGCTGAAAAAGGTGATCACTCACCCATGTATTGTCGCGATCTATCTGGGACTGATTGTGATGGTGCTCCCAGTGGCATGGCCGGATTTTTTCCTGAATGGGGTGGAGGGCTTAAGCAGCGCCAACACGCCGGTCAGCATGATGCTCATCGGAATGATGCTGGCGGAGATGGATCCGAGAGGGCTTGTCGACCGGACGATGGTATGGTATACGGCAGTGCGGCTGATCTTTATTCCGGCAGTTGTATTTGGAGTGACGGCGCCAATGACACTGGATCCGGTACTGAGGGGGATCACGGTGATTATGGCCGGTATGCCGGCTCCGGTGACGACAGCGCTACTTTCCTCTAAGTACCATGGAGACGAGCGGTACGCAACCGGTATGATTTTTTTAAGTACACTTTCGTCTCTTGTGACCCTGCCGCTCTGGTGTTTGCTGCTCGGATAGGAGATAGAAAAAACCGATAAAGAGAATGAAATTGTCTATAAAATAACTGATAAATTATTAACCGATAAGTTTATTTTTTAACGCTTGACGAAAGAAGGTGTGAATTTTATAATAAATTTAAAGTTGAATGAAGAATCTGTGAGATACCACTATGGTGCGATGTGCAGCACGGAAATGATAGCCGGAGCCGAAGGGGCATGCAAGAAACTCTCAGGCAAAAGGAACAGGTTCGGACAACACTCTGGAGAACAATATGATTGTACCGAAGAAGTAATCTGACCGGCAGCACAGCAACGTGTCAGATAATCTTTCAGGTAAAAGGACAGAGGCAGATTTGAGAACTTCTCGTAAAGAGAGAAGGTTCTTGATCTGTCTTTTTTGATGCGCCGGATTTTCGGCCGGAATCCGCTGTGGCAAAAAAGACATGGGACAAGTAACAGTTCAGCCATAACCGTTCAGCCATAACAGCCAGGACGAGCCGCTATGCGACTTTTATCGCTACTTGCATGGCTGAATCCGATCTGATGGCAGAACGCCATATACAAAGTACACAAAAAATCTTCGTTTTCAAACAAGTTTGAACTCAGATTTTTGTGACTTTGTACATGGCTGAACTGTTGCCAGCATATTGATTGAGGAGGAATTACGAATGAGTATGGTAGACGATGTAACAACTTACATCAAAAAGTATGACCCTGAGGTCGGAACGGCACTGGAACAGGAGCTGGGAAGGCAGAGACGGAATCTGGAGCTGATCGCGTCGGAAAATATCGTAACTCCGGCTGTAATGATGGCGATGGGGACGGTGCCGACGAACAAGTATGCAGAAGGATATCCGGGAAAGCGGTATTACGGCGGATGCGAATACGTGGACGTGATTGAAAACCTGGCCATTGAGAGAGCAAAAAAACTTTTTGGGAGCGAGCATGTATGCGTACAGCCGCATTCCGGAGCCAGCGCAAACATGGCAGTGTACCAGGCATTTTTGAAGCCGGGGGACACGGTAATGGGACTCAACCTGAATCATGGCGGACACCTGACACACGGATCACCGGTCAATATGTCCGGGATTCTCTACCGCTTCGTACCGTACAGCATCAATGACGAGGGATTTCTGGATTACGACGAAATCCGCCGTATCGCCAAAGAATGTCAGCCGAAGATGATCGTGGCAGGCGCGTCAGCTTATCCGAGGGCGATCCGGTTTGATTTGTTTGCGGAGATCGCAAAGGAAGTCGGAGCGATTCTCTTCGTAGACATGGCGCACATTGCGGGACTGGTAGCGGCAGGACTTCACCAGAGCCCGGTGCCATACGCGGATGTGGTGACAACGACGACCCACAAGACGCTGCGGGGACCAAGAGGCGGCATGATTCTGTGCAAGGAAGAACACGCAAAGGCAATCAACAAAGCGGTATTCCCAGGTACCCAGGGCGGTCCGCTGGAGCACGTGATCGCAGCCAAGGCTGTCTGCTTCGGGGAAGCGTTACGACCGGAATTTAAGACTTATCAGGAGCAGATCCTAAAGAACGCAAAGGCACTTGCGGATGCGCTCATGGAAGAGGGATTCCAGCTTGTCAGCGGCGGAACGGACAATCATCTGATGCTGGTAGATCTCCAGAACATGGGAATCACGGGAAAAGAGCTTCAAAGACGGCTTGACGAAGTGTATATCACAGTCAACAAAAATGCGGTGCCGAACGATCCGGCAAGCCCGTTCGTGACAAGCGGAATCCGTATCGGTACTCCAGCAGTCACAACGAGAGGACTCAAAGAAGAAGAGATGAGAACGATTGCCAGACTAATTAAGATGGCTGTGACGGACTTTGATACAAAGGCGGATGAGATCCGTGGCACAGTAAACGAAATCTGTGGAAGATATCCGTTATACGAGTAGAAAGGAGTGAGGGGATGGAATTAAAAACACCACTTTATGAGGAACATGTAAAGGCGGGCGGCAAGATCGTGCCGTTTGCGGGCTACCTGCTTCCGGTTCAGTACCCGGCGGGAGTCATCAAAGAACATATGGCGGTACGTACCCAGGCCGGACTCTTTGACGTTTCCCATATGGGAGAAGTACTCTGCACCGGACCGGATGCCAAAGCAAACTTACAGATGCTTCTGACAAATGATTATACAAAGATCAAGGACGGGCAGGCAAAGTACAGCCCGATGTGCAATGAACACGGCGGCACGGTGGACGATCTGATCGTTTACCGCAAATCAGAGGAAGAATATCTGATTGTCGTCAATGCAGCAAACAAAGAGAAAGATTATCAGTGGATGCTGGATCATCAGTTTGGCAATGTGACGTTTACCGACGTCTCCGAACAGTATGCACAGCTTGCGCTCCAGGGACCAAAAGCGCTTGACATTTTAAGAAAACTGACAAAGGAAGAATGGATTCCGCAGAAATACTATCATGCGGTATTTGACGCCGAGGTGGCAGGCATCCCTTGCATTGTATCCAAAACCGGGTACACCGGAGAGGACGGTGTGGAACTGTATCTGGCATCCGAATATGCGGCGCAGATGTGGAACGCCCTTCTGGAAGCTGGAAAGGAAGAAGGCCTCATTCCATGCGGGCTGGGAGCGAGAGATACCCTCCGGATGGAAGCGGCGATGCCATTGTACGGACACGAGATGAACGAGGAAATCAGCCCTCTGGAAGCGGGACTTACCTTTGCGGTGAAACTGGCAAAAGAGGACTTCATCGGAAAAAAGGCATTGGAAGAGGCAGGAGAGCCCAAGCGGGAGCGCATCGGCCTTAAAGTGACAGGAAGAGGCATTATCCGGGAAGAGCAGACCGTAATCTGCGCAGGAGAAGAGATTGGAACGACCACCTCCGGGACACATTGCCCATACCTGGGATACCCGATCGCCATGGCGCTTGTGCAGGCCGGTAAAGTAGTACCTGGGGACAAAGTAGAAGTCAATGTGCGTGGACGAAATGTTGAGGCGGAAGTAGTAGAACTTCCATTTTATAAAAGAGCGAAATAAACAGAGAAAAGGAGAAGAATCATGGAAATCAGAGAAGAATTAAACTATGTCAAATCACATGAGTGGGTAAAAGAAGAGGGAGAAATCGTAACAATCGGTCTGACGGATTATGCACAGTCAGAGCTTGGCGATCTTGTTTTTGTCAATCTCCCGGAGGAAGGAGACGAAGTGAGCATGGGCGAAGCCTTCGGCGACGTGGAATCTGTCAAAGCGGTTTCTGACGTTTATTCCCCGGTGAGCGGCGTTGTGTGCGAGATCAACGAGCGGCTTCTGGACGAACCAGAGTACATCAACGAAGCTCCGTATGACGCATGGTTTATCAAAGTCAAAGAGATCACCGAAAAAGAAGAGCTGTTATCAGGAGAAGAATACGAAGCATTTGTAGAAAGTGAAAAAGAATAAAAGAGAGAGGCGGTGAGTTCGCATGGGCAGCTATGTACCAAATACAAAAGAGCAAAGACAGGACATGCTTAAGGCAATCGGACTGTTCTCCATGGAAGACCTGTTTGTGGATATCCCGCAGGAAGTCCGTCTCAAAGGAGAACTTGAGATCCCACGGGGCAAGTCCGAGCTGGAAGTGATAAGAGAGATGGAAGATCTGGCAGGCAAAAACCGGGTGTTCCGTACCATGTTCCGTGGGGCGGGGGCGTACCGTCACTATATCCCGGCAGCGGTCACAAGCATCATTTCCAAGGAGAATTTTCTGACGGCGTACACACCGTATCAGGCAGAAGTAAGCCAGGGCATCCTGCAATCGATTTTTGAGTATCAGACGATGATCTGTGATCTGACAGGAATGGACGTGTCCAACGCGTCGGTCTATGACGGAGCATCTGCGGCAGCGGAGGGTGTCGTTATGTGCAGAGAGAGAAAGCGGGCGAAAGCGCTCGTTTCCGGGACGACGTCTCCGTATGTGATTCAGACCATTCAGACCTATTGCCATGGAAACGGAATGGAGATGGAAGTGATTCCGGAAAAGGACGGAAAGACCGATTGGGAAGAACTAAAGGCACGCCTGGATTCCGGGACAGCCTGCGTCTACATCCAGCACCCGAATTTCTACGGAAATCTGGAAGACGCAAAAGAGATCGGAGAGCTGACGCATGAGGCGGGAGCGAAATTCGTGATGGGCGTCAACCCGATTTCGCTTGGGATGTTAAAGACTCCGGCGGAGTATGGAGCCGATGTAGCAGTCGGAGAAGGACAGCCTCTTGGACTTCCACTGGCGTTCGGGGGACCATACATCGGATTTATGGCATGTACGGACAAGATGATGCGCAAGCTTCCGGGAAGAATCGTCGGGCAGACGAAAGACCGGAATGGAAAGACCGGATATGTGCTGACGCTCCAGGCAAGAGAGCAGCATATCCGCAGAGAAAAAGCGTCCAGCAACATTTGCTCCAACCAGGCGCTCTGTGCGCTGGCGGTGACAGTCTACCTTTCCTCCATGGGGAATGAGGGGCTTCGGGAGGCGGCTTTGCAGTCCGCATCCAAGGCACACTATCTGTCAAAAGAACTGGAAACCATCGGATATCACACAGAAAATCAGGGAACTTTCTTTCATGAATTTGTGACGACGTCAAAGGTATCCGCAAAAGAGACGTTAGACGCGCTGGAAGCGCATGGGATTCTGGGCGGATATCCTCTGGATGAGCACCGGATTCTCTGGTGCTGTACCGAGGTCAATACAAAAGAAGAAATGAATGACGTGATCCGGATTCTGAAGGAGGTGCAGTCATGCTAGTGTTTGAAAAGAGCAGACAGGGACGCGGAAATGGGATGCTCCCGAATTGGGAAGGAGAAACCTTTGAACTCCCAAAGACAGAACAAAGACAGAAAAAGCTTCACCTGCCGGAGATTGCGGAGGGGGATCTGAGCAGACATTACAGTGAGCTTGCAAGAAAATCCCACGGAGTCAACGACGGATTTTATCCGCTTGGTTCCTGTACTATGAAATATAACCCGAAGATCAACGAGACGGCAGCGGCCCTTCCGGGATTTACGGAGATTCATCCGTTACAGCCGGAACATACGGTGCAAGGATGTCTGGAAGTGCTGAAAACAGCGGAGGAAACGCTATGCACTATTACAGGAATGGACCATATGGTCTTCCAGCCGGCAGCAGGGGCCCATGGGGAATTTACAGGGCTGCTTCTGATCCGTGCCTACCATAAGAGCCGGGGCGACGCAAAACGGACGAAGATCCTCGTCCCGGATTCCGCGCACGGTACAAACCCGGCAAGTGCGGTGATGGCAGGATACAAGGTCGTCAGCGTCCCGTCCGGACCGGATGGATGTGTGGATCTGGAAAAATTAAAAGAAGCTGCCGACGATGAGACGGCGGGCATTATGCTGACAAACCCGAATACCCTTGGGATTTTTGAGAAACAGATTCTTGAGATTACAGAAGTGATACACGGCTGTGGAGGACTCTGTTACTATGACGGCGCCAACTTAAACGCTGTGATGGGAACGGTCCGTCCAGGAGATATGGGATTTGACGTGGTACATTTAAACCTCCACAAGACTTTCTCCACTCCGCACGGAGGCGGTGGTCCGGGAAGCGGTCCGGTAGGATGCAAACAGATTCTGGCGGACTTTCTCCCGTCCATCCTGGTAGAGGGCGAGGATGTCTTACATATGAAGAAACCGCAGCACAGCATTGGAGAGATGAAAAGCTTCTACGGCAATTTCCTTGTTGTTGTAAGGGCGTTGGCTTATCTGAAATCCCTTGGAAAAGAGGGAATTCCGGAAGCAAGCCAGAATGCGGTGCTCAACGCAAACTATATGCTGCACGGTCTTGCAGATATCTTCCCGGCCGCCAATGGAACGAGGTGTATGCATGAATTTGTCATTAGCCTGTCTGGCCTGAAGAAGAAAACCGGCATTTCCGCCATGGATATTGCAAAAGGACTTCTGGACAACGGCATCCATCCTCCGACTATGTACTTCCCGCTGATCGTGGACGAAGCACTGATGATCGAGCCGACGGAGACAGAATCCAGGGAGACGCTGGATGAAGCCCTGGAAGTCTTCCGACAACTGTATCAGCAGGCAAAAGCACAACCGGAGCGCCTGCACCTGGCGCCTGTTAGCACACCGGTTACAAGACTTGACGAGGTGGAGGCGGCCAGACATCCTGTGCTGAAGTATGAATTTGAAGAATAGGGTGAAACGACATGTTGGAAAAGCTGACTTACATAGAAAGCAACACAACCAATCCATATCATAATCTTGCTCTGGAGGAAGCGCTTTTGTTCGGGTGCGGGAAGGAGGAATGTATCCTCTACCTCTGGCAGAACGAGAAGACCGTTGTCATCGGGAAAAACCAGAATGCCTGGAAAGAATGTCGTACGGAAAAACTGGAACGGGACGGGGGACACCTGGCACGGCGGCTCTCAGGGGGCGGAGCCGTCTACCACGATCTTGGAAATCTGAATTTCACCTTTCTCGTTTCCAGAGAGCATTACGATTTGGACCGGCAGCTTGCAGTGATCCAAAGGGCGCTGGAATATCTGGGACTTCGTGCTGAAAAGTCCGGGCGAAATGATCTTTTGATCAACGGAAAGAAATTTTCCGGAAATGCCTTTTACCGCCATGGAGACCACTGTTATCACCACGGAACCATCATGGTGGCGGTGGACAAAGAGAGGCTGGGTTCGTATCTAACGGTTTCTACGGCAAAGCTTCAGTCCAAAGGGGTGGATTCCGTACGCTCCAGAGTGGCGAATCTGACGGATTATCTTCCGAATCTGGCGATCGACAGCCTGAAAGAAGCGCTCCGGCAGGCGTTCGGGGAAGTTTACGGGCTCCCGGTAGAAGAAAGAAGCCAGGATGAAGAAGAACTTGCAAAACGGACAGAATTCTTTGGCTCCTGGGAATGGCTCTATGGACGGAGAATCCCGTTCCAGCACGAGAGAACGAAGAAATTCCCGTGGGGCGAAGTGACGATCCAGTTTGAAGTGGAAAAGGGCAGAATCCGGGAGGCGGCAGTCTATTCAGACGCCTTAAAAACCGGACTGATTGAGGTGCTGCCAGAATATCTGAAAGGAGTCCGCTTTCAGAGCAGCAGCATCTGGACTGAGCTCGGTCTCTACTGGTCTGCGGATCCGGAGGAAGAGCAGATGATGATGGATATCAGAAAATGGATGAAAGAAGAGGAATGGTAGATGGAAGGACAATTTGATCTGATTGTAATCGGAGCAGGACCGGGCGGCTATGTGGCGGCTATCAAGGCGGCAAAACTTGGCCTTAAGACTGCGGTCATCGAGAATAGGGAAGTGGGCGGAACGTGCCTGAACCGTGGGTGCATCCCGGCCAAGGCGATGATCCATGCGTCTTCTGTGTACCGGGAGATGCAAAGCAGTGAGGAAATCGGAATTTTCGCCTCACAGGTTACCTACGATTACGGCAAGATACTAGAATATAAAGAAAGGACGACCAGGCAGCTCGTCCAGGGAATCGGGCAGGTATTAAAGGCAAACAGCGTGGAGATCATCTGCGGAACCGGAACACTCCTTCCGGAAAATGAGGTGAAAGTTACCTCCGAAGAAGGAGAACAGATGCTGAAAGCAAAAGACGTTTTGCTGGCGTCCGGCTCCAAGCCGCTCCGGATTCCGATTCCTGGCATTGATCTGCCGGGAGTGATCACAAGTGATGACCTGTTCCGGATGAAAGAAGTACCGGAAAGCCTTGTTATTATCGGGGGAGGCGTCATCAGTGTGGAATTCGCAACCGTATACGCAGCCCTTGGGACGAAAGTAACGATTCTGGAAGCCATGCCGAGACTGATCCCGAATATGGATAAAGAAATTTCCCAGAATCTCAAGATGATTCTGAAAAAGCGGGGAATCGAGATCCACACTGCGGCAGCGGTGCAGTCCATTGAGCAGGACACAGACGGATATTTCTGTCATTATACAGAGAAAGAAAAAGCGCGGCAGGCGAAAGGCGCTTATGTGCTTTGCGCGGTAGGACGGTGCGCCAACACGGACGGCCTGCTTGGCGAAGACATGACTTTGGAGCTTGCAGGGGGCCGTGTCGTGGTAGATGAACACTTTGCCACGTCTATGCCACATGTCTATGCCATCGGAGATCTGATCGGAGGAGCGCAGCTCGCTCATGCGGCAAGCGCCCAGGGCGTTGCTGTGGCAGAGCGTCTGGCAGGAAAAGAGCGTTCCATCGATGTGAATGTGATACCGGGATGTGTGTATACAGATCCGGAGATTGCTTCCGCAGGTCTGACTGAAGACGAGGCGAAAGAAAAAGGAATCGAAGTAGAGACAGGTAAGTTTATTATGAGCGCCAACGGGAAATCTATCATCACAAAAGAAGAGAGGGGATTCATCAAGGTGGTGGCGAACAAGGAAAGTCATGTGATTCTCGGAGCCCAAATGATGTGTGCAAGGGCTACCGACATGATTGGGGAATTCGTGACCGCCATCACGAACAAGATGACGGTATCTCAGCTTCTGAAAGGTATGAGGGCACATCCGACCTACAATGAAGGGATCGGAGAGGCGTTGGAAGAGCTGGAAGGCGGCGCCATCCATGTCCTTCCGAAGAAAAAACGGTAAGAAAAAGAGACTTGTCAGATGTCGGAAAAAGAAGTAAAGTAATATGGAAATATACGAGGAAGATGAAAGAGGAAGAGATATGATTGATTACAAAAATGATGAAGCAAAACGTCAGAATGTGATTCAGTTTGTCAGGGCGACGCAGGAGATTATGGAGAAAGAAGGTATTAAAAAGGTTTCCATCCGTAAGATCGCGGCTGTTTCGGGCTTTCATAATTCTACTATTTATCTGTATTTTAAAGATCTGGACGAGCTTGTAATGCTGTCGTCCATCAGACACTTTCAAAAATACAGCAGTGATCTGGAAAAATTAAGTAACCGGCATGTTGACGCCTACGAAAATTTCTTTGCGATATGGGAGTATTTTGCGGATTCAGCCTTTCAATATTCATGCGTATTCTATAATTTCTTTTTCGGGAAATACAGTGATGATCTGACCGTTTTTTTGAACCGCTACTATGATCTGTTTCCAGAAGAAAAGAGTGCGCTCAGCGAGGAAATCGAAGCTATGTACCTGGGACGCAATTATCAGGAACGATGCATGAAGATCCTGGCGCCGTTGATCGGAGATCCGCGGACACGTGTGACAAAAGAAAACGCGGAGATTGTAAATGACATCAGCGTCTGCTTTTGTATGGATCTGCTCAATAAAAAGTGTGCGAATCCGGAAATGGATAATGAAGTATTGAAAAAGCATATGATGGATATGCTACGATTTATTATTGAAAAATAGAAGAATAGAAGAGTTGAAAAAGCCTTCCGTGGGAATCTGAATGGGATTCTTACGGAGGGCTTTTTTGCTGCTAACACAGTGAAGGTTTCACTTTTGGATGAATCGTTGTGCCTGAGATTGAAATAATCTATAAACCTATTGACAATAATCGCGATTAGTGATAAGTTAATCGTATAAATTATTAAATAATCGCGATTATTAAGAAACTATATTGTGCAAAATGCACAATTCATTTGTGTGCTTTTTTTAGAAGGAGGATTTGAGATGAGACTGGAAATCGGGAATTTCTATGTGCGGAATATCATCTTTGGAGAAAAATTATCGTTTGAAAGTGGGATTCTAACGATCAATAAGGACGAAGCGCTTACCTATATCAGAGCAGACGAGCGCATCACAGAGGCGGAACTCTATATCGCAAAACCTGGGGATCCGATCCGGATATGTCCGGTAAAAGAGGCGATCGAGCCTCGTGTCAGACCGGATGGGAGAGGAGTTTTCCCTGGATATACCGGAGATCTGGAGCGGGCTGGAAACGGTACCGTACATGCACTTAAAAATTGCAGCGTACTCGTCGTAGGCAGACACTGGGGAGGTTTCCAGGACGGTCTGATTGATATGAGCGGAGAAGGACAGAAATATACTTACTTTGGGCAGTTGAATAATATCGTCCTGGTGGCGGACACGAACGAGGTGTTTGAGCAGAGAGAGCAGCAGAAAAAAAACGACGCGCTCAGGAGAGCAGGGCATAAACTGGCGGAATATATTGCACAATGTGTAAAAGAACTCAAGCCGGAGGAGACGGAAGTCTACGATCTGGATGCCATGATCCGGAGAGGTGCGGATGTGGAAACCCTCCCATCTGTGGTCTATGTGATGCAACCACAGTCCCAGATGGAAGAACTCGGATATAACGACCTTGTGTATGGCTGGGATATGAACCGCATGGTGCCGACCGTAATGCATCCAAATGAGATTTTGGACGGGGCTTTGGTGTCAGGAAGTTTCATGCCGGTTTCCTCCAAATGGTCCACTTATGATTTTCAGAATTGTCCGAATATCAAGGCCCTTTACAGAGAGCATGGAAAGACCATCAATTTCCTTGGCGTGATTATGTCGAACTTAAATGTGGCGTTGGAACAGAAAGAGCGGGCGGCGCTCTTTGTGGCACAGATTGCGAACACACTGGGAGCGGATGGCGCTGTTGTGGCGGAGGAAGGATACGGAAACCCGGATGCTGATTTTGTAGGCTGTATCGTTGCTCTTGAGGATGCGGGAGTCAAGACGGTGGGGATTTCCAATGAATGTACTGGACGTGACGGACAGTCCCAGCCGCTTGTCACGCTGGATGAAAAGTGCGATGCCATTGTATCCTGCGGAAATGTATCGGAACTGATTGAACTTCCGCCGATGGAGATTGTGCTTGGGGAACTGGAGGCTCTTGGGAGAGACGGGTTATCCGGGGGATGGGCGGCCGATGAGAAACTGGGGCCTTCCGTCAGAGAAGATGGATCGATCATTATGGAGAACAATTCCATGTTTTGTGGAGATCAGGTCTGTGGCTGGTCCCCGAAAACAATGAAGGAATTTTAAGGAGGTGCGGCAATGAAAAAGGCGATTTTATATATCAATCAGTTTTTCGGGCAGATCGGAGGAGAAGATCAGGCCGATTTTGCTCCGGCCATAAGAGAAGAAAAGATAGGTCCGGCGCTGGAGTACGCAAAAACACTACATGCGGAAATTACACATACTATTATCTGCGGCGATAATTACATGGGATCTCATACGGAAACGGCAGTCAATGAAATCCTTGAAATGCTGGCTGATAAAGAGTTTGACCTGTTTCTGGCAGGGCCGGCGTTTCAGGCAGGGCGGTATGGCGTGGCGTGCGGTACGATCTGTAAAGCAGTAAAGGACAGATATCACGTTCCAGTGCTGACTTCTATGAACGAAGAAAATCCGGGAGCGGAAATGTTTAAGCACGATATGTATATTTTAAGAGGCGGTAATATCGCTTCCAAAATGCGAAAGGATGTAAAGACGGTCACTAGTCTGGCAAACAAAATTCTGGATGGAGAAGAAGTCAGAAGTGCGGAAGAAGAGGGATATTTCGGACGTGGTATTCGTAGACAGGTATGGAGAAAGGATGCCAAACCGGCGTCTGAGCGTATGGTGGAGATGCTTGTAAAAAAGCTAAATGGGGAACCGTTTGAGACGGAACTTCCGATGCCGAAACTGGACCGTGTACCGATTGCTCCGGCAGTCAAAGATCTGAAGAAAGCCAGAATTGCTCTGTTAAATACAGGAGGCATTGTTCCAGTTGACAATCCGGACAGGATTCAGTCAGCGTCGGCGACCCGGTGGGGTAGATACGATATATCCAATACAGACCGTCTGGAGAGCGGCGTGTACAAGACGATCCACGCAGGATTTGACCCGGCGGCAGCAGATGCGGATCCGAATGTGGTAGCACCTGTAGACGCATTGAAAGTACTGGAAAAAGAAGGTGCTTTTGGAAGCCTGCATCCGTATTTTTATACAACTGTGGGGACTGGTACGACACAGGCGGAGGCGCAGAGAATGGCAAGAGAAATCCTGCCGTATCTGATGGAAGACCACGTAGACGCTGTAATTATGGTTTCTACATGAGGCACTTGTACTCGTTGCGGCGCAACGATGGTAAAAGAAATCGAAAAAGGAGGACTTCCGATTGTACAGATGTGCAATCTGATTCCTGTTGCCAAGACGGTAGGAAGCAACAGGATTGTGCCGACAATCTCGATCCCGTACCCGCTGGGAGATCCGGCGACTTCCAAAGAAGAGCAGTGGAAACTCAGATATCACAGGACAAAGGTAGCGCTGGAAAGTCTGGCCACAGACATCAAAGAGCAGACAGTATTCAGAGTATAAGGAGGCGGATTATGGAGAAAAGAAAACAGAAGAACAGCGTGTTCTATATCTCTCTGATACTAATCGCGATCATGGCGGTCTGGTCGGTTGCCTTTAATGAAAGTTTTACAAAAGTTTCTGATGCGGCGTTCGCGTTTTTGACAACAGATTTCGGCTGGCTCTATCTCCTGGCAATGATCGTATTTCTGGTGTTCGTATTGTACGTGGCATTTGGCCGGTATGGGAAAATCCGGCTTGGAGGAGATGACTCCAGGCCGGAATATAGTAACCTGACATGGTTTGGACTGCTTTTCGGCTGTGGCATGGGGGTGGGGCTTGTATTCTGGGGAGTAGCAGAGCCTTTGACACACTACCTGAACCCAGTGGGCGTGGAGAGTGCAACGCCGGAAGCAGCGGATTTTGCAATGAAATCTTTCTTTATGCATTGGGGGATTCTTCCGTGGGCGAACTATGCTGTGATCGGTCTGGCTCTGGCTTACTTTATGTTTCGGAAGAACAAGAAAGGTTTAGTCAGCAGTATCCTGGAACCGTTATTAGGCGAAAAAATGACAAAAGGATGGCTGGGAAAACTTGTGGATATTCTGGCGGTTTTTGCTACCGTGGCAGGTATCGTAACGTCCCTGGGGCTTGGGACGATGCAAATTAATGCAGGATTTAATAAATTGTTCGGGATTCCGACCACATTACTTGTACAGATTGGAATTGTAGTGGTTGTTTCGATTCTCTATATCGGGTCCGCCGTATCCGGTATTGAAAAGGGAATCAAGGTGATTTCAGATACCAATCTATATGTAGCGATCGGTCTGTTGCTCGTATGTTTTCTGGTAGGGCCAAAGATAGAGATACTTGACAGCTTTGTTAATGGCATTGGACAGTATATCGGAGATTTTATTCCGGATGCTCTAAAAGTCGGGGCATACGGGGATAATAGCTGGCTGGGAAGTTGGAGACTGTTTTACTGGGCGTGGTTTATCGCATGGGCTCCGTTTGTAGGCGTTTTTATTGCCAGAATCTCAAAGGGAAGAACAATCAGAGAGTTTGTCCTTGGAGTCGTCCTTGTACCGGCATTTGCGTCCTGCATCTGGGGAGCGGTATTTGGAAGTCTTGGAATCAATCTGGGAGAGACGGGGGTTCTTAGTTTGGATGTATTAAATGAAGTGGCGGCTACGCCGGAAGTTGGACTTTTTGTAGTCCTTCAGAAATATCCGCTTGGTTTTGTACTTTGCATTGTGGCACTTGTATCTCTCTGCGCGTTTTTTATTACGTCGGCTAATTCCGGGGTATACGTTCTGTCCATGCTGACGACAGATGGGGAGATTAATCCGCCGAACAGTAAAAAAATTCTCTGGGGAATGATCCAGTCGGTGATGGCGGTCGGTCTTCTGATGGCAGGGGGATTAAAACCGCTCCAGACAATCTCATTGGCTGCGGCATTTCCGTTTATTCTGATCATGTTTGAGGCGTGTGCGGCATTTATAAAAGCAATTAAGAAAGAAAAAATTTGATAACCCTCCTGAAAAATATTACGGCCTTTTTGCAAGGAGACCGTAATATTTTTCGTATTCTATAGGAAAGCCCTCGGGGTAGAATGGGCACACCGCAATCAGGGATATTACCGCTTTGTGGTATTACGGCGGTGTGCAAAGTGTTTAAGCCCGGGGATGGAGGAGAAAGAGACATTGAGGTGGGATTGCCTACTTCGCTTCTATGAGAAGGGAGAAACGATGGGATATCTGATTGGGTGGACGAGGCAGACTGCTGAAGTCCTCAAAGAATTGGAAACGACAGGGGAATACCGGGTGAAAGAGGAGTATATCCGGAAAAAGAACGGAGATATCGCAGGTTATTATCTGGAACTGTACCGGTGGTATACGGAAAAAAGCAGGGCGTATCTTCCGGCGGCCGTGGAGGGAGAATTTCCGATCTGGTTTTCCCTCAACAGTGATTACCGACTGCAGAAGACGGAGGGAACAGTGATCATCAGAGCCAGAATCCCCGGGGAAATGGCGCTTGTCATCGACGCTGGAAGATGGGACAGCAGGGGAAACCATATGTATATCTGCAAAAATGCCAAGGACAGGGCTGACTTTGAAAAGCTTTTGAACACCTACGGGATATATGACGAGACCATTCTGGCGGACAGGAAAGGGATTTTCTATCCGATGCTCAGAAAGAGAATGATGGAGAGCTGGGAGAGGCTCTTTACGATGCCGCCGGACAGACCGGAAAATGGATACGCTACTACATGGGTATTAAAACAGGAATGGATTGAGGAAATCATACTTTAAATAAAAATAAAAATCCTTTATTATAGAAGAAAAAGAATTTACAGGAGGGATTTTTATGTCAGAAATTACTTACAGAGACGCAAGAGTAGATGATGCAGAACAGATTGTCGCTTTCTACAATGAGGTGGGTGGAGAGACGAGTTATCTTAGCTTTGAAGCGGACGAATATCCAATGACAGTCAGTGAACAGAAAGACGAAATTCGTTCCCTGGAAGGGAACAAGACAAACCGGATGCTGCTTGCTATGGACGGGGATGAGATCGCAGGGATCGCAACGATCCATTCTTCCCATAAGATCAAGGCACGACATGACGGCGAGCTTGGAATCGTGGTGGCAAAGAAATATCAGAAGCAGGGCATCGGAAGTGAACTGATCCGGATACTGATTGACTGGTGCAAAGGAAACGGTGTGACGACAAGGATCAGTCTGGATACCCGTGCGGATAATATTCCGGCTGTTGCCCTTTATATGAAATTCGGCTTTGAAATCGAGGGATGCCGCAGAAATTCCACGCTTCTCAATGGCATGTACTACGATCTTTATGTGATGGGAATGATGATTGACGAAGCATAACGATTCAGCTATGCAGCTCAGATTTGCGGCTTGCGCCGCTTTTCCGCTGCTAATACAGCTAAATCTTCGCTCATGGCGAAGCGCCATATGTCCGGGGACACGGGAAAACCATCTGCAAGCAAGCTTGCGCTGTATTTTCCGTGTCCCCGGCCGCATGGCTGAATCGTTCACATGAAAATTCCTGTAAAAACCCTTGACTTTTACGAATGGACGTAATACAATGACAAATGCGTGTGGAAATACGTGATATTTTTGCGTGCAAAAGAATTTTTAAGCAAACCTATTAATTATTCGTAGGAGGTGAAAGGAATGCCAACATTCAACCAGTTAGTAAGAAAAGGACGTGAGGTTTCTGTAAAGAAATCTACAGCTCCGGCACTTCAGAAGGGATACAATTCCCTGAGAAAGAGACCTGTCGACGCATCCGCTCCGCAGAAGAGAGGAGTATGTACGGCGGTTAAGACAGCGACACCTAAGAAGCCAAACTCAGCTCTTAGAAAGATTGCCAGAGTTCGTCTGTCTAACGGAATCGAAGTAACAAGCTACATCCCGGGAGAAGGACACAACCTTCAGGAACACAGTGTTGTTCTGATCCGTGGTGGCCGTGTAAAGGACCTGCCAGGTACAAGATACCACATCGTCCGCGGAACACTTGATACAGCAGGTGTTGCTAAGAGACGTCAGGCACGTTCCAAATACGGTGCTAAGAGACCGAAAGACGCAAAAAAATAAGTAAAAGTTTTTAAGTAACAAAATCGTTATCGTATCACAGGACTATGAAATTAGTAGGTTGCGGATTGACATACACGGGTATGTTCCAGCCGCACGAACGCAAACTGTGAAGCGAGTACTGATGATTTAATCCAATTATGATTAAGGAGGGAAGGACCGTGCCACGTAAAGGACATACTCAGAAAAGAGACGTATTAGCGGATCCATTATACAATAACAAAGTTGTTACAAAGCTTATCAACAACATCATGTTAGATGGTAAGAAAGGTGTAGCACAGAAAATTGTATATGGCGCATTTGAGAGAGTTGCCGAGAAAGCTGACAAACCGGCGATCGAAGTATTTGAAGAGGCAATGAACAACATTATGCCTGTACTGGAAGTAAAGGCGAGACGTATCGGAGGTGCCACATATCAGGTGCCGATCGAAGTACGTGCTGACAGAAGACAGGCGTTGGCACTTCGTTGGCTGACCATGTTCTCTCGTAAAAGAGGCGAGAAAACAATGGAGGAAAGACTGGCCAACGAAATTCTCGATGCTGCAAATAACACAGGAGCATCTGTAAAGAGAAAAGAAGATATGCACAAGATGGCAGAGGCAAACAAGGCGTTTGCTCACTATCGTTTCTAGGATTTCCCTGGAAACGGTTCTGCCGGATTTGGCAGGAAACAGTCGATCTTATTAATTTAGGAGGAAAAAGTCTTGGCTGGAAGAGAATATCCATTAGAGAGAACAAGAAACATCGGTATCATGGCTCACATCGATGCTGGTAAGACGACGCTGACAGAGCGTATTCTCTACTATACCGGTGTAAACTACAAGATCGGTGATACCCATGAAGGGACTGCTACCATGGACTGGATGGAGCAGGAACAGGAAAGAGGTATCACGATCACTTCAGCTGCTACCACATGTCACTGGACCTTGGAAGAAAAGACGAAACCGAAGGCGGGCGCTTTAGAGCACCGTATCAATATCATCGATACTCCGGGTCACGTTGACTTCACCGTAGAGGTTGAGCGTTCCCTGCGTGTACTTGACGGTGCCGTAGGTGTGTTCTGTGCAAAGGGTGGTGTAGAACCTCAGTCAGAGAATGTATGGCGTCAGGCAGACACATACAATGTACCTCGTATGGCTTTCATCAACAAGATGGACATCCTGGGTGCAGATTTCTACAACGCAGTTGAGCAGATTAAAACAAGATTAGGTAAAAACGCAATCTGTCTTCAGCTTCCAATCGGAAAAGAAGACGAATTCAAAGGCATCATCGACCTGATGGAAATGCAGGCATATATCTACAATGATGACAAGGGTGACGATATCACTGTCTGCGAGATTCCGGAAGAAATGAAAGATGACGCTGAGTTATATCATACAGAGCTCGTTGAAAAGATCTGTGAGCTGGACGACGACCTGATGATGCAGTATCTGGAGGGTGAAGAGCCGTCTATCGAAGATCTGAAGAAAGTGCTGAGAAAAGCAACTTGTGAATGTACGGCTGTCCCGGTATGCTGCGGATCTGCTTACAGAAACAAAGGTGTTCAGAAACTTCTGGATGCGGTTCTTGAGTATATGCCGGCTCCGACAGATATCCCGGCTATCCAGGGTGTTGACGAAGACGGAAATGAAATTGTGAGACATTCTTCTGACGAGGAACCATTCTCAGCTCTCGTATTCAAGATTATGACAGACCCATTCGTAGGTAAGCTTGCTTACTTCCGTGTGTACTCTGGTGTTATGAACTCCGGTTCTTACGTGCTGAATGCCACAAAAGGCAAAAAAGAGCGTGTCGGACGTATCCTTCAGATGCACGCCAACAAAAGAGCAGAGCTCGACAAAGTATACTCCGGAGATATCGCTGCCGCAATCGGATTCAAATTCTCTACAACTGGAGACACCATCTGTGATGAGCAGCACCCGGTAATCCTTGAGTCCATGGAATTCCCGGAACCGGTTATCGAACTTGCAATCGAGCCTAAGACAAAAGCTTCCCAAGGTAAACTTGGTGAATCACTTGCAAAACTTGCTGAAGAAGACCCGACATTCCGCGCTCATACAGATCAGGAAACAGGTCAGACTATCATTGCTGGTATGGGTGAGCTCCATCTTGAAATTATTGTAGACAGACTTTTACGTGAGTTCAAGGTGGAAGCAAATGTAGGTGCCCCGCAGGTTGCTTACAAAGAATCTTTCACAAAAGCAGTAGATGTGGACAGCAAGTACGCAAAACAGTCCGGTGGACGTGGACAGTACGGACACTGTAAAGTTAAATTTGAACCAATGGATGTCAATGGAGAAGAGACATACAAGTTTGAATCCTCTGTTGTCGGCGGTGCTATTCCGAAGGAATATATCCCGGCAGTAGGAGAAGGTATTGAAGAGGCTATGAAGTCCGGTATCCTCGGCGGATTCCCGGTTGTTGGTATCCACGCAAATGTATATGATGGATCCTACCATGAAGTCGATTCCTCCGAAATGGCATTCCATATCGCTGGATCCCTTGCGTTCAAGGACGCGATGGCAAAGGCAGCTCCGGTACTTCTTGAGCCTATTATGAAGGTTGAAGTAACAATGCCGGAAGAATATATGGGTGACGTTATTGGTGACATCAACTCCCGTCGTGGACGTATCGAAGGAATGGATGATCTTGGCGGCGGAAAGATTGTACGCGCATATGTACCGCTTTCTGAAATGTTCGGATACTCCACAGATCTTCGTTCCAGAACACAGGGACGTGGTAACTACTCTATGTTCTTTGAAAAGTACGAACCAGTACCGAAGAACGTACAGGAAAAGGTATTATCCAATAAAAAAGCCTAAAAAGGCTTGAAAATTCGGCGGATTTGAAATATAATCAAATGTAGCTGAGTAAACTTTTAAATTTAAGAAATTGCCCTGCTTGAGGGTAGAATTAAGGAGGATTATTCAAATGGCAAAGGCTAAATTTGAAAGAACAAAACCACATTGTAATATTGGTACAATCGGTCACGTTGACCATGGTAAAACTACTTTAACAGCTGCTATCACAAAGACTCTTGCTGAAAGAGTTGAAGGTAACGCTGCCGTAGATTTCGAGAATATCGATAAAGCACCGGAAGAAAGAGAACGTGGTATCACAATCTCCACAGCTCACGTTGAGTATGAGACAGAGAAACGTCACTACGCACATGTTGACTGCCCAGGTCATGCCGATTACGTTAAGAACATGATCACAGGTGCTGCTCAGATGGACGGAGCTATCCTTGTTGTAGCTGCTACTGACGGAGTTATGGCTCAGACAAAAGAGCACATCCTTCTGTCTCGTCAGGTAGGTGTACCTTACATCGTAGTATTCATGAACAAATGTGACATGGTAGACGATGAAGAACTTCTTGAACTCGTAGAGATGGAAATTCGTGAACTCCTTGACGAGTACGAATTCCCGGGAGATGACACACCGATCATCAAAGGTTCTGCTCTGAAAGCTCTGGAAGATCCGAACGGAGAATGGGGCGACAAGATTATGGAGCTTATGGATGCTGTTGACAGCTATATTCCGGATCCGGAACGTGACACAGACAAACCGTTCCTTATGCCAGTCGAAGACGTATTCTCTATCACAGGACGTGGTACTGTTGCTACAGGTAGAGTAGAGCGTGGTACACTTCATGTATCTGATGAAGTAGAAATCGTTGGTATCCACGAAGATACACGTAAAGTCGTTGTAACAGGTGTGGAAATGTTCCGTAAACTTCTTGACGAAGCTCAGGCTGGTGATAACATCGGTGCTCTGCTTCGTGGTGTTCAGAGAACTGAAATCGAAAGAGGACAGGTTCTTTGCAAACCAGGTTCTGTAACATGCCATCACAAATTTACAGCTCAGGTTTACGTTCTGACAAAAGATGAAGGTGGACGTCATACTCCATTCTTCAACAACTACCGTCCGCAGTTCTACTTCAGAACAACAGACGTAACAGGTGTTTGCGAACTTCCGGAAGGAACAGAAATGTGCATGCCTGGAGATAACGTAGAAATGACAGTTGAACTGATCCATCCAGTAGCTATGGAGCAGGGACTTCGTTTCGCTATCCGTGAAGGTGGACGTACAGTAGGATCTGGACGTGTTGCTACAATCATCGAGTAATTGCTAAAAGCAGATTTTATAGGACTTTCTGAAATTTCAGAAAGTCCTATTTTGCTAAAGTCATAATCTTGATTTCAATTAAATGACCCTTTTCTTTTCTGACTGTGGCAGATAAGAGTAAGTAGGGATAACTCTACCCGTATTCAATCGTTTGAAATCTTAATGAGGTTACTGGGGTATGGTCTTTTCCCCGTAAGTACATCATCATAAAATTTCTGCTTTGTGTCGATATATTCGATACTATTGTTTATTTCCTGCAATTTTTCCAAAATTTCTGAAAAAAGCTTGACCGGTAGTTACTACCGAGTTTTACAATCTGGTTGTATTCTGAAGAACACAAGATGTCAGGGAGGTTATGATTATGGAGTATGTAACATTAAATAACGGAGTAAAAATGCCAAAACTCGGTTTTGGTGTATTCCAGATTACAAAGGAAGATTGTGAAAGATGTGTGTTAGACGCTATAAAGGTAGGCTATCGTCATATCGACACAGCTCAGTCTTATTTTAACGAAGAAGAAGTCGAAAACGCCATCAGCAAATGTGGATTGAAAAGATTTGTTTATCACAACGAAAGTATGGATTGACAATTATGGATATGAACAAGCCAAAGAATCCGTCTTGAAATCTATGAAGAAGCTGAAAGTCGATTATCTTGATTTAGTCCTTTTACATCAGCCGTTTAGTGATTATTATGGTGCTTACAGAGCTTTACAGGAGTTCAAGTAGAAGTCAATCCATTACATCAGCAGATACCAGCACAGGCTTTTTCCCGATTCTATAATTCAGTTCTTTTGCAGAAAGAGGGGATTATGAAGCTATCTTCTTTTGGGGAAGTCATCAAAGCAATGCAACTATAAAAATTTTATTTGCAGAAGATAAAAAACTATTGACGAACACATGTTCGACTGCTATAATACGAATTACAGAACAGATTTAACTGGCCAGAATCTGGTATCTGTAAGAGTTTCGGCAAAGCAGGATTTCAGCAGAGCGACTCTGTCGGGCAGCACAGAGCTGTATCAACGGTTTTCTTTCCCTTATCCGTGATGCTGATGATGATTTTGCGATTACCCGGAGGGTGAAGATAGGGATGAGTTTGATGTCAAATAAAGAGTTGAAAGTAAGCGCGCAGCAAACTGAGGATGCAGTCTGTTTATGGAATGCAGTATGTGAAATTACTGAGCGAGGAAACAATGCGGAGATTAAACGAAAGAAGGACGGGAGTTTTACCGTATATGAAGTCAAAAAGAAAATAGTGGCAGTTTGATAAATCGGTATCGAACGAAGGACTGATAGGAGTCAGAAATCAACAGAGTGAAGAATGTGGTTTCCGGCTCCTTTTTATGATCCGCAGGATTGGTAGTGTAACAGAGAAAAGAAAGGAAGGTGTGAAGATGGAAGCAGAGGAAGTAGTTCAATTAATGAAGTTAAACGATTTTACACAATTTAAGAATCAGGACGTCTTAACTATTATAAAAGGCTGCCACGAAAAAACAAGAAGTACTTTTTTCGGAGATGCCGGAAAAGTTGCAGATGTTGATAAAACGTGGGTGAAAGTAGCAATCAATCTTCTACTATTTGCGATCAGCCAGACAGGCAACAACATGTACGGCACGACAGAGGGAATCCGGGACATGAAATACAGGGATAAAGTCGGCAGGCTATTTGAAGGGAATCCGTCGCTATGGAAAGATGTGTTTCAGAGATACTTGTCCCACATTGGTGTGAGTGTAAATGAACAGTTGATGGAGAGTTTTTATACAGAGACTTCCAAATTAAACTTTATCATGGGAATGAAAGAGCAGCAAATGGAGGAATGTATTGGACTTTGTTTTGCGCTTGTCCGAATTTACTATGAAAAAGCATTTTCTTTATATTGTCAGAAATGGGAGGATGTCTTAGGAAATGAAATCGTAAGTTCCTACACCGGTGAACAAACTCTATATGAATATGTAGAATCACCAGTTCTGGAAGATGCGGTGCGCCTTTACGTAGAAAATGCAATTCATACTGTTACAGACAGTAAAAACTGGGTTTCCCAGGAGAAAAGAAACCGGGGCATTGCCACAGCGACACACGATGTATTTGTCGTGCATGAGGTAAGAGAGGTCTATCATAGCGAGTATGATCAGGGGAGGGCCGTTTGGAGCTGGCTCCAGGATCAGGAAGTGAAAAGCTGTATCCCTGAAATGAAAAACATTCCGGATTGTCATATTCACAATCAGTCTTATGGAAACTGGTACGATGCTCCCCGCCCAAGTGGAGGGTGTGTGACAGGGGACACGAAAATTTGTCTGAGTGATGGAAGAGAGATTCCCATTTCACAGATTCGGGAAGGTATGAAAGTGCTAAGTGAAAATGGAACGGTTTCTGTTACTTCGGATGAAAAAGTAATCAACAGGCATATAACCTGTCTATACGGAATCAATGATATTCCGCCGTTTATGTCTTTGGAACATGCTGTTTTGACGGAGGAGGGATGGAAAAGCCTTGACCCTGAAACGACGAACAGCATCAATTCTTTTTACCATGCGACAAAATTGCAGGTAGGGGATATCGTATATACGCTCAAGGGCAAGGAAATTGTAAGGAAAATAACGAAGCAGTATGCGGATATTCAAAGCAGGGAAACTTTTACCGGATATGATCTGCATTTCAGGCAGGGATACCAGTCCTATTATGCCAATGGAATTCTGGTGCTGTTGAATTATCCAGAGATCACGATTGCCAGAATAAAAAGGGTTCTGGACAGTATGAGTTTTCAAAAACAAAAGAGGTTCCGGCACATGATAGAGCAGAACTATGATATTTTCAGTGACATGTTTGGAGAATTATCTATGTCACAGTTACAAGAGGAGGTTTTGAAATGAAAATTAAAAAAGTACTGACCCAGCAGTTAAATGTCCTTTCTCTTCCTGAAATCAGGATAGAGGCAAAAAGTAATGATATGGGGCTGGAAAGAAAGTATTCTATTTTGGGTGGGGTTTTATATATTGATGAAAAACCGGTTCATCATTATTTTTCAAAAAATATGTTCTTTTATGAAGATGGAGAGGAGCAGGGGAGCATTTTCCTTGCCCACCACGGTCTGACAGCAGATGTGATAATCAGAAAAAATGGAAAAACCACATTATGTAAAGCGTCTTCCCTGCTCCATTATGAAATGACCTATCAGGCTGAGGGGAAAGAAAAGAAACTGGATGCGGCATTTGGTATGGGAATAGACAGTAGCAGGAAGTCTTATTTTTACTGTGGATTGAAACAAAACGGAGAAGAGATCATACCGGTTCCTTCTGGAGAAGAGGAGCAGAAAAACCAGGGAATCCTTTCGGTATCATACGATGAAAAAACAAGGAATCTCATCACCAACTGGAAGACCGACGCCTATGCGATTTTAAAGGATGATAAGGGGCAGCCTGTTTATCCGGAGTTTCATATCCTGTCAATACAAATGATCTTTGATTCCTTGTACAGAACGTGCGAGGCTACCGTACAGGAGGGGGAACAGCATATTTGTTCCTACGAGGCTTCTGAGATTTCGATTCACGACAGAGGAACAACCCCGGAGTGTTTTCAAGGAGATTATCGGATTGCCTATCGTACGGAGGAGACGGATACGGTCATTGAGTTGTATGATATAGACTGCATTGTGGAAGAGGACTCATCGGGCAGCCGAAAAAAATATTATTACTGTGGTATAAAATGGAACGGAGAGACGCTGATTCCTGTTCCGGAGACCCGGGAGGAAAGAAAATCCCAGAATTTCCTTGGAATGTTCAAGATGGGGACAGGATGGATGCTGCACCTGGATGGGATCCGTGTTAATGAATACCTTGAGAATCAGGCCGGTTCTAAAGAGAAGTTGTATATACATTCCATCACCCTTTCTGGTTCTCAGGGAAGTATTATAGAAAACAGAAGCAGGGAGGTTTCATATACTGCAAAGGGGAAACTTGTTGTGCCAAATGGATTGGATAAGGCAAGAAAGAGATTCAGACAGAACGCTGTGATTTCAGAGAGCCTGAAAGGCAGATGCAGGGAACTGCACATGGATAAAAAACCTCTAACATTAGAGCAGCTTTGCGGGATCAGACCGCCTTCCGTCATCATATCGACTCAGGACGAGCAGGGGAAAATCGTGGAAACAATATTCGATGGGCAGCAGTACTGTTCGTATAAAACATCAGAACTTCTTATGGATCTGGTTAATTATTATGGCGGAGATATCTCAAACTCAGATAAAAGTATGAAATTTGCGGATATTTTTGGGAAGACAACGGCCGCAAGCCTGGAAGCAATCAATCAGGTAAGCAGGAATATCATTACGGAAATTGAAGAGGCTGAAGCTCCGGAGCATAAACTCAGGAAGGGGTATCTTCCTGAATTTCTACGGAAACTGGCTCCCATCATACTGACCAGTACACTTGCAAAAAGAACGGATGCGGAGATTATAAAAGGGTTTGGCGGAAGAGAAAAAGAGGATGAGGCTCTCATAAAATCGAGGTTCTACCTGTCTTACATTCCAGAGGAGGTGAAAGGCGGGGACACGAGCAAGAAGGAAAATGATAACAAGAAGCAAGTGTTATCTTCACAGACGGAGTATCATCATCTGACGGCCATCATTGATAAGTACGTGTATTTGTCAATTAATCCGGACCTGAAAGATTATTTGGAGGATCCTACTACAAATTATGAGGGTCAGAAGGAAAATCAGACGGCCCGTGAGTATTGGGCAGAGCGGATGTACTATAATTATGTGGAGACAATACAGCTTCTACATATGAATTACGCGATAGATCCAGCATGGGTAACAAATATTATCAAGGTACTGGGAATTCTGGATTCCGGAAACCATGACATAAAAGATAGTATCAATGGTACTGTTTTGACGGACTCCGATGGAAATGTTTTTCAGTCCTCCTACTCTCTGGCACTGTATGCCAAGCTTGCGGATTACAATATGATTCAGATGATTGACACGTTTAAAGGAGCGGAAGATTACGAGAATTATTGTAAGTTGTTAATAGCACTTTATGGAAGCTTTTATGATAAATTTAAAAATAAAGAGATTACCATCCCCAAAGATGTAGAAGAAGCAATGCAGAAGTTTTTAAAGGAATCAAAAGAGATCTTTGTACAATGGTCTGTTCTTCAGGCTCAGGAGTTAATGCAGTTTATGATAGCAAGTGGAAGCATGTCCTCCGCTCTCCTGACGTACAATCCCACAGTTCCCGCGGTTTCTAAGTTTTTCTCTGCTGTGAACATACTGGTTGGAGCAGCCTCGTTTGGAAATATTTTTATGAATTGGGATAATCTGACTACATTTCAGAAAGCAGAATCCATTTTGTCTGTGCTTCAGGCGGGATTTTCAATAGCCAGAAATTTTGTACTGTGGAGAACGGTCAATACTATTTTTGATACGGCGGCATCTCCTGCTGAGAGGATGAATGCGTTTTACCGTTATCAGGTTGGAGGAGGAAGCTTTGATACATTGGAGAGTGTTTCCTTTCACAGTGGAGATCCCTTTGATCTGAAAAGTAATGTAGAGGAAAACGCGACAAGATACGCAAGAAAAGTAAGCGGAGGAGAGTATTCAACAATGGCACTGGAAAAGAGCAGCAAGTGTTTTGTGGTGACGGAAGTTATTTTTCAGGCGTTTAATGTAGCTCTTATGGGAATCGCATTTGTGGCTGAAATTATGGAACTAAATAAAATGTTCCAGAATCCGGGTTCTTATTCCGATGCAGAGAAAGTGTTGTCGGTGATCAATACAATATTTACAGGGGTTGCGGTGGTTCTTGGGGCGGCAGAATTTGCTCTGGGCTTTACCGCTTTGGCCGGTTCCTTTGCCGTGGCGACAGTACTTCCGATTGTTAATACTGTATTAATGGGAGCAATGTTTGTCATTTCCATTGTGATGCTCATTATTCATAAAGATCCGGTGGCGCCGATTACACTGCTGATTCAAGAAAAGATTTCCGGTGCGGTTCAGGGGTTGGCGAAGCCAAGTCAGGAATGGATCGATGCTAATACACCAAAGCAGTGTTTCCTGGGAGCGTAGGAGAAAGTGATTTTATATGAGTAATTCCAGTAGGGTGTTCTCCGTTTGACAAAGCCATGATACACTGCTAGAAAGGCTACAGCCTTTCTAGCAGAAGCGGATGTAAGGACAGCGATCGTCAAATGTGGCTAGCGGAATACCCAAAGGTTCTTAATCTGTCCGCTGATCCGGTCATAGTCCCAAAGCTTTTCAGAGTTCTCCCTGCTGTTGGGATCGTTCACCTTGATTTGCCCGTCCTGATATGCGGTGAGGACAATGAAATGTCCGGTAGTGGTAAAGTCCCCAGGGCCTAACACGGCGACAATCGGGTTTCCAACCTGGAGATTATCTATGATACGTTGTTCATCCAGAGGAATTTCCGTAACGTCAAGTCCCAGGGAGGAGCCACCTTCGGAGAAGAGGGACCAGTAAGAACCGTTTCCATCCGAAGCGTAGCCGTGGGAGGCGGCAAATTCTGCCATCCATGCCGGAGTGCGGTCGGTATTCCCGGTGAGGTAGATAGTGACCATGGAAAGGCAGGTAGGTCCGCAGCCGCTGAGTCCGAAGAGATCCCCTGCGTACTGCTGATATCCCCAGCGCTGGTCCCATTGCATGAGAAGTGGGACAGTACTGGTATTGAGGTCACTTAAGTCAATGGGCGGGGTCTTGGATTTCTTCATCGGATACTCAAAGACGAAGTCTTTTGTCTCCCGGTTCCGGTCATACAGGTCGATCAGGGACTGGGGATAGTCGCTGATATCATATCCGTGGGAGGAGGCGTAGTGGCTGATTTCATCCCGCGCGGAGCCATGGATGAGAGAAGAGATTGGAGAAATGACGTCAAGTCCCGCACCTGCTCTGTTCAGTATATAGGATGCCAAAGTGCATAGCAAAAGGATAAGACACAGCATCGGAAGAATAAAATGAAGCAGATGTCCGGTACGCTTTTTTCTTGATCGGCCGTGTTTTTGTTGTCGTGCATGTATGTTTCGATAGGTATTCATGGAAATTCACTCCTTTTTCTGTTACAATTTGTGAGTTTACAATCAAAAAGCGTGTCGGAAAATCGAAGCCGATTGTCCTGGCACGCTTTTACTATACCAAAAGGCAATAAAATGTTTTCTCGGATTTCGGAACAGAAATCCTCTTTTTCTCACACAAAATTCTAACGATTTCCTGATGAATACGGGAGATCCACCTGAAAAATCACGTGGTTGTCATGGCTTTCGGCAGAAATTTTACCACCATGAAGTTCGACGATCTCCTTGGCGATGGCAAGACCAAGGCCTGCACCACCGTTTCTGGAGGCTCTGGAAGAGTCCAGACGGAAGAATTGCTCGAAGATCCGTTCCAGTTTTTCCGGCGGAATGGTAGAGCCTTCGTTTTCCACGATCAAGGTCAGGATTCCCATATCCACATAGAGGCGGATCTTTATGACTGATTCCGGAAAGCTGTAGTTGACGGCATTTCTAAGCAGATTATCGAGGACACGCTGAAGCTTGTCTGGATCGCAGAGAAAATAGAGATCCGCAGGAGCCTGGACGGATGTATCCAACTGTTTCTCCGCAAACATCGGGGCGAACTCGTATAGTGTCTGTTCCAACATCCGTGTCAGATTGATCCGGCTCACATCCAGAGTCAGATGAGTCAGGTTGAACCGGGTGATGTCAAAAAATTCATTGATGAGATCTTCCAGACGTTCTGCTTTCTCCAGCGCAACGCCTAAGTATTTCTCCTGCAGGGCAGGGGAGATCTCCTTTTCATCGTGCAGCAGCGTCAAATATCCGATCACGGAAGTGAGAGGTGTTTTCAGATCATGGGCCAGATAGACTACCAGATCATTTTTGCGCTGTTCCGCCGCTTCGGCCGCTTTCTGACTTTCAATGAGATTCAGCCGTACCTCATTCATATGCAGAGCAGCTTCCCGTAAATCAGCCGACATGGTAACTGTATCTTCCTGGTGTTTCCAAAGGCTGTCTGAGGCAGTCAGAAGCTCATCCAGATAGGTACAGGATCTGGACAAATACCGGTAGCCGCAAATAAGCGCTCCGGCCAACATATAAAAGATCAAAAAGATCACGTGAAACTGATTGATAAAAGTGGTAATCTGATAAAACCATTCATAACCGTACCAGATCTGCGTATGATAATACCAGTACACGAGAAGAAAAAAAGCCCCGCCGATCCCTACATAGAGCAGGTAGGAGAAAAAGAAGCGGCGCAAAAGCTGTTTCCGCAGTTGTTCAGAAAGTTGATTGCCTGTCTGTTTATTCAATTTGATACCCCACTCCCCATACGGTCTTGATGTATTTAGGCCTGCGGCCGGAATCTTTCATCTTTTCCCGGAGCCGCCCGATGTGAGCCATAACCGTATTATTATTATCCAGAAATTTTTCTCCCCAGACCTGCTCAAACAGCTCTTCCGAGGATATGACCCGTCCTTTATTCTCGCACAGATACCACAAAATAGAGAACTCCCGCGGAGTCAATGAAAGCGTGCTTCCGTTGAGGGAACATTTGTGGGAATCCCGGTCAATGGTAAGTCCCCTGATGTCGATGCGGGAATCCCGCTCCGGCTCCGCGGCAGATGATGACTGGACGTCTGTCGGGAGCGGATGATTGTACCGTTCATATCTGCGAAGCTGTGTCTTGACTCGGGCTACCAGCTCCAGCGGATTAAAAGGCTTGGTAATGTAGTCGTCCGCGCCGATGGTAAGTCCCAGGATCTTGTCTGTGTCCTCGGTCCGGGCAGTCAGCATGATGACAGGATAAAAATGTTCCTTACGGATCTCCTGGCAGAGTTTGTAGCCGTCAATATCCGGAAGCATGACGTCCAGGACCGCCAAGGAGAGATCTTCCTTTTTGATACAATCCAGGGCATCTTGTCCGTTATAACATTTCAGAACTTCCATCCCTTCGTTGGAAAGATAGACTTCAACCAGATCAGCGATGGACTGTTCGTCGTCCACGATTAATATTTTCCTTTTCATAACATTTACATCTCCTGTGTTAAGTACTGTTAAAATCCTTGCACAAAATGAGACAACTGTCAAGTAGGCAGAGGGAAATACTGATTCCATAGAAAATGATAACGAAAACGAGAAAGTGGTACCTAAAACAGTGAAAAAACATAGTTGTTTTGCACAAAATATGAGGAATAAAATTGTGAAAAATCACGTTAATTAAGAAAAAGAGACTTTAGTCCTTTTGGGGAGAAGAATTTACGAGTAAGATGCAAGTAGAAGAAGTGTAGAGGGGACAAACAAGGCTTCTTGATCTGTCAAAAGGGCAGATGATCCGGCATAACAGGGAAAGTGAGGTAGGATGATGAAGTATTCAGAGGATGCGAGCAAGCAGTATCATATTCAGGTTGGGAAAGGGGATGTCGGACAATATGTGATTCTTCCGGGAGATCCAAAGCGGTGCGAAAAAATCGCGAAATATTTTGACGACGCCGTGTTGGTGGCGGACAGCCGGGAGTTTGTCACATACACAGGATATTTGGACGGCGTGAAAGTGAGTGTGACGTCTACGGGAATTGGGGGACCGTCCGCGGCTATTGCTATGGAAGAGCTGGCAATGTCCGGAGCGGATACCTTTCTTCGAATCGGAACCTGCGGCGGGATGCAGCTTGATATTAAAAGCGGAGATGTGGTGATCGCAAACGGCGCAATCAGAATGGAAGGGACGAGCCGGGAGTATGCGCCGGTGGAATTTCCAGCCGTGGCGGACGTTCATGTGACCTATGCGCTGATGCGGGCGGCTGAGCAGCTAAAGCAGACATACCATGTAGGAATCGTACAGTGCAAGGACTCTTTCTATGGACAACATTCCCCGGAACGGATGCCGGTGAGCTATGAGCTTTTAAATAAATGGGAGGCGTGGAAACGACTGGGATGTCTTGCTTCCGAAATGGAATCGGCAGCTCTTTTTGTAATAGCAAGCCACTTAAGAGTCCGGGCAGGGTCCTGTTTCCTTGTTATGGCAAACCAGGAGAGAGAAAAGGAAGGACTGGAAAATCCGGTTGTACATGATACGGATATGGCGATACGAGTGGCAGTACAGGCAATTCGCAAGCTGATAAAAGAGGATAAACAGGCAGGAAAATAAGGAGGAAACGCTATGACAGAAAGAAAAATAAAAGAATTGATTGAGATCGCCATCGGGCAGCTTGCATATTCCTATACGCCGTATTCCCACTTTCGGGTGGGAGCCGCTTTGCTTGGAAAAAATGGAATGATCTATACCGGATGTAACATTGAAAATGCGGCGTATACTCCGACGAATTGTGCGGAACGAACCGCTTTGTTCAAGGCAGTCAGTGAGGGGGTACATGATTTTGAGGCAATCTGTATTGTAGGAGGACCGAATGGAAGGATCGAGGATTTCACACCTCCTTGCGGAGTATGCAGACAGGTGATGATGGAATTTTGCTTGCCAGAAGAGTTCCAAATTATATTGGCAAAGGGGACAGAAGACTATCGGATTTTTAAACTGAAAGATTTCATGCCAATGGGATTTGGACCTGGAAATCTGGAAGAAAGGCAGGAGAAGAATGAGACGGCAAAAACGGATATTTGTTATTGTAATTGATTCCCTGGGAATCGGCGTCATGCCGGACGGGGAGAAGTTTGGAGATATTGGAGTTAATACACTGGGGCATATTTCGGAATCAGTGGAAGGTTTTCAGATTCCCACGCTTCAGAAACTGGGACTTGCGAATCTGACACCGCTTCGGCAGGTGCCGGAAGTGGCACGTCCTCTTGGCTATCAGGCGGTATTGAAAGAGAAAAGTAACGGAAAAGATACGATGACCGGACATTGGGAAATCATGGGGATTGAGACAAAAAAGCCGTTTAAGACTTTTACAGAACATGGATTTCCCAAGGAACTGATCGGAGAGCTGGAAAAAAGAACAGGACATAAAGTGATCGGAAACAAGAGCGCCAGCGGGACGGAGATCATCGAAGAGCTGGGTGAGGAGGAGATCGCAACCGGACATATGATCGTATACACATCGGCGGATTCGGTAATGCAGATCTGTGGAAATGAGGAGACATTCGGTCTTGAGGAGCTGTACCGCTGTTGTAAGATCGCAAGAGAACTTACTATGAGAGAAGAGTGGAGGGTCGGCCGGGTGATAGCAAGACCGTATATCGGAAAGAAGAAAGGCGAGTTCGAAAGGACAAGTAACCGACACGACTATGCGCTGAAACCTCCGATGCGGACAGCGCTTGACGTACTCCAAGATCATGGATTTGATGTGATCTCTGTAGGAAAGATCCGGGACATTTTTGACGGGGAGGGAATCACAAAAGCATACAAATCGAAGTCTTCCATTCACGGGATGGAGCAGACAAACGAGATCGCGGGGAAGGATTTCCACGGGCTGTGCTTTGTCAATCTGGTGGATTTTGACGCAAAATGGGGGCACCGCAGGGATCCGGAAGGCTATGCAAAAGAACTGGAACAGTTTGATAAAGGGCTTTCGGTACTTCTGGAAACGCTAAGAGAAGATGACCTCTTGATTATCACTGCGGACCACGGGAACGATCCGACCTATACCGGGACTGACCACACAAGGGAAAAGGTGCCGTTTCTGGCCTATTCCAAGAGTATGGAAGGCGGCGGAAGGTTGTCGGAGCAGGATACATTTGCGGTGATTGGGGCTACTATCCTTGATAACTTTGGACTCTCCATGCCGGAGGGAACAATAGGCGCTTCCCTGCTCGGAGAGCTAAAGTAAGGATCTACTACAGAAAAGAAGCTACCATCACGCTGTGATAAAGGGCAGCGGCAAAAAATGAAGGAAGAGGAAAATAGCAGGTGTGGCGGAGCATCCGTAGAAAAGGAGGGAAAATAAATGGAGAAAAAATTAAAGACCTGTCTTACAAGTATCCGGGGGAAAACGGATTTCAGCCCCAAGGTGGCTCTGATTCTAGGGAGCGGGCTTGGAGATTATGCGGACGGGATTCATATCGAAACGACGATGGATTACACAGAAATCGAAGGATTTCCAGTTTCTACAGTGAAGGGACATAAAGGGCGCTTTGTGTTTGGGTATGTAGGCGAGGTGCCGGTTGTCATTATGCAGGGCCGGGTCCACTATTATGAAGGGTACCCGATGACTGACGTCGTCCTTCCAACCAGACTGATGGGACTGCTGGGTGCGAAACAGTTGATTTTGACCAATGCGGCCGGAGGTATCAATGAAACATTCTGTCCAGGAGATTTTATGATGATTACTGACCACATTGCGGTCGGTGTGCCAAGTCCGCTGATCGGGCCAAATCTGGATGAGCTGGGGCCAAGGTTTCCGGACATGAGTGAGGTGTACAGTACCCGGATTCGGACTGTGATCAAAGAGGCGGCGTCTGCCTGTCAAATGAACCTCAAAGAAGGCGTCTATGTGCAGCTTACTGGGCCGAACTATGAGACGCCGGCCGAAATACGAATGTGCAGAAGCTGGGGCGGTGACGCAGTCGGTATGAGTACAGCCTGCGAGGCCATGGCAGCCCGTCATATGGGCATGGAAATCGGTGGTATTTCCTGTATTACGAATCTGGCAGCCGGTATGAGCAAACAAAAATTGGATCATATGGAGGTGCAGGAGAGTGCAGACCGGGTTTCTAAGGACTTTAAACGCTTGATAACCCGCATCATTGAAACTATCTAAAAAGAAGACAGAAAGAATACGAAAGGTGGGAGATTATGAATATCGCAAACCTTCCTAAATTGGATCTCCACTGCCATCTGGACGGTTCTCTGACAAAGGACATCATTGAGGGGCATTTGGGAAGAGCTGTGTCTGATGAGGAGCTGACGATATCAGAGCAATGCTGGAGCTTAACCGAATATCTGAAAAAGTTTGACCTGCCTGTGCAGTGCCTCCAGGATGCGGCAGGGCTTTCGGATGGAGCCTATCGTTTTGTAGAAGAGATTGCAAAAGAAAAGATCGAATATATTGAAGTGAGGTTTGCCCCGATGCTCTCAGCCCATGACGGACTGCCCTGTGCTCAGGTCATTGAGGCGGTGAGGGACGGTATGGAGCGGGCCAAAGAAGCTTTTCATGTCAGGTATGGTATCATCACCTGTGCCATGCGGCACCACAGTGAGGAACAGAATCTTACAATGTTACGGTGTGCCAGAGAGTATCTGGGGATGGGCGTATGTGCGCTGGATTTGGCGGGGGATGAATCGGCGTTTCCGACAAGATGTTTCCGGTCCCTATTTGAGGAGGCCAGACGTCTTGGTATGCCGTTTACCATTCACTCAGGTGAGACAGGGAATGTGGAAAATGTCCGGGAGGCTTATGAACTGGGAGCCAGACGGATCGGGCACGGGATCGCGCTTCGGAAAGATCCGAAGCTGATGAAAGCCTATGCAGAGGCTGGAATCGGTGTGGAAATGTGTCCGACAAGCAACTTCCAGACAAAGGCGGCCGCCGGATGGGAAGCGTATCCGCTCCGGCAGTTTGTAGACGCCGGAATCAAGGTGAGCATCAACACAGACAACCGGACAGTCAGCGGCACAACCATGACAAACGAACTGACAAAAGTATACGAGCAGTACGGCCGGGACGATGAGCTCATTTTCACGTTACTACGAAATGCTGCCCAGACGGCATTTGACCCGGAAATCAAAGATATCCTGGAACAAAAGTGGGCCAGGACAGGGGAGGAATAGAAGATGCAAAAAAAGATGGAAGCAAAAGAGATTTTAACCCATGTAGATCATACGTTACTTACACAGACTGCAACCTGGGAGGAGATCCGACAGATCCTGGATGACGCTATGAAATACGATACCGCTTCTGCTTGTATTCCGGCTTCCTATGTGAAAGCAGCGGCCGAATATGTAGATGGAAAACTTCCGATTTGTACCGTCATAGGATTTCCGAACGGATACAGCACCAGGGCAGCGAAAGTCTTTGAGACGAAAGACGCCATCGCAAATGGGGCTTCTGAGATCGATATGGTCATCAATATTGGGCACTTAAAAGACGGAAAGTACGAGGAAATTGAGGATGAAATCCGCCGAATCCACGAAACGTGCAATGGCCGGATCTTGAAAGTAATCATTGAGACCTGTCTGCTGACTGAGGGAGAAAAGATCAAAATGTGCGAGATTGTTACGAAAGCCGGCGCAGAATACATCAAGACGTCCACTGGATTTTCTACTGAGGGAGCGACGTTTGCGGATGTGAAGCTGATGAAAACCCATGTAGGGAAGAACGTCAAAGTCAAGGCAGCGGGAGGCATTTCTTCCTTTGATGATGCGGAAGAGTTTATTCGCCTGGGTGCGGAAAGACTGGGAACAAGCAGACTGGTCAAACTGATGAAAAACAGTCCGGACAAGAAGTCGGACATTAGAAAACAAAAACAGTGATGAAAAATGGATGGTCCCTAAATGGGGATGTGACAGACAGGCATACCGAAGGTACGCCTGTTTGTCTGCAAAGGCAAGAGATTGCCGGTATTCTGACATTGTTCCGTTGGCTGAGACATGATACAATAGAGAAGACAGATAAACAAAATGTTAGTAATATTGTCTGATAAGAGTAAAAACGGAAAATGACTTTCCCATGGAATTTGGAGGAAATAAGATGAATACAAAAGATATGAAAAGTTTGGAGTTTGAACTTAAATGACTTATCCTCTACGCAAAAAACAGTAAGAGCCGAAACAGTGGAATGGTTTTTGAATACTGTGAAAAACCTGATTGAAAAGGTGAAGTCAGAAATCAATGAAGAAAGAGAAAAAATGACGGAAGAAAAATTCCGGCTCATCAGATGAGAAAATGTTTTAAAATCGGATCTCAAAGATGCCCGAAGCGGCCCGATTATGAAAGGAATAAGGTCTTTATTGCTATGCCATTTTCAGATGATTATATAGACAGCTATTTATATGGGATTGTGCCGGCTTTGAATGTAGCCGGATTTCAGCACTATAAGGCGGACGAAGAGATTACATGTAAGGATATCATGTGTAAAATTTGCGAGTAGATTCAGGCGTGCAGAATGGCGATCATTAATATATCCGGACTGAATCCGAATGTGATGTTAGAATTAGGGCTTGCATACGGATTAGGAAAGCCAGTGTATATTGTGAAAGATAAGGCAACAAAGGCTATTAGTGATTTGGGAAGTATCGAGTATATTGAGTATAGTCATGCGACGGATCTTAGGAATAAACTGGTTCAAGCTTTTGAAACAGAAAAAGCAATATAGAGAAAACAGAAAAAGCAGGTGAGCAGATGTCACTAGAAGCAGTGAAACAATATTTCAAAGAGCAGGACATGGAGAGTCGGGTCATGGAGTTTCAACAGTCCAGCGCTACAGTAGAGGAAGCCGCTGCGGCGATTGGATGTGAACCACGTCAGATTGCAAAGACGATGTCTTTTTATGTGGATGATGCGCCGATTCTCATTGTCCTGGCGGGAGATACGAAGATTGATAATAAGAAATACAAGGCAAAATTTCAGCAGAAAGCAAAGATGATTCCCCGGGCTCAGGTGGAAACCGCTACCGGTCACCAACCGGGTGGTGTTTGTCCTTTCGCTACAGGACAAAGAGTCACGGTATATCTTGATGTATCTCTAAAACGGATGGAACGAGTGTTCCCTGCAGCCGGAAGTGGCCAAAGTGCCGTAGATTTGACAGTGGAGGAGCTGGAGAGGTATTCGGGCTATATGGAGTGGATTGATGTGGGAAAAGTGCAGTAAGCGGAGAAAATCCACTTGTAAATCGCAGGGGGCTATTTTATAATAGAAGAACCACAAAGGAAAAGAAGGAGGAAAACCCGTGAAAAACGAATTAGTAATCGTGCTTGACTTTGGCGGACAATACAATCAGCTTGTAGCAAGACGTGTTCGTGAATGTAATGTATATTGCGAGATCTATTCCTACCGAATTGATATTGAAAAGATCAAAGCAATGAATCCAAAGGGAATCATCCTGACCGGCGGCCCGAATAGCTGCTATGAGGCAGATTCTCCAACATATACAAAAGAATTATTTGAGCTTGGTATTCCGGTTCTCGGACTTTGCTATGGGGCACAGTTGATGATGCATGTGCTCGGTGGAAAGGTGACAAAGCCAGAGGTCGGAGAATATGGTAAGACAGAGGTTCTGATTGATAAAAAAGATTCCAAAGTGTTTGAAGGAGTGGAGTCTTCTACAACTTGCTGGATGAGCCATTTTGATTATATTGAGCGGGTGGCGCCTGGATTTGAGATTGCAGCGCATACGGCGGACTGCCCGGTCGCAGCCGCTGAAAATGCAGAGAAAAAGCTATATGCAATTCAGTTCCATCCGGAAGTACTTCATACAGTTCGCGGAAAAGAAATGCTCTACAATTTTGTACGCGGTGTATGTGCATGTTCTGGTGATTGGAAGATGGATGCTTTTGTAGAAAATGCGGTTGCAGATATTAGAGAAAAAGTAGGAGACGGTAAAGTTCTGCTGGCTCTGTCCGGCGGAGTGGATTCTTCCGTAGCAGCAGGTCTGCTTTCCAGAGCCATCGGAAAACAGCTTACATGTGTGTTCGTCGACCATGGACTTCTTCGCAAAAATGAGGGGGATGAAGTAGAAGCGGTATTCGGACCAAAAGGAAACTTTGATTTGAACTTTATTCGTGTCAACGTGCAGGAAAGATATTACAGCAAACTAGCTGGCGTGACAGAACCGGAACAGAAACGCAAAATTATCGGTGAAGAATTCATCCGTGTATTTGAAGAAGAAGCAAAGAAAATTGGAGCTGTTGATTTCCTTGCCCAGGGAACCATTTATCCGGACATTGTAGAGAGTGGTCTCGGTGGAGAGTCCGCAGTAATCAAATCTCATCACAATGTAGGGGGACTTCCGGACTACGTTGATTTCAAGGAAATCATCGAACCGCTCCGGGATCTTTTTAAGGATGAGGTTCGAAAAGTCGGATTGGAGCTTGGTATTCCGGAAGATCTGGTATTCCGTCAGCCATTCCCGGGACCAGGACTTGGTATCCGGATCATTGGCGAAGTGACTGCGGAGAAAGTGCAGATCGTGCAGGATGCAGATGCAATTTACCGGGAGGAGATCGCGAAAGCTGGACTGGACAGGGACATCAATCAGTACTTTGCGGCGTTGACAAATATGCGTTCCGTAGGAGTTATGGGAGATGAGAGAACTTATGACTATGCGGTGGCGCTTAGAGCAGTGAAGACTATTGATTTTATGACAGCCGAGGCAGCTGATATTCCGTTCGAAGTACTGCAGAAAGTAATGAGCAGGATCATCAATGAGGTAAAGGGAGTCAATCGGGTATTCTATGATCTGACGAGCAAACCACCAGGAACGATTGAGTTTGAATGATGAAATGGACTTGAAAAAGCCTTTATTTATACGAGTTTCAAGCAAATTTGTTTAAGTATTGGCAACGATTTGGCAACATTATTGCATTATTCATCAAACAAAAATACTTCAATAACATAAAAAACCTTACTGATTTTCAGGTATTTTGAAGCTGAAAGTCGGTAAGGTTTTTTGCATTTTGGAGGGAAGAGAAGCGGTTTTTAATCGGATTCATGGTCTTTTTTCAGAGATGCTACGAGATAGTCGCTTAATTCCTGTGAGGGGACGACTTTATGTTGGTGTTTTACAGTATCATATTCGGGATATTTGTACCGCCACTGGTCGTATTCCTCTTTGGTTATCTCTCCACGTTCCAGACGAGCAGCCTGCTCCTGCCATGCGTGGAACATATCAAACATGGTGGAGTAGGTGGAGCCGGTGGACTTATCTAGCCTCAGGCAAACTTCCCCGTCAATTTCTACGATTTTCAGCCCGTACATATCTTCCAGTGCAAAGAGTGTGTGCATAAGGCCTATATAGCTGTCTATTTCCGGGACAGTGATTGCACGAGGACTTACATCAAGGATATGTGCCATTTCTTTTACAAGGTCTTGTTTCGGCGTTCTGGCTTCTGATTCGTACTGCGCCATACGAACATCAGAAGTTTTTCCGAGAAAACCGAGGATTTCGCCCAGCTGCTTCTGCGTCATGCCTTTCCGATTGCGGAAAAAGCGGATTCGTTTGCCGATTGCCATAATAAAACCTCCGTTGTAGTTATAGTGATACAATCATTCCTGACTTAAACATTTCTGCTGAAGTTAGTATAACATGGTGCAATAGGAATAGCAAGGAAAACTTAAATAAAAAAGGTTAAGATTTTTCTGCAATCTACTTGACTTAACGGAATTTATTTAGTATTATAAATATAACTTAAACAAAAAGAGTTAAAAACTGAATGACCGTCCAAACTGAACAAACGCCATGACTTCCAGAAATGGAACGAGCGGCTCTCATATATGAGGGACTGGCACAGCGCCGAACAGGGTTGCCTGCCAGAACAGGGAGGCAGAACGGCGAAGATTTTAAAGGAAAGGGGGACGATAACGGAATGGCAGAAAAATCATTTATGACTGTGGAGGAAGTGGCAGCCGAATTGCGGGTGTCAAAGTCAAAAGCCTACCAGATTGTGCGGGAACTGAACGCAGAATTACAGAAGCAGGGCTATCTGACGGTGGCGGGACGTGTGAACACTACATTTTTCCACAAAAAAGTCTGTTACAGCGATTAAGCGGAAAGGAGATGATTTGAATGGCTGTATACAAAGACAATGCTACGGGAACATGGCGAGTAATCTATCGCTTCACGAACTGGAAGGGGGAACGGAAGCAGACACAGAAAAGGGGATTTGCTACGAAACGGGAAGCGCAAGCATGGGAGCATGAGGTCATGCTGAAACAGAACTCAAAGCTGGATATGACTTTTGCCAGCTTCTTTGAGGTTTACGAAGCCGACAAGAAACAGCGCGTCAAGGAAAGCACATGGGAATCCAAAAGCCATGTAATCCGCACAAAGATTTTACCGTATTTTGGGAATCGGAAGATAGCAGAGATTGAGGCAAAGGACGTTATCGCATGGCAGAATGAACTTATGGCGTACCGGGATGAGAAAGGAAAGCCTTATTCGGCTGACTATTTGAAAACCATACACGCTCAGCTAACGGCGATTTTCAATCATGCTGTGAACTTTTATAATCTGCCGTACAATCCGGCAAGACGGGCAGGAACAATGGAAAATGAGGTTCCGAAAGAAATGAATTTCTGGACGAAAGAGGAATATCTGAAATTCTCCGTAGCCATGATGGATAAGCCACGTTCCTATTATGCTTTTGAAATGCTTTACTGGTGTGGAATTCGCTCCGGGGAACTGCTGGCGCTTACTCCGGCTGATTTTGATTTTCAGAAGCAGACGGTCACAATCAGCAAGACATTTCACCGCTCTAAAGGACGGGATATTATCACAAGCCCGAAAACGAAAAAGAGTAACCGTACAATCAAAATGCCAACCTTTCTCTGTGAGGAAATGCAGGAATATATCAAAATGCTGTATGACATTCAGCCGGACGAGCGTCTGTTTACGGTCACGAAATCTTATCTCAATCACGAAATGGAGCGAGGGGCGAAGCAGGCGGGCGTAAAGAAGATTCGCGTGCATGATATTCGTCATAGTGCGGTTTCTCTGTTAATCGACATGGGATTTTCAGTGCTGGCGATTGGGGAGCGCATGGGGCATGAAGCGGAGAAGATCACCTATCGTTATGCTCACTTGTTCCCTACGGTGCAGACAGAAATGGCGGAAAAACTGGAAATGGAGCGAATGACAAAGGAGGGTGCAAATGGAAAGAACACTTGATTACAAAGGACGGTGGCGTAATCATACGGTAGCGTTCCGGGTGTCTGACGAGGAATCAAATCTGCTCAATGATTTGGTGGCGCTGTCGGGCTTGACAAAGCAGGACTATATCACAAGGCGGCTGCTGTGCCGGGATGTAGTGGTACAGGGCAATCCGAGGGTTTATAAGGCGCTGAAAAACCAAATGGTGGCTATCTACGAGGAATTGAAGCGGCTGGAAGCGTTAAGCCCGGACAATGACGAACTACTTTACACGTTGCAGGTAATAGCAATCACATTAGATGGTCTGAAAGGAGAAGATGAATGACAGAAAAAATGAAAACGACTGCTCCCTTATCATCTGTTGGCACAGATGGGGCGCAGCCGCAATTAAAAAATCACAGTGAAATTATAGCAAATGAAACAGCACGAATCAATCTGCAAGCCGCACAAAACCCGGAGAAATCCGGGAACGGCGGGCTTCAAACCGTTTCTATGACGGAACTGTATGATACCGTCTACCCGCCGAGAACGCCGATTGTGGACGGTTTTCTCTATGGCGGCACTTATCTCTTTGTGGGTGCGCCAAAAGTTGGAAAATCGTTCTTTATGGGGCAGCTTGCCTATCATGTGGCAATGGGGCTTCCTCTGTGGGATTATCCCATCCGAAAGGGGACGGTATTGTATCTGGCACTGGAAGATGATTATGCGAGGCTTCAGCGGCGGCTATCCGGTATGTTTGGTGTGGAATGTGCGGATAACCTGTATTTTGCGACACAGGCAAAGACATTGAATGAGGGCTTAGACAGGCAATTAGAGGAATTTCTGAAAGCGCATACGGACGCGAGGCTGATTATCATTGACACGCTCCAGAAAGTGCGTGAGGTCGGCGGGGACAGGTACAGTTATTCCAGCGACTACGAGATTGTGACAAAATTAAAATCGTTCAGCGATAAATACGGTATCTGCCTGCTGGTGGTTCATCACACACGCAAGCTGGAATCTGAGGACAGCTTTGATATGATTTCCGGCACGAATGGGCTACTTGGAGCGGCAGACGGGGCGTTTATCATGCACAAGAAAAAGCGCACTGACAATGAGGCAGTCATGGATATAGTGGGGCGTGACCAGCCGGATCAGGAACTGACTATAGAGTTCGACCGGGAGCGCTGCGTCTGGAAATTCAAAAAGGCAGAAACGGAACTGTGGAAACAGCCGCCGAATCCCCTGCTCGAAGCAATCAACAATTTTCTGACAGAAGATAAGCCGGAATGGGAGGGGACAGCAACAGAACTTGTGAGCCAGTTGCCGGATATGCAGTTACAGGCGAATGTGCTTTCCAGAAAATTAAATGTGGTAAACAGCCAGTTGCTTAATGATTACGGTATTTTCTATGACAATAAGCGAGGGCATGAACGCAAAATTATTCTGAGACGACTTGAACTGAAAAAGTAAAAGCGACGATATGCGTCGGTTGCGACGGTATTTTATATAGCAGAGCGGTATAAAAAATATCGACGCTATCGACGCAAACCGACGCAGAGAGGATTGAATGATGAAGAACGTACAAATACCTTACGAATTGTTCATGTTACTGCTCCGCTATCATCTGGTGGAAGATGATGATTGCCTGAATGAAATTCGGCAAGGGCTGGAACAGAAATTGGATTCTCTGGTTCGCCATGAATTATATGTGAAATATAAGACTGCCCCCACACAGGAAGAACGGGAAAAAGCCAGACAGGAATATCTGGAAAAACGAGGAGTGCCGGATGGCTTCCGCTGGTAAGCTCTCTTTGATGATAATAGACAGGAGCGTGTCACGCTCCTGTGGATAGCAGACAACGAGAAAGGTGTGATTTAATGATAATTCAGCCGGAATGGGGAAACCGGAATGTGAACAAACATTTTTACGAAAGTGAAGCCCGTAGGATTGCCGCACTCAATGAAATCTTTGAAGATGTGGAACTGACTGCGGCAGAAATGCGGACGCTGGTATGGCTGTGCGGGTGGGAGGAATGGACGGTAGAAAACATACTTTCCGCTATTCGAAAAGCTATGGCAGCGGAAGCAAAGCGGCGGGAACAGCCGCTCCGTCCGTAGGACGGAAAAGCCCCCGGCAGGGCGCAAGGCAGCTTTTGATGGGCGGAACGGCTGTCAAAAGTGCTTTTGCGTTACTTTCGGCGAAAGTAACAAAGCCTATGCGCCGTATCCGGCGCTGATTACCCGGACAGGGAGAAAGGATATTGATTGAAGCGAACAATCAGCTTTATGACAGGGAAAGGCTCAGTCAACCACAACAGCAGGAAATTCCATGCGAAGAATACAGACCCGGAACGAAGTTATCTCAACGTGGAATACTGCAATGAAAATATTAAAGACGTATATCACGAATTGTTTGATGAAGCACTCATCCGGTACAATGAGAAGCAGACCAGAAGTGACCGCCGGATTGACGATTATTATGAGAAAATCCGTTCCGGCAAGCAGGAAAAGCCGTTCCATGAGATTATCCTGCAAATTGGGGATAAGGACAATATGGGAGCAAAAACGGAGAATGGAAAGCTTGCCGCAAAGGTGTTGGATAAATATATGCAGGGCTTCCAGCGGCGAAATCCTATGTTGAGGGTGTTCAGCGCCTATCTTCACATGGACGAAGCAACGCCTCACCTGCATATAGATTTTGTCCCGTATACGACAGGAAGCAAGCGGGGGCTTGATACAAGAGTTTCCTTGAAACAGGCGTTATCTGCTCTCGGATTTAAAGGCGGCACAAGACGGGAAACGGAATTAAATCAGTGGGTGGCTTATGAGAAAGAACAGCTTGCCGCTGTCATGCTGGAACATGGGATTGAGTGGGAGAAGAAAGGCACACATGAAAAGCATTTATCTGTCTTGGATTTTGAAAAAAAGGAGCGGGCAAAGGAAGTTGCAAAACTGGAAGCGAAAAAAGCGGAATTGCAGGAAGAAAACGCTACTTTTCAAGAAATCAACGAAGATTTGCATGAACAGTTGTTACAGGTTGATGATGAGATTCGTTCCTTACAGGAAGATTTGCAGGAGTTCCTGCAGGAAGCAGAGAAAGCGCAGAAACAGGCGGACAAATACCAGAAGCGCATGAATGAACTTGCCCCTATGGTAAAGAACATGGAGAAGCTGGCGGCAGATTTTTCCGCAGACCCGGAGCAGACGCTTCCAGAAGCTGCGGTTATGGAATCTGCAAAGTCGTATCGGGAGAAGAAAACAAAACCACTGGTAAAGAAAATTGTACAAGTCATGCGCTCTGTTTATTCGGCATATCTGGATATTTCAAATAAGTTTACAAAGCTGCAAGCAGCGTATAACAGGGAACGGAGTGGAAACGAGCGGCTGACAAGCAGGCTTGAAGAAGTCTTGGAGGAAAATCGGGAACTTCGGATAGTGGCGGCAGATTTTGGGCGTGTAAAGGCGGTGATCGGCTCTGAACAAGTAAACTCAGCCATTGACCGAGCGAAGCAACAGGAACAGATAGAAGCCGAGCAGAAACGGGCCGCAAGGAGAAAACATAGTCGGGAAGTCCGCTGACAGGCTGGTGGGGTGATATTGTAATAATAACAATAAAAAGAGTGTATGTTCTGAAAAACTCACCTTTTTGTGAGATTATCTTGATATATAGTTTGAATTGTGATATACTGATACAGGTTAATAGAGGACATAGAGTGTTGGGAGAAATAATATGTCGGTATGTTATGATAAATTATGGAAAATGTTGATTGATAAAAGAATGAATCGAACGGATTTAAAAGAAATGGCTGGAATTAGTTTTAATGTATTGGCAAAAATGGGAAAAGGAGAAACTGTTTCTCTGGAAAGTCTGCATAAGATCTGTATAGTCCTAAATTGCAATATTGGTGATATTATGGAGTTTGTGAATGAAACTGAAAAATGATTTATAACGAAATAGAGAAAGGGATAAACAAAATGCGATATGAGGATATGACTTTTAAAATACCAGTAGAATCGCCTACTTATAAAGCGGACAGCGAATTCGTGATTGAGCAGATGAATTTAATTCTCGATAGACAAAAAGAACGAGGTGACAATAAAATTATCATCAATACTAACTTACGCATGGGACTTCCATTGGAAAATATAAATAAAATTGCAGGGCCTATGATTGAAGCTTGGGCAGGAGAAGTCTTTGCAGGGATAAGGGATGATATGGATAATCCGTATCGCCTTATAAATGTAGAGGCTCAAGAACGTCTTGGAATGGCTGATATAATATTACAATTTAAAAAGGATGATAGGTCAATAACGGGAAATGTGGATGTAAAAGCAACAGCAAATGATATTCCTAATAGTGGTAAAGGACCAAATATCACGAGTTTTAGCAGAATCAGAACTGCTTATGTTAAAGACCCGGATTTTATGTTTATAATTTTATCAATCAAGCATAAAGTATATGTTCAAAGGAATGAGCGTACAAGATTGATGGATGGAATTATGGAGATTGTGGACTATAATGCTTATGATTTAAAATTTATTAGTGATGCAGATATTAATTATAATCCGGCATTAGGAACAGGGCAAATTCAAATTAAAGATATACACTATGTTACATATCAATATAGAACAACTTGGGAAATGTGTAAATTATTAGACAGTAAATATCTGCATAGTTCAAGAAGAAGCATTGAGGATTTTTATAGAGAGGCTCAAAAAAATAAATGGATAAAAGACTAAATGCAATTTGTGGCGATGCTATTGAAGAACTTCGCAAATTAGAAAATAGTATTGTAGACTTGATTGTGACAGACCCACCATATAATTTAAATAAAAATTATGGCACAAGTCAAGATAAACTGGAATTTGAAGAATATCTTGAGTTTAGTAGAACGTGGCTAAATGAAGCAAAAAGAGTTTTAAAGCCAGATGGAACGATATATGTTTTCATGGGTATGAAGTATATTTCATATATTTATACAATTCTGGAACAAGAATTGGGTATGACATTTAATAGTTGGATTACATGGTTTTATACACAAGGAATTGGAAAAACTAAAGGATTTAGTCCGAGGCATGATGATATATTAATGTTTACAAAAAATCCTAAGAAGTTTTTATTTGACCTAGATTCGATTCGTGTTCCACAGAAATATTATCGTTCGGTTAATAATATGCGTGGGGCTAATCCAGGAAATGTGTGGGAATTTTCTCATATGCATTATTGTAATAAAAATCGAAAAAAACATCCGACCCAAAAACCGGAGGGATTATATGAAAGAATGATTTTAGCATCAAGTAAAGAGGGGGATTTGGTTGTAGATCCGTTTGTTGGTTCGGGGACTTGCTTAAGAGTTTGCCAACAACTGAATAGAAGAAGTATAGGGATTGATATTAACCCTGAATATATCCAAATGACTAAAGAACGATTAAATGAGCCATTTTCAGGATTCGATAGTATTGATGAAAAGATGAAAAGGTGTCCTAACGATTTGAATGACGCTCAAATCAGAATTGACTATATCGAAAATCATATAGGATGGTTTTTAAAAAATCATCCAGATGCAATCAGTGAGTTTTTGGAAGAAGTAAAGGAAAAATATCTAGTCAAGATGATAGAAACTGGCCAAACATGGATTTTTGAACAATATGGTGTGGCTATATAGAGGTCATGATAATGTAAGGTATATTTAAGAAAGAGTGTTCTGTTTTTTTAATGTTTCATGTGAACAGTAGATAAAACAACAAAAATATATTAGTAAGGGAGATTTTTATGTTTGACCTTTTATCGAAAAGAATAAAAAACGCATGTGGTGAGCCAGAGGTTTATGTTTATGATAATCTTCCAAAAGAATTTAGAAATCAAGTTTATTATATTATGGAGGATGTTATTGACCCTTATTGTGATTATGGTTGTAGTAATTTGTGGAATACAATGCATGATCTGTTTGCCAGAGAAAAAGGACTAAAAAAATTAGGCTCTTATGAAACGACTTGGGATGCGTATGGAGAACATAATATAGAGGAATATTTGGATCATTCATCAAATACGGATGTATTGGACTTTATAGATTTTGTTTTTAACATTTTTGATAGGGGGTTACGGAAGGCGAAACCAGAATATGAATATAATTACGATTCTGGCAGAAAAGTTGATGATGCTATTACGGAACTGAATTTTAGGTTTAGACAACATGGATTAGGATATGAATTTGTGAATGGTGAAATAATCAGAATTGATACTACACTTATTCACAATAATATAATTAAGCCAGCTCTAAAGTTAATATATGATGAAGGCTTTTCGGGAGCGGAAGAAGAAATGAGGCGAGCATTTGAATATAGGCGAAAAGCAGACAATAAAAACGCAATTTTGGAGGCTGGAAAAGCTTTTGAAAGTACGATGAAAGCTATTTGTGATAAAAAGGGCTATATATATGATAAAAACAAAGATACTGCACAAAAGTTAATTGAAATACTTGAAAGTAATAGCTTTTTTCCAGCATATATGACAGCACATTTGACTAGCGTTAGAACGACTTTGAGAACGGGAGTACCTGTTATACGAAATAAGAATTCAGGACATGGACAAGGGAGTGTAGTAATAGATGTACCAGACGAGTTTGCAGAATATGCGTTAAATTTGGCTGCATCTAATATTGTATTGTTAGTTAGTATTTATCGTTCAACAAAATAAAATCGTAGTTGTGATGTATTAATCTAGCGGCAACATTTTGGCAACAGAAAATCAGCAAGCCAGGATAATCGATGTAATTGAAGTAAAAAGCGGCGTGAAATCGCATAAAACATAAACAAATATAGTTAAGAGCAACAAAGGACACGCCGAGTTTGAATAGTATGGGTATGTATCGTAGTCTTTTCTGTGACAGGTAGTCTTTAAGATTGCCTGTCATATTTATATTATTCACATTATCCGTATTTGAAAATGTTTTTGGTTCCAATGAATGAATCTTGGATTTCTTTATAGCTTATATTAAAGTATGATGAAAAGAAACAAATGAAGGAGAAATTGAAAATGGAGAAATCAAGATTTATAACAGCGGAAGAAATGGCGAAGGATTTATGTGTATCCAAGGCTCATGCATATAAGTTGATTAGGAAAATGAATGATGAATTAGAGTCAAAAGGATATCTTACGATTGCGGGGAGGGTAAGTAGGAAGTATTATGAGGAAAGATTTTATGGTGTACAATAGAAACGATAGATTATAATATGATTTATGATATGGCCTGAACTTTATGATATTTCTAGATTTTTTGAATATAATAAAATATACATAGAGTAGCAAATGGATTAACGCCATAAATAGATGTGACGGCATTGAAAAATCTGTTGCATTTTCGGCAGATTTTGCTCTACTATGAATAGAAGTAAATGGTTGCCGTTTGTTATGCGACGGGGTATTAAGAAGCATAATGTGTAATTTTGCCACTTGCCGATCGTGTGGGGTATAAATAATTCGGTGTGTAAATAATTGCCACTTGCTATACAGGTGGGATAAAAGTAGTATAGTTCGTCAATGAATCCCCATCAGTTTCTGGTGGGGATTTTGCATAGGGAGAAATTATGGAAGTGACGCAAGGATACTCTTATCATATCAAGGATGAATTTTTTGATGAGATTCAAGACAAATACTTGATGAGTAATAAAGAAAATGGAAATTATTGTCCTCATTTTTGGGCAATTCGAGATAGTAAGAATAGGGAAATGTACTGGATGATTCCAATCAGCTCACAGGTAGATAAGTATAAGATTATTATAGAAAAGAAAATAAAACGGTATGGGAAATGCAATACGATCATTATAGGGAAGTTTGCTGGGAAAGATAATGCTTTTCTGATATAAAATGCCTTTCCTATATTAAAGAAATATTTTGATCATGTGCATACTGTTGAGGGCAAGACAGTGGTTATACATAGTAAATTGAATAGGAAACTGACTGTCAATTTACGAGAGGTTCTTGCTATGTATAGACGGGGGATTCGTTTGATATTTCCTGATATTGAGTATATACAGAGGAAAATGGAAGATGAGTTGGACAAGTAAATTAATGGAAAGGGTTGAGATAATAGCCACAATAAAAATATTTGAAAAAATAGAAGAAGGCTAAGTGATGGACAAAGACGAATAAAAGAGGGTAGTGACCGTTTGCTCTTTAATCAGTGCAAGCGGTTTTTGTTGTAGCATTTTGGTTTTGTTAAGGTGTTGCAGAGATGTTATATATGGTAAAAAATAGTATTTAATGTTATAATTATCTGCATATAAGATATTGTGGATAGGGGGAAAAGAATTGGATACTTATACATCGGATAAAAGCGGAATAAATAGTTTAGGTGGTTTTGCTTATCAAATAAAAGCGTTTGTGTCATATATGTTGTCAATGGATGAAAATATGCAAGCTGAGTTTGAAACAGTAGATGATGTATCCATTAAAAAAATAACCCCTGATACAATAGATGATAATGAGGATAAATTTAGAAATTTAATTGTTTCCCCCAAAGAAACTAAAGCAATTCAGGTTAAGAGAACAACTATTACTGAGAAAATTGCAAAACAAGTATTATTAAATTGGATATTATTGGAGGGGTCAGATGAGAATGTAACAGATTATATTCTTTTTACTGACAGTTCATATGAAAATAGCGATATTGTTTTTGAGGTTTCGGCAGAAGAGTTGTATTCAGAGGTATTAGATACTAAAAAGACTCAAAAAGCGACTATTGCTAAAGTGAAGAAAAAATATGAAAAAGATAAGCAGGGGTTTATTGATGTATATGACGCAGTAAAGAATAAGTATACTTTTGTATCTGCCAATAAAATTGATGATGAAATCAATGAAAAATGCAAGGTGCTTTTTAAAAAAGCCGGTGTAAATACAATTACATATTATAATCGAATTGAGGAACTGTTAAAGCATATTACTTTTGAAATTATAAAAAGTATTAATGAAAAGACCCCTTTTGTTATTAGTTATAGGGAAATGATAGCTTATTCAGAAGACATATGTGCTAGATTTACTGACCAATATATGTATCCTGTATATTCGGAATTTAAAAAACTGAATAAAATTGACTTTGCTGATTTGAAAATTGCACAGTCAAGGGAATATAAACAGTTATTAGCATGTAAGATGCCGCAGAAACTGATAGAGACGCATTTACAATATGGTAGCTATTATCAAAATGTATGTTATAAGTATTTGGAATTAAACAAAATAAGCAAGATACGAGATATAGAAGTAACAACATTTGATAATTTTGAAAATGTTAAATTTATGCTTCAAACTGAGGGCAAAGATACTCCTGTGCAGCGTCTTAGTGAAACCAAAAAACAACCTAACTCTTATGCGGATAGTGAACAAATTAAATATGGAGCTGGAATATATCTGACAAGGGAAGATGAGGTGGAACATCAAATATCATGGGAGGACGAAGATAATGCAGAATCTTGAGTTAGAAGCTGAAACTATTCAGATTAGTATATATACAAATATTGTTTTAAATATATTAAAAACACATGGGGAATTGTCGGTTAATAAAACATTACTTTTTTCGTATTTGGTCAAAAAAGAAAAATTCAGACTTGGGAAAGTATACACTGCAAATAACACGCAGGATGTTGTCTGCAAAGCAATTTCGTTGCTCTCTGGTGAATATGCGGAATATTGCGAAAATATAAAGTTTATATTGAAGTCTATTCATTTATTGATAATTGGTAAAAGAATTGAATTGAATGGCTATTTGCTTTCTTGGATTAATGAACAGGAAGTTGAAAAGAGTTTGTATCAAGAGTCACCATTTATTGAAAAAGCTATTGAAGAAAGTAAGAAAATGTCAGACAGACAATTTATGAAAGAGGTAACTGCTAATGTTTAGGATAAATAAATTGACAATGTATAGTTTCGATGAGAAAAAATACACATATCAGTTTAGTTCAGGGTTAAATTATTTTAAAGGTAAAAATAGTTCAGGCAAGACGGAGTTTTACAAATTTTTGGATTTTATGTTTGGCTCATCAGAAGACATCCGGAAAAAACCTTGGTATAGAGATACTTTAAAAAAAGCTTCAATGGAAATTCAGGTAGATAATATAATATATATTGACGCGTTCGTATGATCCGTCTCAAAACTATTTATCTTATGCGGATGAAGAGGAGAGGGAGATCATTGACCAAAGAGAATATAGAGAGAAATTAAATTCTATATTTGCTAAAGATATGGAATTGCTAAAAAATATTCGTGAGTTTACAGAAGAAGAACTGACTTTTAGAACCTTTACGATGTTTAATTTTTTGGGAGAAAAGCGGCAAGGGGCGATTCATGATTTTTTTGATAAATGTAGTGATATAAAATACTCTGTAAAATTAGTACCAATACTAAACTTTATCTTTAATAATAATCTTGAGAAAATATATTGGTTACAAAGAGAACTTGAACAGTTGCAACAGGAATTAAAGGACTTGGAAGTAACATCTTCAAGGTATGATTTTATTTGTACTCAGGTTAATAGAAATATACAAAAGTTGGGGTCTAATGTTTGGTACACTGGTCGGAATGCAGATGATATCAGAAAAAATCTAAAAGAAATAAAAAATATGGAAGAACCCAAAAAGAAAGACTAACTATTAAAAGTCAAGTCTAAAATGAAAGTTTTTGAATGAATTGCAGAAATGCACTTCAGATATATTTGTACTTTGAAAACTACATGCCAAGCAGAGTGTCATTGCTGGCACTCTAAAAGGAGAGATTTACAGAATAAGTTAAGATGCTGGTATATATGCTAGTCCTGATTTTTCCATTGCAAAAATCAGTCGCACA
>OBXM01000105.1_pt1 | contig 115441 bp, 94 predicted proteins | sample 1538141 | NCBI WGS metagenome assembly OBXM01 (sample SAMEA2580153, study PRJEB22360) | human gut metagenome | biome: human gut; feature: human-associated habitat; material: faeces | place: Denmark | collected 2008/2010 | reverse complement strand
TATAGTTTTTTCGTACTATTTCAGAAATCGAAAGAGATTTCATGAAATATCTCAAAGACATAATAAAATTTCTTTTAGAAAGATATTCTTTTGATATATTGAGCATTTTCATGCTTTCTTCATATTTCAACAAGTTATCTTCATCACTCAACTCTATAAGATAATTCTCATGAGAATATTGATCGTCATTACCAAGTACTCTCTCTTTAAATAATTTTCTAATATAAAAATCGGTAAATATCTTTCTATAGTGATTTGAATTAGTCATACTATTACCTCTAATCCTATAATAAATTAAAGGCACATCAATTGTAGCGATGTTAAGATTATTGGATATCAGCCTCAGCCATAAATCATAGTCTTCAGCAGTATCAATTTTTCTGTAACCACCAACAGAAACGATATCTTTCTTTACAAAAAGAACACTTGGATGGATAATAAATGAACCCTTAGGGAGAATTTTTTTGCAAGCTTGTGGAGTTATAGGTATGGATGGCTTCTTTTTAATTATTTCATTTTCTTCATCAATATATATACAGTTTGAACTCACCAAAGAAATTTCTGGATTTTTTTTTAAGAAATCGATTTCTACTTTTAGTCTATCTGGCATGCTAATATCATCAGCATCCATTCTAGCAATATATTTACTAGATGCATTTTTTAGACCAATATTTAGTGAAGAAGCTAGTCCCATATTCTCCAAGTTTTTTATATATTTTATTCTTTGATCTTTTCTTTTATAATCTCTCAATTGATTGTCCAATTTATTATTATCAGGGTTATCATTTATTAAAATTAACTCAAAATTAGCAAACGACTGATTAAGTATTGAGTTAATTGCTAAATCAATTTGATCTTCTGTTTCATTGTAAGTAGACATAATTACTGAAATTTCATATTTATTCTCCAATTCCATATGCCTCCTTAGTCGTATACAAGTCCTTTATTATTTTCTTTAAGACAATTAAACCAAGTAATATTAAACCACCTCGACTCGCTTCTCCCTTATAGTTAGCTATGCACCACGTAACAATGAATATTATGAGTAAAACAAAACGTTCATTTTTTTTAGTAACAAAAGATAATTTGGCAAAGTAACAAAATTGAGATACATAGAGGATGACACAATAAATTATCCCCCCAAGATATAAATCATTAACAAATCCTATATCTGAATGTGGAAGTCCTTTAGTATTTCCATACAGTCTAAAACCTTCTCCAAAAATCAAATGTACTCCCACAGGAAGCTGAAACATCATATCAAGAGTAGAAAATGTACCAGTTGCCTCTTTTTTGAAAAAGAGATAATATATTTCTTCAAAAGAAGAATATATCCAATCATAAGTCTTAGGATTTAAAGTCTTCAAAACGTTAATCATTATAAACCCACTCAAGAAGACAATAATAATGACTTTAATAGAATCATAAATTTTCGAATAGTTACTTAAGTTATAAGCGAAAAAAACAAAAAAAGTTAAAACAATTGATAAAATAAGTCCAGTTCTTCCATTTAATACAATTGCTACTAAAATTAATGGCAAAAATCTATATAAATTTATCTTTTTAAATAATGATAAGTAAACTCCTATAGAAACAAGAAAACCATGATAAATCGGTGTAAAAAAAGTATAATCAGAACTCAATCCAAATATTCTCATTGCTGATATAAAATAATTTTCCTCAGCACCTAAATAGTATAATCTCAAAGCTATCTCTTTTAGAGGTGGAAATAATAGCATGAAAATACTTATTACACCTTGCGCTGCTGCCAACCGAAATATAGTTACCAACTGGATATCATATTTACTAGTTTTTTTTAACTGCTGTAACAAGAAAAATATTACACAAACTTGAGCAATAATGTAAGTATTCTGGGCAAATCTTGTATCTTCTGAATTCAGAATTGCGACAAAAGCAAAATACGCACTCGCAATAAAAATAAAAGCAAATAAACTATATGTATCCTTATCTATAATGAGACTTGTTTTTTTTTCTAAAGATAATAACATTAAGTTATAAAATAACATCAAAATAAATGCTACTAGAGTAATGTATTGACTCCGTATTGGTAATCCAAACATTAAAAAGAATTCTGGTGTATAAATAAAATAAAAAATCAGCATTGATATCAGAAAATTTGTTAGTCTAGACTTCTTTATCATATTTATACATCTCCTTTACTATTGTTTGCCATTTTGTTTCATCTGTGTATTGCTCCGAAAATTTTCTTGCATTGTCGGAATACGAATAATAATCAGAATCTATAATATTCTTCAATTCATAAATAAATTCAGTTGAAAGAAAATCCTTTACTACTATACCTTGATTCACTTGAAGTAAGTCTGTGACTCCTCCTATTCGGCGAGTAATTATTGGAACTCCTTGCGACATTGACTCTATAGCGGCTAAACTAAAGCCTTCGTAATTTGAGGTAATGACTAAAAACTTACTTTTCACAATTATATTAAAAGGATCCGTATTAAATCCTAAAAATTTTATGTTAAGTTTTCTTTCCTCAACTTCTTTTTCTAAAATATTTTTTAAAGATCCATCTCCACAAATTGCTGCATCACAAGTAAAAAATTTATTAAACTTTTCAATAAAGTCTAAGAATAAAAATGGATTTTTCTCGTTCTCTAGCCTACCTAAAAATAAAAAATCATATACTTTTTTTTCATCTTTGATTTTTTTGGGAATTTCAACGTAATTATCAATAATTTTCACTTGATTAAGTGTTCCTAATGTAAAAAGTTTGCTATTTTTTATTTCCTTTGAAGTTACAATAATCTTATTGAAATGTTTTGTTCTATTTCTGTAAACAATAGTTTTAAGATTATCTTTATATATCCAATTTGGCGATTGGTGTAAGTGCGATATTATCCTACACTTATTTGAGAAAAAAGAGGATAAAATACTGGCTTTAAAATCATGTGCATGTATAATATCAATTTTGTAAGACTTAATAATCTTACTCAACTCAAAGTATGATATCTTTGAAAATTGGATGAAATCAACATTTTTTAGACTCAGATAATTTTCTATATCACCACTTGGAGAGCAATAAAAGCATTTATTCGTTTTATTTGAAAATTCAATAATGTTTATTGCAACTTTTTCTGCACCTCCTAATTTATTACTGGTAAGTAAATGTAATATATTCACTATTTTCTCTTACCTTTCTTCAATTATTGTTTTGTAAATCTTTTTCATATTTTGATTTACGATAGACGTATCATATTTTTTAACTTTGTCCAAATTATATTCTTCGTACTTTTCTCTTAAATTTCTATCTTTTACAATCAACTCGATAGCTCTTGCCATACCTTCAGTATCGTCGGGATTAATAAGTATTCCGCCTTTGTTGTCATCTATCAAATCAGTATTTCCCCTTACATTACTACATATAACAGGCAATGGGACAGCCATAGCTTCCATGAGTGATACAGGAAGTCCTTCCTGATACGATGGAAATACAAAGCAATCTGCTTGTTTTAAATATTTAACAACATTTTCTTGAAACCCTAAAAAAACAATATTTTCTGAAACTTTAAGTTTGTTTGCAAGATCTTTCAGCTGATTTTCTAACTCACCTAAACCGCATATCAAATATTGAATATCATCAATATTTATTCTCGTTTTTAATAATGCTAAACTTTCTATCACTAACCTATGGTTTTTACGGTGTGATAATTGCCCAATACTTATAAGATTAAATTTCCCGTGATAGTCACTTTTGGGTACAGAACTTATTTTATCAACATCAATACCGATACCTGGCACATATTCCACTCTTTTTGTCTTCATTTTGCTTCTAGAAATGTTATAGTCTTCTTCATTAATTGTTATAATACAATCGGTAATTTTAGACAAATATCTCTCAATTGGATAATAGATAAACCATTTTTCTTTGCTGGCACCTTTAAAAAAGTGAAATCCATGTGCTGTGTAGATAACTTTGAGTCCTTTATGTCTGTATTTTGCTGCAGAAATTCTTGCTATAACCCCACCTATGGGGGAATGACAGTGAATCAACTTGTACTGATTCTCATCAATAATGTTTTTTAAAATTGAGTAAGATATGTATATATCTTTCAATTTCGTTATATTTCTTGGAATTGGTATATCGTAATACTTAATATTTTTATCTTCTAATTCTTCTTTAAATTTATTTACTCTATTACTAGAAGTGATACTCCCATTTTGAAAATTACAAGCAACCTCCACCGTATATCCCAAGTCTTGTAAAATTTGTATGTTATTCATATTGAACAAATCAATCATAGACGCTACAGATGCTACCATCAGCACTTTTTTCATTTTTTAACAATCCTTTTCATATACTAAATTACCAAAAGCTTTATTAACTAATTTCCCAATTTTCCCAGGAAAATATCCTAAAAGATAAATGAACCAATTCAACCATGAAAACAAGTAAATCTTTTTTCCACTTTCAAGTGCAAGATCTCTAACCATATAACTTGTCCTAACATAATTTTCATCCTGGGGGAAAAATACCCCGTTATCTGAGGAGTCGACTCTAAATTTGATAAATTCACATAATCTATCAATGTTTAGCATTGAACGTTCATTTTTTATGTTTGGAAAAAGTGGAAGTTTATTAGCTATTTTTATTAATTGCTGATAATTTCCTTTACTACCCTCACCATAAATCATTGGTGGACGAATAATTGCGAGATAAAAATTTTCGCTTTGAAGTAATGTTAATTGTTTTTCAGCCTGCCATTTACTGTCCCCATAAAAATTAGATGGATTTGGTTCAGTTTCGGGTGTTATTACCCTTTTTTTATTGATATTTGTTTCTTCACCATAGATGATAATTGAACTCATATAAATAAACTGTCCAATTCTTCCATTTAAATCATTCTTATACTTTTTAGCTGTTTCAACAGCTAAATCACAATTTACTTTATAATAAAGTTGTTTGGTTTCTTCACTTACTTTTGAAACATCGGCATGGGCTATCCCAGCTACATGAAAAACAGACTCATAATGAGAAAAATCTTTTGCTTTCCAAAGGTCGCCATGCATATCCAATGTATCGATTTGGTACTCGTCACCAAACTGCTTCATCCAATTCTCGAAAGAGGTGCCAATGTAACTGTTCGCGCCAGTTATTAAAATCCGTTTCATTCCACATCCTCCTTCTTCATCGTTCCGGTACCACCTTCGACGACACCATCACTTTTAAATACAGAGGTAATCGTTCCAAAGAAACATTTAACATCCATTCCAAAACTAATGTGTTCTGTATAATACCCATCAAGCTTAGCTTTTTCCTGTATCTCTAGCTCATCACGTCCACTGATTTGAGCCAGTCCAGTCAATCCTGGACGAATGTCATTTGCCCCATATTTATCTCGTTCTTCAATCAAATCGTATTGATTCCATAATGCCGGACGCGGACCAATCACTGCCATATCACCTTTTAGAATATTAAAAAGCTGCGGCAGTTCATCTAAACTAGTTTTTCGCAAGAATTTCCCAACTTTTGTGATAAAAAAATCAGGATTCTCTAACAAATGAGTCGGCATTTCTTTTGGAGTATCAACTTTCATCGTGCGAAACTTGTAGATATTAAAATGACTTTTGTCTTTACCAACTCGCTTTTGTTTGAAAATAATCGGTCCTTTTGAATCTACTTTAATTGCTAGACACAAGATCAAAAAAATCGGGGAAAGAATGATTATCCCTGCTAAGGACAGCAAAAAGTCGATCCCTCGCTTTACCCTATCTTTGTACACTTGATCCACTCCTATTTATTTGAAGCATTGGCAAAAGCAACAACATCTTTTGCTAGCTGTTTGTCATCATCAGATAATTGTTCAACAAATTCCATCACTTCTGCTATTGAATAGCCAGTGATATTGCCAACAAAAATTTTCTCAAACACGGCTTCATCGTTTCGTTCTTTATCTAAAAGCAGTTCTTCATAGAGTTTTTCCCCGGGACGGATCCCTGTCTCAATAATCTCTATTTCATCTTCACTATACCCGCTCAATCGAATCATATTTTTTGCTAAATCAATGATTTTGACTGGCTCACTCATATCTAGAATAAAGATTTCTCCACCTTTAGCTAAAGCTCCTGATTGAATCACTAATCGGCTGGCTTCCGGAATCGTCATAAAATAGCGCGTCATGCGAAAATCCGTGATGGTAATTGGTCCGCCATTTGCGATTTGTTCCCGAAACACGGGAATCACACTTCCTCGAGAGCCTAACACATTCCCAAAACGGACAGCCGAAAATTTCGTACATCCTGCTTCATTTAATCCGGTAACGATCATTTCGGCGATTCGTTTCGTCGCTCCCATGACATTCGGAGGATTATTTGCTTTGTCTGTAGAAACCATAACGAAGTTTTTTACTTTGGCTGCTTTAGCAGCTTCTGCCACATTTTTAGTTCCGTAGACGTTGTTTTTAACGGCTTCTCTTGGATTGTACTCCATCAATGGCACATGTTTATGGGCCGCAGCATGATAAACAATTTCCGGTTGATAATCTTCCATGATCGCAAAGATTTTCTTACGGTCTTGGATGTCTGCAATGATAGGAACGATTTCCGTAACACACTCTGAGTAGTTGTTCCTTAATTCGCGATCAATTAAATAGATCGAGTTTTCTCCGTGACCCAGTAACAATAGCCTACGAGGGTTGAAGCGGATTACTTGACGACAAATCTCTGAACCGATTGATCCCCCGGCACCTGTTACTAGGATCGTTTTTCCTGTGATTTGATCTTTGATGGCATCAATGTCCAACTGGACTTCATCTCGTCCTAATAAGTCAACCACATCGATTTCTTTTAAGCGAGAAAGATTGATTTTTCCTGAAGCGACTTCTTCCATTGACGGCATACTATTTACTTTTACATGTAACGGCTCGATCAATTCAAAAATTTCACGAAGCTTTTTCCGGGAAAGAGATGGAATCGCTATAGTGATCATAGCAATTTCATATTTTTCAACTAGTTCAGGTAAGTCTTTGATAGAGCCAAGTACTTTCTTGCCAGAAAGATAGGTGTGTCTTTTGTTCGGATCATCATCAATGAACCCAACGACATTGATATCCCCGGCAGTCTTTGATCCTAACAAACTATTATAGAGAATTCGACCACCCTCGCCAGCTCCTAGAATCAAGGTATTCTTTACTTCTTCACTAGGTATGCAGCGGCTGTTTTTCTTCTCAATGTACAATCGCCAAACTAATCGGCTAGCAATAATAAAGAACATCGAAAGAAAGTATGTTGAGACTACTAGTCGCATACTATAATTTTCTTTACTAAAAAAAAGAATAATGATCGTTGCAAATGAACTTAATGTCAACGCTAAAAAGATAGCGATCATTTCTCGCAGATTCGTGTAACGATTGATTCTGGAAAAAACGCGGAAAATCCAACCAAATAGCCAGTATAAGACAATTGAAAGGATAATTGAAATTTGCATGAAATCCATTGGAATACTAACAAATGGTTTCATAAAATAATACGAAGCAATATTGGCAAAAACCAATAAGATGCTGTCCACTAGAATCAACGTGGCTATTTTTCTTCTTCTTGTTAATTCAAACAACCCAAAAGCCCCCTAAAATAACCCAAACTTTTTCTTTTTTATCATTGTGTATTCTGGATAATCGATCTGATCCCCATTTATCAAATCTTTCGCCACTTGTTTCATTAAAGTTACTTTGTTTGGTTCAATATCTTTGGCGATCTGCTCATACGCTTCCTTCATATAAAAAGTCCGTTTATTGACTCCATGAGCATCTGACGCTACCATCTGAACCAAATTGTGTTCAACCATTATTTTCGCTGTTTTTTGAATATCTTTCCCAAAAACTCCCATATAGCTTGGAGCTGTCAATTGTGCTAAGCACCCCATTTCTAGGAATGGAAGCAAATTATTTGGATCTTTTCTAAAATAGGCGTTTCGCTCTGGATGCACGATAACTGGTGTCTTTCCAAGACTCTTCAACTCAAAAAAGACTTGTTCGGAATAAGTTGGTACTTCCATTGTAGGAAATTCTATCAAAATATACGTATCGTCCAGATCCGTAAATAAAATCTCATCATTACGAATATCCTCAATTAAATCTCCTGTTATCCGTACCTCTTGTCCTTCTAATACGGTCAACGGCAAATTTCGCTGGTCTAATTCTGATTGCAAAGAAGAGACCAACGAAATAACGTCAGATTTTGGATTGTGATATTTCCCGTTGTTGTGATGTGGCGTACACAGGATGTGAGTGATTCCTTGACTAATGGCTTTTTCTGCCATCGCAATACTTGCTTCCATCGTTTCGGCACCATCATCGATACCAGGTAAAATATGACAATGTAAATCAATCATTTCGTTCGTCTCCTAATTCATTAATTCCCGTAATAATAGTAATAGCCAGCATCTTTGCTGTTTTCTGCCCCGTTGTAGACTACCCCTAATACGCGAGCTTGCACCATATTCAATAATTCCTTTGCTTTTGTTAATGGCTCTTTGCGGGAAACATTTTCGCGCACAACGAGAATCGTCCCATCCGCTTTGGACGCCATGATCTGGGCGTCCGTTACTGCCACTACTGGCGGCATATCAAAAATCACGATGTCATAGAGTTTCTTTGCTTCCACCATCACTTGGTTCATTCTAGATGATCCCAATAATTCCGATGGGTTTGGTGGTTTAGGACCACTTGGTAAAATGGAGAGATTGTCGATCACTGTTTGTTGGGCTGCCTCAGCTAGATTCGTTGAAGTGCTCAAAACTGTACTAACGCCCACATTATTCAGTAAATTAAACGTTTTGTGGACGGTGGGTTTCCGCATATCTGCATCCACTAACAATACTCGTTGACCTGATTTTGCAAAGACCACTGCTAGGTTCGCAGATGTGGTCGATTTGCCTTCGCCTGGTCCCGAAGAAGTGACGACTAATGTTTTTATTTGTTGATCCGCTGAAGACGCAAATTGAATATTGGTTCGAATCGTCCGATATTGCTCTGAAATAGGAGAAGAAGGATCCACTAAAGTGATCAGACTTACTGCATGGGTTTGGGTCCCTTTACGTTCTTGTTGTTTAGCCATGTCTCTTCCTCCTATACTCTCGAACGGCTGCGACGAGATTCCGTCGTTTTGTCATTCGTTGGTTTCTTCAAAGTTGGTCTTGTTGGTTTCTTTTGGATCGTCGCATTCAATTCTTTTTGCGACATTTGCGGTACTGTCCCTAAAATTGTATAACCAATCGTATCGGTAACAAATTTGTCGTCTTTTACGGTACGATCTAATAATTCAAATAAGAAAGCAAGTCCGACACCGACCATCAGTCCTAAAACTAAGCCAATCACTAGATTTAATTTGTTGTTTGGCGATACCGGCGATGTGCTGGCAACAGCACTTGAAATGATGGAAATTTTGTCCACATTCATGACATCTTTGGCGTTTTCCTGAAAGACTAGTGCTGTGGTATTAGCAATTTTTTGTGCGGTCACAGCATTCGGATTGGTTGCTTGAATCGAAAACATTTGGGAATTTTGAGATTGATTGACTGAAATCGCGTCTTTGATTTCTCCAGCCGTCATTTTGACATTGCTTTCTGATTCCAGACGATCTTTGACTTCGTTCAATACTAAGTCACTGACGATCATGTCTTTATACGTATTGATCATTTGCAGATTGGTATTGACATCATTGACATTTGCGGTTTCCGATTGCGGCAGTGTCACGATCAATTGGGCTTGTGAACTATACTTTGGTGTGATCACAAAGAAGGTTGCAATTCCCGCAAGTGCCAAGCCGGCAAACATGGCAATTATGATTGAAGCCAAGTGTTTTCGCAAGACTTCAAATATCTCTTTTAAGCTAATTGTTTCTTCCATTTCTTCTCCACTTTCTTATTCATTCTCTAGATTTAATTGTTCTTTCAGTTCTGTTTGAACTCGATTCAGTTCTTCCTCACTAACCCGTTGGTAGGAAATGCCATCTTGCATGAAGCCTTCCCCTTTAAGTTGATCTTGTTTGATCGTTTTGAAAGCATCCCGATAATCCAATGCAATCGTCCGCATATTATCAAAACTCATATCTGTCTTCATATTGCTTTCGACAGCACTCAAGATATCTTGGTATTTGCTGACGCCATCAAAGCTCAACACTTTCTTAGCAATTCCCTCAACGATTTTGCGTTGTCGTTCTTGACGGCCATAATCGCCATTGGGATCTTCATGCCGCATACGGGAATACGCCAATGCTTGATCGCCATCTAGAGTGATTTTTCCAATCGTGAAATCATAATTGTCTTGACTAAAAGTCAGGTCATTATTGACCTCAATGCCTCCCACGGCATCTACCAATTCTTTCAGACCGGCCATATTGATTGAGATATAATGATCCACGGGAATATCTAAATATTTTTGCACGGTATCCATCGACATTGCAGGACCACCAAATGCATAGGCATGATTGATTTTGTCTTTCGTACCATGACCGACAATGTCCACATAAGTATCCCGAGCAATACTAACGATCGTTGTTTGTTGATCTTCTGGACTAACCGTCGCTACCATCATCGTATCTGAACGGCCTTGATCGACACGTCCCAAGTCCCCAGTATCGATCCCCATCAATAGAACTGAAAAGGACTCTTGTTTTTCTAAATCAACAGGATTTTCCCGTTTCTTTTCATCTTGTGAACGCTCCACCGACTCATAGGTCTTTTGGATCGAACCGGAAAGATCCATGTATAACTTGGCGCCGATTCCTACCACACCGATCACGAGTACAGCAACGATTCCAAAAATAATCAAAAAAATCTTTTTTCCTTTTGACATAATTATTCCTCCAGTTGGCTCTTCCTATCAGTAATAGGATTCTGAATCTGTTTCTGAACTATCCGTCATACTATCTGAATAGCCATCACCAGTCGTTGCCGTATCTGTTGTATTGCCGTAATAACCAGCATAGCCCATTTGTGAAGCAACGGTTTCTGCAAGCTTGGTATATTTTTCTTTCAAGTCTTTATTGCGAATTTTGCTGATGCTGTCAACGGCTGATAAGTAGTTCTCGTAGGTCACTGCATCCGTCACTTTATCGTCTTTCAGCATACGATCAAAGTCTTTTTGCAGTTTTGTCACGCGATCAAGTTGAGCATCTGCAAAACCAAGGTATTCTTTCACTAACGCTGTCCATTTGTCATCCTCAAAAAAATTCAAGTTTTCACGAATGCTGCCAACGTCAGTCTCTTTCAGATCTTTTTTGATGATGACGTCATTTTCGGCTTTCTGCCAGTTGGAGACGCCTTTCGTGAAGAGCTTATCGGTTGCTTCTTGGATTTTTTGCTTTGCTTCGATATCCTTCAATTCATCGTCAATGGCTTGTTTCTGCTTTTGGATCTCTTTTGCATCTGCTGGCAATGCATTCTCTTCGATGCCGTATTCTTCACCAGATACTTTGATCATGGACAACTTTCCAACGAGCTGGCTGATATCATCAGCGGTGATGCCCGCTTTTAAGAATGTTCGATCCTCATTGAGATAAAGGCTTGCGACCTCCTTCTTCAATGATGCAATACTGTCGGTCTCACTGGCGATCGCAGTTTGCGCATATTCTACCCGCTGCTGGTATTGTCGCTGATTGTTCTGGCGATATCCAACCAAACAGATGGCAACGGATCCAACACCGACTGCCACAACGGTCAAAGTCTTAAGTAACGGCTTTCCCATGAACACACTCCCTAAATTATTTGTGCTTTATAAATTTATCTTTTCAATCAAGAAAAGCAAATTTGCTCAATTCTAGTTAATTATAAGAGAAAATTGAAATTAAATAAAGGTAATTTACCAAGTTTTTACATCATTAAGAACAATGTTTTTGCAAAAATTGTGATTTAACTTGAATAAAACAGCGATCTCTTTTATATAAAAAAACATTAAAAACTATATATTTTGTTATTTAATTTCTGACGATCAATTTTTCCATTAAAAGAATTTCATTCTCTTTTTCATCTTTCTTCAGGAATTCGTTAAGGTGTATCCCTTGTAATAAAACTAGCATCATGAACAGCGAGAAAAATCACGATTTTGTTTCTTAAAGGATTCTTGGATGTTTGCAATTATTTTTGAGTCTTTTTTCAATCTAGTAATTAAATAATTTAAATAGTTGAAAAAACCATTTTTTACTCATTTAATTTTCTATTTTTAAGTGCTCGCTTTGATCTGTTCTGATAAACTAAATTATTTTTCAATATTCTATTCTTTGAAATGGGAAGGTGTCTGTTCTTTTTCATCTGGTTTTTTTGCCAATAAGTGACTGCAAAAGAATGGTTTATTGGCAATTCATGTCATTTTTTTCACCGTTTGATGAAATACGTGATTTGTTATTGCGATTGTAACTTCATTAAGATAGCTATAGACAGATTCAATTCTTTAATTGGAAAATGAGAGGAGCACACCAGTGAGAGAGCTTCAGATGAAATTCGTTACGAATACTGCAACGATCCGTTGGATGCGCATTCTCGACTTATTTGAGTTAGAGCCGCTTTGCTCTACTCGTGCACTGGCAAAGGCTTCCTCAAGTACAACGCGAACGATTGTGACTGATATCACAGACATGAAGTCCCATTTCAAGGATGCCCTCCATATCGATTCGTCCCACAAGGGTTATATTTTCACCGTATTGAACCCGGCGAAGTACCTCGCAGCGAAACGAGCACTCATTACTGACGAGATTCTTTTCCATATTGTCGAGAGTATTTTTCAGCATGAAGAAATGCGTTCTTCAGAATGGGCAGAAAGGTATCATATCTCGGAGAGTACGGTTCTTCGTTACTTGAGAAAAGTACAACCTGTTCTTCGCGACTACCACTTGCAGCTGGATTATAACCCAATCACATTCATTGGCGATGAAATGGATATCCGTAAATTTTTTCATGATTTTTATTATGAATCAGAAATCACGGCACACACGATCTTTCCCCCTATTGCGATTCACGACATCACCGTCAAAGCTTTTTCTGACTGCCAGCGAACCAACAAGCAAGCCTGCTCATTTGGAGAGCTCAATTATTATTTGTACATAACCCTTGAGCGCTATTGCGGGGGACACACAGTGAAACTACCAAAAAAAATCAGCAAACTGTTTTCAACTAAAGAAGATTTCAAAGAATTTGCGGAAATCAATCAGCATATCTTTGAACACTACCAACAAAGACTGCCCCAAGAAGAGATTCTCTATCTCTTTCTTTTGGTTTGGAGCCGGCGTTCGATTAGTGACGTTACTGGTGAGGAAGTCTTCTGCCAAAAATACAATCAGTGGGCAGAAATCACTCAGCTGGCCAGTGATTTTGTAGCTACCTGTATTCCTGAAACCAAAAATTCCTCCCGCGATCATATCTTGATCGAATCTTTCTTTACCGTAGCCAAAATCAAGCAGTTGCTCTCCCCTTTGTTGAATCATAATATTGCCGATGTCAATCTTTACGCCCAGCGCTTGTTTCCTGAGTCTTATCAAAAATGTCGGAATTTTCTCACAGAAAATCCATTAGCTGTTGCTACTTGGAATAAAAAGAGTTTATCCCATTTAAGCGCCAGTCTGACGATCTATTTGGAATCTATCAAATCGCTTTATTGGCATACCAAAAAAAATGTTGCTTTCTTATTTGAAGGCTCATATATTCTCTGTCAGTATTTAAAAAGCAAATCGATGCATTACTTGCATAGCTCAAAAAACTTTTTCTTTCCTGATTCAAATGAATTGTCACCTGATTATTTAATGATGAATCACATTGATCTCGTGGTAACAAATTACACAGAATATGTTTCCGATTATGCTAATGACATTGATTGTTTGATTTTTAAAACTTTCCCTGACAAAAATGACTGGAATAAGCTAGCCAAATGTCTCAATCCTCATATGAATGCTTAAGAGCACTTCCGACTATGACAGTGGAAGTGCTCTTAAGCGTCTATTGCTTCCCTAATTATAAGACAGCAACGCCCCTGAGAACGTATCAATACTCTTTTTTCTGGTTCTTTGGTACAGTTTAGGTGTATTTAAGTCGAATCAAATTTGGGAGGATCTTTCATGGAAAAAATCATTCTGATCGGAAATGGGGATGTAGGTTCGAGTTACAGTTTTGCATTAGTCGCTCAAGGAATTGGCAATGAAATTGGTATTATTGATTTAGATAAGGCAAAAGTAGCGGGTGACATTCAGGATTTAAATCATGGCTTGGCATATGTTGGTCCCAAAACACTATATGTTGCTGATTATGAGGATTGTCGAGATGCAGATCTTGTAGTGATCACCGCTGGTGCAGCACAGCTGCCCCATGAAACACGACTGGATTTGACGAAAAAGAATGCTCAGATCATGAAAAAGATCGTGAAATCTGTTATTGCTAGCGGTTTTCAAGGGATCTTCTTGATTGCTAGTAATCCAGTAGATGTTTTGACTCACTATGTCAAAAAAATCACTGGCTTTCCCTCTCACAAAGTGATTGGCTCTGGGACTTCTCTCGATAGTGCGCGCTTACGTAATGCGATTGGCGAGCAGTTGACCATTGATCCACGGGATATTCAGATTTACGTCTTAGGGGAACATGGTGACACCCAATTTCCAGTCTGGTCCCATGGCAATATTGGTGGCTTAAGTGTTCACGAGTGGTTGGAAAAACACCCAAATTTTTCGGAGCAGGATCTCAGCCTGATTGCAGAAAAAGTGAAAAATGCCGCTTATGACATCATTGCTGCCAAAGGTTCGACACATTATGGGATAGCAATCTCGCTGGCTAGGATCACCCGCAGTATTTTAAAAGATGAACATGCAGTACTGCCGGTTTCTGTACACTTAGAGGGACAGTATCAAGCAACCGATGTCTGTATTAGTTCCCCTGCAATCGTCAATAGTCAAGGCATTCGCGAAATTATTGAAATGCCTCTCAATGAGTCCGAGCAACAACAAATGTACGATTCCATCCAAACATTGAAAACGATGCAGGCACAGCTGCAGGAATGAAACGAGCTTTTCTAGATGATGCTTTTACCCACTAAATAAAAAAGCGTATCTTGTCCACCATCAATCATGAATGATGGTAGGGTTACAAGATACGCTTTTTCGTTTATTAGTCTAGAATCGTTACTTTTACTTGACGTCGGCCCCATTGCAGACATTTGGCTACATTATCAAAGTGGACATCAATGATATTTCCTTTGATCGCGCCTCCTGTATCTAGCGCTAGCGCCACGCCATATCCTTCAACATTCACCAAGGTACCTAATGGGATCACACTTGGATCGACTGCGACCGCCATTGGATTGCTGCGAAGATCTGTTCCGCTGGCAGTCAGGTGGCTAGCACCTTTCTCTGCATAAGAATATGCGGTTGATTCCATGATCATTGTCTTGCCGCTGGAAGGTGTGCTGCTACCCGAATTGTTGGAGCTGTTATTCGAGTTGTTTGAACTATTATTCGTCGAACTGCTGCTCGTATTGCTTGAAGCTGAATTGCTGCTTGAACTGCTGTTTGATTGCGCGCTCTCACTTGAAGATGACGACTCTTGACTTGAGCTTTCACTCGCTGCTTTTTCCGCTGCCTTCGCTTCTTTTTCTTTAGCTTCTTGTTCGGCCGCTTCTTTGGCTGCTCTTTCTTTGGCTGCTTTTTCAGCAGCTATCCGAGCTTCTTCTGCTTCTTTGCTGGAAGCAATCTTTGCTAAGGTCGATTCGTTTTCTTTCAACTGTGTCTGCAAGTTGGCGATCTTACTATCCAACTCTTGCGCCTGTGCTTCCAAAGAGGATTGATCCTGCTGTAAGGATTCTTTGGTAGACTCGGCTTTTTCTTGCAGAGACTCTAATTTTTCTTTTTCAGATGTCAACGAGTCGATTTTTTCTTTTTCTAGATTTTGGAGCATTGTCATGGCGTAAGCCCGGTTGATGAAATCTTGGATATTGGAAGATTCCAACAAGACTGTCCAATCTCTGGTTACTCCACCGTTGACCTGAATGTCTTTCATTCGTTCTGCAACTACAGCTTCACGTTTTTCAATCGTTTCTTGAGTTGCCTTTATTTCTTCTTTGGTTTGTGCCAACGTTTCTTCATTGTTAGCGATTTGTGCTTTTAATGCTTCAACCTCGCTGTATTTATTATTGACATCGGTCAAAGCGATTTGTACTTCTGTACTGATTTGCTGACTTTGCTGCATAACGGCACTTTCTTTCTCTTTCAATGATTCCAGAGATTCAGCCTGCGCAAAGATCGGCGAAACGATACCTGCCGCAAAGACTGCGACGACCATGGTACGTAATTTCTTTGCCTTCAAAAAAATTCCCTCACTTCTCACTATGGTTTCCAACGCTTATTATTATACAAATTCTGGGGGCAAGATATATTGCAACTCTTTTACAATTTATTACAATTTTTAGCCAAAGTGGGAGAAATAAGAGTCTATTAAAAAATAATTCACGTGAAAGTGGGAAATCAGAGCCTTGAAAAGGCTTTTTTTATTGTAACACTTTTGTAATATTACTCTCTCTTCTTACGTAATTCTTCCACAAACCGCCGTAAGTCTTGAACATTGGTAATCTCATTGATTTGCAGTTTTTGAAAGTTTTTTAAAAGTCTTCGCTGATGAAAATTCAGCTTCGGTAACGTTTCACGCAATTGCTGCCAATCGATTGGCAGTTCAGAAATACGTTCCTGCCAATTGTTTTTCTTTTGTTCCAAACTTTCTGATAAAGTGGCTTTCTGCTGTTCAATAGCACGGTCCAGTCGTTGAACCGTTCGTTGAAAAGCAGCAAGATTAGCCAATGTATAGCCCATATCCAACGACATCACCATCAACAATCCAACAGGTAGATAAAAGCTGAATCTTTCAGCCAACATTTGGACAATGATCAACATTTGCGGATGAACGATGCGGACGATCAAGACACAGCAAATGCCCCAAAAGATTGAAATTGGGACAGCCACGCGACCATTGATATTCAAAAAAACATTGTGGTAATCCCACCATGAAGCATGAAACAGTTTTTCTAATAAAAAGCTCGTCACGTACTCTAATAAGGTCACTAAAACAGCTGCTGCAAAAAAGAGCAGCAGCAATTGGTTATGTAACGGTCGCAGTAAATACAAGACACCTAAAATTCCAAAGCCATAAATAGGAGTGATCGGTCCTACCAAAAATCCTCGATAAACAAAATGTCTGGCTTTTATCGAGCAGTAAACCGTTTCCCACAGCCACCCCACAAAAGAATACAAGAAAAACAGCAAAACGATCTGAGTAAATTCAGTCATGGAAATCTCTCCTAACGAATGGTAAATATCTTTTTTGGAAAAGCATTATAAAAGAGCAATATAATAGTAGAAAACTTTTCTTTCTTATTCCAGTATACGCTTCGTTTGTCGTTAAAGAAAAGATTTGCGTTAATCTGATCGAGTCATCTGCCCTTTCCAAAAAGGATCGAGGGATGTCCTGTATCTGTTAAATTGTAACCGCACAATTCTTTTGTATAGGTGCTATGATCTAGTTCGATATTCTCGATGATTTCTTCCTCTGAAAAACCTTGGAAATCAAATTCGCTGATATAGCTTCGCAAAAGGACCAATTTGGCATCGAGTAAGATGATTTGTTGTACACTTGTCCAGAAATCTTCCTCAGATTCTTCGCGAACAATTCTTTCTACTTCTGCTTCCGTCACTTGCCAGTATCTATGGACCAATGGCAGACGTTCCTTCATCACTGCAAAATCAATATTCCCACGCATCTTTCGCAAATACTCTTTGACATCTGGATAAAACATCCACTCACCTCTGTTTTCTAGCATTTCCCTGCTTAGGAGACTATCAATGGATAATCGACAGCTAACAAAAAGTTCTGATTGCCGATGACAGCACAAGTGTACCTTTCCGACAATAATCATCCTGAGCAGCGAGGGATGCATTCACTTTTTATATAGCATAGCAAATGATTTGTGGGTTTTATAATCAATTTTTGCATCATGTAAGGAAAAATGTGTACAATCTCCTATACTATCCAGACTTAGCCAGCAGATAAACGAAACTTGAATTTTTAAAATTCGATAAACTACTTTCAATAGTGCTTATTTAGAAAGATTCTTCTATTGCCTTATTTACGAGCTTATTATAGGATAAATAAAATAAGTTTTTTAAAAAAACTAGAAGGAGTAAAAAAATGAAAAAGCACATGGTTTTAGGTTTAGTTGGGTTTGGGTTATTTTTAGCAGGATGTACAGAAAAACCATCGGGATCGGTTGATTCTTCCACAAAAGAAAAAGAGCGTACACAATTTTCTTCCACTGTAGGATCTTCTGAAACAGCCAGCACTGGCACTTCAGAAAATGTGATTCCTGTTGAGAAGCAGACGATCACTGGTGTAAGCGGTTATTCCTATTCGCTGGAACTGCCGACAAATTGGCAAACTGTAGCCGATTTTGAGTCACTAAATCCAGATAATGATTTTATGCTTTCTGATTCGTTACAAACAAAATTTCTGGCGGCTGTTGTGGAGTCTAAACAAGACTTTGCAGATTTCGACAGTTATCTTGCATTGGTTCAAGACAGTTTAGCATCGAATTTTGGTACCAACGCGACATTTTTACCGGTTCCTGGTACTCAAACCCAAATGGTTGATTTTGCTGCAACTGTAGAAGGGTTGAACATACATTACTTATATTATGTAACAGAAACCGATAATAATTATGTTCAATTGTATGGTTGGACCTTAGCAAGTCTTTTTGATTCCTCAAAAGATGAACTAACAAAGATCATGGATAGTTTCCAGGAGCTCCCTCAATAAAGGCATGAATGCAGAACAGCCGTTGCTTTAAACTCAAACGAACAAAAGAAGGAGACCAACACAAAAATTGTGCGGTCTCCTTCCTTCGTTTGGAAATTTTTTACATCTGATTTTTTTCTCATATTTCTTTTATCTGGCAGCTATTCGAATATTGCCCTCTTGTGCCTTTATCATTGTACTTTCATCTCAATGTTTCTATCTATTGCCTATTATTAGGGTCATTTGCTGACGATCAATCGTTGTCCCACAAAAATCAATGAGCCGCTGATATTGTTCCATTGCATCAGCTGATTGATTGAGACCCCATAGCTCTGTGCAATTCCCCATAAGGTATCTCCTGATTTTACGGTATATGTCTTAGAACTAGAGGTACTGCTGACTTCTTTCACATAGGCACCACTGACCCAGCCTTTGCCTTCCACCCGGTACCAGGTACTGTTGCCATTAACACTGGTTCCTTGTTTTTGGGCCACTGCCTTAAAAGTCGCATTGTTCGCTAATGACCCTACGACACTAGCACTAGTTGATGGATTGGAACGGATATTCAAAACTGCGGTGGTTTTGAATTGCTTGTTGATGGTTTGCTCTGAATTATTACTGTTATTGTTGGACCCTGCCTCAGTAACATACGCGGCACTGACCCAGCCTTTGCCTTCCACCCGATACCAAGTACTGTTGCCATTAACACTGGTTCCTTGTTTTTGGGCCACTGCTTTGAAGGTCGTATTGTTGGCTAATGACCCCACTACACTGGCACTGGTTGAAGCATCTGAACGAATATTCAGCGCTGCCGTGGTTTTGAATTGCTTGTTGATGGTTTGTTCTGAATTATTGCTGTTATTGTTGGACCCTGCCTCAGTAACATACGCGGCACTGACCCAGCCTTTGCCTTCCACCCGATACCAAGTACTGTTGCCATTAACACTGGTTCCTTGTTTTTGGGCCACTGCTTTGAAGGTCGTATTGTTGGCTAATGACCCCACTACACTGGCACTGGTTGAAGCATCTGAACGAATATTCAGCGCTGCCGTGGTTTTGAATTGCTTGTTGATGGTTTGTTCTGAATTATTGGTGTTGTTGCCATTCCCGCTGCCGCCACCGGTCGCGGAATCAAATTGTGTCAAATTGTAGGTTTCGATCAAATTATTCAGCTTGCTGGCATAAGTCGTATCTGTCGCATACCTTCCTTGAAGCCATTGTGTGGCATCACGATAGGAAGAGGTATTGGATTTCCAAGCCCCACTGTAAAAATAAACGCCTGGTGAAAAAGAAGTCGTTTTTAAGACATGGGCATTATCTTCAAATGATTCCTTTAAAGACGGATATTTGCGGAATTTTGCAACGATCTCATAAAGATTGCCGTTGCCATCATCTTCCATTGTTCGCATCTCAACATATTGACCATTGTATGAACCTTTGATCCCAAACATATTGTTTGCTTGTGTCGTAAGTGTGGATTGTCCCCATCCTGATTCAAGGATCGCTTGTGCTATCATGACGGAGGCATAAAGATCGTTGACACTTGCTACTTGTTGCGCCATTGGTCCTACTTGCTGGATGAAGGCTTGTTGTGTATTAGATCTTGCCATCACACGATCGATATAAGGCATAATCTTTGTTTCTAATGCAATTCGCTCTGCCTCTGACAACATTGGGATCTCACTTGTCGATTCTGCAGAATCAGCGTCACTGGCAGGCTCCGTTCCTAGAGGTTCTTCTAAAGACTCGCTGGTTGCTGACTCACTTGATGATACTGTGGAATCTGTGTCCTCAGTCAACGGTGTTTCGGTTCCAGTATCCTCGGTGGTTGTTGCTTGACTCGCTTGTGATTCATTTACTAAATCGTGTAAATCGGCTGTATCATCCGACGAAGCTACCGTAGGCTGTTCAACCACTTGTACACCTGTGTCATTCGATTCTTCAACAGAAGTTGCGAGCACACTAACCGGTACTAAATTCAGCGAACTAACGAGAGCAGTAGTGGTAGCTGCTCCTTTTCGGTACAATTGACTGCGTTTTTGCCGTTGCAACTCTTTGCGGATCTGTTTTCTGCTTTTCATTTTTCTCTCCTTCTACTAGCACTGATTCATTCTGCGCATTGGGTTCAATGAGAATCAGTCCACTGGATCAAGTATTTATAAAGATAAAATAATTAATTGACTCTAACTGCAAAGCTCGGAGTGTAGTATGCTGTATTCCCCACAGAAACTGTCTGTCCTGGACGAGGGGCATGAATGTACTGGTTGCCTCCTAAAGAGATGGCTACATGGTGGGTACTGCCGGCAGCACCCCAGAACAGTAAGTCACCAGCTTGCGCTTGACTAACAGAAATCATTGTACCAGCAGTTTCTTGCGGTACTGTCCAGCCACCGATATCTTTTCCGGTTACTTGTAAATAGACATAACGGGTAAATCCTGAACAGTCAAAACTATCTGGTCCTTTTGCTCCCCAGACATACGGCTTATTGAGATGATTGTAAGCTTCTGCTACGATCGCAGCTCCAACGTTCCCAATTGGCGCAGATGGTGTCGGAGGTGCAGGCTTAGAGCTAGGAGCAGGCTGAGGAGCAGGATTTCTGCTGCTTTCCGTACTTGCTGCCGTCGAAGAAGAATCTGGAGTAGTTACGGGGCTTATTTCATTATTTGGTGGTGTTTCTTGGATATCCCCTTGAACATCAGTGGATTCTCCTTGAGCAGAACGTTCGGTTTCAGAAGAATCAGCTTCAGAAATCGAAGAATTTTCAGAAGACTCGGTAGTCGTTGGTATGAGCTGATCTTCAGCTGCTGCCTGCTGTCTTGCTGCGACCCGCTCTGATTCTTCTCTTATTCGAGTTTGTTCTGCCTCATAGGCTTCTTTTTGAGCGAGCAATGCTTCCTTTTCACTTTCTTTATTTGCTTGCCGTAAAGCAAGGTTTGTCTGCAAGACATTCAGATCTGCTTGCTTGGACGCCAGCTTCCCTTTTTGGGCTTCCAGCTGGCCTTGCATTTGCTGCATTTCCGCCATTTTGGTTTCTGCTTCATTTTTCTTTGTCTTAACAGCTGCTTGGTCCGCTTGTTGCTGTTGGATCATCTGATTATTGGCATTGACGATCGTCGTCATTCCGTGGAACCGCTGAACAAAGTCACCGAAAGATTCGGAATCCAAAAGCACGGAAATAAAGCGATCACTTTTCCCATTGACTTGAGTGTCTCGTGCTTGATTCTGGATCGCTACTTGTCGTTTCTCGATCCGTGCTTCCAAATCAGTCACTTCTTTTTCTAAATCATTGATTTCATTCCCTAGTTTTTTCTGCTGAGCGATTAATTCAGCTGCTTGTTCATTGATGTCAGACACTTCATTTGTTAACTGATCTATTTGTGTCTGCACCGATTGATGCTGTTGTTTCAATTCAGCTACTTCGTTATTTTTTTGCTGAATCAATTGATCGTAATCATCGGCGAACACGGCGGTTGGGATGACAGGACTTGTCAGCGCTATTGCACAAATGCACAAAGATGATGCAAGTTTCTTTTTCATTTTCTCCTCCAATTCGTCAATTTTGATCATCAAATTACATTTATTTGACATTTATCATTTTAACATACTCCTATTCACAACCCAATTGATTTTCCGTTTACATTTTCATTACAAGTGAAATCACTTGTTTTTTAATTCTCGATAGTTTCTTAAAAAACACTCAACCTTCCATTATGATCACTTTTCGAAAAGACATCTAAGTTGGTGAGTTTATGAAATCAAGCAGTATCTGTAAGATACAAACCGTTCTTGATTTCAAAAAGATTACAAAGCCGTAGAAAAAAAGCCGTAGAAAAAAGCCGTAACAAAAGAATTCACTACAAAAAAGTCCAGAGATCGTTCGATCTCAATCGAACTTGAGAAAGGCTATTTCTCCATTTTTTGTATTATCTTCTATCACAGCTTCTAAAATCTTTTATTGGTACGGCAACAGTGTTCGCATCACTTGAATTTGATGATCGATTTGTTCTTCTTGAATATGACCCGTCAAAGCTAAAATACCCAGACCTTCTATAACAAACATATAGTTTTCCGCGATTGCTTCCAGATTCCGATCGGCAATCACACCTTGCGCGACCCCAACTTGAAAAATCTCTTGGATCGTGCGTTTCGTCTCAGTCAACTGCGTTTGCTGCAACGAACTCGTCTCAACTGACTTATGCGTATAATAATACTCATACGTCGCTCGCAGCATGCTGTCGGATATGCTATGAAGCAATCGGTATTTATGATCCTCAAAATATTTCGTCAAGATAGTCTCGAAAGAAGCATTCGCTTTGATCATTGCTCGAACTTCATTAAACCGTCGTTGCGAACGTTGTTGCAGCACTTCTAAGAAAATCGCATCCACCGATTGAAAGTACAGATAGATCCCGCCGCGACTAATGCCGCATTCTTCGATGATGTCTTGCATCGTCGCATCGATCAATCCTTTCTTGCTGAATACTACTTTGGCACTTTCCAAAATCGCTTCTCGTTTTTGCCGTTTTTTTTCTTCGATCGGCTTTTTCATGCTTCCACCTCACTTTATTAATGACACCTGTGTCATTTTATTGTATAATCATCCTAACATAAAAATGACACGACTGTCATTCTATAAGAAAGGGTGTTTTCTCATGAACACAAAAAACAAAACGTATCGTTTAGTGATCCGTGCAATTCTAACCGCAATCATTATCTTACAAACTATGATACCTTTCCTTGGCTTTATTCCTATCGGCATCACTAGTCTGACGATCATTCATATCACGGTCATTGTTGCTGCCATTGTTTTAGGAACGAAAGATGGGATGTTTATCGGCTTGGTTTGGGGGATTTTCACGATTATTCGGGCATTCACTTCCCCTACGACCCCTTTGGATATCACAGTATTCACTAATCCGATCATCTCAGTCCTGCCAAGGGTCTTAGTAGGTCTCGTCGCTGGTATATTGTTTACTTGGCTCTATCGTAAAACAAAGAAAGTCGTCCTTGCTTCTATTGTTGCAGCCATCTTTGGTACCCTTACCAACACGGTTCTCGTGTTAACGTTGATGGGAACCCTGTACACTAGTTTGGTGGCAACTACCTATGGTGTTGATGCTTCCGCTTTGTTTGTCACATTAGGAGCTATTGCAGTGACTAACGGCGTTTCTGAAGTGATCACAGCAGTGATCCTGACACCAATATTAGTCAAAGCGCTTTTCGCGGCCACCAGTTTACGTCCAGAAAACCGCTGAGTAAAAGTCCGATTCTTTTAGGTTTGTATCGTTAGCTTTATCCTATCATTTTTTACGACAAGTGCAAACTTGTCCTCTCATTTAACAAATGAAATCAACAAAAAAACCTCTCACTAGCAACGGTTCCATCATTTAATGGAACACATAACTGTGAGAGGTCATTTTGATTATCTTTCAAAAATCAGAAAAAAGTTGCTATCAATGCAAGGATTGCTAAGCCGCCTTGTGTCAATATAATTTTTTTGTCACTAGTGATGCTGCCATACAGAGCAACTAAAATGATATAAATCAAAAGCAGGCGACTCAATTCGACAGGAGAAGCGGAAAGAAACACGCTATAGAGCAAGCCGATGCCGATTAACCCATTATAGATTCCTTGATTTTTGAACAATGTATTCAGTGAAGGGCGTTCTAATTCTTCTTTTGATAAATTGAAAACCCGTTGTGTTCTCTTTGAAGTAGTCGCAAAAGTTTCCAAATACATGATAAATAGAAATTCAAGTGCAACGAACATGATTAAACCTATAGTAATAGTGGACATTTTGCTTCCTCCTTTTTTAAATCTGGTTTTCTTTATTATAAAGTAAACCAAGCAATCTTCCGTCCTTCATGCTTCTAGCGAACACAAAGACAAACGGAAGACCACATAGAAAGTAAGAGTAGATTTATTTAAATGTCGTGATTTTTTCTGCATCCAAACGAATGGATTCATAGCCTAATTCTTCAGCTTTACCAATTGATAGAATCATAACTGGAACGTAGCGTTCTGGATCGACATCAAAAGCCTCTGCTAATTGGTCTGCTTCAAAGCCACCAATTGGATTCGTTTCGTAGCCATGGGCACGCGCGACTAACATCAGCTGCATTGCCGCTAAGCTGGCGTCAACTTTTACGATGGAGGTCATTTGATCTTTCGTGAAGCTCTTGTAGTAAGGAATGATCGTTGCCAATTGTTGGTCTCTGACTTCTGCCGGCATTTTTCCTGCTTCAACTGCTTGATTGTAAATTTCTTCCCCGTATTCATAACAAGCTAAATCACCAAAAATCAAGATCATGGCTGCCGATGTGTCGTTTTGGCGTGTGTTGAAGCGGATCAGTGGTTTTAGTTTTGCTTTTTGCTCAGCACTTTCAACGACAACGAAACGCCATGGTTGCATGTTAACAGATGAGGGGGCAGTCGTTGCTTCTTGAATCATCGTTAACATTTCCTCATGAGAGATTTTGACCGTCTCATCATAGACACGGACGGATTTTCTTCCAAAAGTGATATCTGAAAAATCGTTGTTTACTCTATTGGTTGACATATTAGTAGCCTCTTTCATTTCATTAATTTATTCAACAACTGCAAAAACGCAGCTGCTTCTTCTTCGGTCAGCGATAGGGCGAATGCTTCCTTCTCTTGGTGATTCTCGCAAGCAGACAGCTCTTGTTTGGCTTTAGGTGTTATTTCCACAAAGACTTCACGATTGTTGTCTTTGTTCCTTTCCCGCACTACATAATTCTTTTGTTCTAAAATTTTTAGATGTCTTGTAACTGCTGCACTATCGATCTTCAATTCAGTCTGTAAGTCAGATTGCGAACAACGTCCATTTTCTTTGATGAACATCATTAATTCATATCGGGTCAGACTGAATCCGGTGCTTTTTTCAAAAGTTGCCGTCAATTCTTGATTGGCAATTTTCAACTGATAAAGCAGGCGGCTGATTTCTCTTAGCTGCATGGAATACTCCTCTCTAATAATTGACTCATCAATCGTTGACTCGTCAATAATAACTTTTTTTCTTGCTTTTGTAAATAATTTCCTGCGATAGACAAAAAGCAAACAAAAAAACCAACATCATCGTTGGTTTTCTTGCTGTTTTTTTCACTTCAACTGAAAGGCTTTTTTTAATCCCATTACAACCAGTGTGGAAAGACTAGCCGCTAAGAAAATGATTCCCCATGTGCCAGCTTGCAATGGTGAAGTCCCTAATAATTCATTCATGAAAGGGAGATAAACAGCTGACAACTGCAATCCCATCGAAAGGATCAGTGCGCCGATCAACGGTTTATTCTTAAAGAAAGACTTGTCTAATCCAAATCCGCTTTGCTTGCGAACATTAAAAATATGCATCAGTTGTGCGATCGCCATAAAGGTAAACGTAGCGGTCTGGGCATAAGCTAATTCATGATTTGTTTGTATCAAAAAACTAAAAAAACCAAATGCCGTCAATCCGATCACTATCCCGCTTAAAATAATTCGACCTAAGAATCGTTTATTGACCAAACTGTCTTCTTTGGAACGAGGCTGACGTTTCATCAGGTCCTCTTCTGCAGGTTCAAAGGCCAACGCCATCGCAGGAGCGATATCGATCACTAGATTCAAGAACAAAATATGCAGCGGTTGAATCGGCATGGGAAGAAGAAAAATGACACTTAGAAAGATTGTCACGATTTCGACCATATTACAAGAAAAAAGGAAAGAAACGTATTTTTTGATATTGTCAAAGATGATTCTTCCTTCTTTGATTGCGTCGACGATCGTCCCAAAGCGATCATCAGTCAAGATCATATCAGAAGATTCCTTAGCTACTTCCGTGCCGCGAATGCCCATCGCGATCCCAATATCGGCACCATTAAGAGCAGGAGCGTCATTCACGCCATCACCGGTCATTGACACGATCTCTCCTTCTTCCCGCAGTGCTTTGACTAGTTGAAGTTTATTTTCCGGCGAAACCCGAGCAAATACAGCCACTTCTTCGATCCGTTCATTAAACGCTTCTTTATCTGCCAAGGCGTCGATCTCTTTTCCCGTCATCGTCTTATCAAAATCGATCAAACCAATTTCTTGTGCGATCATGGAGGCTGTTTGCGGGTGATCACCTGTGATCATTTTGACACGAATCCCCGCTTCTTGAGCGATTTTGACAGCTTCTTTAACATCTGTTCGTGGGGGATCAATGATGCCAACAAAACCTTGGATCTCTAAATTATCCAATGATTCTGTCAGCTCAGACTCCGACAAACCACCCTGATAGTTACTGATTTGTGCCACCGCAATCACTCGTTGCCCATTGGAAGCTAGTGTATGATTGATGTCGTTCAACTGCTCTTTCACAGACGGATCGACGGCAGCTTTCTCGATCAAAACATCCGGTGCACCTTTCATGATCAACGTTCGCTGTTCTTTTTCATAGACGGTGATCATAAATTTGTTTTCTGAATCAAAAGGAAGCTCAGCGATTTTTTCAATGCCTTGATCCATCAGTGTTTGACGATCGATGCCTTCTTTTTTTCCTAATACAACAAACGCTCCATCGGTTGGATCTCCTAGGACCTCAAACTGGCCATCCGTTTCTTTCAAAGAAGCGGACGTACATAGTGCACCGTTTTCAATCATCGCTTGAAGTGCTGGCTCTTCATTGACTGAGATTTCTTGTCCTTCTTTATGGAAGCTCCCCGTCGGTTCGTACCCATTACCGGTCACAGTGTATTGCTCTCCATTACTTAGAATGATCTCAGCGATCGTCATCTGATTTTCTGTCAATGTCCCGGTTTTATCACTGGCAATGATACTCGTAGCGCCCAAAGTCTCAACCGCTGAGAGGGTTTTGACTAATGCTTTGTGTTCAGCCATGATCCGCATGCCGCGAGAAAGAGTAATGGTTGAGACAGCGGGCATTGCTTCTGGAATGGCTGCTACTGCAAGGATGATCGAGATATGCAGCATTTCTACCAAAGGCTGATCCGTTAGAAGACCTGCAATTAGGACCGTCACGGCGGCAAAGAGTGCCGCAATAATGATGGCTTTCCCTAATTTATCCAGCTCGATATCCAAAGGCGTTTTCGCGCTTTTGTTTCCAGTCAGCATATCGCTGATTTTTCCGACTTCCGTTTTCATCCCGGTGGCTGTAACGACGGCATAGCCATTTCCTCTTGTCACTGCTGTTCCTGCAAAAACAACATTGCGGCGATCACCTAAAGGGACGTCTTCATCATATTGTTCTGCCGCATTTTTTTCGACAGCTTCGGACTCGCCCGTCAATGCGGACTCAATACAGGCTAAATTGCGGCTTTCCAGCAAACGTGCATCGGCAGCGATCGCATCACCTTCTGCCAAAACGAGAATATCCCCTGGAACGATCGCAGCAGATTCGACTTCCATCACTTGCCCATCACGAATCACTTTTGCGGTAGTGTAAATCATTTCCTGAAGGGAATCAATTGACTTCTGTGCACGCAACTCTGTCACAAAACCAGTCATCACGGCAATTACCACCGCAATCAACACAGCAATTCCTTCTATCCTTTCTCCCATCGCAAAAGAGAGCAATGCGGCGGCTAGTAATAAATAAACGATCAGATTATTTAAATTGTGCCATAACAATTTCCAAGGGGAGGTCGATTCTTGTTGCTGAATCGTATTTTCACCATATGTATCTAGCGCCTCTTTTGCGCCTTGCTTACTAAGCCCTTTCGTCTGATCTGAATGAAAGTATTCAAGTGTTTCTGTCGGTGTTCGTTGATAAAAATTTTCCATCTATTCTCCTCCTTGTATAAGTATCTTCTATGTCTATAGCTCTGTTTTTATAGTGAGATTTTGTCCATGACAAATTATGGCTTCAAGTAAAGTTGTGTCACTTGTGCTTGGAGTCAGGGCGTATGATTGACAAAACGGAAAAATCAAGCAAGGATTGCTTCTTTCGTATGTTGTGAGGGTGTCTGTAATCTTGATCGAATGCGAATACAGATGGGAAAACGCCTCCACAAGTTTTTTACGAGTTGATTGGAACACAGCAATTGAAAATCATTGGTTTTAGAAAGGGAGATCTGGGTACTTCGTAAAAGGGTGTCTGCAGATAAGGATGTTTACTTTGTGAAAAAAACTATCTTTCTATCTTTAAGTTATCATGGAATAAAAGGCAGGTAAATTATTTTGCTTGAAAAATATCAATATCATTAAGATAAAGAACAAAATTTATGTAAATTTGAATTTAAAATAAAGAGAATCAAGATTTCCGATTTCTTTTCACAAATAAATCTGATAGAGCAATCCCTTTCCTTGTGAAATAAATAAAAAAATAACAACTTTTTTTAATAAGAAATTTCTTTCGCTCGCGCTTTTCCACCTGAATTTATTCGTTTTAAGTCAACCCAATTCAATCCAAGTCAACCCAGAAAAAGAAGTGATCCTCTTGAAGAAATCAGCTTGCCGCAAGTATTCATTTGAAATACTACGAACGGGTTTGAGAGTAGCAGAAGATCATTTAACCCCAGATATTTATCATCTAGAGGAAAACTAACCACTGCTTAGTAAAAAAACCAATTCCTTTGAGGTCTTCTTCCCCTCATGGAATCGGTTTTTTTACCTGTTCTTGCTGCTGTCTTTCTGTCTCTAAGTAAATATATGTTTTTTTCGGAGCTAATACCGTGCGAATTTCTTGTTCCAATTGATCGATCACCTCATAGTCACTCGAAGTTGTTTTAGGAGAAATCGTCAATTCAGCAACGATCAGTAATTCATCTGGACCTAAATGCAGAGTACGCAGGTCAATCACTTCAGCTACTTCCCTAGATGATAATACTTGACGAATTTTTTTCAGATCACTTTTCGAAGCACTCTCTCCGATCAATAAACTATAAAATTCTTTCCCTAAAAAACCAGCTACGATCACTAGAAGGACCCCACCAATGACACCCCCTAAAGAATCAAAGATGGGGTTGTTGGTGATTGCTGTCAATAAAATACCCACCAATGCAATGCTCACACTGATCAATGCAAACAAGTCTTCTGTAAAGCCTAAAAGGATCTCGCTCTCTCGGCTTTCTTTCAAAAAAGCGATCAACGGCTGTTTATCCGTATTTTGCTCTTTGATTTCTTGCCATCCACTTTGGACTGCTGAACTTTCAATAAAAAAACCAGCAAAAAGAATGGCTGCAACTAGTTGGATGTTCTCCACTTCGTGGGTAGGATCCAAAAGATCCTGACTTGCCTCCATGATTGCCAACAGGCCGCCACCGAAAAAGACCGTCATTGCCACAACCGTACTAAAAAAATAAGTCGCGCGCCCCTCACCAAATTGGTAAAGTTCACTTCGGCCGCGCCGTGCTCGTTTTTCGCCGATTGCTAGTAATCCCTGATTGAGACAATCAATGACACTATGAATACTTTCATTCATCAACACCGCACTGCCGCTGAAAAGAAATCCAATGATTTTGACCACTGCTGCAATAATATGCGTGACTAAGACAATCCCTCGTGCCTGTCGTTTTTCTTGATCGGCCTCTTTCATTTTCTATGTCTCCGTTCTGTCCACTTTTATCAAGTGTTTCCTTCTGCTTATTTAAGAATAGCACCTTCCAATAGAGGAGGAAAACAATTGCGCTTAGCGCTGACGAGGCCCAGAAATAGAATTTAACTTTTTTAATACAAAAAAAGAGACAAGTGAGCGTTGCATTCTCCTTCGAAAGCTGGCTACAAGTGAGAGGATTGCGACAGTAACTGTCATTCTCTGGCTTGTCGTTCCGAGTGAATCGCGTTGCTTTTTTGTCTCTGGTTGATTCTGTATTCATTTGTTCCATGCTTGTTCGTGCCGAGAGGCAATGGTGGTCAAGCATTGGTGATGGGCATCGTCGCCGCTAGTCGATATATTTTTCTAAATGATGAATCAACTGTGTGGCTTGCTCTTTAGATGGCGAGAGAATCAATAATACATCAAAGCCAGCCATCGTGGCAACAATCCCTTCAAGATCCATTTCATCTAGATAATTCGCAATAACATCTGCCCCATTGCTGACAGTATGGATCACTGTGATGAACTCCACTTGTTCAATTGATTTCAAGTATTCATTCATCGATAGCTTCAGCTTTTCGGTCACATCTGCTTCCGCCGTAGCAATCATCGTATACTTCGTTTTGCCTTCTTTCGTATAAGTTTTTGCGATATTCAACTCCCGCATATCTCTTGAAATGGTCGCTTGTGTGGAACACACGCCTTGTTCGTTCAATAAGCGCATCAATTCTTCTTGTGTCTCTACTTCTTGGTTGAGGATCAAACGCTTGATAATCGCTTGTCGCTGGTTTTTCTTCAAAATGATCACCTGCTTCTACTCTATCCATTATCTGCGGATACATCATGTATCCGCATTCAAAAAATTATCACTGATGGACACTCGAGTCATTTAAAAGTAAGCGAGATCGATCATCCGTAAATCAGCTGCTTGCCACAGTAGTTGTTTGGAAAATCGATCCCACCCTTTAATGATTGTCGTCACAGTGCTTTTATTATTCATCTAATTGGAAAAACGCATCATCGATAAATATCAATTCTTTATATTGGTAGGAAATTTTTTTCTGTTTGATCAATTGTTTCAGCACTTGACTAACCGTTTCTCTCGTCGTACCGCTGAATTTCGCAAGATCGTTGATCATGATCGGATAAGGAATATACCAAGACTCATCTAGCTTTCCATGCTTTTTCATAAGGATCGCTAGTGTATTGATGACACGATCATGGGCACTGGAAGTAATACAGTATTGCATTCTGGTCACTTGCTGTTCCAGTACTCGACCTTGTTTCTTAACGATCATTTTCAATAATTCTCGATCCGCTACCATCAATTGTTCCAAAACAGCAGTTGCCACATACGCGACTTCGATCTCTGTCACCGCAATGGCAGAAAAGTCATAACACGCTGCTTCAAAAAGGCCATTTACCGGAAACAGTTCACCTTCACTGATGAAATCCGTATAAAAGAAAGAATCGGTTTGATCATTTTTTTCGATACGAATCAGTCCGCTACATAGAACAAAAATACGATCACGCAAATCTCCATCGTTGAATAGAATCTGCCCTTTAGGAAAGGTTCGGTAATACATATTTTCTTCCAATCGTTCCCTGTTTTCTTGCGTCAGCACTTTTAGACAATCAAAATTGTCTTTTACGTATTCTCGCATGTTTCCACTAATATCCATCACTCCAATACTTTGTTTGCCAGTTAATCAGAAATGATACGAGTCCCTGTTTCGTGATCAAAATCAGCTAGGTCTTCTAACGAGGTAATGATCGCAACATTGTTTTTGCTAACCTGTACAAAATCCATCGCTGCTTGAACTTTTGGCAACATACTTCCTGGCGCAAAGTGACCTTCCTGGATGTATTGTTCCAGTTCTGTCAAATTGACTTGGTCTAACCATTGCTCATTGTCTTTTCCATAGTTTAAGGCAATTTTAGAGACACCTGTCAAAATAATCAACTCTTCTGCCTCCAAGACCTCTGCCAGTTTCTCTGAAGCAAAATCTTTGTCGATCACGGCTTCGACTCCTTGTCCTGATTCAGTAACGGGTATCCCTCCGCCACCTGCACAAATGACAATAAAATCGTTGTCGACCAATGCACGAATGCTGGCTTGGTCATGGATTGTGATCGGTTTCGGGCTGGCAACGACTTTGCGCCAACCGCGACCGGCATCTTCTTTAAAGATCGCATTGGTTTCTGTCATCATCTGCTGGGCTTGCTCTTCAGTCAAGAAAGGTCCTACTGGTTTTGTCGGATCGGCAAATGCTGGATCCTTTTCACTGACTACTACTTGAGTGACCAGCGTTGCTACCTTTGTTGATAAGCCTTCTGCTGCTAATTCTTCTTCTAATGCATTCTGCAACCAATAACCGATACTTCCCTGAGTCATAGCGACACAGGTATCTAATGGCATCGCAGGATTTTTGGGAGAGTTTGCTGCTTGTTGCTGTAATAAGAGATTCCCAACTTGCGGTCCATTTCCATGGGTGATCACTACTTGGATCTCTTGTTTGATCAAAGATACTAAATGTTTGGCTGTTTGTCTAAGCGCCTGTTGCTGCCCTCTTGCGCTAGGATCATCGGTCAAGATCGCATTTCCACCTAATGCGATGACTACTGTTCTTTTATTCGTCATGGTATCCCTCGTCCTCTCACACTCTTGGAATAAATAGATTTCCTAAAGTAGCGGCCATGATTGCTTTGATCGAATGCATCCGATTTTCAGCCTCTTCAAATTGACGGCCATATTTGCTGCGGAAGACTTCATCAGTGATCTCCATTTCTTTGATCCCGAATTCTTCTTCGATTTTCTTTCCGTAGACAGTATTCGTATCATGGAAGGCAGGCAAGCAATGTAAAACAATCAAGCGGTCGTCTGGTGTACCTGTCGCTTTGATCAAATCCATATTGATTTGATAGTCTTTTAGCAAATTGACCCGTTCGGTGAACTTGTCTTCTTCACCCATTGATACCCACACGTCCGTATAAAGGACATTCGCACCACGAACACCTTCAGCAGTGTCATCTGTGATCATCAATTGGCTGCCAGATTCTTTGGCAAATTCATTGGCATAACGAACGACATCGTCTTCTGGGAATAAGGATTTAGGTGCGCAGATTCGAACATTGACCCCAAGAATCGCACCAGTAACTAACAAGCTATTCGCCATATTGTTACGGCCATCTCCCACATACACCAACGTGATGTCTTTCAACGTGCCAAAGTTCTCTTTGATCGTCATGAAATCAGCGATCATTTGGGTTGGATGCCATTCATCTGTTAATCCGTTCCATACAGGAACACCAGAATACTTCGCTAAATCTTCGACGACTTGCTGGCTGAAGCCGCGGAATTCGATTCCGTCAAACATACTGCCTAACACTTTCGCTGTGTCTTCAACAGATTCTTTTTTACCTAGCTGAATGTCATTGGCGCCCAAGAATTCTGGGTGAGCACCTAGATCGATGGCAGCTGTCGTAAAGGCCGCCCGTGTCCGAGTCGATGTTTTTTCAAAGAGCAAGGCAATATTTTTTCCTTCTAAATAGCGGTGCGGGATATTTTTTTTCTTGAGCCTTTTTAAGTGAATCGAAAAGTCAATCAGATACTCGATTTCTTCTTTCGTAAAATCTTTTTCTGCTAATAAACTTCTTCCTTGAAATACTTGTTCCATTATTCATTCCTCCTATGATACCGTTAGTCTTTATTTTTGTAAATTACAGGTTGCTCAAAGATCTTCTCTGATAAATGGCATGCTCATACAACGAGGGCCGCCACGTCCGCGAACGAGTTCACTTCCTGGGATGTAATTAAGTTTGACCCCTGCTTCGACTAGTTTTTCATTCGTGATCAAGTTCCGGTCATAGACGACTACTTCTCCTGGTGCAATCGTCAACGTGTTCGAACCATCATTCCATTGTTCTCTGGCAGCTGCTGTGATATCTCCACCTCCGCAACGAATGAGTTCCACTGCATCTAAATCAAGATAGCGGCAAAGAATCCGTTCCAATGTTTCTTTTTCTTCATAGATTTTGATTTGGTCATTTTGTTTGGAGATGGAATAAACCGTTAACTCGCCTTCGATTTCCGGATGGATAGTGAACTTGTCATAATCCACCATTGTAAAGACCGTATCCAAATGCATGAATTTACGCTCTTCACCGATATTGAAAGCTAGCACATGTTCAAAAGTCGGTTCTTTCTCAAATAATTTTTTCGCCAATTTTTCAATTGAAGCGACATCTGTACGTTGTGAAATCCCAACAGCTAACACTTTTGATGACAAGACTAATTCATCGCCACCTTCGATTCGTGTGGATTCATCCCGATTGTATAAAAGATGTTCGGCTTCTTTTTTGAAAATCGGATGATAGTTAAAGATATACTTGCCGTACAATGTTTCTCTTCGTCTCGTTTCTGAATACATTCGGTTCAAGGAAACACTATTTCCGATCGTAGCAAATGGATCGCGGGTAAAGTACAAGTTCGGCATTGGATCGATCAGAAACGGATACTGATCGTCTACGAGATCGGTCAGATTCTGATGACCAGCGATCTTCATTTCATTTTTTCTCAATCCTGCCATCGTTCGGTCGATCAGTTCACGATTATCAGAGATCGATAGTAAGTATTCTTCAATCACTTTGCGGGTATTTTCACTTTGGATGTTTGCTTCCTGCAAGTACTCTGCAACAAATTGTTCCTTGAGTCCTGTAGAGGTCAAAGATTCAGCTGCTAAATCTTCCAAATAAAGCACATCAACCCCTTTATTTCGCAATGTTTCGGCAAAGAAATCATGTTCTTTTTGCGCTTGCTGTAAAAAAGGAATATCATCAAACAGCAATTGTTCCAAATAATCCGGCATTAAATTTTCCAATTCTTTTCCTGGACGATGAAGCATCACTTGTTTTAATCGTCCAATCTCTGAAAAAACGTGAATAGGTTCATTCATTTTTTCATCCTCCTCATTCCTATACAATTTGTTTCCCTTTTTCTATGAAACTTTTTTTAAATAGTCTGAGAGTAATCTCAAACCAGTTTCTAGCGTCTCTTTCTTACAGCAATAACCTAAGCGGGCGTGCCCTGGTACCCCAAAAGCTGTTCCCGGAACAAGCAAGACCCCAGTTTCTTCTAATAGATCCACACAGAATTGATAGTCCTCTTGTTGGATCTTCAACTTGATAAATGCCGTAGAAACATAATGGGGAACGATTAATTCCACTTTCGGTTCTTGGTCTACCCACTGCTTGACGATGGCAAGATTCTCTGCGACGATTTTCTTGTTTCGTGCGATAATCTGCTCTTTGTTTTCCAATACTTGAATCGCTATTTCATCAGCGATAACACCGCCACAAATCATCGTATAATCTCGGTATTTACGAAAATGTTCCGTGAGTTCTTCACTAGCGGCAGTCCAACCGATACGAATGCCTGGCGTTGAGTAGGTTTTTGACAAAGAGTTGGTGGCAATTCCCTTCTCATAGCAATCGACGATGGAACAAAATGTGCCTTCTTCTGTTAATGGTGCATAGACTTCGTCTACTAAAATGTAGGCATCCGCTTCTTTAGCGATAGCGACAATCTGCTGTAATTGCTCTTGATCAAATAGCGTACCGGTGGGGTTATTCGCGTTATTTAAGCAGATCATTTTTGTTTCAGGTTTCACTTTGGCTTTCAAAACTGCTAGATCAAGCTGCCAGTTTGCTTGATTTAATTCAACAAAGTCTACTTCTGCCCCAAATGCTTTTGGCAAATCATAGAGTTGCTGATACGTTGGCCGCATGGAGACAACATGATCCCCGCTCTCGATCAAAGCGAATAGTGCCAGGAAATTTGCTCCTGTAGCTCCGTTTGTCTGTAAAATATTCGCTGGTGTCATGTGTTGGTATAATGAAGCGACGAGTTCTTTGAATCGATCCGATCCTTCGATCCAGCCATAATCTAAAGGCTGCTGCGCGACACGTTTCAAAAAATCTGTACTCGTTTTGCCACTGAAGGCCATGATTTCCTCTAGCGTCAGTGCTTCGATAGAACTTTGGGCAATGTCATAGGTTGCTTTTTTCTCCCAGATATTCAACCATTCCTCGACACCAAAATTAGCAATATCCATAATCAACCCCCTTATACTGAGATCATTCCAGTAGCGATTGCTACGATCGACAATACTGCTGCTAAACTGACCACAGCCATGACAATTTTTTGCCTATTGCTGATTTGATAGTTGTTCTCTTTACATGCCCGTAAGTAGAAATAGAATCCTGGTAAATAGGCGATGCTGCATAAGAGAACATAGGCAAAGCCTGCTAATGTGATCCCAATGATCTGAAAGGCCGTTGCGACTGCACCAATAAACAATTGTTTATTGTCTTTTTGCTGATAGGAATAAATCATTTGATAGATCCCCACGAGCAAGTAACAAATCAAAATCGCTGCGGTACACATCGAATAAGCAAATTGATACGCGTAATCGGTCACAAGGAACGTTAACAAGAACACGTTCGTCAATGCAGCAGTGATAAACAATGAATAACTTGGTGCTTGTTTTCGATTGACCTTGCCCCAACTTTTTGGCAGCATCCCATCGCGGGACATCAATAAGGTTGTTTCTACTGGTAACATCGTCCATGACAGCCAGCAACCAATGATGGAAATGATCAGACCGATATTGATAAAGGCTGCACCCCACTCTCCAACCATATAGCGCAAAATGTTGGCCATTGCTGGTTGTGGTAACGCCATCAATTCAGCTTGCGACATGACGCCGTATGGCAATAAGGAAGCTAGCACATAGATGACTAGCAAGGAAAGCAAACCGATGACTGATGCTTTTTGGGCATCTGACCGTTTTTCCGCACGATTGGCTAAAACACTTGCCCCTTCAATCCCAACAAAGACCCACATCATCACCATTAGACAACCTTTGATCTGTGACCAGAGACTGACAGAAGCACCACTTTGTAGTGAGCTGCTGACATTTCCCCAGAAATCTGTTGAGAAAATATCGACATGAAAACTAACCAGTGCGATAACCATAAATAAAAACAAAGGAACTAATTTACAGATCGTAACAATTGTGTTGATAAATGAAGCGCTCTCAATTCCGTTATTCACCAGAAAGGTCAATACCCAAATAAAAACACTTGCTAGTAAGATAGACGGAATGTTTTGTCCTCCCTTGAATGCGGGTATAAATTCACCAATTGCACTCATGAGCATTGTCGCAAAGGCGACGTTTCCCAGCCAGGCAGAGAGCCAATAGCCCCAGCCACTGATAAAACCTCCTAATTTCCCAAATGCCGCTTCTGCATACCCAAAAATACCGCCGTCTAAATCTGGTCGTTTGGCGCCTAAATTATTCAATGATAAAACTAATGCAAGAATGCCAATTCCGACGATGATCCATGCGATGATTGCAGGTCCAGGAGCAGCGGACATCGCTAAGTCATTCGTGATACCGAAGATTCCACTACCAATGGATGAACTGACTACTAAGGCAATCAAGCCGACTTTACTGATTCCTCTTTTCTTTTCCATTGTTCTCCAACTTTCTTTAGTATTGTTTAGTAACTTGCATAAATCCCACTTGCAAAAAAAATCACAAAAAGCATTAAAACCAATCTAGCTAAATGAAATACTCTCTCGCCTCTTTCCTTTTATTTATTGATTTTTTCAGCTGAAATCAATCACTCTTCTTCCTGAGAAATAACAATTATTTATCAGGTACATGTATATGATAACGAGTTAAAAACGCTTACATTGTGGCTCAGTTATCATTTCCAATGCCAAAAAATTGGCATTATTCATCCGTAATGAATAATCGCTTTTATCCTCTTTTTTTACCCATTTTTTTCTCCTCTAGCTCATAATCATTCAGATATTTTTTTCTAAGAATTTCATTAGAAAAATTGAATAGTGTCTATTTTTTGAAGAAAATCAATCATTTTCTAACTACATGTCCAAAACCACTCTCTTCTCAAAGACCTATGAATTTATTGCATACGACCGCCAAAAACGGCCCTTTTAGAAACAAAAAAAAGAAACGCCGCAGCGTTTCTTTTTTTTATTATTTCCTATTATAAAAGAACATCATTTCATTAATAGTTTGTACTTGTATCCGTAGTCGTCCCTTGATTTTCTGATGTCGTCTCATCTAATTGACCCAATGCTTTCAGCATATCATTACGGATCTCATTATAGGAGTAATCTTGAATATAAACGATTGACTGGCCATCATAAGATTCACCATCATACCATTCATAAGTATGTTTATCGATAGTAAAACCAGAAAGCATATTCCCAGCTAGTGAAACCAAGTCTTCAAACTTAAAGTTGGTATTGACATTGTCACTGACAGAGTCAAGAATCTCCTGATATTTTGTGACATTATTGATTTTCAATGCTTGACTAATGGCTGCTTCAATGACTTCTTGCTGCCGATTGCCACGATCCACGTCAGTATCCATTTTACGGATTCGAGCAAAAATCAATGCTTGCTCTCCATTCAACGACTGTCGGCCCTTTGGAATCAGTGTTTTACCAGAATTGTCCGAAGTATACTTTTCATTAATGTCATAAGGAACATCTACGGTAACACCGCCGATTGCATCAATGATCTTCTCAAAACTTGTAAAATTGATATTGACATAATAATCAATTGGCAAGTTCAAATAGTTTTGCACCGTTTCAATCGTTGCATCTTCCTCACCAATCGCAAATGCACTATTGATTTTTGCCGTGTTGACGACCGTCCCGTTTCCGGTACCATCGTAGATATTTGTCCAAATATCTCGAGGTAAACTTACCATGTCGATCTTTTTATTTTCGCCATCATAGACCATATAGATCAAACTGTCTGCTCGAGTCGTATCCAGATGCTCTTTCTTTTCTCGTTCGGCATCATTGTCGACCCCCATTAACAGGATCCCAAATTTAGAATCAACATTTGCTGATTTCAATGAATTGTCTTTTTCTTTATTGGATTTGATCACAGCGGATTCTTTAAACATTTTATCCACAGAATTTTTTGCAGCATAATACGTATATCCTGCAAATAAAAAGACTCCTGCAATCGCAAAAAGTACGACGCCTCCTATGATTCGGCGCTTATTACGAGCTTTGCGGGCCCGCTGTTTGCTAAATTTCGACTTTCTATCCATAGTGCCTCCTTCATGTTTCCTACTTCACTCTCCCCGATTGTACCAGATTTTGTTTTCAGCGCCTATTTTTTTAAGATATTTTATATTTTTGCTGTGAATTTTTATGCTAATGCAAATTTGTTCGAAAAAATTTCCCTATGATTTTTCCTTGAAAAAATCTAAAAAGATCATAGCCAAGTAAAGTATCATACGCAGTATTTATCGTATAATTATCAAAAAAATTGAAAACTAATTGTTTGTTTCTGAAATAAAAATGAAACTTTCTTTTCTTTCTTGATTGCTCCCCCTCAGTTTGGAACTATGGTAAGATATGCTAGAAACGAAAGATTTTTTATTCGTAAATTCACAGTGGAGAATTCCTCTCCTGATGCATTTTTTCTTTCATTGACTATTTTATTTTTACAGGAGGTTTTTATGATTGGATTATTACGCTATGCCAAAGACTATCGTAAACAGATCGTCTTAGGTCCTTTTTTTAAGTTTTTAGAAGCTGTGTTTGAACTGGTTTTGCCACTCCAAATGGCTGCACTCGTGGACCATGGAATTCGCCAAAACAATTGGTCGAAAGTAGTTGAAATGACCCTCTGGATGATTGCGATGTCCGTCATCGGGATGATCTGTGCGGTCATCTGTCAATACTATGCAGCCACTGCTTCTCAAGGTTTTGGCACGGAATTACGCAATACATTAATGAAAAAAATCAATTTGTTGTCCCACAATGAATTGAATCTATTTGGAACAGATACGTTGATCACTCGAATGACCAATGATATCAACCAAATGCAAGTTGCATTGGCTATGTTGATCCGTTTAGTCGTCAGAGCACCTTTTTTGAGTATTGGTTCAGTGATCATGGCGTTTGTCATCGATTGGCAAGCGGGCTTAATTTTCTTATGTGTGCTGCCACTTTTTTGTATCATTTTATTTTGGATCATTAGCAAGACAGTGCCATTATATAAGAAAGTCCAGATCCGCTTGGACGAACTAAATGAACTAGTCAGCCAAAATTTGAGCGGTATTCGTGTGATTCGTGCTTTTGCTCGAACAAAAACTGAGACCAAACGTTTTGACCAAGCCACAGATGATTTGACCAATGTCTATATTCGTGTGACCAATCTTTCTGCATTATTGACCCCAGCTACAACCATGATTATGAATTTAGGAATTATTGCACTCTTTTACTTTGGCGGTTTCAAAGTGAACATCGGAAACTTGGAACAGGGGGAAGTACTGGCGTTGGTCAATTATATGAACCAAATGCTGTTGGCACTGATCGTTGTATCGAATCTCGTCATCATTTTTACTCGCGCTGCTGCTTCGGCTTCACGGATCAATGAAGTTCTTGATACAGAACCGTCGATTGATGATAGTTTATCTGAGGTTTTTATGGATCAACAAAAACAGGCAGGTGCCCTTCGTTTCGAACATGTGGACTTTCGCTTTTCACCTAACTATGGCTTAGCATTAAAAAATATCGATTTTGAGATTGCTTCTGGCACAACCTTGGGCATCACTGGTCCAACTGGCAGTGGGAAATCGACATTAACGCAACTGATCCCGCGATTTTATGACACAGCTGCTGGTAAAGTGATCGTTGATGGACAGGATGTACGCAAGTGGCCGCTGAAACAATTAAGACAAAAAATTGCCATGGTTCCTCAAACGGCGGTTCTGTTCACTGGTACGATTCGTGAAAACTTACAATGGGGAAAAAAAGATGCGACAGACGAGGAATGCTGGCAAGCATTAGAGATCGCCCAAAGTCGCGACTTCGTCGAAGCACTACCGCAAAAGTTGGATACGCCGATTTTTGAAGGAGGCAAGAACTTTTCTGGTGGGCAAAAGCAACGCTTAACGATTGCTCGAGCAATTATTGCTAAACCTGATATATTGATTTTGGATGATTCATTAAGTGCGCTAGATTACCAAACAGATCTGGATCTGCGGATGGCTTTAAAAGAAAAAATTCGCGGAACGATCATCATCATTTCTCAGCGTGTTCGTTCGATTCAAGACGCACAGCAGATCTTAGTGTTAGATCAGGGAAATCTGGTCGCCAAAGGCACCCATGACGAGTTGATGATCACTTCCAAAGCTTATCAAGAAATTGTGGCATCTCAAGAGGAGGAAGAAGAATGAAAAAGAAATCATTTGATTGGTCTGCCTTCCGCCGCTACCTCCCCTATCTCGCTGTGTATGCCAAAGAAACTTGGACTGCTGTCGTTTTAGGGATCGCTGCTGGCATCTCAACGGTTTTTATGACTTATGAAATAGGTCAGGCTGTCGATAAAATGATTGGTCCTAGCAAGGTTCATTTCGAAGAACTTTATCGCATTCTCGCGTTGTTTGGCGGTGTAGTGATCGTTACTGTTGTCAGTCAATGGCTGATCCAACGATTAGGGAATCGAGTGGCCTATCTGTCTGTCGCTGATCTGCGCAAAGAAGGTTTTGCTCATTTAAATACACTGCCCTTGCGTTATTACGATCAAACGTCTCACGGGAATATCGTCAGTCGTTTTACCAATGACATGGATAATATCTCAATTGCGGTTGCTGCTGTCTTCAACCAATTATTCTCCGGTATCTCTGTCGTGCTGATTGCCTTGGTAGTCATGGTTAAGATGAGTGTGCCACTGACTCTCGTCGTTCTTGTTTCAACACCGATCATCTTTTTAGTCAATTGGATCGTGGCACGAACATCACAAGCAGATTTTGCGCGTCAACAAGAGATCGTCGGTGAAATTTCTGGATTCGTTACCGAAATGATCGGCAATCAAAAAATTGTCAAAGCATTTGAACGAGAAGCAATCAACCAAGAACAGTTTGAAATGATCAATGACGAATTAAACCTTCGTGGCCGAAAAGCACAGTTTTCTTCCTCGTTGACCAATCCGCTTTCCCGTTTTGTTGACCATCTTTCCTATCTGTCTGTCGGCTTCGTCGGTGGTTTATTGTACTTTTCAGGCTCGGGGCTGGTAACAGTTGGGATGATTTCAAGCTTTACGATCTATTCTAGCCAATTTTCAAAACCATTTATTGAACTGTCAGGCATCACCACTCAGATTCAGACTGCATTAGCTGGTTTGGCACGAACCTTCCAGTTATTGGATCAAGTGCCAGAAAGTGCGGATGACACAGCAACACAAACGATGAAGGAAATCAAAGGTAAAATCGACTTTGAAAATGTGGCTTTTGCTTATGATCCAGGACAAAAACTGATCGAAAACTTTTCTTTTACAGCTGAACCAGGTGAAACGGTGGCAATTGTCGGAAAGACTGGTGCCGGTAAATCGACACTAGTCAATTTGCTGATGCGTTTCTACGATGTTGATCAGGGAACTATCCGAGTAGACGGCGTCGATATTCGTCAATTGCAGCGAACAGCGTTACGAAAGAGTTTTGGTATGGTCCTTCAAGACACGTGGCTGTTCGATGCTTCTTTAAGAGAGAATCTCCAATATGGCAATGACACGGCTACCGATGAAGAAATATACGATGCTTTAAAAAATGCATATATGTATGAATACGTTATGCGGTTACCAGATAAATTGGATACGCCGATTGGGCAACAAGGCATCAAGATTTCCGATGGGCAGCGGCAATTACTGACCATTGCTCGTACTATGATCAGTAATCCCCCGATGCTGATCCTCGATGAAGCCACCAGTTCAGTCGATACACTGACAGAAAAGAAAATTCAGGATGCCTTTTTGAAAATGATGGAAGGAAAAACCAGTTTCGTCATTGCCCACCGCTTATCAACGATCCGTGCGGCTGATAAAATTTTGGTTATGGATGCCGGACAAATCGTCGAACAAGGTACTCATGAAGAATTGTTAGCGGAAAAAGGGTATTATTACCGTCTCTACCATGCTCAATTTCAACATTAACAGTCACATGTTGATAGATTAACGCTAAAAGAAGTGGTTCCCTAAAAGAACCACTTCTTTTTTTAAAATTGAGAATTGTTATTTACTCCAAACATCGCTATATTCCGGTTTACGTTCAAACTCTTTTTTTGCAAATGGACAGAGTGGAATGATTGTTTTCTTTTCTGCGCGCGCTTTTTCTACCCCTTTTGCCACTAACTTTTCTGCCAGTCCTTGACCACGATAGGCTGGATCGACAAATGTATGATCAATGATCATTCGTTTTGTTCCTGCATTCGACCAAGTCATTTCGCCGATCTCTTTCTCGCCGTCTAATAAGGCAAAACGATTTTTTTCTTCCTTGATTTCCATTAGTTTTCTCCCCTTTGAATAAATTTTAATGCGCCGCTTGGACAAGATTGGTTCACTTGAGCAACTTGTTCTTTTTGAGCATTATCGGGAATGACCCACGGTCGACGTCCTACCTCAAAAACAGTTGGATTACCTCAAACACACTTCCCACTGTGAATACAAATGTCTTTGTGAGAATAAACATCGAATGCTGAGCCATGATATTTGCGATACCCATCAGCAAGCAACTGTTCCTCTGCGTGTTCTTTTGAGTGCTCTGTCGTTGTTTTCCCTCCGTCACTGCTTGACTTTTATTGACCCCCTTCATCATAAGCTAAATCAACAAAAAAATAAAACAATCGCCATTTATACGTAAAAGATTTAGCAGAAAAAACAACTCTACTAGAAAAAACTGCAACATAAGCACTTCAACAAACAAACGATCCGAAGACACATCGAATCCTCTCTACAATCCGATCCTCGTCCCTAGTCACAGAGAGAAGAATTCTTTCTCAAGTCCAGTTTGGATCACTTCGTCTGCTTTTGCTTCTGTTACAGCTCAATTCGTTTGATTTCATTTGATAGTGATTACTGAAAAGAACCTTAGTCATTGTTGATCGCTGTTAGATGAACCATTTGTGTTGCATAGTCGCCGGATAAAGCAGGATCAATATAGAAACCGATCTGCATCAATTCATCGCCGCCGATTTTATATCCCCCCATTTGATACACTGTATCTGCCGCTAATCCCGCCAATTTGAGAGTGATTAGCGGTGCAGATGCTTCGGCTAATACACGGAAATAGAAAACAATCGCTTCTTGTTTATCTTCAGAAACGTACATCCACGCAGTATCATTTCCTGCAAAAGGACTCAACAAGCGAATAAACGTGCCATATTGGAAGAGTTGTCGATGTTTTTTATAAAAGGCAACTTGCTCTTTGATGGCTGCTTTTTCTTCATCGGTCACTGTCGTCAAATCCAGCTCATAGCCCAAGACACCAGACATTGCAACGTTTCCGCGGATCGCTAAGTCAGTGATCCGCTGTGTTTGGTGGTTAGGCACTGCTGAAACATGCGAACCCATGCTAGAAGCCGGGTATGACAGGCTGGTTCCATATTGGATTTTCAAACGGGCTATCGCATCGGTATTATCACTCGTCCATATCTGCGGCATGTAATACAAGAAACCTGCATCAAAACGACCACCCCCGCCAGAACATCCTTCAAACAAAATAGTGGGATGAGCAGCTGTCAATCGTTCTAAAAAGTCATACAGACCTAAAATATAGCGATGGAACACCTCCCCTTGCTGGGTAGGATCTAACAACAATGAATAGACATCCGTCATGTTGCGATTCATGTCCCACTTAATATAATCAATGGGTACTTCGTTAAATAGAAGGGCTAACTGATCAAAAATATGTTTCCGAACATCTTCTCTAGAAAAGTCCAGTACAAACTGACTGCGACTTAATGCGGGAGAACGTCCAGGTACTTTTAAGGCCCACTCGGGGTGCTGACGATACAACTCGCTCGCTTCTGAGATCATTTCCGGCTCTAACCAGAGACCGAATTTCAAACCCTTCTGATGGACTTTTTCCGCAAACCCGCGCAGACCAGAAGCTAACTTTCCTTCATTCTCATACCAGTCACCCAGAGAAGTCAAATCATTTTCTCGTGCACCAAACCAACCGTCATCCAAAACAAACAATTCAATTCCCAATGCCTTCGCTTCATCGACGATCTGCTCCAGTTTTTCTTCATCGAAATCAAAATAAGTGGCTTCCCAGTTATTGATCAACGTCGGACGTTCAGTCAGCTGATACTGTCCACGAATAAGATGACTATTATAAAAGCGATGATAGGTTTGTGACATTTGGTTGAGCCCTTGATTACTATAAACTGTAACCACTTCTGGTGATTGGAAGCTTTCCTGAGGTGGTACTGTCCAGGCAAATCGATAACTACTGATGCCCATGATGAGCCGCGTTTGATCATAAGGATCTTTTTCGATAATCGTTTCGTGATTGCCGCTATACAGTAAACTAACGCCATAACATTCTCCCGAGAATTCTGTTGTAGCGGGATCTGCCAAAATAACAAAAGGATTCTGTTGATGGCTGCTGGAACCTCGCTTGCTGTCCAATTTCTTGATACCTGTCTGAACTGGTTCTCGACTGATTTGCCGTTCTTTCGCCCATGCACCATTCAATTGGATCAAATCAAGCGGTCGGTTGGGAAAATCCAGTGATTGACTGGCTAGTTGATGGATAACGATTGGTTCAAGACCGTCATTTTTTAAGGCACTTGAACGAATAATTGCTGATGTATCAGTAAAAATACTATAGTTCAAAATCAATTCAAGCGCGGCAACTTCATCTCGCAATATGATTTGCAACGTTTCGATTTCTTGCGGAGCACCGTGAGTTTGAGGCAACCCCGCAAGTGCTGGTTTGCCTTGACTGATTTCATGGCTTTGATAGATAAAATGCGCAACATGACTGCCATTTGGCAGTTGGATATCATATGCCGCTTCACGAAAATCACCGAACCCATTCCCAGGAAATTCCATCATCAGCGTATCCAGCGAGAATAAGCGATCCTTGCTGCCTGCTGGATTCGGCGAAAAAGAACGATCTAATCGTGGGTAACGATAATGGCCAGAATAATGGGTAATTTTCTTTCCAAAGTAGATATGCGCTAAATTTCCACCTTCTTCGATCTGCATCACATAACTGATTTTGTTGTTGCTTAAATGAAAAATATGGTTTTTTTTATCAAAATGGATCATTTCATTTCCTCGTTTTCTCTTTTCTTCACTTCACAGAACCTAACATGCCTTGTACGAATTGTTTTTGTAATACGAAAAAGATAATCGCTGTTGGCAAAGTGGCGATCACGATCCCGCACATCATCATGCCGTAATCCGGTGTATAGGAAGCCCCCATCGCAGATAAAACCAACGGAACTGTCCGTTTATCCGGTGATTGCAAGGCAACTAATGGCCACAAGTAGTTGTTCCAGCTATTCATAAAGGTAATGATCGCTGCTGCTGCATAAGTATTTTTAGCAGTAGGCATATAGACTCGGAAGAAAATACTTAACTCATTTAGCCCATCAATGCGGGCTGCTTCTACTAATTCTTTAGGGAAAGCTTTGATATTTTGGCGGAAAAAGAAAATCAGGAACGCTGTACAAACAGAAGGTAAAATGACCACTGCAAAAGTATTGATTCCGATTGGGGTTCCGCTAAGCTGACTAAACATGCGGTATAACGGAATCATCAAAGCCGCAAAAGGAACCATCATCGATAAGAGTAAAATATTGAAAATGCGATCTTTTGTTTTGGTTCGATAGATCTCAAACCCATAGCCCGCCATGGAAGAAAACAGCAACGCGAAGACGGTCGTAATGACCGCGATCACTGCAGAGTTGCCCAAAGCACGAGTAAAGTTCAGTTCAGAAGCAAATAAATTTTGGAAATTGATCACCAGCTGATCACCGATCATGATTTTTCCTGCCACAATGTCAAAGGTTTGATTGGTCATTCCCAATACCATCCAGACAAATGGAAAGACGGAAATAAAGGCCAAAAGACCTAAGAAAAGATACTTTAAGCTTAAAGAGAGTGTTTTCAATTTTCTTTCCCTCCTAATTTTGTTTGGATGACGGATAAGACCACAATAGCGATCACGATCACAAAGGATACTGCCGCCGCATAGCCAAAGTTCGGGGTGAATTTATAACTTAAATTATAAATGTACTGCGAGAGCGTGGTGGTTGCATTGGCAGGTCCCCCACCTGTAATATTTTGTACTTCGTCAAATAATTGCAATGTTCCGATCGTTGAAGTAATTGTCGTGAATAAAATAATTGGCCGCAAATTAGGAATAGTTATCTTGAAAAGTTGATCCCATTTAGTCGCACCATCAATTTCAGCAGCTTCATAGATGCTAGGATCAATGTTTTGCATACCAGAAATAAAGAAAATCATATTATAGCCTGTCCAGCGCCAAGTAATGGCAAAAATAATCAAGACTTTTGCCCACAAAGGATCCGTTAGCCATTGAATCGGCACCTCAATCAAATGAATTTGCATTAATAAATTATTGACTAACCCATTCGCTGAGAATAAACTTTTCATGATCAACGAGTAAGAGACCAATGAAGTGATACAAGGTAAAAACAAGGCCGTTCGGAAAAGACCTTTGAATTTTAATTTTTTGTCATTTAGTATGTTCGAGACGATCAAAGCCAAAAACAGCATGATCGGTACTTGGATCAATAAGTATAAAAATGTATTACCAAAAGCTTTCTTAAAGGTTGAGTCACTCAGCATCCGCTGATAGTTTCCCAAACCGTTGAATGACATCGTTGTCGGCGGTCCCGACTGGAAAGACGTAAAAAGAGCTGAAATCATAGGAACAAATACTAATAGTGTAATCAAGATCACAGGCAAAGAAATAAACGCGTTTCCATTCGCAAACCAATTTTTCGATTTATTTTTCATGGTGATTCCTCCTTCAAACGACACTATGGCACCAATCTAATGACTATACGAACGATTGCTGCTTAACAATCTCCTCTAATGGGAAATTATTGGTACCAGCAGCTATCGTTCGTATCTGATTTGTTGATTATGAAACCATAGCTAAATGATTTGCTTAGTTTGCGATTTGTGCTTCTACTTGTGTTTGTGCATCTTCTAGTACTTTATCGATATCTTCCCCATTGATTACTCGCTGCAAGCTTTCTGTCAATACAGATTCGATCGCATAAGTATGATTGCCGTAGTTGACGGCCGGGATCTCTTGTGACCATTGAGAGAAGTCTTGGAAAACTTTTTGTCCTCCATAAAAATCAAGTCCTGAAGTATATTCTTTTGTCTCTTCGGCAGCATTCATCGTTGAAACCAGCCCAATTTCAGTTGCCAATGTTCCCATCAATTCTTTATTTGAAGCAAACGTTTTCGCTAAAAAGTCTTTCGCATTCTCTTCACCAGCTACGCCTTTAATGACATACCATCCTGCTCCGCCAATACTTGATGCGTTCACTGAATTGCCACCAGCTAGTGCCGGAATCGGTGCAATCGCCCATTTGCCGCTTTGATCTTCAGCCCCTTGAATCGTACTAGAATACCAAGCACCTGTTGGTGCTGCAGCAACATTTCCGGATTGGACTGCATTGACGCCGCCATCCCAATCAGAGACTTGTTCAACTAATCCTTCATTCAGTAGTGTCGCCAATACATTCAAGCCGGCTTTGAATGATTCGTTGTCTTTAATCGTTACTGTAGTGCCGTCTTCACCGGTATACCATTCACCAGCTGACTGCATGATGATCCGTGCCAATCCCAAATCGCTTGGATCCAGAGACATCATGGCATGTCCCGTTTTCTCCTTGACATCTTTGGCAATTTGAATAAAGTCATCCCAGGTAATATCTTGGAGATCAGCAGCTTCATATCCTGCATCTGCTAAATAATCTGTACGATAAAACAGCCCTGCTACCCCACTATCAAAAGGTACACCGTAGATCACATCATCGATTTTGTTGACGGCGAATTTGTAGCTGGAAAAGTCATCTTCATTGACAATATCAGTTAAGTCGCTGAAAGCATCCGGATAGGAAGATAAATAGCCTTGAATACGATAGTCTTCGATCAAAACGATATTTGGCAAGCCATCCGTATTGCCTGATGCTAGACTAGTGTTCAACTTTTGAACGATGTCATCCTGTGACATGGTCACTACTTCCACATCAACATCCTTGTTTTCGTAAACCTTTTTCGCTTCATTGACAGCTTTGATATTGAAAGTCTCATCCCAAGCCCAAACTGTAACCTTATCAGAAGAACCTCCAGTGTCACCAGTACTTTCGTTGTTGCTGCCACAAGCTGTCAATGTCAATACAGTAGCGGCAGTCACAAGTGATACAAGCAATTTTTTCATTTTTCTCCCTCTTTCCTTTTAATTACATTTTTACTATACACTGGAGTTGTAAACGGATACAATACGCGTGGAAGAGCTTACTAAAATAGTCCAAAAATAGAAAATTTTTACCAATACCTTTCTTTTATGAAAGCGTTTATACTAGAATAAAGAAATAGGGGGGATACCATGCATCATTTACATACAGTCTTGCTTGTGGATGACGAGACCACTATTCGTGATGGTTTAAAACATATGATTCGTTGGGAGCAAGAAGGTTTTCGCTTGCTAGGAGATGCAGCAAACGGACAGGAGGCTCTAACCCTGATCCAGCAATTACAGCCAGAGATCGTGATCACAGATTTAAAAATGCCGCAAATGGACGGCATCCAATTAACAACCATCATTCAACAACAATACCCATCTATCCATTTTCTGGTATTGAGCAGTTATGATGATTTTCACTATGTCAGTCAGTCTTTTAAGAACGGTGCCATTGATTACTTGCTAAAGCCAACATTGACGCCTGCTTTGTTGATGAAAGCCCTAAACACCATCCGCGAAAAAATATCTGATACCCGCCAAATAACCGCTGAGGTCCCATTGCAAGAATCTTTGAATCGCTATCTGGCTGGGTATGAAGAACCACTTACTCCTTTTGCTGACTATCTTGAAATAGCTATGAAACAGCAACTATGTTTTCTTTATACGAATGTCAGTTATTTTCGTTCCACTGAACAGCTTTTTCATGCATTGACAGAATTTTCGCAATCGAATTCTCGCTTGAAAACATTGGCGTTCAAGACCAGTAATAATGATGCGGGACTATTGATCAGTTACGCAGAAGAAAGTGATTTTTTTGCTTCTTTGAAAAATTGTTTGGACCAGTTGAACTATACCGAACCGAATGCCTTTTTTACCCTTGGATGCCCGTTTGAATCGATTGAAGACTTGCGTTCGGCTTTTCTGACTCTAAAAGATAAAAGTCGTGAACAATCCTTTTTTTATAAGCAGCAGCGGCTTGTCTTGGAACAAGAGCTTTTTTTGTATATGGAAAGTGATCGTTTTGATACAAAAAAATTTTTACGGGCATTATTAGACAATAATTTTTTATTGGGGATTACACGTATCGAAGACTATTTCAATGAAATGATTCTATCAAATGTCGATCCTAACTTTCTGAAGCAGCAGGCCAGCAGTATTTTTTATACGCTGTTGTCCCGCTTAGAAGAAGAATTTCCAACAGCTTCCCGCTTTAGTCGCTTGCGAGCGGAATTTCTCCATGAGATCGGTCATGTCTTGTATTTAGAAGATTTTTCCGATTTGTTATTGTCAACGATCGATGAGATACGTCTGCAATTGACGACTCTTTCCCCTATGGATGAAGATGACTTACTGGTCTCGATCCAGCGCTTCATTCAAGACAATTATATGAAGAGCCTCTCACTATCTGAGTTGGCAGAAACGTTCCACTTTAGTTATACCTACTTGTCAGCTTTCCTTTCTTCAAAATTAAAAATGAGTTTCTCTGATTATCTAAAAAATACACGTCTAGAAAAAGCCAAAGAGTTGCTGACCCAATCTGAGTTGAATTTGTCAGAAATCAGTGAAGCAGTTGGTTATTCCGATATCAGCTATTTTTCTCGAATCTTTAAAAAAGAATTTCAAGTCACTCCTTCTAAGTATCGGCGGTTGAACCAATTATGAGAATCCAACAGTGGCTCAAAAAAAATGAATTGTTCAGCCGAATCTTTTTGTTTGTTGTGGTAGGAGTAATCAGTGTTTGTTTACTGACAGTGATCGTTATCTATGGACGGTCCAAAGATGCTTATGTGGCTTCGTATCAGAGCTCGAACCGCTTGCTTTTGGATAAGATCCAGGAAGATTATGAGCGCTTGAATGAGAATATCAATCGTATTTTTGATGTCGTCGATGAGAGCAAAGCCGTAGAAAATTATTTAAAAGGACAGCTAAATCAGGGAAGAACGATTTTAGAACTCAATGAACAGTTGAAAGATACTCGCTCGCTTTTTCAAACGATTCCTTCCAACTTGGTATTGATTGGAACGAACGGACGATCATTCTTTCAAAATGATGCTGTCCGAAACCAGTCGGTTGAAACTTTTTTGGCAAGTGAATTTACGCAGCAAATCAATGAAAATGAGGCTATTAGTCAATACTATTTTCTGGAACAAGGGTTGAGCACTTCTACGAGCCATTCACCAGGACTGATGTACGTGCGGAAATTAATGAAAGACGATGCTTTATTCGGTTACGCATTGATTTTTTTGAAAGAATCTGATTTTTCTTCTATTTATCGGCAGTTGTTAGACACAACATTGCATACCATCTACGTGGTCAATGATCAAGGACAGATCTTGTCCACTTCTGAAGAACAAAAACTAGGAACAGCTTTTGATCCAGCAATGATCGAAGTGAAAAATGATTCTGTTAATCAAATGCCTCTTTATTCTTATCAATTCACATTTTATGATCTGCTAGATGAATCTCATTTAGTACGCAATATGAATCTGATCAAACCAGCCGTACTGATCGCTTTTCTTAGTATTTTGCTTTTTAGTCTGTTCGCTTTCTGGATCATTCGAACAATCACACAACCTATCTATCAATTGATCGACAAGCTGCCGGCAGTCACACAAGGTGATTTCAGCAATAAAGTCTCAATCAATGGCACGTATGAAACGCAAGAACTAGGTCGTGCCTATAATTTGATGCTGGAGGATTTAGAATCCTATGTCGACCATTTGATGATCACCGAAGCGGAAAAACGCAAATTTGAGATCCGTTCCTTACAGATGCAGATCCAACCCCATTTTGTTTATAATACACTAACAGCAATCAAATTTTTGATTTGGCAAAATGAACAAGAGAAAGCAACTCAAGCCATCGATAGTTTCGTTCAATTGCTTCGCCATACATTCAACCGCAAAGAGATCGTTCCATTAAAGGATGAACTAGCCATCGTAGAAGAGTATCTGATCCTGATGAACGTTCGCTATGGTGACCGGATTCAATCAACGATCTTCTCCGCAGAAGAATGTGAAAATTGTTTGGTTCCTAAAATGATCTTGCAGCCAATCATCGAAAACGCTTATCTGCATGCGTTTCCTGAAGAAGAAAAAGGCTATATTCAAATCTTTTCTCGCATCAGTAAATCAGGGCTAATCATCGAAATCATTGATACAGGTATCGGCTTTGATGAAGCATCCTCGTTGAATAAGAATCAGTCGATCGAACATTATTCTGGTATCGGATTGGAGAATATCGATCAAAGAATCAAGTTACTCTACGGGGAAAAATATGGCTTGACCGTTGCCTCTCGCGTCAATGAAGGAACTACTGTACGCCTATTACTACCAAACCAGTAAGCAGTATAACTATTGAAAGAACATAAAAAATCCAACCATTAGCACTCCGGCTATTTTTCTCAACTTTTAGAAAAACAGCTTCTTCAGAGGGCTTATGGTTGGATATATTTTGATAGTAATCGTTTAAGTTTTCACCATTGGAGGCAATGACTTGTTGATACAAAAACCAACCATCAATGATCCGTCTCCCATGGAGATACTGCATTGATGATTGGTCACTCACTACTATTTTCGTGTTTGTCTTTTTCCTTTAGATCCGATTTTCATGATCGGCAGTTTTGACTAAGTTCGCTCCGACCATGCCGCCGATCGATGTTAGAGCTAGTCCTAAGACCATTGCTACAAAGCCCCAAATTGATGCTTTAGCAGTTGCATCACTTACTTCATCAGCTTTTTTACGCGCATCTTTGACTGCTTGATCGATATCTTGTTTTGCTTGTTCAAGATTTTGTTGTGCTGTTTCAATTTGCTGTTGTGCTTCGTCAGAAGCTTTTTGCAACCCATTAACAATATTTTGGGTAGCTTCTTGTGCTTCTTGTTGATTTAGATCGGTATTTTTTGCTACCGCATTTGAAATGGCATCTTCATCAACGGAATCGCTGATTTTCGTTGCCCGATCTTGTAATTTTGTTGAAAGATCATCGATGATTTCGTCTGCTTTATTTGGATCCGTAGCGATTTTCTTACCTGCATCGGTAATATCACTCGTTGCATCAGAAACTTGATCTTGCAAATAGTTTGGCTGCAATTCAGGAACGTCAGTGTCTTTTAATACGTCGCGGACGTCCGTTTGCAATTGATCTGTATCAATATCTCCCATGTTTCCTGTAATTTCATCAAAGGCTTTTGATGCGACATCTGCTGTTCCCGATGCGACATTCTCTACGCCACTTCCGACAGCTGAAGCGATATTGCCCAATAGTGAACCAACTACAGAAAAAGCCCCAATCGTTAAATATGATAACATAACGATCGTAACGATCATACTGGTTGCCCAAGTAAGAAATCCATGTACCAAACCAACGCGTCTAGCTGCTACACCAGAAACAAATCCTGCGCCGAATAATGAAAGAATCAGTGTCACAACAGTCCAAATCATCAAGCCTGTTCCCACACCATCCAGCGGGTTGTTTGAAGTAGGTTCTACCATTCCAAAGCCGATCGCTGAGCCGATTAATGAAAATGTCATGAATAATGCAATAAACGTCACGACTCCTGCGAAAATTGAGCCCCAGGATAAGTTATAACCGGCCTCCCGCTCATTTGCTCCTAAATAATCTCTAAATCCGTGTTTCATTTTACGTCCTCCTTTTTTTCCTCTAAAACCAGTCTAACAACCCTACGTTTTTTTATCAATCAAGACGACTTATCCCTCGCCCAGAAGTAAAAATACATTTGTTTTTCTATTCATCAGCACTAGCTTTTCAACTTATATTTATTAGGTTTTGTCACCATTTCTTGATAGATAATAAAAATAATCGTTTTTGAAGAAACCCACGCCATTCTCAATTGTCTCCTAACCATTCTCACTCCTAAATGGACAACAATTTTTCAGATTATTTCCATGTAAACAAAAAAGCACAACTAACATCTCTCTTGTTCGCTAAGAATAATCGTCAAAAAGCTTTTGTACCGCCTTTTTCTAAGTTCAGCATGTAGGATTTCCTAAGGATCAGCATCGTCTATTTACTGAAATCACATGGATAAAAATAAGTACACGCACTTGTCACTGTTTTTTAACTTGTAGGAACAGGTATTATGTGTTATTTTAAAAACAAAAAATCTTCTTATATCGTTCGTTTATTAATTACGTACATATATTTAAAGACCGAATAATTATTCTATAGTGATTCTTTTACTCTAAAAAAACGCATAAAAAAAAGAGAAAATCTGCTATTTTTGAATAGCGATTTTCTTCACATAAAATCCAATGATAATTTTACACCGAGATTATTTAATTACACAACACGACAAAAGAAGAACTTTTTTAATCAAAAATTGGCATCTCAAACTTACATTTTTGATTCATTATTAAATAATATTTATGATAATATTTTTAAAAGGAGGATGATTATGTTTGAAGATCTGTTACTCACCAATCATGCAAAGAAAAAATTAGCAATTTTGACTTATTTAAATGAGAATACCAATCAACCAATCAATATCAGTAAAATCGCCGAGCATCTGGGCTTGTCTTATCACGGGATAGCACCACTCATAGAGGAAATGCAACAAGAGTTTTCAGCGCTTTATCAAGTTTCGTTATGTGAAAAAGGTTTCAAGGTTCGTTCATTAGAAGAACCACTTTCCTATTCACTTTATCAGAAGTATTTGATTCAGGAAAGCCTTGCTTTCCAACTTCTACTTACATCGATCATGAACCCGGAAATGACCATCAATGATTTTTCAACTGTTCATTTTGTCAGTCATTCAACGATCACCCGGGCACTTAAACCACTGAAGACTTATTTATTGGGAAAAGAAATCCATTTGAATGTTTCTCAGTTGAAACTGACTGGAAATGAAATCAATATCCGTTCATTTTACGTTCAAATTTTAACTTATCTAGAGAACTCACCATTAGAAGCGGATTACTTAACGGACTTCAGTGATCAAACGGTTTTGATCAACGAATTAGCATTACAAAAGTTTTCTCCTGTTAACCAACGACTGATCTTAGTCATTTTATTTGTATCCAAACTTCGATTCGAACAAGGCTATTTGCTTAACCCAATCAATGGTTTTGAAAAATTATTTTCAAAGATGAACCATCCTCTAGAAAATTATTTTACGGCATTTATGACTGACGAAAAGCAAGTAACTTATCAGATCAATTATGTCAAAGGAATGCTGTTCTTTCTAGTCCGTTTCGCTGAGCCAACACCAGAAAGAGCTGCTCTACTTTGTGATTTCTATGAACAGATCAAAGAAGATGATCCTATTTTTCATGAGTTTATGGCTGATTTTAGTCACGTATTATTACCAGAAATCGTTGGGATCCCTTTTGATGAAGAAGTATTTTCTGAAATTCAAAAAGATAGCTTCATTATTCTGTATATTTTTTATGCAAACAATGGCCTATTGATTGATTTTTGGTCTCAAAATGAGTTGAATCTATCCTTTCAAAAGAAAGGATTTACAAATCTACAGAAAAAGATTCGTCCATTTTTGACAAAATACACTCGACGTGTTGGTTATGAATGGCTCAAAAAAGCCAAATCGCTAGTCCTAGACTATCTGACTTTTTTCATATATCCGTTTTATCAACAGCATCATTTACAAAAATTACAGGTGGGAATCATTCCTTCATTGAATTTATCAGCCATTCAGCAAATCAGTTTTTTATTGGATCAAATTCAATTTGTGGACTATGATATCGTAAGAAACCACGAAAAAGACTTTGACTATTACATCGTTCCAGCAAATAGATTGTTGCCAGCAATTGAGTATCCTGCTTATGTCATGGAAGAAACTGAGACTCTAAAAGAGTTGTCGCCATTATTTGACGCTTTATGGGAGGAATATCTGACAATCAACGACTTTTCGATAAACTAAAAAACCAGTGGCTTCCTTTTTGGAATGCCACTGGTTTTCTGTCTATCATTCTTGATTTAAACATAGGAAAAAGCAGAAATCGCTGTTTTCCTGCTTTTTCCTACTTCAAGTTCCTGTTTCCTCCTAAGATCGACAGCCTGGAATGCCTGCTAAGCAGGACTTTGGGGAGAGGTCAACGACCTTGGAGGAGCAAATAGTAAATTATTACTAGAAACCACCTATTTTTGCGTTACTGAAATCTGATGTTGATCAGATTTACTGAACGAACTTTTAGCGTAAGAAAGAAAAAATGTTGATCATATTTTCAACAACTTCCCATGGAAACCCAAATAATTGAAACATTTTCTTTTCCTCCTTTAATTGACTTTCCTTCAGTTTAATTGGAAAATAGTACTATAGTTGATTTGGACTATTTTTTCGTCCACCTATTTTCTAGGTGCATTTAGGAGGTGCTTTTTTGGAAGCCAATCTATTACTGAAAAAGTTACGTACTGAACGTAATCTTTCCCAAAGAAAGTTAGCAGCCGATATATCTGAGCGGAGCACGTTAGCTACTTTTGAACAAAAAGGACATCGAATTGCTTTTGATATTCTTTACAAATACCTTGATCGCTTGAATGTGACTCTCGAAGAATTTGAGTATCATTTGACAAACAATCAATTAAATGAAAAGAAGCAACTCTCGAAACAATTTCACAATGCTTATTACCAACATGATTATGATCAGCTAGCAATCTTGATTGACGAGTCAAAAACAACCTACCAAGAAACACAAGACTTTTTCTACTATCTTCTTTATAGCCAGTACTATTTGATCCTAAAGAAAAAGGGTTTTCTACATACCATCGATGAAACAGAAAAAATCGAGGCAGCGATAAAGAGCTACCTCGACAAAATAGAAACCTGGGGAAAATTTGAGATTACCATATTTGCAAATCTAATGTTTCTTTTCACGGACGAATATATTTTGTTTCAAATCGAGCAACTAAACAAGCAGGAATTTTATAATAATTTGCTTAGTCTCAATTATCATATTTATTCTAAGTTGTTGACTAACGCGGCCTTTCTTTTCATTGACCGCAATCAGATCGATCATCTTAAACAAATTTTGTTTTATATGACCAAAAATATTCCATTGGATAACGACCGGATTCGATTGATGATCCGCTATTTCGAAGGGATCATCGCGATCTTCCATGGTGAAATCGAAACTGGAAAACAAACAATCACGAAAGCAATTGAGATCCTACACTTTTTAGGTCAATCTGCCTACGCTGCTGAACTATCAGAATTAGCAACCAACGTCCTTTTGACAGTGGCACCATCTGAAGAACCTTTTTTATAATGTTGCTGCCGGAAAAATCTGTATAGGATAAAAAAAAACGATCTGAAAGTCTTCTTTCTGCGCCAATACTTGTTAGCAGAAAAGAGTGTCTTTCAGATCGTTTTCTTTAATTGATTAACCCAATGGAAGCTTTCCATTCAAGCACTCGTTTGACGGAAGCATCGATGGCTGCTTCCGGATAATTACCACTTCTGACAGCATCCACAATCACTGGGATCTGTTGCTGATAGGTAGATGACATCACTAAATCGTTCCCTGCTTCTAATGCTCTCAGCCCTGCTTCTGATTGAGAAATAAAGTCAGCTAGACCCGCCATATCCATGTCATCCGTCATGATTACTCCTTTGAACCCCAGCTGCTTCCTCAATAATTCATGGACAGGCTTCGAGATAGAGGCTGGTGCGCTGTCATCAATACTTGTGACAATATTATGTGAGACTAAAATACTGTCAGCTCCTGCTTTGATCCCGGCTTCAAAAGGTAAGAAATCATTCGTTTCCAACTCTTCTAACGGACGATCATCGGTAACGATCTCTACATGTGAATCACGGTTATTGCCGTAACCCGGAAAATGCTTCAATGTCGAACCAATCCGATTCTCTTTTAAAACGGCAATGTTTCTACGAACAAATTCACTGGTTCCTGCTGCATCTAAACCTATGGTCCGATCATAGATAAATGAATTAGGGTCAGTGGATACATCGGCGACCGGAAACAGACCGGTAGAAATGCCATATTCGTGGAAAATAGCTGCCTTTTGAGCAGTATCTTCTTCAATTGCTTGCCAGCCCCCTTGTTGGTAAAGTTGCTGAGGGGATAAAAATGGTGTTTGTACCAATGCAGGGTTGCGACTGATTCGAGTGACAGTTCCCCCTTCTTCGTCCATTCCGATCAGCAAAGGTATGGAACTGGCTTGCTGATAATCAGCAATCTTTTGCTTCAACGTCTCAGCTGTCTCATTCTCCGTATCACGTCCGAATAAGACATAGCCGCCTAAATGATAGGTTTGTATATCTTCGACTTGATTGATTTCAGGCACTCGTACAAAAAATAGTTGCCCGACTTTTTCTTCTAGACTCATTTGGTCAATCCGCTTATCAATCGTCGTTTCCTCCTCAGTTGATTGTTCGGGAATACTCGACTCGGTACTTAGAGAACTTGTTGACGTTGTTTGTGAAGCGTTTGTCGGTTCTTCCCCATTTGACTGTTGGTCCATCAGCCACTTCATTCCTCCTATAATGAGCAACAGAAGCAAAATAAAGCCACCCATAAGGATTCCTTTTTTATTCATAAATTCCTCCAGTTCATCAATTCCTCGTCTTATTTTACATCAGCCTATTTTAGCATGCCTTTTAAGGTAAAAAAAGCGAACACGACACACTCAAGTGTACTGTTCGCTTTAATGGATGTTTGTTTTTTATTCTTTTTTTGTTGCTAAAATGATTAGGTAAAACGCCGAGTCAAGCGTTTATAAGGCACTGCGCGCCCAACAAAGTAGATCAAAACTGTCTGAATAGGAAACATGATAACAGCTTTCATCAATCGAGCCGACCAAATTGCCCAGCTTGTTAATGGAATATTCAGCATCATTGCCAACCAGATCGGTGTCAAAATCAATGTGATCAGAAGGGTATTCAGCAAGACCACTGTTGCTGCCCGTTTCCAAGTTACTTCCTTTCTATAAAAAAAGTAACCGTAGATCAACCCACCTACGAATGCATTGATCGTAAATCCGAAGAAATAAGCGGATTTAGGGAATAAAATCATTCCTGCTATATCAGCGACCGAAGCCCCTACAGCAGTCCAGAATGGCCCAAAAAGCATCCCCATAATCAACTCAGGAACAAAAGTGAAGGTGAGTTTCAAATAGGCTGTTTCAAACCCCAAGATTTGCGACAAGACCACCATCAGGGCAATCAAAAGCCCCATGACCGCGATCATGTGTGCGTCGACTTTTCTTTTCATAACGAGCATCTCCTTTTAGAGCTGCTACAAATTCATGCAGCGAATGCGAAAATAAAACCGCGAACGAATCGTTCTTCGTCCAAAAGGCAACATCCCATCCTTTCGGCACTTAACGCTTTATTTCCTACTCTGATTTATTTAGGTATCTCTACCCAGACAAACTATAGCACAGATTCTAGTGGTCTTCAATTTTAGTCCCTTTAATGACAGCTGTTTTTTAAGAATCGTTCGTTTTTTTTGCCGTATCTTGGGCAAAAATTAAGGCAGAGCAGTAGTGGAACCCAATACTACTGCTCTGCCACTTTGATTAACGTTGATCAGCCAATGATATTATCGTTGATCAACACACGCTTGATGTTTTTCAATTCGTGAGCAATCTCAACTTGCTCGATCGTCAAACGTTGATTTACTTCTTCCATCGAATGGATTTCTTTGTTCAATTCATTGACATTGTTTACCAAATTTTTCAGTGCTTCTAAAATCAATTGATTGCTGTCCATTATTCCTACACTCCTTGTCTTTATTCTTCTCTCGAACGTTCTGAAATAGCGGCGCTTTCGACGACTTTTTTGGTTTTATAAAAGAATTTGTACAGTCCAATAACAACGACTGGAATCACTCCGCAAATGATATAGATTTGAGAATAATTAAACATCCCGTTTAAGCTACCTAATGCATAAGGACCGACACCTAATCCTAAGTCTAGACCAATGAAATAAGTAGAAAGTGCAACACCGATCCGATGAGAATCGACTTCTTTTAGACATACGGCTTGTCCATTAGACATGAATGTACCATAGCCAAGTCCAACAAAACAGCCAGAAATCAACAGCATCAAGCTATTTCCAGTAATACTCAACAAGAACAATCCTAATGTCAAGAAGATAAAACTTGGATACATCACTGCATCTGCACCACGACGATCAAACAAGCGGCCTGTCATTGGACGAGTGAAGGTTACGGATAATGCATAAACAACAAAGAAGAATGCGCCTGCGGTTTCTAGGCCAAGGTTTCCGGCATAAATAGAAAGGAAACCTAATACACTGGAATAAGACAACCCAATCAAAAAGGCCAGACCTGAAATAAACAAGACTTTTGGCTCAACAAAACTGCTGAATGACCATTTCTTTAGTTCTGCTCGGTGTTCTGGTGTTAAGGAAATATTTTTCACTGGGAAAGCGAAACAAGCAATGGCTGTTACTATCGAAAGAGCAGTTGCTAATAGGATAATAAAATCAAAACCAAAAGAGGGTAACAGCAGCATTCCGATAAATGGACCGACAGCAGCTGCTAAACTCGTGCTTAATCCATAGTAGTTGATTCCTTCTCCATGTTTTGAAGAGGGGATGTACGCCGTAACAATTGCATTTGCCGCTGTAGACACTGCTCCATAGGCGAAACCATTCAAGAAACGGACACCATCCAAAATCATGATATTCGATGAAATCAAATAAGCCGCCGTAGTTATGACATAAAAAATCATTCCCCAACGTAAGATGGCTTTTCGTCCAACTAGCTCCAATACCTTACCAATATACAAGCGGGCAATCAATGTTCCTATAATATAGATCCCTGCTGCAAACCCAGCTTGTGCAGCGGAAGCCCCTAATTCTTGCGTAGCAAACTTTGCCGTGATGACGACAAAACAATAATAGACCAGAAAAACAATAAAATTAATCAATGTAATAGTAATAAAACCTTTGTTCCATAGTTTTTCTGTTTGTTGCTCCTGTTCTGACATGTTGTGTTTTGCTCCTTTTTTATTGTTTCTTTGTTTCATCATCCTCTTTCTCAGATGACAGGTCTAACTATACCTGATATTTCAAGAGCGCAAATTCGCTTTTGTTGCTGAAAAAACGCAAAAACATAATACATTAACATTTGTTATTGCTTTTTGAGTTAGAATGTTCTTTAATTAAAAAAGAATATTCACCCAGATTTGGCGAATGTGACTGTTCATTGAAAAGGAAACACTATAGGAATAAGAGGAGTGCTTTGTTTGGTAAAACAGCTATTAATGGACTATTTAGAACAAAATAATATTCCAGTAGTCATACGTAAAAAAAGAAGTTATTTGACGTATGAAGGAATCCCTGATCGTTATGTCTATATTTTGAAAAAAGGGATCATCAAGACAAGTGTCGTCACTCATGAGGGGCGTGAATTCAATTTGCGCTATATGAATGATTTCGATATTGTTTCTCTTTTTAAAGATGAATCTTCACAAGAAGTCGAAGCGCCCTTCAATGTGCGTGTCGAGTCAGAAGAAGCCGAATTATATAAGATCGTGCGCGATCAATTCTGGACAGATGTCAATCAAAATCGGGCGTTACAAGATTATGTCAAAGAGTACTATCGCAAAAATCTAATGTACTCCATGAAAAAAATGCAGCAAATGCTGATGAATGGCAAATTTGGTGCGGTCTGTACACAATTGAATGAATTATACGAAACCTTTGGGGTACCAGTGGGTGAAGGAACCTTGATTGATTTTGAGGTAACCAATGAGGAAATCGCCCGCTTTTGCGGTATCACTTCAGCAAGTAGTGTCAATCGAATGATGCAGCGGTTGAGAGAAAGCGGTGCTATCAAAACTCAAGACCGGAAACTATTGGTTTTAGATATCGGGTCAATTCGCGAAAATATTATTTATTAAAAAAGGCAGCTAGTCGAATTTCTTTTGACTAGCTGCCTTTTTGTTTAACGTGTTTTGTGTTGTTTGAATTAAATGAAATGAACTGTTTCTGCTACCGTGATCGTTGGATCTAATGATTGGATGACTGGACAATTCGGAGAAACGAGTTTGAGACAGCGAATGGCTTTTTCTTGATATTCCGCTGAAATCCGCGCATAAAAATCGATCTGGATCGAAGAGATCGGCTCTGCTTTCTTCGTAGAATCTCTCGTATAACTGACTTCGATTTTTTCAATCTCAGCAGGCACATGAGAATTTTCCAAAACAGAAGTATACACATAACCGCCACAAGCTGCGGCTGCAGTTACAAGCATCTGAACCGGTGAGTATCCTAGTTCTCGAGCCAAGACCCAGTTGCCATTTTGCTGTGGTAATTCTAATTTATCTTTTCCTTGAACCAGTGTTAAGGTTTCAACTGTCATTTTTTTCTCTCCTTACATAATGTTCTTTTTCTACTTCTATCCATTCAAAAAGAGGACTTAAAGTGATCGTTTCTTGGATGTCTTTCTGATCCATTGCTGCTCGAGCCAGAATTGGATCAGCGATTGGTGCTGCTGCCAATAGTTTCTTTGTATAAGGATGCTGAGGGCTTTCAAAGAGTCGTTTTGTTGGCGCCAATTCAACCAATTTTCCTTGATACATGACTGCGGTGCGGTCACTGATATGACGGATCACGGATAAATCATGGGAAATAAATAAATAGGACAATGAAAATTCTTTTTGCAGCTTTAGAAGTAATTGAATGATCTGCGCTTGAATCGACACATCTAATGCAGAAGTTGGTTCATCACACAAGACAAAGGCTGGTCGATTAACGACTGCTCGAGCAATCCCGATCCGTTGACGTTGTCCACCACTGAAATTCCGAGGAAATTTATGGATGTCCTCTCCTTTGATTCCAACGATCGCAAGTATCTCTTTAGCCTTTGCTCGTGCAGCGTCTTTCGTTTCTTTCAGTAAAGGCTCCATCACTAACTCCAAAGCAGTCATTCGTGGATTCAACGCAGAATAAGGATCTTGAAAAATTACTTGCATCTGCTGATAGCGTTTCTTTTGTTCCTCTGGTGACAAACTTGCCAGCTCTTGTCCCTCAAAAAAGACTTTGCCTGCAGATAAAGTTTCCAGATTCAAAATACTACGGCCTAATGTTGTTTTACCACTGCCTGATTCTCCTACAAGGCCTAGAGTTTCGCCCCGATGGATCGTCAAACTAACATTCTCTACTGCGCGCACTTCTGTCACTACCCCACGCCAGTTTTTGCTTCGAAACGTTTTGCTGGCCTCTTCGACTCGTATCAATTCCTTCAATTGCTTGCCCCTCCTTCCCAAACACGATGCGTCTCAGAGATTTCCCGAACGTGTAACACATCAGGAAGTTCTTCCTGATAGTCAAAGACAACTGTTTCTTCTTTATCCCCTAAGTGGGCGGCCTCGAGCAGTTGCTTCGTATAGAGATGCTGAGGTTGATAGAAAATTTCTTCAGTAGTCCCTTCCTCTACCACTCTTCCTTGGTACATCACCTTGATAAAATCACACATGCCAGCGACAACCCCAAAATCATGGGTCACCAGAACGACCGAAAGGTTCTCTGCTCGCTGCAATTGCTTGATCAATGCCAAGATCTGAGCTTGAATCGTTACATCTAATGCAGTCGTTGGTTCATCTGCAATCAGCAACTTCGGCTGTGCCAACAGTGCCATAGCGATCATGACCCGCTGCCGCATCCCCCCTGATAATTCATGGGGATACTGCTTCATCCGCTGTTCAGGAAGGGGGATCCCTACCTTGTTCAACTCCGCAATGGCAATTGTTTGCGCAGCTTTTTTTGACATTTTCTGATGTCTGCGAATGACTTCAATCAAGTGATACCCGATGGTTCGCAAAGGGTTCAATGATGTCATTGGATCTTGAAAAATCATGGCTAGCGGTAATTTGCTGCGATCAACAACTGGTTGGCCTTCAAAAACAAACGAGTCAAAGGAGTCGGAGATATTTTCTGGTAAGATCCCCATCACGCTTTTCATCGTCATACTCTTGCCACTGCCTGATTCACCGACGATCCCCACGACTTGTCCTTTAGGAATGACTAGGTCGATTTCTTTCAGCAGCTGCTGATCTCCTTGTTTTCTATGAAAAAACACGTTTAAGTTTTTCACCGTCAGTAATGGCTCTGTCATGCTTGCTACACCTCCCGCTGCAAGACACGTTTGATCATGTCCCCCAGATTATTAAATGAATAGATGGTAAAAATCACGAATAAGCCGGGCAGAATTGCCATATAAGGGGCTCGTTGCAAACTGCTTTGGGCATTTTGCAGCAAACTCCCCCAAGAAGCCATTGGCTGTTGGATTCCCATTCCCAAAAAACTCAACGCAGATTCTGTCATGATCGCTCCTGAGATGCTGGCAGAAGCTGCCACGATCAGCGTAGGTAAAACTGCTGGAAAAATATGGCGGAAAATAATACTAAAGGATGTCCGACCAATAAACTTACCATAGACAACATATTCTCTTTCTTTCGCAGCAAGTGTTTCTCCCCGAATCAGACGAGCGATATTCATCCACGAAAAGCCGCCAATTACAATAATGATCGTCGTCAATCCCGGACGCAGAAAGACACTTAAAACAATCACTAATACCAACCAAGGAATGGAAGACAAGACATCAACAAGACGCATCAAAAGACTGTCCACCCAACCACCAAAGTATCCAGCAGCTAAACCGACCATCGTGCCGATCAATGTCGCTGTAATCATCGCTAGTACTCCCACTAATAACGAGACCCGACCGCCGTAGACAACTCGAATGAAATAGTCTCGTCCAACTTCATCCGTTCCGAACAGATGGGCCCAGCTAGGTGCTTGGGACATATTGCTGACATCCGTCGCATTCGGATCGATTGGAATCAAAGGTGCCGCTAATGACAACAAAATCAGCAACGTCAAAAAGATAAAAGAAAAGGCGTAAACTGGAGAAGAGAAAATCGCCTTTCTGATTTTCTTCAATCGTTTCATGAACGATTCCCTCCTTTACGTATTCTTGGATCAACAATCGAATAAAGAACATCCGCCAATAGATTGCCTAAAATAACTAAGGTCGCTGACAGCAACATGATTGCCATGATCACGGGATAGTCCAAACTTTTCGTAGCACTCATCAAATAAGGACCGACCCCTGGCCAGCCATAGATGGTTTCTGTAATGATTGCTCCTGTGACCAGCATTGGCAGTGCCAAACCAATTTGCGTCACGATCGGGATCAACACATTGCGACTGATATGACGGCTAAAAATCTGCCATTTCGTAGCGTGAAATGCCTGCTGTACAACGACATAATCTTCAGATACTTGTTGCGTAGCTGAGGCGCGAATGTACCGAGTTAATTCTGGGAAAAAAGCGACCGTCAGTGTTGCATAAGGCAAAATAAAATGTTGCAGAAAATCGTTGAAATCTCCTTCTTTTCCAACAGTATACATCCCAATGATAGGAAACAGATTCAGCCGATACCCAAAAAGATAAATCAAAATCATTGCAAACCAGAATGTAGGCACCGCGATTCCTAAAGAAGCAATACCGTCGATCAGACGATCCCATACTTTTCCCTTGTTTGCTGCCGCCAACAGTCCGAGTAAAATTGCTAACAGCAATGCACTCAGATACGCTGGCAGAACCAGTCGAATCGTATTAGGGATTCTGACCGCTAATTCTTGAGCGATACTGTTCTGGGATACTAATGAAAATCCCAAGTTCCCTGTAAGGATGTTTTTGATCCATAGAAAGTATTGCACTAGAAATGGTTGATCCAATCCATAGCGTTGCCGCAACAGATCAATTTGCTCTTGTGTCATATTTGGCGTTGTGATTGAATCGATCACATCATAAGGTGCGATATGAATCAGTGAAAAAACGATGAATGAAATAACGAATAGCAGAGGAATAGCCTGCAATACTCGCTTCATAATATATCGGAACATGGTTTCCCTTCTTTCTCTCAAAAAAAATCATGACAGAAGGCAGCTAGACAGATAACAAATCGCATGCACCAGAGGAGCAAGAACCTAAGTATTTCATCCAACTGATATCCGAAGAAACTTGAGATGGCTCCTGTCATACAAGAGCGGTTGTACCTTCAGCGTCTACCTCTATCTCAACCATTTCAGGCATTTTCATCTGGATGTTACTTAGGGCACAGCCCAACTTCTTGGTGCAGATCCGCCAACTTTAAAGAAGGCGAATCCGTCTATGTTTTCCGTCTTTCTTTGACTTCTGTCACAACCATTCATGTTACTTGATTGTCAATTTTGACATATCTTCAAATGTGTAGATTGGAATCAAGCCAGCTTCTTCTACATTGGCAATGCGATTGTTGACGGCTAAAATCTTTTTATTATCTACGATAGGATAGATTCGAGCATCATCGGCAATGGCTTGTTGCAGCTGGTCATATAACTCTTTCCGTTTTGTTTCATCTAACTCAACCGCTGCTTTAGCAAACAAATCATCGGTAGTTTTGTTCTGTGTTTGGAAATAATTTGAGCTGCCATCCGTTTTGAAAAGCATACCATAAAGATCTGGGTCATTTCCCATGATATAGCCGCCTAAAAATAAATTGTATTTTGTCGAACCGGCTTTTTTCAATTCTGTAAAGATCGCTGTTCCATCGCCGCCTTCCAATGAAACGTTGATACCTGCTTGCTGTAATTGTTGTTGAATCAATGTTGCCTGAATCGTTTGTGCAGGATCCGTTGAAGTAAATGCTAGATTCAGTTGGAGATTGGATACACCCGCTTCTTGCAAAAGTTCTTTGGCTTTTTTCACATTTGTTTCATATTTTTCCACGTCTTCGGTCGCGTAAGGATTGTTCGGTGGCAAGAAAGAATATGGCGTATCATAATATTCATCACTCAAATACGCTGCCTGATTCATTTCATTTTTGTTCAAAGCATAAAGAACCGCTTGTCTTACTTTGACATCTTTGAGGGCATCAGAATGAGTATTCAATCCTAGATAACCAACCCGATTTTCAGTATACGGATATACTGAGATCATTGATTCATCCAAATCTTCAATATCAGAAGGCAAGACAACTGCCGCATCTACTTCGCCTTTTTGTAAAGCGACTTTAGCCGTATCAGTACTTTCAATGATCCGCAACGTCACATTTTTGATTGCTGCTTCGCCGCCGTAATAGTTTTCATTGGCTTCAAAAGTAAAATATTCGCCGCGCTTGTATTCCTTTAATTTGTAAGGCCCTGTTCCTACGGGGGTTTCAGGCAATTCGCTAACAGAAAAATCAGTCACATCTTTATAAATATGTTCAGGAATGATATACGTTTCAGTTGCGATATTATTTAATGCCGCTGCACTTGCAGAAGGTAACACAAACTTCACTGTATAATCATCAACTTTTTCAATGCTGACCGGTTTTCCATCTACCCATAACGCATCTGCATTGCCGTTTTCTTTTTTCACTTTTTGTTCATAAGTAAAAACAACATCCCCTGCGGTAAAGGCTTCGCCATCTGACCATTTCACATCTTTTTTCAAATGAACCGTCAAGGACAAGCCATCCTCAGCTGGCTCAACGGAATCTGCTAGTGCATTTTAGGTTGTTCCATCCGCTTCAACAATCACTAAAGGAGAATAGATCATGTTGGTGACAGTCAGCCCCCAACGGTCACTCGTATTGATTGGATTCGTTGACGTTGGATCACCGCTGATCGCATAAGTGAACGTGTCTTTATCTCCTGCTTGAGTTGAAGTTTTTGTTGTTGAATCTTGTGTACTGGATGAGGAGCACGCAGCTAAGAATAAACCTATACTGATAATCGCTGTCCCAATCAATCCTTTTTTCCAATTTTTCATCGTTCTCCTACTTTCTTACCATACAGGTATACTTGATTTTTTTGTTATTTTATCAATAATTTCTTTGACTTCATCTGTTTGATAATACTCAATGATCGTCTGATACGTCTGATTTTCTTTTTCCTCCGCTCGGGCCGCGATCACATTGTAATAAGGTTTGGACGAATCTGCGACAGGCTCTAAGAAAATCGCATCTTCTGTTGGCACAAATCCGGCATCAACAGCCATCCCATTGTTAATCAATGAAATATCGACATCCGTTATTGCTCGCGCGGTCTGATTGGCATCCAGCAACTTGAACGTCAGCTGCTTCGGGTTATCGGTGATATCATTCGTCGTTGGCAGCAGACCTTTTGATTGATCCAATGTGATCACCCCGGCCGTCTGCAGCAACAATAATGCGCGGCTCTCATTTGAAACGTCATTTGGTAACGCGACAGTAGCACCATCAGCCAATTCAGCAATGTCTTTGATTTTGTCTGAATAAATCCCCAGTGGATTGAGTGTGGTATAAGCAATCGTTGTATTGGAATATCCGCTTTCCTGATTGACATTATCCATAAAAATCTCTGTCAAGGCTGCGTGCAGATCAATCGAACCGTCCTCTAGTGCCAGGATGGGCTGACGATAATCAGTAAATTTAACGAGCTGTAGATTGATTTGCTCTTTTTCCAACAATTGTTCCTGAACATATTCCCAAGCTTCATTTTGCTCTCCAACAACCCCAAGCTTTACTGTAGTTGCCTCTGAGGCAGGTTTGCTGCAGCCTGCCAAAGCAAAAACCAATACGCCTAAAAATACGCTAACTCATTTTTTCCAGCTTATTTTCATTTTTTTCTTCCCCTTTTTCCCCCTTTGAGCGAAGCCTACAGAAGCAACGATCCCTTTCTTGTGATTGTCGCAAATAGACGCAATGACTGGATAGAATACTTAGTACTTAACTACAACTTTACATTTTCTGCTGTAGTCAGTTGATCATCGGACTAACTATTCATATGTAGTGTAACTTTATCTTATACACCAAAAACTGTCAATAAAGAAACTCTAGTAAAGCCTTGCGCTATATCTTTCTATAGTACTCGCAAAAAGGGGTTTTTTTAGATGTAAGACAATGCCTGCGTAAGATCCGCAATCAAGTCCTGACTATTCTCGATCCCAATAGAGAGCCGCAAGAGAGCCGGCGTCAAACCATAGGACTCCCGTAACTCTTTAGGGATATCTGCATGTGTCTGCGTCGTAGGATAAGTGATGAGACTTTCAACTCCGCCCAAACTTTCAGCAAATGTAAAAATTGAGAGTTCCTTCAAAAATGAACGGACTTTCACTGCCTCCTTTAACCGAAGACTGATCATACCTCCTACACCAGGATACAGTACATCTTTGATTGCTGGCTGGCGTTTTAAAAACGCAGCGATTTCTTTTGCGTTTTGCTCTTGTCTTTCAAACCGTAACGGCAACGTTTTTAAACTGCGAATGAACAACCAACAGTCGAAGCTGCTTAAAGTTGGGCCAGTGGTATTGGCAAGATAGGTCAAGCGTTCACCAAGGGAGACTTCTTTTGCAATGATCACACCAGCCAAAATATCATTGTGACCTGTCAGGAACTTGGTCCCAGAATGAAGAACGAGGTCTGCGCCTAGTTCCAACGGTTTTTGTCTCAATGGTGTCAAAAAAGTATTGTCAACGATGAGTAAAGCATTGACTTGATGCGCGATCTCGGCGACCGCGGACACATCGATTTCTGTCATCAATGGATTTGTCGGAGTTTCTAAAAAGACCGCCGCAATCGTTGAACTGATTTGTTCTTCAAGTTCGTTTAGCGTATTGAAATAATGAAAATAAGCAATCTGGCGCGCTTGTAACTCTTCAAAAAAACGATAACTACCCCCATATAAATCTCTTGATACGAGAAATTCACTACCGCTTGGGAAAAGTTCAAAAATCAATGCGATCGCACTCATACCTGAGCTCGTGACGATTCCTCGAGCGCCATTTTCTAAGGTAGCCAGTCCGGATTCTAATAGCTCTCTCGTCGGGTTTTTGGTACGTGTATAATCATAACCGGTACTTTGACCTAATTCAGGATGCGCATAGGTGGTAGAGAGATAGATTGGTGCACTGACAGCTCCCGTCGCTTGATCCGAACGATTGCCTAGTTGTGCTAAAAAAGTCGTCATATCAACAGTCATAATCGTATTTTCCTTTCTTTGTTTAGTGTGCTCAATGAAGCGGGATAAAGTCGTTGTCGCAAGATTCTGACGATAGTAGTGAAACTAGTTGCCTTAACTGCCAAATTGTTCGTTGATGAGTAGAATGAAGCAATCATAGCCTTTTGTGAAACAATGAAGCAAAATGAGCTGTTTTGATCATTCGCTGTGGAAAACCTGACCATTGATGGAGGGTAGCAGTAAATGAGTACAGCAGTCACTGGTTTAAAACTAGCGGGCTTTTCAGATCAACCTTCTTTGTCTAGCGCTCTTTTGTTTCACTGAAAAAAACATTGACTAAAGTCACTGCCGCCTATGTCCGCCCTCCCATTCATTACCTATATAATAACCAGTACGCGTTGGCAGAATCTGTAAATCATAGGGCGTGCGCTGGTAGGTTTCGTGGATCCAGTTACTGAAAAACAAGGACGCATGCCCTCGCCAGCGATTGATGACCGTTCCTTGCTGGTCGGAAAAATAATTTTTGGGGAGTGCCGTTTTGAGCCCTTTGGCTTTATCTCGCAAATATTCTTCTTTCAACGTTTCTGTATAGTATTCCAAATGCCCTAAAAGAAAACTATTTTTATGGTCATGGGAAACTAAGAGTGCTGGACCGGTCTCTATTCCTGTAACAAGCACATTCAGAGGTGCAAGTTGCAGCTGCGCCTCATTGATCCCCGTATAACGAGAATGGGGCATCATGAAGGAATCATTAAACCCTCGTATCAGCGGATGAGCCTCGATCACTCGCTGTTCAAAAATACCAAAAAGTTTTTGCTTATGAAGCACTTTTTCGATACCATAATGATAGTACAGCCCAGCTTGTGCTCCCCAGCAGATATGCAATACCGATGTGCAATTTGTTTGACTCCAAGCCATGACTTCCTGAAGTTCCTGCCAATAATCAATCATTTCAAAAGGCATTTTTTCGACTGGTGCTCCTGTAATGATCAAGGCATCGAAACGTTCCTCACTGACTGCCTTAAATGCGACATAAAACTTGTCTAGATGAGTCGAGCTAGTATTTTTGCTTTCATGTTGCTGCATTTTCAATAATGTTACTTCGATTTGCAAAGGACTTTGGGACAAAAGCTGCAACAATTGATTTTCTGTAGTGATTTTTTGCGGCATCAAGTTGACGATCGCAATTTTCAAAGGGCGAATTTCTTGTTTGATAGCTCGCTCTTGTTGTAAAGCAAAAATGTTGTGCTGCAAAATAGCTGCTGCCGGTAATTCTTTGGGGATGATGATTGGCATCTTCTCACTCCTTTTTCAATCGACTCCTATGAACATTTACTTTTTATTACCTTATCGTTTCTCGTGGTTTCACCTATCGTTGCTTCTGAACATGGTTGGTTCAGTGTGACTTGCATGCCATGCTTTCCATGTCAGTCGCAGTGATTCGGGACGTGGTGACTACGTTCCCTTCGGTCCCCTAGTACTGTTCATCATCTGCTCGTCTACTCTGCGCTTCGCCTACAGTCGCTTCTAAGCATAGTTCGCTAAGAAGGACTTGCATGCCATGCTTTCCATGTCAGTCGCAGTGATTCGAGACGTGGTGACTACGTTCCCTTCGGTCCCCTAGTACTGTTCATCATCTGCTCGTCTACTCTGTGCTTCGCCTACAGTCGCTTCTAAGCATAGTTCGCTAAGAAGGACTTGCATGCCAGTCGCAGTGATTCACAGCAAAAAGTCGTCCCTTTTATCGTTACATTAACGATAAAAGGGACGACTGACTCGTGTTACCACCCTAATTCGTGCTGCCTTTGCAGGCGTGCACCTCAACAGTACCAATGATACTTGGCGCGTTATCGGGCGCATACCGTCTATTTGGCGTGAACCAAATAAAAACTCAGAGCTCATCTTCAACGCCTGTCTCATGTCTCCTTTTTCACCAACCGGAGTCTCTGTACCTTCAACGTAGCGCTTACTCTTCTCTTCAACGTTTCATCTCTATTTGTAATTTCTAAGAATTATAATCGTTCTTCCATTCAATGTCAATCCGCTTTTAAGACTTTGGCTTATTTCTCTGAAAGATAGAGATATTGTTGATCCATTTGTTCATAGATTTCTTGCAGATCATCTCGTGAAACTTCACGATCCTTGTAGCCATAAGGATCGTTGACATACATTTTGTCTCCATCTATTCCAGTAATAACAACGGAATGGATCAATGTCGTTTCGTAGATCATTCCCGATTGCGTCGGCCACTCAAAAAAATCAGCATTGGTAGGTACTTGCAATTCAAGGGTAGCAATCATCCAGATAGGCGTGCCCTGCTCCAAAACTTCAATAATCTCATCAAAAGATTTGTCTCGACCACTTACCACTTGATAGGATGCCCCTACCATCTGGCTCGCAACTTTGGCGATTGGCTCTACCGCAACCCCCATTGCTCCATCGCCGCCATAAATATTCCCCACAAAACCTTCTCGTGGGTCTCCTCGATGAGTTTCATCTGCGTAAACAGGGACATAGTCTAATTTGGCAGCCAGCTCATTTTTATTTGTATCATACCCGTAGAAATTCAACAGCATGGATAAAGCAGTGACTTCACAGCCATTCCCTAAATATTCTGGATCAAATTGGCTTTCCAATGGTACATCTAATCGAATCACGGGCTCTTCTTTTTCTGCAGTCAGATCCAGTCCTGATATCGAAGTCACCGATTGTGCCGCTTGTTCTTGCTTCTTCACATAAGGAGTTGCTCCAGCTTTATCATAGAAAAGCAAGATAAAGAACAAACTAAAGGTGAGCAGACCTAAAAGCAAACGAATGCTTTTCTTTTTCATCAGTTTACTCCTTTCTTCTTTGACTATTATACCTTGAATGTCAAAGGAACGAAAAGAATTTATGTTTTAGAACCATAATTTAGGAAAACAATGCTTCTCAAAGCGTTGAATCCAATGATTTAGACCATCCCTAAATGAGCATAAAAAGAAGCTAAGAGAACATGGAGAAAGTTCCCTTAGCATTTACCATTACGCTTCGTATTTGTTGTCTATTTCTAAGAAAGGACTTGTTTCTTTTTTCCTAGTAATAGTTTTTTTGCGCTTGAAAAGGAACGAATATCGAACTGCTTGCTTAGTGCCCCGGCAACAAAATAGGCTAAGTTATAATCTATCAAACTATGGATCAAGCCACCGATACCCATCAAGACAAACAAGAAGTAGTAAAAATTGCCATCAAACGCGGTGCCTGGTACATTGCCGGTAAAATAGAACACAGCTACAACAAGCATTTCCACAATAGAATGGATAAGGCCAATCACAAGATTAAAGGCTTGAAAACGAGCATTGAATAATGTTGGCTTGCCGTTCTTTAATAAAATACTTGGATTTTTTTGTAAATAAAATGCCCCGATCACGGCAAAAACAACGTGCGACAATGCCCGCAAAGCAATGATCGGCGGTAATGTGATAAAAAAGCCAAATGTGGTACCTAAAGCTACTGCTATCGCCATCCCTGGTGAAAAGAACATCGCCACAAACAATGGCACATGGCTAGCTAAAGTAAAGGAAGCCGGCCCGATGACGATCTTGGGCATCACCATTGGAATAACGATTCCCATACCAATCAAAAGTGCTGCAATCGTTAAATGACGTACTGAATGTTTCTTCATGAATAATTCCTCCTTCAATGTGTCTTGACACATTTATCTCGCTCATTGTAGCTTGAAAACACCAGGGTGTCAAGACACAAAAAACAGGACGATGACCTAAGTATGAACAGACAAAAATACCTGAAGGAGATAAGGTAGCGAATTCTGTTAAAAGTGCCCCTTGAACCAACGATACGGTTGGAATAGGTCCTTTCCCCTTTCCTTCAGATATTCAGTTTGTTGCCTCACTTATGCCACAGCCCCTGCTGTTTCATTATTCATTTATTTCAAGTCCCTTTTTGTGCGCCAGCATTTCATTGCTCAAACGTGCGAATTCTGCTAATGACAATGTCTCTCCGCGACGAGTTGGATCAATTTCACTGGCAGCTAAACTCGCTTTAAGCCATTCTTTCGTTTTTTCATCTTTTCCATAGGAATTCTGCAGGTTATTCCACAACGTTTTCCGTCGTAATTGGAAGGCTGCCTTCGTCAACTTGAAGAATTCTTTTTCATCTGTTACTTCAACCGCAGGAGTTGCACGACGAGTCAGCTTCAAGATTGCGGAATCCACATTTGGTTGGGGCACAAAAACCGTCTTAGGGACAATAAAAGCAAGCTCTGCTTCCATGTAGTATTGGACAGCGATCGATAAAGAGCCATACGCTTTCGTTCCTGGAACAGCTGAAATACGGTCAGCCACTTCTTTTTGCATCATGACAACCATTTCATGGATTGGTGCCTGTGATTCTAAGAAATGCATCATGATCGGCGTCGTAATATAGTAAGGAAGATTCGCTACGACTTTGATTGGCCGTTCATCGGTAAAAGCTTCTCTGATCATTGTAGACAAGTCTGCTTGTAAAACATCTTGATGAATCACTTGAATGTTCGAATAAGGAGCCAATGTATCTTGTAAAACTGGAATCAAACGGTCATCAATCTCAAAAGCCAGGACTTGACGCGCATGTTTCGCCAATTGCTCGGTCAGAGCGCCGATCCCCGGTCCGACTTCTATCACATTTGTTTGATCATCGATTGCAGCAGTCGCAACGATTTTGCGCAAAATATTAGGTTCAGTCAAGAAATTCTGCCCCAGGCTCTTTTTGAAGGTAAAGCCATGTTTTGCTAATATTTCTTTCGTTCTTGATGGGGTTGCAATATCCCTTTGTTCTTTCACAATTCTTCCTCCACTATCTTCATTGCTTCAGCCAATTCTGTTTCAGTAATACGAAACATGGCAAGACGTTTTTCCAACTGTTTGGCATTCGTATAACCGATTCGTAAAACATCTCCGAGTTTTTCCCGTTTTGCTCGTGCTTGCTCACCAGCAATCAGCCCATAGCTTGCTAAAACTTGACGAGAAATTTTCTCACTCTCGTCTTCATCTTGCTGACTGACTGGCGTGACGACTTTGCGAAGTGCTTCTCTAAGCGCTTCATCACTAGCGTGTTCCACTCCTAAACTGCCCTTTTTCTTTGGTGCAGCTTGGCTTCGAGGCAAAAAGGCATGTTGGGCAGCCGGGACAGCTTCCATTATGATTTTACGAATTTTTTCACCTGAAAAATCAGGGTCTGTAAAAACGATCACGCCACGAGTCTCTTGGGCATGTTCAATTTGACTTAAGATGGTTTCGTCAATCGCTGATCCGATCGTTTCAATCGTATCGACATCAAACACTTCTTGCAATCGGCGCGTATCGTCTTTCCCTTCGACGACAATGATCTCTTCGATTCTCCATCTATCCTTCATAAAGGTTGAACAACTTCTCAGCATTGATATACGTTTGCTTGGCGACTTCCTCAAAAGACATCTGACGCAGTTCCGCGATTTTTTCGACTACATAGCGGGTATACCCTGGTTCATTGCGTTTTCCTCGGTAAGGCATTGGTGCAAGATAAGGTGCATCAGTTTCCACTAATAGACGATCGATCGGAACCACTTGCGCAGCTTCTTGGACATCCAACGCCTTTTTGAAGGTCACTACACCACTAAATGAAATGTGCATACCTAAATCCAAAAAGCGCTTTGCCCATTCACCATCACCACTGAAACTATGCATGATGCCGCCGATATCAGTGATTTTTTCTTCTTTTAAAATCTGGTACGTGTCTTCGATCGCTTCTCGGGTATGAATACTGATAGGTAAATGCATCTCTTTAGCGATCGCGATTTGCCGACGAAAGACAGCCGATTGTACCTCTTTTGGATCTTCCATCCAATGATAGTCCAATCCAATTTCTCCTAAAGCTACAACTTTGGGTTGTGTCAGGCGCTCTTGGATGAATGCCTCAATCTCTTTTGTGTAAGATCCCGCTTCTGTTGGATGCCATCCAATGATACTGTATATCCCATCATATTCTTGACTTAATGCCAATGACTTTTCAATCGTAGGTTGATCAAATCCGACAACTGCCATTTTCGTTACTCCTAGCTCGTGAGCTCTGGCAATCGTTTCGGGAATCTCTTCATTAAATTGTTCTGCATTTAAATGCGTATGTGAATCAAAAATCATAAAACTTCCTCCTTGTTTCCTCTATACTCTAGCATATTTTGCGGCTTTAAGAAACGAATCCTTCTTGTTTTTTCATTTGCTAAAGAAAGTTTTCAGCAATCAAGAAAAATCAGCCCAAAGGTGGAGGGAGAAAAAAAGCCAGTCGATTATAATAGACCTATGATCCATCAGATTCGGAGGTGAAAAGATGGAAAAATCAAAACCATTTACAAAATGTACTTTACGGCAACGCTATCACTATTATCGTCAGCAAAATGCTCATCAACAATTTAACGGGAATTTTCAACAAAACTTCCAAAAAGATTTCCCAAGTTTTGCTAACTGGCTTAAATTGCAGCAAAAGCCGATTGCCAAAGATCAAACAGCGACATTTTCTCACTGGTTCTTACTGATTCTATTTAGTTTAGTGACTGTAGCCACATTTACCCAACAGCTCTTATTTCTTTTATTTGTTTTTGTCATTGCAGCACTAGTCAAAGGTCCTGGAATGATTCTCTGGGGAGTTGTCTATTCGTTTCTAGTGACACTCTTTCCTCCTCTTGGTTTGTTGCTTTCAGCGCTTTTCTTTCTGCTCACTCTCAGACAGTTGACAAGAAACTTGACCTTTATTTTTACAGCCGTGTACTTTTACAGCTACCCTTTCTTGATCACAGCGATTCATCATTTTACAACATTCGATGATCAATGGATCATGATTGCAGCGGTTATTTTTGCCTTGATCAGCGGGCATCTTTTGTTCAAGCGAAATTATCAGTTTGCCTCTAGTAAAGCAGTTGCTTGGCGACTGATCACCACTCCTTATGATTGTTTGACTGCATTGATTCCTTCAAAGAAAGGACGCCGATTACAACGGCTGCGAAACAAATGATTTTTGCGGAACCTAAATCTTGATTCCACGCTGACATTGAAACTGATTTGCCAACATTTAAGATGCATGCCTAGTGGAAAAGGACGCGGACATGAACACTTAGACTTCCTACAAAGGGCTTCTGCAATGCAGGAGCCCTTCGCCTATTATTTAAGATGTGCTTGACTGCTGCTCTTGTTATCTAAGCTGGATATTTTCATCGTTAAACAAAAACAATGGAAAAAGTGAATTTGTTTTTTTATTTTTTGAAAATCAATAAAAAAAAGGAAAAAATTTTTTACTGAATGTCTTTTGTTTGATTGCTTTTTTGGGGTGAATCTACTATGCTATTAGTTAGCTAAACAAAAAAGGAGACCCGCTATGCTGACCTTCATTTTTATCTTTTCCTTCCTTGTGGGCTTGCTTTTTTACGCCTTTATTATTGAGCCGCGCCGCTTAAAACAGCGGCATTATTTGATCAAAAAAGAAAAGCAAACGGTCCTTGATATTTCCAAAGCCTATGATCTTTATCAAAATGAACAGAATGTAGTAGTCGCACATATCAGTGATCTACACTTTTCTCGTTGGTTCAAACCGCAACGCATCAATCGCATCATCCGTTCCACGATCTTAAACAAACCTGATTTGATCATCATCACGGGTGACTTGATCGACAATTACCGTAAGTGGCCTCACCGTTCAACCAGCCGCCTCATTGAAAAGTTAAAGAAATTGAATGCGCCAATGGGGAAAATCGCTGTGTTAGGAAATCATGATCATTTGAATGATGGGCAATATTTTGTGAATGAAGTGTATGAAAACGCCAATTTCACCTTGTTGGACAATGAATCTGTATTTGGCTCTGATGAGAAAACCTCGATGAATATCGTAGGGATCGATAGTGCAAGCAAAAGTGCCCACTACCATTACGAGCCAACCTTAGCAGAATGGCAGATTCTCTTGATCCATGAACCTGACTATGTCTCTCGAGTAGACAACATTCGTGACTATGATCTCGTTCTATCCGGTCACAGCCATGGAGGCCAGATTCGTGTGCCCTTTTATCGTGCGAAAACGAAAGGCGCCCTCAAATACACAGATGGTCTCTATCTTTTGGCCGCGAACACACTTCTAAGTGTGTCCAATGGTGTGGGGACCACGGCGATTCCAGCGCGCTTTGCTGTGCCGCCAGAAATCACATACTATCATCTCGTGCCCGCCGAAAAACATGCTGTAGCCTAAAACAAGCTCTTAAGTGATCCTCCTATCTTCGTTTGGATAGTTAGGATACTTAAGAGCTTGTTTTCGTTATTGGCGTAATCCGTTATAGATCGTCTCCAAATTCCACTTCATCATCGCATAATAACTATCGCCATCTTGTCCAGGTTCAGCGATGGAGTCTGTAAAGACAGTGCCGTAGATCGGAATACCAGAATCCCGAGACACGCTTTGCATTGGGCGAGTATTAACGCTACTCTCGACAAACAATGAAGGAACTGCCGATGCTTGCAATTGGTCGACTAAATTCTTGATCTGAGCAGGCGTTCCTTCTTCTTCGGTGTTGATTTCCCAGATATAAGCGGATGGCACACCATAGGCCTTCGAAAAGTACTTAAAGGCGCCTTCACTTGTCACGATCAATTTCTTTTCTTCAGGAATTGAAGCAAAATTATCTTTCGCTTGTTGGTCTAATTCGGAAAGCTGCTGCAGATAGTGTTCCAAGTTTTCTTGATAGACCCCCTGATTTGCAGGATCTTTCTTACTCAATTGTTGGGCGATATTTCGCGCATAGATCATCCCATTTTCCAAATTAAGCCATGCATGAGGATCTGCCTTTGTATGATCAGCATCATCCGATAGATACAGGACTTCCACGCCATCACTGACGGCAAAATAATCTTCACCCGCTTTTTTGTTGGCGTTGTTCATTAATTTAGTAAACCAGCCGTTGCCGCCCGTCTCTAAATTCAAGCCATTATAAAATAGAATGTCTGCATCAGTGGCTTTTTGGACATCTTCTGACAGTGGTTCATATTCATGAGGGTCACGCCCTACAGGAACGATGCTGTGGAGATTGATTTTGTCCCCGGCGATGTTTTTGGTCATATCTGCTAAAATCGAATTGGTCACTACAACATTTAATTTGTCATCAACGGTTGCCGCCTGCTCTGCTTGCTGATAAATCAAGAATCCTCCTGCAACAGCGGCAGCAGAAACCATTGCCGTGGTCAGCCAGCGTTTGGCAGGACTCGTTTGTTGTTTTGGTGAAAAGAGAAATCCTAAGACAAACAAAACAGCTGCAGTGAGGACAATGCTTGATCCGGCTGCAATATTAAAGGAATAACCGATAAATAACCCAATCACAGAAGAAGCACCGCCTAGAATCCCTGCAATCACCATCATATGGCTAAGGCGTTTTGTAAATAAATAAGCAGTTGCTGCTGGCGTAACCAGCAAAGCTACAATCAAGATCGTACCGACACTTTGCATCGCAGTAACGGAAACTAATGTCAAAAGCAGCATCAACAAGTAATGATATACCTGTACATTCATTCCAAAAGCTTTTGCCATCATCGGATCAAAAGAAGTGATCAGCAATGGCCGAAAGAAGATCATAATCAGTGCAATGACCAGTAAAGCAATCGCAATCGTGACCCATTTATCCCCCTCTTGGACTGCGAGCACATTTCCGAATAAGATATGAAACAAATCCGTAGAACTGTTAGCTACGCCAATCAAGATAACTCCCAAAGCTAAAAAGGAGCTGAAGGTGATCCCGATCGCCGTATCACTTTTGATCAAACTATTGTTAGAAATATAGGTGATAATGATCGATGCAAGAACACCAAAGAAAATTGCTCCGACAAAAAAGTTCACCCCTAAAATATAGGATAATGCTACTCCGGGAAGTACGGCGTGAGAAATGGCATCTCCCATCAATGACATTCCCCGCAAAATAATAAAACAACCAATCACCCCTGCAACAACACCGATCGCTACGGCGGTGATCAAGGCATTTTGCAGAAAATGGTAATGAACTAATCCATCAATAAACTGACTAATCATCTTAAGCCCCTCCTTTCACGATGATCGTATCGCCGAATGTTTCTTTCAAATTTGTTTCAGTAAAAACAGTCGTCGTCGGACCATATGCGATTAAATGCTGATTCATCATCACTAGTTCATCGAAGTATTCAGTCACTTTGCCTAAATCATGATGAACAATAAAAATTGTCTTTCCTTGTTGGCGAAATTCACGCAGAAGTCCTACAATAATTGCTTCACTCATCGCATCGATTCCTACAAATGGTTCATCTAAAAAAATGAATTCCGCTTCTTGCAGTAATGTGCGAGCGATCAATACTCTTTGGAACTGACCGCCAGATAGTTCGCCGATCTGCCGTTCAGCAAAGTCAGCCATTTGGACAGACTCCAATGCAACGGCGACTTTCTGCCAATCTTTGGCCGTTATTCGTTGAAACAGAGAAAGCTGCGGATAGAGTCCTAATGACACCACTTCTTTTACTGTAATCGGAAATGTATAATCGACTGCAGTCTTTTGTTCCACGTAGGCTATCTTTTTTTGGAACTTATTGAGTGCCATTCCATTCGATGTGACATGTCCTTCAGAAGGGATCAGCTGCAGTGCAGCTTTGATGAAGGTAGATTTTCCCGCACCATTCGGTCCGATGATCCCTACAATGGCCGGCTTATCAACACAGAAAGATACTCCAGAGACAGCTTGATTTTTCCCATCATAGCTGGCGGAAATTTTTGAAAATGTGATCATAGTTTGCGCTCCTTTACATCTATGTTAAAGTATCGTTTATTTATTTTTTAGGTATGCCTAACTTATTTCCAATTATACCGATTCTCCTGTTGAATGCAAGGGATTTTTTACACAAATAAAATCCAATAAGAAAAAATAAAGTGTCCCTTCAACTTCCTTGCCCCTAGCAGATCGTTTTATTCATTCGCCGTTACTTTTAGTGTGACCAAACAAAAAAAGTTTCCACTCCTTTGAGGGAAACTTTTTAAAAGAAAACTTTCTAATCAGCATTCGCTGTTTTTTTCAAAATTTGTGATGAAGAATCAACCTGGAGTACCAATTGTCGGCAATATACTCGTCACTACTCAGATACTACGTTGACTGGTTGATTCTCTAAGAAATGCTTATAATTTGAGACAGCGATAGCTAGCAATCGTTGCCGGGTCTCTAATGGTGCCCACGCAATATGCGGCGTCAAATAGCAGTTAGGCGCATGCAACAATGGATTGTCAGCCGTGATTGGTTCTTTCGAAACAACATCAGCTGCCAGAGCAGCAACTTGTCCAGCTGACAACGCTTCTGCTACCGCTTGTTCATCTAGTAATCCACCGCGAGCAGTGTTGATCAAGATAACATCCTTTTTCATTTGAGACAATGCACGGGCGTCAATCATCCTTTCAGTATCGGGAAATTGCGGTACATGGAGACTGATCACATCTGCTTGTTGAAAGAGTCTCTCCAACGAAACTTGTTCTGCCCATTCAGCCTGCGGCGTTTTTGGTCGATGATTGTAATAGATGACCTTCATTTGAAACGCATGAGCAATTTCAGCGACTGCCTGAGCAATCGCACCATAGCCGATCAAACCGATCGTCTTGTTGGCAATTTCAGTCAGTGGCGTTTGCCAATAAGAGAAATCGGGACTGTTTTGCCAATCTCCTTGATGGACGGATTGGTTGTGCCGCCCTACTTGATTCGTTACCTCAAGTAATAAAGCAAATGTAGCTTGCGCTACTGAATTCGTACTATAGCTGGGAATATTTGTGACGGTAATCCCTTGAGATGCTGCAGCTTGTAAATCCACAACATTGTAGCCAGTTGCCAACACGCCGATATAATCGATGTTAGGGCATGCTTGTAGTATTTCCTTTGTAAGGGGCGTTTTGTTCGTAAAAACAGCCGTTGCTTTGCCGATTCGCTCAATGATCTCCTTCGTATCTGTATAGGAAGTGCGATCATAAATCGTGATTTCCCCTAATCCAGCTAATGGCTGCCAATCTAAATCTCCTGGATTCAACGCATAGCCGTCTAAAACAACAATTTTCATTTTTTTGCTCCTCTCTGTTGGAAATAAAAGACTGGAATCCCTAAACAGGTGATCAAAATACCGATCAATGCAAGCACAGGGGCCGTAAGTATCGTCATTATTAAAATGAATCCGCCCCCTAAAAGAGCAATGATCGGTGTGATCGGGTACAACGGAACCTTGTATGGACGATTGAGCTCAGGTGCTTTTTTTCTTAACAAGATCACACCTACAAACAATAACACACTAAAAAACCACATCACAAAAATCAACATATCCGTTAAGAGATCAAAACTACCCAACAACATCATTAAACACGCAATTGCTAATTGGAAAAAAACCGCCGCATAAGGAGCCTTGGTTTTATTTGTTAATTTAACAAAGGTCGAACTGAATGGAACTTCATTCTCGAGTGCCATGGCATAAGGCACCCGCAATCCGGTCATCGTATACCCATTGAGTGCGCCATAAACTGAAATCAAAATACCAATCGTCACTAGTTTGCCCCCAAAATCACCAAATAACTGCAATGCGGTTTCTGAAGCACTATTTAAGTTTCCAGCAATCTGTTCTAAGGGCAATGTTTTCAAGAAAACAAGATTGATCAGGAGATAAACCAAGGTTACAAAACTTAATCCAAAGATAATCGCTTTCGGAAGATCCTTTTCCGGCCGCTTCATTTCACCAGCAATATTTCCAACACCTAACCAGCCATCATAAGCGAAGAGAGTCGCTAGTAATGCACTGCTGATTCCTGCGATGATCGAACCATCACTTGTTGTAGAAAAATTGATTACCGAGACTGACACTCGTCCTGGTGTCATCAATCCCACTAAAACGATCAATGCGATGGGAATCAATTTGATTGATAATGTAAATGACTGTACGCCTGCGGCGGTTTTTGTCCCTAATAGATTGATCAAACTAACACTGGTACCGGTGATCAACGATAGCGGCAAGAGATAACTTGCGGGCAAATGAAACAGATTCAAACACTGAGTGGCAAAAATAATACTCAACGCTGCTATATTGGCAGGGAAATAAATAATGCTTTGAGCCCATCCTAGCAAGAAAGAAGGCAATTTCCCGTAAATTCGTTCAATGTAGCGAATAGGACCACCAGTTTCTGGTATTGCTGTTGCTAGCTCCGCTACCGTTAGTCCGCCACAGATCGTCAAACAGCCCGCAATCAACCACACAAGCAATGTTAAGCCAGAGGATTGCGTATGTTGGACCACTGCAGCCGCTTTAAAGAACACCCCGGCTCCAATCACAGTTCCCATGACTGTCGAAAGTGCTCCGAAAAAAGTGATTTCTTTCTTTAGTTGACTCTTCAAATACTCACGCTCCTTTTTTTGACTAAATCAAAGTATAGCGGATAGATGCTTTGTTGGCTAGAGTGATTCGTTTGGACCACAAAAAAACAGCTGCTTTTCAACAGCTATCCCTTTTATTTATTTACTGTTGAAACCAAAACTTGTGTACGCCTTTGGTGCATTCGTTTCACTAAGAAAACTGCAAGCAACAAGATCAAAGGAAAGATCCCCGCTCCCAAAATTCCTTGCTGCAAACCTTTGTCGCTGCCTTCTGCCAACAAACCGACCAATGAAGGTCCCAATGAACAACCTAAATCACCCGCTAAGGCTAGGTAAGCAAACATTGCTGTACCTCCATTACGAATGTATTTTGTCGTTAAACTAAAAATTCCCGGCCACAATATACCGACAGCAAATCCACTCAATCCACAACCGATAAAGCCTAGAATTGGGACACTTGATAACCCGATCAGCAAATACGCCACCAAGCATAGCAATAAGCTTGCAAACATAAATTTCCGTAGATCGATACGTTCGCCAAATTTCCCATAATACAGACGAGCAAGTCCCATCATGATCGCAAACAACATTGGACCCGCAAGATCACCGACCGTTTTGGACACACCAAGTCCTTGCTCTGCAAAAGTGGATGCCCATTGACTAACTGATTGTTCACTTGCCCCGGCACAGACCATCATGACTAGAAACAGCCAAAAGCTTTTCAATGAGAACAGTTCACGATTCTTCAGTCCTACTTCGCCTTCTGCTACGATTGGTGCTAATGGAACTTGAGTAAAAACAACCAAATTGACCAGCGGCAAAATAGCCCAGATCAATGTAAGAAATGGCCAACGAGCAATACCGAAGACAAAGAAAAAGAGTGTTGAGACTAAGACGACCCCAACATATCCCCAACAATAAAACGAATGCAGCATACTCATGGTTTTTTCTTTATTCGGGGTTGGACAAGCTTCGACGATTGGGCTCACTAATACTTCCAGAAGTCCGCCACCAATTGCATAGAGGAAGACTGCCGTCAATAAACCGGTAAAAGGGGTCGGAAAGATAAGTGGAAAAACAGCCAACCCAATCAATCCTACAGCCGCAAAAAAATGCGCCGCGACAATCGAGATACGATAACCAATCCGATCGACAAAAAAGATCGCTGCAAAGTCCACACCCAGCTGCGTTAGAAAATTAAATGTAACCAAAAGCGTGATTTGACTTAGCGGAATCTGATACTGTGTTTGAAATGTCAAAAATAATAAAGGTGCAAAGTTATTGATGATTGCTTGAACAATATACCCAGCAAAGCAAGCAATGATCGTTCGTTGATAATTTTTCATTTTTACCTCCTCCAGATTTGTTTAGTATAGCAAGAGAACTTTCACAATCGCCATGGAAAATGCTATTCAAATTGCTAGAGTATGTTCTCTTTTTTGGTGTATTATCAGTTGAAAAATGCTCCCTACTGGTATTGCAAGTCAGATCTCAATAAAGCTAGTGGTGATAAGTGCTAGTATCATAAAAAAAAACGAATCTCCCCTGCCGATTTCAGCAATCTGGAAATATCGTTTTTTTTTTGAAACACAACGATTGAAGATCTCTACTGGCTGAAGATCCTTGGTCGTTGTACTAATTCTGTCCAACAGTTCTTTTATTTTGAATAAGTTGTCCGAAAAGGATTATACTTGCGCTTTTCCGAGACAGCAGATTAGTTGGAATGTGCTGCCAGCATTTTGACTGTGGCTTCAAAAATTGGTCCAATAAAGATGATACAGAGCAATGTACCGATACCGACATTGGCACCCAAACCAAAGCCAATCAAGACCATCGCTGCATCCAAGCCGATCCGGATCGTCTTTTGGGTCAGCTTTGTACGTTTATAAATCAGCGCAGTTAGTGCTTCTAATGCTGCTGATCCTTGATTTGAAGAGACATAGATCCCTGCCCCAACGCCGAACAAGATGGGGGCGATGAAAATCGCCAACCAAGAATAGAATGGCAAATGAACAAAAATCTTATCCATAACCGGCTCAAAAATCCCAATCAGCAAACCAAGACCGATCCCATTGATATAACTGCCGATTCCAAGCTCCTGGCGATCGAAAATAGCTACGATCAATAAGACGACCAGATTAAAACATAGACTGGCGATCCAAAACGGAACAGACACATAATTCAAGATTCCCAGCAAAAATGTACTGATCGTATCATACCCCTGATGGGCAGTGATCAGCAATGAAATTGCTAACGCAATCAAACACGTACCTAACAAGATTTGCCAAATTTTTTTCACGACATCACTCTCTTTTCCAATTTAGTTTTCTAGACTCTCTTAGTGTACCTTGCCGTTTCAGAGATTACTACTATTTCTTTTATCTGTCTAAAAAACCCTTCAAGCGGTCAATCCAGTGATTCGTAACTTTGCTCATACTTCTCTCGAAATTCTTTTGGCGTCAGACCATTCAATTTCTTGAACATCTTTGAAAAATAATTCGTATTATTGTATCCGATCGCATCGGCAATCTCATTAATTGTTTGTCCCGTATGCAGCAGAAGCTGCTGAGCTTTTTTGATCCGAATAAAATTGACGTATTGATTAAAGCTTAATTCCGTTTCTTTTTTGAACACTTGTCCCAGATAGACTACACTAACATGCAGAGCTTCGGCAGCCGATTTAACCGTCAGCTCTTGCGTATAGTGCTCTTCAATCATGCCAACCGCTTTTTGAACAATCTCAGAATAACGCTTTTGCTGAGGCTGGTCTTTGGCCAACTGCAAAATCTCGTTGAAGAGTTGCCGCAGTACCTGGATCGTATTCGATGCTCGAATCCGAGTGATGATGCGATCATAATTTTCTCTAGTCAAAACAGGGAACTGGCGGTAAATATCATTGAATAATAGAAAGGCTACGTAACGGACATGCTCAGGGTCAGCCTGCATCCCCTCGAGACTTGAAAAGATTTTGTCTAATTCATCTTGAACGGTTTTTGTATCCCCGATCGTCAATGCTTTATTGAAAGAGAGAAAAGGTAGCGCTTCGTTGCGGTCTAAGATATCGACTTGAATGATTTGTTCATTAAGCAGCAAATCCGGGTAAAAGGTCTGCAGTGATTGGACTTGCTTGATTTTCTCATACCCTTTGTATAAGTTTTCCCATTCATTGATCGTTTCACTGACCACCAATTGCCAATCCCCTGCTAGAATCGCTGACAGTTCTTTGAGCAGACACCAGAGACGTTGACGTTCACCATAAAAAACGATCAGCACCTGATTCTCTCCCAATCGTCCTGGCAGTAGCAATGGCTGTTCTTTTTCGACAAAAAAACGAAACCCATTTTCTAAGATTTCAGGTGTCCCTGTCAGCTGTAGAATCGTATAAGGCGGATGGATGGGTTGTGTGGACTGTTCCAATAATAAGTGGTACTCACTTTCATTTAATTCATCATTCAGCCAAAGCAACAAGCTGGATTCTCGATACAAGTCATTTTGTTCATCGATTCGTTGCTGATGTGCCAGTTCCTCCGCAATTGCCTGCACACTTTCATAGAGTTCGACCTTGTTGACTGGCTTAACGAGATAATTTCGGACTCCTAACTGCATGCCTTGCTTCACAAATGCAAATTCTTGGTAACCAGATAAGATGATGGAAAAAAAGGTATTGCCTTTTGCCTGTGCTTTAGCGATCATATCAATCCCATTCATTTCCGGCATGCGAATATCAGTGATCAGTAGATCAATGGCTTGTGTTTCTAAATATTCCAACGCTTCAGAAGCGCTTTTAGCTGTGTGAACGACTTCAAAGCCTAATTCTTGCCAAGGAATGATCATCTTTAGGCCTTCTAGAATCATGTACTCATCGTCCACAAACATGGCTTTATATAAACTCATCATTCAACATCTCCTCATCGATCGCAATGGAAATCTTGAATCCGTGATTTTTTTCAGATTCAACTTCCATCTGATAATGATCGCCAAACATCCCCCTTAATCGTTCATGAACATTTTTCATGCCTATGGATGTTTGTACGACGACTCGATCATCTGCAAGCTCTTGGCGGATCATCGCTAATTGCTCTGGATCTGCTCCTTTTCCGTTGTCCCGTACTTGCAAAAGAATCTTGCCATTTTGTCGGAAGGCTTTGATACTGATGGCATTATCATTTCGCTGATAGTCGATTCCATGCACAAAATAATTTTCTACTAAAGGTTGCAAAGTGAACTTAGGCAAGAGCAGATGTTTCAGGTCTTCTTCGATAGTTACGTGATAGGCGATTTTATCCGGATACCTCATTTGATACAAGTAAACGTATTTCTCACAAAACGTCACTTCTTCTGCCAATGTTTTGATCTTTTCCTGTGTCGTATTGTTGCGCAAAAGTGCCGAAAAAGCGTATACGACATCCGCTAATTCTTCCTGCTGGCGGCTCAATGCGTACATCCGAATGTATTCGAGTGTATTGTATAAGAAATGAGGATTGATCTGAGCCTGCAATGCCCGCATATCCGCATCCCGCTGTTTGATTTCCAGGGTATAGATGTCCTCAATGTAGTCATTGATACTGCCTGTCATTTGATTGATCGCCTCGGCGATTGTTTTTAATTCTTGTTGAACCCCCGTGGTATCAATACGCTCATTAAAATCTCCGTGACTGACTTTTTGGGTTGCTTGAACGATCTGTTTGACCTGCTGGGTGTAACGCTTGAACGTACGATGCAAAATCAATAGCAGCACAAAAAGAATCAGCGTACCGCAACCAAAAATCAACAATGTATAATTTAGGACATCCCGCCAAATCACTTGCTTATCTAGTAAAACCAGCGTGATTTCTCCGTTGATATTCCCTTGTTTTTTTATGTAAAAATCATGGGACAATTTCGGCACGATCTCTTTTTGATTATTGGCCATTGCTTGATCGATTTTGTCGATCATCGCCTGATTCAGATTCGGTGCATCTTTATAGAGACGCTGTCCACTGCTTGTGTATATGAAACTTTTGATACCGTGTTCTCTATTTTCATCACTACGATTAGCTAATACGTTTTCTTCATTAAATACCACAAACACTTGTCCCATTGGTTGCGCAAAATTACTCGGTTGTGCGATCGACCGCGCAAAATATAGGCGATTTTTCAATTGGATCTGGTCGCCCCGCAGTTTCTCTCCGTAAGGTCTGTCTGGTGTAGCAACTAAATATTCTTTGCTTTCATCCAATTGAACAATGATTTCTTCAATGTCAGGATGACTGCTGATCAAACGGTAAAGGATATTTGGTAGATAAATATTTTGTCCTGATTGTCGAAACATATCATTACTATAGGAAAAATAATCGGCGATCGATAACTGTAAATAGTTGCGTAATGATTCAAAGGTGGCATCCGAACTGGTGAATTCTCCTAATACTTCAGAAACAATCGTATTACGCTCTTGGATATATGTATCTAAATACGTGCTTGTTGCATCGACGAGTCGATTACTCATCCGAAACCGATCCACACCCGTATAGACACTCAACCCTAACATGATCAAAATCGAAATCAGAATCAACAAGGCACTATAAAGCTGCATCAATTGATTGATCAGGAAGTCACGCTTGAAAAGGGCTAAGATTCGTTTATTCATATTGCAGTTTTCCATCGATCAATGCACGGTCTTTCCGGGAAGCAGAATGGACCCATAATAAGATCAAACTGAAGGTACCAAATAAAAACAATCCTTTCATGCTCCAAGTAAACACCAAAATACATACGAGACCAAAAATGACTTTAGCGAAGGTGCCAAAATTTAGAAATAAACTGACAAATGCCAGTTTGATCGTATTCAATAAAGAGGTTTCATAAATTGATTCAAACAATAAACTATACAAATACAGTAAAACCAAGAGACCACTTACTACTACTAGCAAAAAGTCGATCATCAGCCACAGTAGTCCTTGGATCTGACTGGAGAGATACAAATTATACGCTGCGATCGCCAACAAACCGAAAAATAAATAAAAACGGGCGTTGGCTCGCCAAAAGTTTTGCTTCCAACAGCGAAAGGCCTTCCTAAACGTTTGGTCCTCGTAAGATAACCCCTCTTCTTCGATCAAATCACTGATGGTTTGAAATGCCGGACCAACCCCAAACAAAACTGCGCCCATCATTGTAAACAATACGAAGAAAAGATTCAGTTTAATGACCGCCCAAATCAGACGAAAAGCCTTCACTAATCCTCCACTTGTTGTCTCTTTCATTCTTCCTCATCCCCTCTTGGTATTTGCCCGTTTTATTATAGCGTTTTTTTGTCACTTCTCAAAATGCGAGTCTTTACTTTTTCTGTCGCTTATCGCCGCTTATTCTATCTTATTCTATTATGTACAACAAATGAGGAGTGACGAAATCATTCATCGGCTACTCCTCATCTGCTCCTACGCGCAGTTGCTCCGCTTATTTTAACTAATTATTTTCCAGATTCACGGTATTCGTCGAATTGTTTTTGCATTTCATCACGAACTTTGTCCCAACCAGCTGTTTTCAATTCTTCCACTAGTTTTGGCACATTTTCTTCTGGATCAATGGTCCCTGTTGCTAGACTTGCTTTGTAACGATTCATCACATTGGCGATGTTGGTGATTTCAGTCTTCACACTATCTGTTTTAAAGTTGAAACCTAAAATTGGTGATTCTTCGGCTTTAGCAATGTTTTCGTCACGTTCTTTGATCATTTCATCAGTGATCGATTCTTGCGTATACAAGATCATATTGTTCCCAGTATTCCATGCCGCCATGTGAGTGTTTGGTTTGTAGCCATCCAACAATTTGATTTTGTTATCTTGCCCTTCCACTTTTTCCCATGCTTCTCCTTCAACACCCCAGACAAGTCCATTCAACAATTCAGGGTCGCTGTTTAACAAACCAAGGAATTCGACAGCTTTTTCTTTGTTTTTAGAAACATTTGCCACCACAAAGTTCGCCATTTGGGCTTGCCCTGTTGATTTCAATTGTTTGGTAAGCGGACGAGAAATCAATTCGTGACCGGCAGCATTGTTCAAAATTGTATCGCCGTAATCCATTGGTCCTTGGGTTTCTTCACGCATAAACCAAGTATTTCCTTCTAATGGATAGCCAGTGGTATTGGTTGCGGCATCTGTTGGGATCAATCCTTCTTTATACCATTTGTGCATCAATTTCAAGTTTGCCATTTGTTCGTCATCTTCATATGGGTTGATGATTTTTGTAGTGTCTCCGTCAAGTTTGACCGCAAATGGATAGTCTTTCCCCATGACATAGTCATAGTTCCCTGAAATGTTGAAGGTTTGACCAATTGCGAAGCTGGCAATATTCGGTTCCTTATCATGGAATTTTTTCAAGGCATCTTCTGCATCAGCATAAGAATTGATATTGCTGATATCAATGTCGTATTTATCGAGATATTGTTTGTTGAATGTCAATACTTGTTGCGCATACACGTTTCCATTAACAGGAAAGGCATACAGCTTCCCATCGATGGTGTTGCCTTTGATATATGCTTCATCTAATTGATCATAAGCTTCCTTAGCATATTTTGGTGCGAGGTCGGTCAGATCCGCATATGCTCCTTTTTGGGCATTTGCCACAAAATTAGATGCAAAAGAGATATCATAGTTCTCGCCAGAAGAAATGATCGTACTCATTTTTTGATCCCAATCGCCCCAGCCGATGTACTGTAGGTCGATCCGTGCATTGATTTTTTCCTCGATCCGTTTGTTGGCGATCTCCATCAATTGATCAAAGTTCTCTGGTTTGTCCCCGACTTGATACATCAACAAAGTCGTTACGCCATCCGCACTATTAGAATCAGAATCCGACGACTCCCCGTTTGACCCGCAAGCAGCTAAGCTCAACAGCATTGCTGAAGCGAATCCTGCAAACATTGTTTTTTTCCACGATTTCATTTGTTTTCCTCCTATATCCTTATTATTCTTTGACACCGCCAATTGTCAAGCCACCCACGAAATATCGTTGGAAAAATGGGTAAGTAATGGCAATTGGCAATGTTGCTACTACAACGATTGCCATCCGAGCAGTCTCGTTTGGCAATGCGGCCAATCCACCTTGAACTTGAGCAGCCATACCGGTACTTTTAGCTAAATAATCCAAGTTCGATTGAATCCGCATCAATAGTGCTTGTAACGGCACTAGTGAATCCTTTTGAATGTATAACAATGCATTGAACCAATCATTCCAGTAACCAAGTGCCGCAAATAAACTGATCGTAGCGATTCCTGGAACCGCTAATGGTAAGACGATCGAGATGAAAATCTTCATTTCGCTGGCACCATCGATCCGAGCTGACTCAATAATACTGTCTGGCACAGTCTTCTTGAAGAAAGTCCGCATCACTAAAATATTGAAAGGACCTAATGCAATCGGTAAAATCAATGCCCAAATCGTATCTTTTAATTGAATCAAATTAACCATTACTAGGTAATTGGCTACCATTCCTGGGGCAAAAAGCATCGTTACCAATGCAAAGAGCGTAAAGAATCGCCGAAATGGGAAATTGGAACGAGAAATCACATAGGCATACAATGAAGTCATCGTTGCATTGATGACTGTCCCGAAGACGGTGATAAAGACGGAGATCCCAAATGCTTGAAAAATCTTACTGCTCATGGCGCCACTAAAGAGATAGCTATAGGCGGCAAAAGAAAATTCACCGGGCCAAAAGCGGTAGCCATTCTCAGCTAGCGAGGTTTCACTCGTCAGAGAAATTGCAATTACAAATAAAAATGGTAAGACACAAGAAAAGGCAAATAGCGCCAAAACAATATTGAAAATCAGGTTGACCGTTGGATTAAAGGAACGGACTTCGACCTTTGCTACTTTCTTTTTCATTCGTCCATCCTCCTTAGAATAATGCTGAATCTGGTTCTAATTTACGTACCACTAAGTTGGCAGCTAAGAGCAAGCACATACCCACTACGGATTGATAAAGTCCGGCGGCAGCAGTCATGCCAAAGTCACCTGTGGCCGTCAAGCCGTTATAGATGTAGGTATCTAAAACGGAAGAAACTTGATACAATGCACCTGAGTTGCGAGGAACTTGGTAGAATAGACCAAAGTCGGCCCGGAAGATCCCGCCAATATTCAAAATCAATAAGACAGAGATCATCGGCAATAATTGCGGCAGTGTCACGTTTTTGATTTGCTGCCATTTATTGGCCCCGTCCACCATCGCTGCTTCATAATAGGTTTGATCGATACCCATCACCGATGCGTAATAAATGATACTGTTGTAGCCCAAGCTCTTCCAGACGTTCATGAACACAAAGATAAATGGCCACCATTTTGGATCGGCATACCAGTTGATTCCTTCACCACCCATGTTGGTGATCCATTGATTGATAATTCCCTTGTCAGGGCTCAAAAAGGCATAGACAAAATAGGAAATAACTACCCATGAAAGAAAATAAGGCAGCAATGACATGGTATGATACACTTTGACCAATCGCTTGTTCCGCAATTCACTCATCACGATCGCAAAGGCGATGGCAAAAAATAGATTGAATGCTAGAAACACGATATTGTAAAGCAATGTATTTCTAGTGATCAGCCAAGCATCATTTGATGCAAATAAAAATTTGAAATTATCAAACCCGACCCACGGGCTCTGTTGCAGACTGGCAAAAAATCCGTCTGGTGAAAGACGAAAATCTTTGAATGCAACGACATTGACAAATACTGGAATATAGAAAAAAAAGATGAACCAAATGACACCGGGAAGTGCCATTAAGATAAGTGCTTTAAATTGCCACACATTTTTCCAAAATCCCTTTTTCTTCACATTTGATCAACTCCTTCTGCTATAAGAATAACGCTTTCATTGTGAATAATTAAGGAACAAACTAAAGGTAAAAAGAAACAAATTAAAGATTTTGTCTTTTCTATTATCTTTTGTATGATTTTCCCCATCGATCAAAAGACGATTTTTCTTCACAAAAAAACAAGCAGCACGTATTGCTGCTTGTTTTACTTTTTTTATTGGGCTTCTTTTCCTAATAACAGACTGCCAATAATGCCGCTTTTGTTCGGCAGCCCCCAAGCAACAATGTATTCTGTGACTGTCGGTGTTTCCATGTAACCAGCCATTTGCTCAGTAAACTGATCGTGGATTTTCGTCAAAAGATGCGGTTGGTTCATCACTCCGCCTCCTAATACAATTCGATCAGGGGCAACTGTCAAAGTGATATTCACAAGTGCTTGCCCAATATAAAAGGCTTGTAAATCCCAAATCTCATGATCTTTTGGCAAATGTTGTCCTTTGATACCTGTCCGTGCTTCCAGTGAGGGACCAGCTGCTAACCCTTCCAGACAATCTTTGTGATAGGGACAGGTGCCGACATAATCGTCCTGCGGATGCCGTTTCACAAAAGTATGCCCAACTTCCGGATGACCTGCGCCTTGGAAGATTTCCTCATTGATTACGATTCCAGCTCCAATACCAGTGCCAATAGTTAGATACACGCAGCTGCGCATTCCTTGTGCTGCACCTTGTTTCAGTTCCCCAAAAGCCGCAGCATTGACATCTGTCGTCCAGGCAAAACGAGTGGCGGGATACCGTTTTTTCAAAGTCCCTAAAAAATCAAACTGCTGCCAGCCTTTTTTGGGTGTTGCTAAGATTTTGCCATACGTTTCTTGTTGAGGATCGATCCCAATCGGACCAAATGATCCTACCCCCATGGTGGCTAAGGTGTACTTATCAAAAAAAGCAAAAATAGCAGCCATCGTTTCCTCTGGTGTCGTCGTAGGTAGTGAGCACTCATCAATGATAGATCGTTCATCAGCGACCGCACAATTCATTTTTGTTCCACCGGCTTCAATTGCACCATAAAACATCTTTTTCACTCCTTCAAACCGATTGTGCGAATTTCATAAGCAGCCAGTGTTTCTCCGACTGATTGAGGCTGTTCTTCTTCCAACAAATTAAGCAGGCAACGATCTGTCTTTTCTTTCTTCGCGACAAAAGGTGTTGCTGTATCGGCAAGATTGTACCCTCTTAGAACGAGCAAGTCATCTTGGCGACGACGTTTAAGAGCCGTGATCGCCACTGTAGCGCCATTGGCTTCCACGAATTGTGACTGTTTTTCTAATAGACCTGAGTGGATGGCTGTTTGCCGGGCGATCCAAGGCACTTGAGCTGCTTGTGCTTGTCGATAGGTTTCGTAGCGTTCGTTGGCTTGAGCATGCAACTCAATCCCGTACTCAAATGTATGCTTACCGATACATTGCGCTTCTGGTGTTGGGAAATAGCCCCAATCGCCAAGTTCTCCTGTGCATCGTAACAATGTCAAACAAATTTTGTCTTCTACGATCTCGTATTCATTCAAACCAGTATTGGAAACTGTGACGCCGAAATCTTCCTCATGTAAATTAACAAATGCGTGTTGATGCTGCGGATTTGTCGGATTTTGCCAATGACTAGAGACTTTATTCGGCCTTCTAACTGCTTCATAGATACTATCAGCTTCATGTTGATCCGTATGGATACCCGTAGGGAAAAGCGCCCGTAACCGGTGGTCTTTGCTTTGGTTGTTCACTGTCGTTTTAAAACTGATTCGTTTACTGTTGCAGTCCAAGCGAATTTCTGTTTCCAAGGTAAATGGCACTGTTTGTTGCGCCCTTTGTGCTTTACGGAAACGGAAATCGACGACTGCTTTTTGTTCTTCAAGTAATTGCTCATCAGCCGATACTGGAATTTGCATCATCTGCGTTACTTTAACGACGCCATAAAGAGCAGAATTTGCGATGACCTCAATTTGATGAGGAAAAGCTGTTGAGTAAATGGCGCGGTCCCCTTCAGGTTGTTTGAAAATATACTCATTGCCGATATCGCCAACATCTTCAAAAACCAATAAATCCGTCAATTCTTTCCCGGTTGCTTTTTCTTTGATGGTCAGACTGCCGTTTGAAGTGATCGTTGCTTGGACAAACGCGTTTTCTAAAACACGACCATCTGCTGAAACGATTTTTTCTGTCGTAGATGCTACTTGTGGCTTGTCAGCCTCAATCAGTGCAAAGGTCTGCCATGAAAATTCCGGCATTTGATACACTTGGACTTGTACATTGACAAAACGCTTCATAAAAGGAATCCGAAAAGCGTCTTTCGGTAATTCATAGTCAAAAAGCACTTCTTCTTCGCTGATTTTTGCCGGTAAGATCTTTCCTTCAGAATCAATGATTTGGTAAGAACCTTTAGGCTGTTGCTGCAACTCTTGATATAACCGGCTAGGAAGCCCTTCTCGGAATGTTTTCCGGATCAGTTCTACTTCCACTTCAACGATGCCCGAACGTGTCGTCCCTGAGGTATTAAAAACTACAAATGGTCGGCTTTCTTTTGGAAAAGCGGAAGTATCGATGGCATTTAGCAACTGTGCTACTGCTTCATCAGCGACATATTTGCCGATTTCATTGGCTTTTTCAAACCGCGGCATCATCTCCCGATGCACTTCGTCCACCGAACAGCCACAAATACTGTCATGAGGATGATTTTGCATCAATAGCTTCCAAGCGTGGTCCAGCACATCGTGGGGATACTTCTTCGTTACCTCATACGCCATCGTTGCTAATGGTTCAGCCACATTTTCCAATTGACGTGAGACGCGCGTATTCCATTGTTTCAAATAAACCCGCGAGGAGGCCGTGTTGGCTAGCGTATACCAGCCGTCTGTCTCTTGACTTGTCAATTCGCCGCTCACGGTCCCAAGGTCTGCTGGCAAATCCGCTTGAACTGCTGCAAGGTACTCTGTGAACCCAGCATGCTTGAATTCATAATCAGGGAACAATTCATTCGCTAAGCGGATCGCTTCACTGATATTTTTTTGGACAGGCTGATGATCCACCCCATTCATCATCAAGTAATGATTTGTCGAACCAAATTTCTCAACATCTTGCAATTTTTGAGTCCAAAACTGGTGTGCTTCTTCCCGATCAACCGGAATCTCATTGCCATTGGAATACCAGTTGGCAAAAAGTAGACCAAAGATCTCACTGCCATCTGGACCTCGCCAATTCATTTCTGAGTATTGGGAGGTAAACTGATCATCCGGTAAAACTTCGTTATCAAACCCGATTGGCTTAACTCCTCGACCAAAAGCTGCACTGTGTAAGTTGGCTTGCTTCATCATTTGCGGCGTTTGGCCCATATTCCCGAATGTATCCGGGAAATAGCCCAGCATGACGGGTGTTCCCCATTTTTTGCTTTCAGCCATCCCAATCAACATGTTGCGGGTATTGGACTCTGAACTAATCAAAAAGTCATCTTGAAGAATATAAAAGGGACCAATTTGTAATTTTCCTTGATCGATTGCTCGTTTGACCGCTGCCCGCTTTTCCGGACGAACTTCCAAATAATCATCTAGGATAATGGTCTGACCATCTAAATGAAAACTGTGGAACTCAGGATCTTTCTCAAACAATTCCAATAGATCATCCATCAATTCAATCAAGCGCATATGGTGTTGCTCATAAGGCATATACCACTCACGATCCCAATGACTATGAGATACGATATAAATTTGTTTTTTCATTGTCTAACTCCTCTCGTTTTTGCCGGAGATGCTTATTTTTCTACTCGAATATCAAAGTAATCCATGACAAGCTCACAAAACATCATATTGGCCCATGAGAACCATTCCCGGGTATATTTCGTCGGATCATCCACATCGAATCCTTCATGCATCAAATGGGTGCCAGCATCGGTTGCAACTAATTGATTGAGGATTCGTTCTTTCTCCGCCTTATCTGGTGTCGTCATGCCTTCCATTGCCATCGCGATCGGCCACACATAGTTTTCTGGTGTATGAGAGCTTCCGATCCCCTTCGCATATTTTCCTTCATAGAAGTAAGGATTTTCGGAACTGAGCAACGTTTTGCGTGTGGCTAAATAGGTTTCATCTTGATCTGATCCGTAACCTAAATAAGGGGCGGCAATCAAATTCGGTACGTTGCTATCATCCATCACAGTGGCATTGCCTTGACCATCGACTTCATAGGCATAGATCGTTTGACCCGCTTGATTGGTGGTTTTGCCAAACGCATCGATCCCTGCTTGGATCTCTGATTGGAGCTGTTTTGCTTGAGTAACAATCTCTGGTTCATTCAAGATAGAACTAAAAATCTCAACAATGTAGCCTAAAACCACTACAGCAAACATATTCGAAGGAACCAGATAACCATAAGCACATGCATCGTCACTGGGACGAAATCCCGACCAGGTCATACCAGTTGGTACGACAGGCGCTCCTTTCCCGTCATTGATCAAGGTATCTTCTTTACGCCATGTTTCTCTCTCAAAGCGATAAGGAGATTCTTGATGATTTTGTTCCGTGGCAAAAACATGAAGGGCTTTTTTGATACCGCTCACAAAATCGTCATTAAACTGATCTGTTCTGCCAGTATTCTTATACAACAGGTACGCCAATTGAATGGGATAACACAAAGAATCGATCTCATATTTTCGTTCCCAGATCCAATCATTCATCTCTGTCAAATCGCTTTGATGCCCGGCGCCATTTGCTGCTTCATTAAAGGCATTGGCATAAGGGTCGATATTGATATAAAAAAATTGCTTCTTGACTAATCCGCTGATCATCGCTGCCAGCTCTTCATCTTCCTTGGCAATTACTAAATAAGGCCGTACCTGCGCGGTTGAGTCTCGCAACCACATCGCCGGAATGTCCCCTGTCAGTAGAAATGTTGTGCCATCTTCATGGCGTTTGACCGTTGTCAACAATGTGTTAGCAAAAGCAGCATTGAAGTTTTTTGCCCAATCCGCATGTTCACTTCCGCAACGTTCGGTTATTTCCTGCATAAAGTTTGCAACTGAATTTGGTATTTCTTGATAAGCCATTTGGTCACCGTCCTAAATTTGATATATCATTTTACGAATTCAGTATAACGATGTTTCTCAGCATTGTCTAGTGCAATTTGACAAAACTCTATTTTCAATTTTGAACGAATATGCTATCCTGTGAATATGATATATCAAAAAAAGGAGATCAACTCATGAAAGAACCATTATACAAAAAAATTTATCACGAATTGTATGAGCAGATTCAAAGCGGTGAGTTAGCTCCGGAAAGCCGTGTCCCTACTGAAAAGGAATTGTCAGAGAAATACCAAGTGAGTCGCATCACCTCCAAGCGAGCCTTAACTGAATTGGAACAAAATCAGCTGATCTATCGTATTCAAGGAAGTGGCAGTTTTGTTCGTAGACCGATCCAAACACAATCAAAGGGGAAAGTGCTGTTTATTTTACCCTTCGCGAATGACCTTTCCCTTGGCAATTTTACGGAAGGCATCTATCCAGTCATGCAGGAACAGGGATTCGAATTGATGCTGACACCTGTTGATTATCTGGAGCAAACCACGGCCGAAGCTTTGACAGAAGAATTTGACGGAATGATCTACTACGCTAACAACACGAATTCAAATTATGATCTGCTTTTCGAACTGGCTTCACAAGGGTTCCCTGTCGTCACACTTGATAAAGCACTGCATGAGTTCTCATTCCCAGCTGTTTTGGCAGACAACTTTGAAGGAGGACAGTTAGCGACTGAACATCTTTTGGCACAAGGTCATCAACGCATTGGCTATATTTTTGGTGAACGTCACCATCCACAGTCTGTCCGCCAACGTTATCTAGGCTATGTGGATCAATTAAAAAAGCAACAGTCGTCTTTTCGAACAAAACTTGATGATCCTCAGGCACTTTTGTCATCAGCTGTTAGTTATATTCAAGAGAATCAGTTGACTGGGGCTGTCTGCGAGAATGATCTTGTCGCCATCGAATTGATGCGCCAATTGAAACAAGTTGGGGTTCAGGTTCCAAAAGAGTTTGCTGTGATCGGCTTCGATGACATTCAAGCGGCTGCATTGGTGGATCCACCTCTCAGCACTGTAAAACAAAATTTTGCCGAGTTGGGTCGTTTGGCTGGTACAAAATTAGTACAGTTGATTCAGTCAACTGCTGCCGACTTATCTACGCTCGCCAAAGAAGATGAGTCTGCAACAGCGAATCAGAAAGTCGCAGTCACTTTAGTTGTCAGAGATTCAACAATTGACCAAAAACAATGACATAAAGGAGCAAACAAAATGAAAGTAACAATGATCGATACGAGGCATGGGACAGATAATCAATACAGCTTTTCTCACGGCAACTGTCTCCCTTATACAGGGGTTCCGTTTGGCATGAACTATTTTGCCCCTCAAACAAGCGACCAACGTGGAAGTTGGTGGTTCCATCCTGAAGACCGTACGTTTCAAGGATTTCGACTGACCCATCAGCCAAGCCCTTGGATGGGCGATTTTAGTCACCTTACTTTTTTGCCTATTAATGGGAAGCTATCAGAAAATACACTATTTCATGCCCAAAGTTCCTATCGTCCAGAAGAAAGTGTCTTCAATCCAGCTTGTTTACAAGTGAAAAGCCAACGCTACCAACTCACTACAACATTGATCCCAAGCATGTACGGAGGCATTCTGGCTCTAGATGGTGCAGTGACTGATCCTGGCTTAGGAATCTCTTTGCCTGGGCGCTATCAGCTGCAGCAAGTCGACGAACAGACCGTCAAAGGACAGGTCATCAATTACTCTGGCTGTGAAGACAATGACTTTGCTTTTCACTTCATCTTGCGTTTTGAAACAGCTGTTCATGCGATTGAAGGGGAATTATCAGGAGAAAATGGCTTTGTGGTGATTCGTTTTGAAGAAAAAAATCAGCAAACGATCCGTTTGGGGACATCCTTTTTAAGTTCTCAGCAAGCCTTTCTGAATCTCAGCCGTGAGTTGGATCAAACAACAGCTGACTACTTGTCTAATGCGCAGCAATCATGGGAAAATTACTTGAATCGAATAGATATCAAGCACCACGATCCAAAACAAGTTTCAACTTTTTATCATAATTTTTATCGGTTGTTTTTATTCCCACAGACTTTTTATGAACGAGATCAATCTGGTCAAAAAATCCATTACGATACACTTGCCAAGACCATCAAACCAGGACCGCTTTATACAAACAATGGTTTCTGGGATACTTACAAAACAGTCTACCCACTCTTTTCTCTGATTGCGGTCGAGCAGCTAGAAGATATGTTGGAAGGATTTTTGAACAGCTTTAAAGAAAGCGGATTCTTGCCAAAATGGTTATCACCTGATGAGCGAGGGCTGATGCCAGGTACATTGATCGATGCTGTGATCGCTGATGCCTGCGTCAAAGGAATTCGACCTGACTTGATGCCAGAGTTCTTAACAGCTATGAAGAAAGCAGCCTCCATTCAGAGTCCAAATCCAAATTACGGCCGGCAAGGAACTGCCGATTACTTGAAATACGGCTATGTTCCTAGTGAGTACCATGAATCTGTCAATCATACCCTTGATTATTGTTACAGTGATTTTTGCATTGCCCAAGTGGCAAGTTCTCTGGCTGACCCTGAAGCAAGCTACTATCAGCAGCAAGCAAAAAACTATTTAGCGATCTTTGATTCAGAAACAGGCTTTATGCGAGCAAAAGACAAAGCCGGTGATTTTCGGACGGATTTTGATTCCTATCGTTGGGGTCGTGATTATGCAGAAGGGAGTGCGTGGCAAAGTAGCTTTGCTGTGTTCCATGATTTTGCTGGCCTGATCGCAGCTCATGGCGGCAAACAATCCTTTGAACAAAAACTGGTGGATTTGTGCAATCAAGCTCCCCATTATACTACCGAGGGCTACGGTTTTGAGATTCATGAAATGAGTGAAATGGCGGCTTTGGATTTTGGTCAGTTAGCTATCTCGAATCAACCTAGTTTCCACTATCCTTATCTCTTTAGTTACATTGGCAAACCAGAAATGGCACAACCATTGATTAAACAATTGCTGACCCAATGTTTCGATGATTCTCCAAAAGGGTATCCTGGAGATGAGGACAATGGCAGCATGTCCGGTTGGTATGTTTTTAACGCATTAGGTTTCTATCCTGTCACTCCTGGTACCGGCGAATACGTTTTGGGGATGCCTTTGCTTGACGAAGCGACACTCTTTTTGTCGAATGGAAAAGAACTTAAAATCCACAGCACGCCAAATCAGCCGCAGCAGCAATTTATCGACAATGTGACTCTAAATGGTAAACAACACTCTCGGTTGTTCTTTACTCATGATGAACTGATCGCTGGTTCGACGATCCGCTATACTCTAGGCATCGTTCCCCGCAGTAAGACTTGGTCAGCGGAAGCTTATCCTTATAGTCTGTCGCATAGTCAAGAGTCGAATGAAGACCATAATGAAAATCGGTAGGTACCTTTTTTAAAGAACGAGCAATACCGAAAGAAAAAAAGGTTGCGACATAAGGATCAACCAAACTAAACTATCTGAATGACAGTAATTGAATTGCGCGAGGTATTTCCCACTTATGGAGATACCCTGCTGACCGCAGGACAATTACAACAACCTTCAGATAGTCAGTTTGTTGAAGAACTTATGTTGCAGACCTTTTTTTGCTGGTTGCTCTTTTGCAGCTATCAATCAATGAACCGATAGCCTAAATCGATTAGATCAATGCTTAGATTCCTGTAACGCCAAAATCAGTTCAATGGTTCGCAGCACACCATTTTCATCATTGGAGCGGGTCACAAAAGCTGCAGCTTCCTTGATTTCCTCAAAAGCATTTTTCATTGCAAAGCTGTAGGTGCCAGCGGCCATTAATTCGCTGTCATTCAATCCATCCCCAAAGACCATCGTTTCTTGGGGACTCACTGCCAGCAAATTCTGTAATTGGGCTACTGTTGTCCCTTTATGGACACCTTGATTAGTGATATCGATCCACGCAGCTTCTGAAGCAACGATGTAGGCATCTGCTGCAAAAGAAGACAGCTGCTTGACGCTATCGAAACAACGTAACTTAGGATCATATACCGTCACTTTCACGAAGTCTTCTTGGATCTCACTATAACTGGTGACCGTTTTGACAACACGATAAGAACCTCGAACCCGGGCTGCATTTTCTTCCGTTGTCGTTTCCTTGATATAAGCGACTGTTGGGGTACAAGCAATGATCACATGGTCATCTGCTATTTTTTCTAATCGTTGGATCAAACGCTGCCCCAATGCATTTGGGAGTAAGGATTCAAAAACATAGCCTCCTTGATGTTTGATTCGTGTGGCACTATCCCCTAATATCCAGATTTTCGCTGCTTGATCCCCAAACAGTTCTTCTACGCGCTCGCACTGCTTGCCAGTACAAGCGGCAAAGGCTATCCCTCTTTGTTCCATCATCTGGCTGACTTTATCAAAATAGGTTTGATCAAAGGCCCCCTGGCTATTTAAAAATGTTCCATCTAAATCTGTAATGATCAGTTTGATCATCTCATTCCACATCCTTCGCCGCGTCGCTGCCGCTCTATTTATTTAACTACCTTAATTAAATATACTTATTTAACTGAAAACCGTCAATCGCTTTAGGAACTTTCTTTACATTGCTGCGCTTCATCGTTATACTTAATAAACTAGGTTCACTAAAGGAGGCAATAACATGTCTGCCAATAAAAACTTGATTCGCCACCAGAATATTCAAGTCGTCTTAAAAGAATTGTTTCAAAAAGGGACCTCTTTTGCATCCGATCTGGTAAAAGAGACCGGCATCAGCATGGTGACGATCAATTCTTTATTAAAAGATCTTGTTTCAGAGGGAATGGTAACGAAAGGCAAGCTCGTTCAAAGAGAGATTGGGCGCCCAGCTATCGAATATTGCTTTAACTATAAGTACTCAAAATCATTGTTGCTCGCTTTGATAGAAGTAAATCGTCAATTGGAGTTGAGAAGCTACCACATCGATTTGAAAGGAACGATCTTAGCTGCGCAGCACCAAGCTTTTTCCGAGATCACACCGACAGCCTTTCAGAATCTTGTCCGACAATCTATCGAAGCTTTCGCTGATGTCGAACAGATCGCTGTGCTGTTGCCAGGAAAAATCAGTGAGGGTGTCGTGACTTCCAGCTGGTATGAAAAGTTTGATGGATGGGATCTTGACCAGTTATTCAAGGAGATTACGCCTATTCCTTGCTTTTATCAAAATGATGCCCATTTGCTGACCGTTGGCCATTGTATCGCCAAGCAGATTTCTCTCTCGGAAAACATCGTAGGTATTTATAATCCCGAAAACAGCATGCCAGGGATCACGTTGATCTTCAATGCTTCTCTGTTAGAAGGCCAAAATGCGCTTGCTGGAGAAGCAAAATACTTACCAGGCTTTATCGACAAAGGTGCTCCAAAAAGTACTCAAGAATTGGTGGCCCGCTTATCTGCTTTAGTGCCTTTTTATAATGCTGCTTTTGCTCCTGATCACTTTGTTTTTGCCAGTACAGCAGCAATAGAAGAAGACTTGCTAGCGGCTATCACTCACGACCCTTTTATTACCAAACAGCCGAATCATCCTGTATATACCTTTGTTCACGACTTCGACCAAGCCATGATCTTGGGTATGCACTGGCTGCTTTTCCGCAATACCCCCTACGATCTATCTTACTAAACCTTTCCGTTGGGCATTGGGAGTTGCGCCAAAAAAACGAACGAGTAGATCTCTCCTTTTTGCAGGCGAAAAGTTACGCCAAATCAGGGGACCACCGTTCGTTTTTTGTTTACGCAACAGTAATTTCGATCAAATTCCCTTCAGGATCTTGGATCACCGCTTCATAATAACCATCCCCTGTTGTGCGGGGACCGCTCAGCAGAGGAAAGCCATCTGCGACAAAACGTTGGGCATAAGCATCCACTTCCGCTTGGCTTTTCAGAGCCATCGCTAAGTGCGTGTAACCCAGTGTATCTGTTCCACCAGGGTGAAGATGCTGCTTTGTCGTTAATTCGATACGACTGCCAGAATCAAAACGCAAAAAATAAGATTGAAACCCAGTCTTGGTGTTGTGATATTTTTCAGAACGTTGGGCACCAAAATACGTTTCATAAAATTCGGCCATTTTTTCTAGATCACGAACCCAAATGGCAATGTGTTCCACAAACATTGTATCCCTCTTTTCGCTTTTTTATGAAAAGAATCCACTTTACTTGTCCTTTAATCATGCACATCCAAATTCTTCTCTTATTCATTGTATCGAAGTTTCTTCTTTCCAGCAATTTTATTCCTATCACAGAGCAATCCTCTTTCTTCTTATTTCCTCTTATTTTAAGCCATTACTTGAATGGTTTTTCTGAAATCAGTCGCAATAGTTGCAGTTCCTCAAAATTTTCTCTAAAGTGAAAGAAAATAAGTCATCGATCAAAAAAGATTCTCCAGTTTGCGAAGGAGGAATGAAAATGAACATCGCAATCATCGGTGCTGGACCACGAGGACTGTCACTATGTGAAAGGTTGATTGCTCAAGCAAGTATCAATCAGCAGTCTCTATCTCTCACATTGATTGATCCCTATCCCCCTGGAGGCGCTATTTGGCAAACGAATCAACCGCAAAGTTTGCTACTCAATTCTGTGACCAGTCAAGTCACCCTTTTTACTGACGAAACGCTAGAAACTGGCGGCCCGATCAACCCCGGTCCCAGTCTTTACGAATGGGCAAAAAAAGACGGTAGGAATTTTGCTAAAAAAAATCAGCCCTCACTGGTATCAGAAATTGACAAGTTGGATCCTGACGGTCATTGTTCTCGCGCATTATACGGGCTGTATCAGAAATGGTTTTATCAGCAATTGATTGAAACATTGCCCCCATTCATCACATTCACGTATTTGCAGGAAAACGCCATCGGCCTAATACCGAAACAAACGCACTATTTACTAAAAACAGACAGGCATTCTCTTCAATCGGACCGAGTGATTCTGGCAGTTGGGCATCATCAAGTCTCGCTCACTGAAGAAGAAGATCGATTAAACGAATTCGCCCGCCAAAAAGGCTTTTTGTATTCTCCGCCTCAGAATGCAGCGGATGTCGATTTTAATAAAGTTAAAGGCGGAGAACACGTTATTCTCCGAGGTCTAGGATTGGCGTTCTTTGATTATGTCACCCGTTTGACCACTGATCGCGGCGGTGTCTTTATTGGTTCTGATCGCCTTCGCTACATTCCTTCTGGCAATGAACCAACAATCATTGCCGGATCAGGAAGAGGTTTGCCATACCACGCACGAGGAGCCAATCAGAAGCATCCAACAGAACAGATTCTGCCTCGCTTCTTGACAACGGAACGACTCCGCTCTTGGCAAGCGAAAGGGCAAGATCAGTCCACTGAGTTTTTCTTTTATTTGCAAAAAGAAATGGAACTTGTTTATTATCAACGCTGGCTGTCTCAAGAGTCTGAAGATAATCAAGCGGCTTTTACTGAACAATTTGTCCGCCAAAATGGCGCCGCCGATGTTTTGACAGACTTCCAAATTCCTCGCCAAAATTGGTTGGACTGGCGCTATATCTTCGATCCTTACAAAAGAAAAGAAAGCCAATCGGTTCGCGACTTTCTGTTGACCTACCTTACTTGGGATGTTACAGAAGCGGCCAAAGGAAATTTAACAAGTCCGATCAGTAGTATGTTTGAATTGTTAAAAGATTTGCGTGATCCGGTTCGCTTTATGCTTGATCAGCAATTGTTTTCACCAAAAGCATTAAAAGAAAAATTCTGGCAGTCTTTCGTTCCATTGAACGCCTTTTTATCGATTGGCCCCCCACTTCAGCGCATTCGTGAATTGCTCGCACTGATCGAAGCGGATATCGTCACGATTCTTGGTCCAAAGATGATCGTTGAAGGAAGCGGCACCTTTGTGGCTTATTCAGCCAGCTATCCCCAACAACGATACGCCGCTAAGCAGGTATTGGAAGCTCGGATTCAATCGACGGATATTCGTCGTACCGCTAATCCATTGTTAAGACAATTACTAGCTGATGGCATTGCCAGTCCTCATAAGTTATACATTCCTAAGGAGGCTCCGTTTTACACAGGTGCCATTGCGATTGATCCGGCCACAAGCCAGTTGCTTGATCCAAATGATCAGATTCAAGAAGGACTTTACTGTTTTGGTATCCCAACAGAAGGCATTCACTGGCTAACCGCCGCCACAGCACAACCGGGAACCAATGCTTTTAATTTACGACAAGCAGATCAGATTGCTGCCCATTGCTTGACTAGTTCTCTTCTTGGGGATAGGCGCTGCCTTCAATAAATTGCGATTGCAAATAAAAACCGATACAATAAAAGAAAAGGCTCAAGGAGGTTGAAAAATGGCAGATGAACTACAAAAGATCGATGCGTTGATCAATGAAGTCGAGAAAGTGATTTTAGGAAAACGTGATGTGATCCAATTAACTGTGGCGGCATTATTGGCAGGTGGTCACGTTTTGTTTGAAGATATTCCCGGAGTAGGGAAAACGATGCTAGTCAAATCATTGGCAAAAGCCATCCAAAGCGACTATAAGCGTGTTCAGTTTACCCCAGATCTTTTGCCCAATGATATCTTAGGTGTATCGATCTTCAATTCAGAAAACCAGCAATTTGAATTTCGACCGGGACCTATCTTTACTTCTGTGTTATTAGCAGATGAAATCAATCGCACAACACCTCGTACACAAGCAGCATTATTGGAAGCAATGTCTGAGAATCACGTGACCATCGATAATCAAACCTACGCGCTAAGCCCTCACTTCTTTGTGTTGGCGACTCAAAACCCAATCGAATATGAAGGAACCTATCCTTTGCCGGAAGCACAACTGGATCGTTTTTTGTTTCGATTACACATTGGCTACCCTGCTTTTCAAGATGAGCTTGCTTTACTGATTGGACAACGCCAGCAATCCCTCAATCAAATTCAGACAATATTGACCTCGCAGGAAGTTACCGCATTGAAACAAATGGTCGATCAAGTTTTCGTGGACAATCAAGTTGCTCGCTATGCGCTGCAACTGGTCCAAGCTAGCCGCAACCATAATGCCATTGATTTAGGCATCAGCCCTCGTGGCGGCATTGCCTTTTTGAAAGGGGCAAAAGCATTGGCTTTGACCGAAGGAAGAACCTATGTGACGCCGCAAGACTTGCAACGAATTTTGCCAGCCGTTTTTGGTCATCGCTTATTATTAAAAGGCGGGATTACCGCCAGCCAGGAAAGTCTCTCTGAGATCATGAAGCAAATGATCCAACGCGTTCCTGTACCAGTGAGGCGCTGATGATGAGCAAACAGCGGTTATTCGGAAAATATCTGGTATTTTTTGTTACTTATTTTCTTTTACTAAGCTATTGTATCGTTTTCAATAATGAAGCAGGTTGGAGTCTCTTCTTTTTTGTTACTTTATTGGTACTAGCAGACTTGTTATTCATTCTGCCTTCCCTTAATAAAATCCAAGTGACTCTTGAAGAATCGATCCAAACACAAATAAACAAAGAAACACCTTTGCCGCTGCAAGTTTTCAAGTATCGGCCAACGCTGTTGCCAATCCCAAAGCTGTCTTTGCTCTTTCAAAATCAGGAACAGACGCTCACTTTTTATCGGGGCGAATCCATCCGCTTAGAGGTGCTGTGGCTTCCTACCGCTCGAGGAGCATATAATGGACTGCCATTGACCCTCACAAGCCAGGAACTTTGGGGATTCTTCAGAAAAAGGCGGCAAATGAAAATCCAACAAGAAATCCTCATTTTGCCAGAATATCGACCCGAGGTCCTATCCTTGATGACACTTTTTGAAAAAAAGCCGCGAAAATATACTTACGGGGAATCAAATTTCACCATTCGAAACTACCGTAACTATCAGCAAGGGGATTCATTAAAGCATATTGACTGGAAGCTCTCCAGTAAACAGCAAGAACTGATTTATCGAGAACATGAAACGGAACAACAACAGGAGTTGACTTTGTTGTTTTGGGGTGAATCTCACCCTGCTTTTGAAGACACATTGGCGATCTTCTTTTCGCTCCAAAATCTCTTGCCTAAAAAGATGCCTTTTCAGCAACTATTGATCGGCGAGGACCTGGATTCTCCTTATCAAATCCATGCTGGAGCTTTCGCAGCGATTCAGCCATTTATCACAGTCCCAGAACCATTGCCCAAAATCTCAGGGCGTCAGGTGATTATCATCACACCGGCTGTCTCGCAATCCTTAGAAGTCTATCTGGAATCCTTGACGCCAAGCAACATGCTGCAAGTTTATACGTATCATGACCTGATCCAACGACTGTCGAACAAAGAGGTGTCTGAATGAATCCTTTGATCAAAAAAGCCATAATCGGAGCTCTGACTTACATTGCGATCATTTTGACGGTGCTGCCGTTTTTAGCAGTCTACCACTTGGGGCACCAAACTACGTTGCTTCTGTACGCCTTTCTGATTTGCTTCGTGAGTATTTTAAGTCCTCGTCTTCGCTACAGTCTGCCTTTTTACATCGTAGGCTGGTTTGTCACTCTTTACCGCTTTTTTCCTTATGGTGAAGGATTTTCCTTCACTTGGTTCCAAAGATATTTTTATGATTTGCAAACAGCTCTCAGCGAGATTCTGGCTGGCAAAGTTGGTTATATCACTGAACTTGTTGCAGTGACCATTATCGTCACCGGCATTCTTCTGTTTGCTGTGTTCTCGATCTACATCCAGCATTTTTATATTGTCTACGGTGCAATGTGTCTCTATCTGCTGACTGTCGTGATTTTTAATGATTTCAATCTAACGTGGCATTTGTTGGGGGTGTGTTTTTGCGGAGTTCTTTGCAGCCTGATCAAAACCCAACAGCTGAAAACAGTACGAGAATGGTCGTTCTGGCTGGGGCTCACCCTGCTATGTTCGTTGCTGTTGGTTGGAGCAACACTGCTGCCAAGAACCGCGATTCGCGATCGCTTGGTAGCAGCTACCACTGGTATACGCACACAAGCGAATCAACGCGGCTTTTATCAGTTTATCGAAGAACATGGTGCACCTAGCGGGTCCCGTACAGGCTTTAGCGAAAATGATCGGCAATTAGGCGGTCCTTTATTAGACGATGATACCGTGTTATTTACAGCCCAACAAGATACCCGCCATTATTGGCGAGTAGAAAGCAAAGATTTTTATTCTGGCAAGGGTTGGATCAATACGATACGGGAAGAAGATCTGCGAACAGTGCCTGATTCCCTGCGGATTGCAGATGATAATTATCAACAAGATTATCTTAAAGAAGAAACAGTCCAGCTTTATTTGCAGAATCAGGGAGATTATTTGCCATTACCTTATGGAAGCAATCACCTCACTATTGAAGAAGGAGCCTCTGGTTTTATTGTGGATGATGCGGTTCAACGAGTCGATCTAATGGAGCCGCAACAACAGATTGAAGTTTCACTGGCTTGGCAGCCAGCGGACTATGCCGCTGAAACATTGCAATCCTTGCCGCTGCAACAGCCAGATACTCCTGTTGACTATACACAATTACCAGAGAACCTTCCTGCACGGATTCGGCAGCTTGCGCGCTCAATCACAGAAGATCAAAGTACCATCTTCGAACAAGTCACAGCCATTGAAAATCACTTGAAAAATTCAATTGAATTCCGTTATTCAAAAACGGATGCCGTCTATCCAGCAGAAGAACAAGACTATGTCGATCAATTTTTGTTTGAATCAAAAGTTGGCTATTGTGATAATTTCTCGACTGCGATGGTGGTATTATTACGAACGCTCGATATTCCGGCGCGCTGGGTCAAGGGTTTTTCGCCAGGAGATGCTCAAACTGAAAATGGCCTGACAACATTTACCGTGAGAAACCGCAACGCGCATTCGTGGGCGGAAGTCTATTTTGCCGGTTTTGGCTGGGTACCGTTTGAGCCGACGCCGAACTTTCAAAATCCTGATCGTCCCGAATTGCAAACAACAACTGTCTCTTCTGAAGTATTACCTGAAACGAGCAGTTCTAGTCGCGAGTCTTCTACCAGCAGCAGTAGTGAGACCAGCAGTTCCACAACAATGACGGCAACTGTTGCGCCAGCAGAAGAACACCTTTTCTCACCTGAAACATGGCAATGGATCCGTTATTTTCTGCAAGGTATCGCATGCTTGGTTTTCTTGGGATTACTGTATCTTTTGCGCCGCTACTTTTTCCGAATTCGCATCTGGTTGATTGCTCGCTTTCGCTCCGAACCATTACCAACCGCCTATCCTGTCTTGATGAAACAAGCAGCAAAAGTTCTTTTCCATGCTGATTCGGAACCTCTTAGTGAGTACGCCAGCCGATTGGAAGCTGTTTATCCTATTTTCCACGGGAGTTTTATCCAACTGACGGCAACCTATGAAGATTATCTTTACGGTGGGAAACCAATAGACGGCCAACAACAGCTGATTCTTCATGTCGCCCAGCAAATCAGTCAATTAAAGAAAATCAATCAAGTCCATTAAATGAAAGCAAGAAAAAGAACCGAAGACGCAGTGCTGCATGCTGCGCCTTCGGTTCTTATTTTGTTCATCTGATTAGCGAAAACACTCCCGCAAGTATCATGAGTTCGTGTTGTTCCCTCGAGATTGTACCGCTAAAATAATCAGTTTTGTGATTTCCATCATCAAGACAGCACCAGCTGCCATAGCTATGCTTAACCCAACATGGTTCATTGTAAAGGTTTCTGGAATCGCAAAGACTTCCCGAATTCCAGGTAGCAATGTCACACTATAAAGCAGACCACAAACCACGATCGCCAGCCAAACCATTTTATTCGCAAACAATCCAGCTTGCCAAGCAGTCTCTGTATTGGAACGAGCAGGCAATGTTTGTAATGTACGGCTCCAGATCAAAGTTGAGAATGCCATTGCAACACCTAACTCCGGCGATTGATTCATCCCGATCCATTGCGCTATAATCACCACTGCCGCAATCAAGATCCCACGATAAGTAACTGAGATCAGCGTTTTACCAGAAAAGATGCCAGCATCAGGATTTCTAGGTTCTCTTTGCATGATAGTTGGTTCCGCTTTTTCCATCCCTAAAGCGATAGCAGGAAGCGAATCATTCACTAAGTTGATAAACAGCAATTGCAAGGCTGTAAATGGATTGTCCCAGCCCATTACTAAAGCAAACACAATGGCGATAATCGCGCCGAGGTTACCAGCAAAAAGATAAGAAATCGCCTTTTTGATATTATCAAACACATTGCGGCCAACTTCTACCGCTCGAATAATTGAAGCAAAGTTGTCATCTGTCAAGACCATTGCTGCTGCATCTTTTGCAACGTCCGTTCCGGTCCCCATCGCAATCCCGATATCCGCTTGCTTCAATGCTGGTGCATCATTTACGCCATCACCGGTCATAGCAGAGATTTTCCCTTTATCTTGCCATGCTCGCACAATGCGGATTTTATTCTCAGGAGAGACGCGGGCGTAGACAGTGATTTTCTCCAATTGATTCGTCAGTTCTTCTTCCGACAGTGCATCAAGCTCTGTACCGGTCAATGCTAAGTCACCTTCTTGCGCAATCCCGATCTCCTGAGCAATGGCCACAGCCGTCGTTTTGTGGTCACCAGTGATCATCACTGTTTTGATGCCAGCCGATTTCGCGTCTGCCACGGCTTGCTTGACTTCCTTCCGAGGGGGATCAATCATCGCCATCAAACCAACAAAGATCAACTCTTCTTCGAGACCTAAATGCAGTTCTTCGTCTTCAGACACTGTCAGCGGACGATAAGCAAAAGCCAAAACCCGCAGCGCGCGTTTAGAGAATTCTTCATTTTGATGCTGCAACTGATGTTTGATTTCCTCAGTCAGTGGAACGATTTCGTCATTGATAAGAACCTTTGTACTTCTTCCGATCACAATATCCGGTCCCCCTTTTGTCAAAAGGAGTTGTTCCGAATCAATGGTATGCAATGTGGACATCAGTTTCCGATCGGAATCAAAAGGCAATTCTTGTAATCGCGGGTATTGTTGACGAATCTCACGATACGGTTGATTCAATTTTTCTGTATAATCAAGAAAGGCAATCTCTGTGGGATCTCCTAGTTTAGCTCCTTCGGGACTGATTGCCGCATCATTTGCAAGCACACTGATCTCGATCAAGCGACGTTCAGGCAATGTCCATTCAGAAGGATTCTCAGAAAATTCACCCGTCTGTCCATTTGGCAAATAAAAATCAACGACCGTCATTTTATTTTGGGTCAATGTTCCTGTTTTATCTGTACAAACGATACTAGTAGATCCTAGTGTTTCAACTGCCGGCAACTTACGAATGATCGCATGTTGACGAGCCATTTGTTTGGTACCGATCGATAAAACAATCGTAACGATCGATTGGAGTGCTTCAGGAATAGCAGCCACCGCAACAGCGACTGCAAACATAAAAGCGTTGACTAGATCGGCGGTCATATCGCCAGACCCATCACCTAAAAATAGCCGAGCAACTTGGACACCTAAAATAATCAAGGAAAGAACGAGGATCGCCAAGCTCAATTTTTTGCTGAAGCGATCCAGCCCGCGTTGTAATGGCGTCTTGTGTTCCACTGTGTTTTCTAATAAACCAGCGACTTGCCCGATTTCTGTCACATTTCCTGTGGCAGTCACAATGAAACGTCCACGGCCGTAAGTCACGATCGTTCCACTAAAGACCATGTTATCGCGGTCTCCAATAGGCGCTGTGCGGTCAATAACCCCAAGTTCTTTTTCAGCAGGTGTCGATTCACCGGTCAGCATTCCTTCATCGACTTTCAATGCCCCTTCTTCAATCAGACGGCCATCAGCAGGTACATAGTCCCCTGCTTCTAGAATAACGATATCACCCACTACCAATTCTTTTGCCGGTACCGTTTGTTCCTTTCCATCTCGGATGACATTTGCATTGGGTGCCGAGAGGCTTTTCAATGCATCTAACGATCCTTCTGCTTTTTTCGTTTGGATGACACTAACAACCGAATTCAGTAGCAAAACAGCAAAAATGACAATCGATTCAACATGGGCGCCCATGATCATCTGAACGATAGCCACGATCAGCAAAACGATCACCATCGCATCTTTGAAGGTTTCTAAAAAGAGTATCAAACTTGATTTTTTGGGAGCTTCTTTCAGCTGATTCAAGCCATTTTCTAAGCGCTTTGCCGCTTCTTGCTGGGACAATCCAGATGGACTGCTGTTTACCTCGTTCATAACCTCTGTGATTTCTTTTTGATACATTTCTTTTGCCAATGATTTCTCTCCTTCATAGTTGCTATCCCTTGCATGAGTCCTTTTTTAGAAAAAAAGAGACCTAAGACAAGTGGATGCTTGTCTTAGGTCTCACCATTTCATATAATACCAGAAAACTGTCGCCAGTTTACTTACTGTTGATATTATCGCAGCCGAAGCCACTGGTTACTCCCCTAAGGGTTTATCAGAATGTAGAATCATCATAACGAAATTTTTTGAAGATAGCAACCTTTATGCACAAATTTGTCTTTTCTCAGATATATTTTTTTGAAAAAAGCTTCTTTTTTCTGTTACACTAATCTACAGCGTAACAAGCGTGACAGAGGAGGAACAATAATGGAAACCATTGATTTTTTTACAAGTCACACATCGGTTAGAGACTTCCAAAAAAAGTCTTTATCAGCAGAAATGAAGCAACAACTTGTCAAAGTAGCACAAAGCGGTTCAAGTTCAAATTTCGTTCAAGCCTATTCAATCATCGAGATCAAAGATCCTAAAAGATTGGCAGAAATCGAGAAAATCGCCGGTGCTCCCCACTATATCACACAGACGGGTGTCTTTTATCTGTTCGTAGCAGATTTATATAAACACCATCAATTGTTGCAGCAAGCAAATTTGCCTAGTGCTGGACTATCGAATATGGAGGCCCTCTTGGTTTCGGTTGTAGATACCACCATCGCCGCTCAAAATATGGTAGCCTTTGCAGAAACCCAAGGTCTGGGAATCTGTTACATTGGCGGAATCCGGAATGACTTGTTCCGTATCGCTGAACTCACGGAGCTGCCCCCGTATACACTGCCATTGTTTGGGTTGACTATCGGTTATCCCGCAACGAAAAATGAGCCGAAAGTTCGCTTACCGCAATCCGCTGTGTTAAGTGTCGACCACTATCAGCCACTGACCGAAGACCTCGTTGCTCGCTACAATGAAACTACCGCGGACTACTATGCCCATCGGAGAAGCAATCAACAAAAAACGGATTGGCAAACCAAAATGACTGGCTTTTTCCAAGAACCTCGCCGTCCGGACGTAGAAAAATTTTTGAAAAGGCAAGGCTTTTTGACACAGTAAGTACGAAAACAAGCACCTGCTCCTTGTTATCGGTCGCTAGACTATCTCCATCAAAAAAACACCTCATGAAGAAGTTCTTCATGAGGTGTTTCGAGTTGTTTTATTTTGCCAAACGGTAGATAGCAAAACTATATAAACGTTAATAAATCAACGATTAAACCCAAAAATATTATTTTATCACACCAAAATCACACTAAATTTCCTGGACAAAATGCTTTTCATTTTTATGGATTGAAACAAACTATTTTTACCTTTACATCAATTGTGAATATTT